>Ga0210398_10005312_pt1 | contig 11981 bp, 12 predicted proteins | sample IncBWC4OmetaG_FD_161047 | JGI IMG/M metagenome (GOLD analysis project Ga0210398, IMG submission 161047) | Forest soil microbial communities from Barre Woods Harvard Forest LTER site, Petersham, Massachusetts, United States - Inc-BW-C-4-O | ecosystem: Environmental > Terrestrial > Soil >... | reverse complement strand
CCCGATGCGCAAGCACATCTTGTTCATGGATCCGCCCGAGCACAGCCGTGTGCGGCGGGTGGCGATGAAATCGTTCGGCCCGCGGGTGGTCGCTCACTTTGATGGGTGGATCCGCGAGATCGTCAAAGAAACGCTTGACGACGTGCTACGCCGCGACAGCTTTGACTGGATCGCCGATGTGGCCCGGCTGATTCCCTCGCGGGTGATCGCGGCGGTGATGGGGGTGCCTCGCGAACTACGCGGCCAGGTGGTGGAGTGGTCGGACGCCATTTTCACCAGCACGGTGACCCAGGACGACGACGGCGCCGCCATGTCGCGCGCGTTCGACGAAGTCAACGTCTACATGGCCAAACTCGGTGAGGAAAAGCTGCGGGATCCCCAGGACGACACGGTGACTGTGTTGGCGCAGTGCCTGGACCGCGGCGAGATCGACGAGGCGGAGTACGCCATGTACACCACGGCGTTGCTGATCGCCGGCTACGAGACGACCCACACGCTTATCGGGCAGTCGATGCTGCTGATGTTGGAGGACGAAGACATTCAGCGCACCTGCGACGCGGTGTTCGACGCCGGCGAGTTCAACGCCGTTGTCGATGAATTCTTGCGCTATGTCACACCGGCGATGAATGTCACGCGCACGGCCACCGGCGACGTGGAGTTCCATGGTCAGACCATCCGTCGCAACGACACCATGCAATTGATGCTGATCGCGGGCAATCGTGACCCTGAGGTGTTTGCCGATCCGCACCGATTCGATCCGTTGCGGCCGCGGGCCAAGACACTGTCCGGCGACGGTGTGGCGTTCGGCAGTGGGTTGCACCGCTGCGTGGGCAATGTGCTGGCCAAGATGGACACCCGCATCTTGTTCGAGGAGCTCTACCGCAGGGGTGTGTCGTTAGAACTCGACGGCGAGCCCGAACGCGGCTGGAGCACGCTGATCAACCAACTACTTTCGCTGCCCGTCCGTGTCGGCTAACGGTGTGGTTGAGGGACTGCATGCTCGCCGTCGCGAGGCATGCTCGGCCCAGCGTGCCGACCCAAACGGTAGCGAAGTGGCACGCGACGACATGGGTGACCATTCAGAGCCACCGGCTATGACGCGGCAAGGAGTTACTGTGCCCCGGATCGTTTTCATCAAAGCTGACGGCGAACGCCACGAGGTCGTTGCCGGGGCCGGAGAGTCGGTGATGCAGGCCGCGGTTAACAACCTCGTCGACGGGGTCGTGGGCGAGTGTGGCGGCGACTTGTCGTGTGCGACATGCCATGTCTTCGTCGCCCCGGACTGGTTTGAGGCACTGCCCGAGGCCACCGCAGAGGAAGAAGACATGCTCGAAGCCACCTCCGAGGAACCCACGAAGTTCAGCCGTCTGTCGTGCCAAATCAAGTGTGCTGCCAAACTCGACGGGCTCGTCGTCCACGTTCCTGCCAGCCAACGGGTCTGACCCGGCGCCGACACCACCCCCCGCCGGGTCGGGCCCCCGGCGACGCCGTCGCCAGGGGCGCCACGACAAGCGATTTCGGGGCACGCGCATCGATGCGGCCCAGAATCCAGCCCAACCGGGTGGCTGGCCGCGAAGTCGGCCGCACCGCAACGGCGCGTTGTGGCGATGGACAGCTGCTCGGCGGCCAGACCCGGGGGACCGACTTTACTCAGCGTTCTTGCCAACTCAACCGTAGACCGGATACTGTATACAGAATGTCGGATGTGTGGACATCCACGGCGAAGCAGGTCTGCTGAGCACGGCCACCGTGCACCGACCACAAATGAGGAGAACATGACATTTCGTCATGCAGTACTGATCAACTTCAATGCCAACGCCGACGAGTCATATCACGCCGAGCTCGCACAGAAGGTCAACGCCCTGCCGCAGGCCATTCCGGAGGTGCGTGCGGTGGCCTGCGGGGCCGACGCCGGCCTGACCTCTGGCAGCAGCGATTTCGCGATCATCGTCGATCTGGAGTCAGCCGATGATTATGCGAGCTACGAAAGCCATCCGGCGCACCTTGACCTTGTCGACCTTATCCGTCGAGGGGTCGCGAGCCGCACCGTCGTCGATTTCCAATTTTAGAGAGGAAAGTCGTTGTCAGCGACGGGTACTGAACCGATGAGCCGCGGTGGTTCGGCACTGCAGAAGGTGCTGCAGACCGCGATCGACCGCGGTGAACGCGGGGTGCAGGTCGCGGCCTACCTTGGCGATGAACTGATCATGGACGGCTGGATCGGCCAGGCTGATTCCCGCGGCACCGCGGTCACCGCGACCACGCTGTTTCCCATCTTTTCGGTGACCAAAGGTCTGACCGCCACCGCCATTCATCTGCAGGCCGAACGGGGATTGATCGACTACGACACCCCAGCGGCGGCTTATTGGCCGGAGTTCAAAGTCAACGGCAAACAGGACATCACGGTGCGCCAACTGCTGACTCATCAATCCGGTCTGCCTCAGATGCCGGCCGGTGTCACCGCCGAACGCCTACGTGACTGGGACTGGTGCGTGGAAAGCATTGCCGCGCTGGAACCGATACTGCCGGTGGGCGGCAGCGCCTACGCGTCGCTGAGCTACGGATGGCTGCTGGGCGAACTTGTCCGTCGCACCGATCCCGCGCACCGGGGTTTCGCCGAGTTCACCCGGGAAGACATTCTCGAACCGCTAGGCATCGACGACTTTTATGTTGGGATGAACGGTCGCCAGCATGAGCGTGTCGCTGAACTGGTGACCACCGGCACCTTGCGCACCGACCCGCCACCGTTACGCGCGCTGGCCATGCCACCCGCGGTCGAACCCGGGGTGTTGTGGAACAATCCGGTGCTCTACGACGCCGTCGTTCCCGGCGCCGGCGGTATTGCCAATGCGCGCTCTGTAGCAAGGCTTTTCGCGATGCTGGCGGGCAAGGGCAGCTTGGGCGGACACAGGATCCTCAGCAAAGAACGGGTGATGGCCTGCACCCAGCCGCGACCCAATCCTGATCAGCTCGACCCCGTGTTGGACCAGGTGCCCTGGATCGGTGTGGGCGGGTACTGGCTTGGCGGTGAGACCCCGCCGGCCGAACCGGTGATCGGCACCGGAGCGCACACGCTGGCCTCCAACGGCGCCGGCGGATCAATCGCCTGGGCGGATCTGGACACCGGACTGGCCGTGGCGATTTGCCACAACCGGATGTTTCGGATCAGCCCGCCGCTTCCGCCCGACGAGCATCCGTTTCACGAGATCGGCGAGTATGCGCGGTCGTTGGTCGGTTGACGCAGCGAAGACCACCGTCGGTCACATCGAAGGCGAATGAGGAGCAAGCGACACATGAGTGAGGCGATCCACTACCTGGGTGACACCGTCGACAAGTGCCCGTATGACTACTACGCCGAAGCCCGGGCACGCGACGCGGTCACCTGGGAGCAACCTACGCAGAACTGGATCGCGGCCTCCTACGGCGCGGTACGCGACGTGTTGACCGACGAGGACACCTTCGCCAGACCGTTGCCGACCGAGATCGTCCCCAGCGAGAAGTACAGCCGCATCGTGGCCTCACCGTTCAGCCTCGTCGGCGCGGAACGCCTGGCGCATCGCCGGTGGTGGTTGGAGATCTTCAACCCCCGCGAGATCGAACGCTATCGCAACGGCGTGGTGGCCGACGTGGTGGAAGCCACCATCGACGAGATCGCGCCGCGCGGGCGCGCCGAGCTGGTGCAGGAGTACGCCGAACGTGTCTCCGATCGCGTCATCGCCGGGGTGCTGGGCTTGCCTTGGCACGACGACGATTACATGACCGCGATACGCACCAACCTCAACAAGATCGAGCACTACAAAGGCATCGTCTACCTCAAACCCGAGGACGCGATACCGCATGCGGAGGTCGCCCTGGCCGCGACCTACGAAGTGGACGCGCTGTTGCGCCCCTACATGGACGAGCGTAAGAAGACCGCCGACGACAGCATCATCAGTCGAGTCTGGCGTGACGAGGCACTTGACGGGTGGACAGAGGATGCCCGCTACGGCCTCGTCCGCACGTTCTTCGCCGGCGGCAGCGACACCACCCGCACGTCGATGGTCAACGCGCTGCACCTGATGCTCACTACACCGGGAATGTTGCAGAAGGTCCGCCACGCTGACGCGCGCACCCTCGGAGCCTTCGTTGAAGAGGCGCTGCGCCTGGTCGGCACGGTGCATTTCCGCAACCGCATCTGCCAGCGCGACAGTGATCTCGACGGAGCGCAGGTGCACCGCGGGGACAAGGTCGCGGCGGTCATCGCGTCGGGAAACCGCGATGCCGCCAGATTCGACGACGCCGACGAGATCAACTTGGAACGCAAAAACCCGCGACAGCACTTGGCTTTCAGCGTCGGAATCGGCGCCTGCGCGGGCTCCCCTTTGGCCAGAGTCGAACTGCAAGAGGGTGTCTCGAGAATCGTCAATCGACTCGAGAATTTGCGGCTGGATCCCGATGCGCCCCGGCCCGGATTGGAGGGATCCATCTTCAAGCTCACCACCCCGGTCCATGTCCTGTTCACGCCGCAGCGGCAATGAGCCGCGGGACACGCGCCGGCCAGCGGCGGATGGCCGCGAATTCATCGCACCGAAACGAAGGAGAAGCAACTCATGGGCAGGCTTGACGGCAAGGTCGCAATCATCACCGGCGGCGCATCAGGACTGGGGGAGGCCACCGCGCGGCTGTTCGCGCAGGAGGGAGCCGCGGTCGCGCTGGGCGACATCCACGAGCAGCGCGGCGCCGAGGTCGTCAAGCGGATCGAGGGCGATGGCGGCAAGGCCGTATTCCAGGTCACCGATGTGCGTAACGCCGATCACGTGAAGTCGTTGGTGGACGCCGCGGAGGCCAGCTTCGGGCACGTGCACATCATGGTCGCCAATGCCGGAATCGGCGGTGCGGCTTCGCGCAAGCAACTCGAAGACGTCACTGAAGACGAGTTCGACGAGGTCATGCAGGTCAATGCGGCCGGCCTGTGGCGTTCCTTCAAGTACGCCGCACCGGCAATCCGCCGCGCCGGCGGTGGCGCGATGACCTCCAGCGCCTCGATCGCGGGCCTGAGCACCCTGGGTGGGGCCAAGCTGGGGGCCTACAGCGCCTCCAAGCAGGCAGCCGTCAGCCTCACCAAGCACTTCGCCGCCGAGCTCGCCGATGACAACATCCGGGTCAACTGCGTGTGTCCGGGCCGGATGCTGACCAACATCGACGAGTCCTACAAATATGACGAGCAAGAACTCGAGAAGGCGCGAAACACCCGCCGTACCGGCAAGATTGAGGGCGCGCGCCGGGTGATCTGCGACCCCATCGAGGTGGCCTATCTGCACCTGTTTTTGTGCTCGGATGAGGCATCGTTCGTCAACGGCCAGGCGATCATGGCAGACGGCGGAGGCGAGCTGTTCTTGAACCGGGCCGGAACCGTCACGCCACCGACCAAACAGCAGCGATGACCGCGGTGACCAACCTCGCGCAGGATCGCGGCGGCGACGGTTTTGCCCGGTCGGCCACGCCGGCGGGATTGAGTTGACGATGGCGGCATCGAGGGACAACTGCACGCGACTGGCGGACAAGATCGCAATCGTCAGCGGCGGGTCCCGTGGCATCGGACGAGCGATCGCCGAACGCTTCGCCGCCGAGGGTGCGCGTGTGATGATCGGTGATCTCGCGCGCCCAGAGACCGATGGCGCCGACCGGGAGCACGTGCACTTCGAGACGCTCGACGTCCGCGATCGGGCGTCCTGGAAAAACATTGTCGCGCAATGCCGCGAGGCGTTCGGCGCACCCAATGTACTGGTCAATAACGCCGGTGTGATGATCGCCAGTTCGATAGCGGACACCGACGGCAGCGACTACCGAACGAGCTTCGACGTCAATGTGCTCGGCGCGGTTTTCGGACTGCAGGCGGTGATCCCGGCTATGCGTGAACGCGGCGGTGGTTCGGTGATCATCGTATCCTCGACCGCATCCGTGGTCGGGGCTGCCGGGTTCGCCTCCTACGCGGCCAGTAAGGCCGCCAACATGTCGTTGGCCAAGTCCGCGGCCCTTGAACTGGGGCCCCTGGCGATCAGGGTCAATTCCCTGCACCCCGGGGGGGTCGAGACTCCCATGAGTCAGGGTCCCGCGTTCGATGGCTTCGACCAGGACGCCTTCTACGCTCGATTCCCGATCCCTCGGATTGCGCAGCCCGAAGAGATCGCCGGTGCCGCAGCCTTTCTGGCCTCCGACGACAGCGGCTTCGCCACCGGGTCGCAGTTCTTCATCGACGGCGGTCAACTCGCGGGGCCGGCCTTATGACCACGACGCGAGCACAGCACCGTCCATCGCCAACAGGCCAACACAGTGCCGGAGGAAGCACATGACGTCACAGGTCGAGCAGTTCATCCCGTTCGAAGACCCCAATTTCTACAACGATGACGCGTATCCGGTGTTCGCCCGTCTGCAGCGCGAACAGCCCGTCTACTACTACGAGCCGTTGGACATCTTCGTGCTCACCAAGATCGATGACATCCGCGAGGCTGCCCGCCAGGCTGGCATCTTCTCCTCGGGTCATGGGTTGTTCCTCAACGACCTGCGCATGCGGAAGGACAACGTCGCCGAGGAGTCGGTGTTCGACGGGTTCTTCCCAAGCGGCGCGGAGCATTTCGCGTTTGCCGACCCGCCTCGCCACAAAACACTGCGGGGCCTTATCACGCCGGCCTTCGCTGTCCGCAACATCAATGACATGAAGCCGCTCATCGAGCAGTACATCACCGAACTGATCGACAAGATCCAGCCCGGGGTCCCGATCGACTTCGTCGCCGAAATCGCCGACCGGCTACCCATCATGATCGCCACCCGCCTACTGGGAATTTCGGTGCAAGACATCGAAATGGTCAAGAATTGGAGCGATTCCCTCGAGGACATGAACTCCGTTGACACCATCGAGGAGATCGAAGCCGCCAAGGCCACCTTCGCCTCGATGAACGCGGTGTTCGAAGAGGAGTTCGCCCGCCAGCGCGTCGCTCCCGGCAACGGCCTGGTCGCTGACATGTTGCAGGCCAGCCTTGACGGGCACCCGGTGTCGGACGCCAATATCTTGGCCTACAGCACCACGGTGTTGGCGGCCGGCAGCGACACCACTAGGGCCTTGCTCACTGGCACCATGTTGGCGTTCGCCGACTTCCCGGACCAGTTGACGCGCCTCAAAGAGGACCGATCGAGGATAAACCTCGGAATCGAGGAGGCGCTGCGCTGGGTGACTCCGGCCCGCTCGTTTGTGCGGACCGCGCTGCAGGACACGGAGATTCGCGGCATAAAGATCAAAGCCGGCCAACGGATCTTCCTGCTCTACGCGGCAGGCAACTTTGACGAGGAAGCCTTCGCGAATCCGCATACGTTCGACGTCGGTCGTGCAAACGCAACCCAGCATGTCGCGTTCGGGTTTGGACCCCACATGTGCATCGGGGCACAACTGGTTCGCATGGAAATGAGGATCTTCCTCAACCAGCTTCTCGACCGGTTCTCGCGCATCCGCAAGGTCAGTGAGCCGACCCCCGTCCTCCATGTGTTGCGGCACAGCTGGTTCAACGCGCCATTGGTCTTCGACGAGTAGCGACCCCACAAACTCACCGTGATTGCTGACAGAAAGGAACCCGCACCATGACCGATCAGCCACATGTCGAGAGCGTTCTAAAGTTCTTCGACGAATGGAACACCGACTTCCCGACGATGTGTGCGTCGTTTCGCACGTACTTCGCGGAGGACGGGATTTGGTGGAACACTCCGGTTTTCCCCCAGGTCCAGGGCTTCGAGGAGGCATACGAGCAGATCCTGCGGCCCTCCAACGAAAGTTCGTTGGCGATGGACCGTATCCACGTGGAGACGCTCAACATCGCGCAGGTCGGCAACCTCGTCTACAACGAACGGATCGACCACATCGTCCGCGCCGACGGCTCGGTCGCGCTGTCGATTCCGATTTGCGGTGTCATCGAATTCAACGCGGACGGCCGGATCCAGCATTTTCGTGACTACTGCGACACCACTACTCTCGTCGCTGCGATGACCGGTGAAGGATAACCAGACCCACTCAGTGCCCGTCCGGGTCCACTGACCGCATTGCCCAACTTCCCCAATGCCACTCGGGTAAACGCCCGGAAAGGAAATCTCATGGCACTGAGCACAATCGACAGCGACGCCGCCCTGATCGTGCTGGATCTGCAGGTCGCCACGGTCGGCATGCCGACCACGCCGCATGCAGCCGCCGACATCGTTGGCCGCTCCGCCGGGCTGGCCAAGGCGTTCCGCGACAAAGGCCTTCCGGTGGTGTGGGTGAACGTGGCCGGCGGCAGTTCGGGACGTACGGAGATCACCCCTCAGATGGGCGAGTTGCCGGACAACTGGACTGAGCTACCCGAGGAACTGGGCGTGGCCGCCTCCGACCAGACCTTCACCAAATTCGGGTGGGGCGCCTTCCACGACGAGCGGCTGGTTGCTCTGCTCAATAGGGTCGGGGCCGGTCAGGTCTTTTTGACCGGCGTGACCACCAGCCAGGCCGTGGAGTCCACGGCGCGCTCGGCCCATGAGCGCAACTACCACGTTGTGGTGGTCACCGACGCCATCGGCGACCTCGATGCTGAGGCCCATAGCCACAGCGTCGACCGGATTTTCCCGAAGATCGCGGAGTTGGCTACCACCGACGAAATTCTGGCACACTTGTGAGCCGGTCGCCCAGTTCGCGGGGTCGACGCTGATGCACGTCTATGAGGCGTTGGCTCAGGCGCTGTATGACAACGACATTCACGAGATGTTCGGTGTAGTCGGCGACGCCAACCTGTTCATCATCGACAGTTTCGTCAACACCTCGGGAGGACGTTACGTCGGGACGTCCTCGGAGGGGGGCGCGGTGATGGCGGCCTTCGGCTATGCCCAGGTGTCGGGCAAGCTCGGCGCGGCCACGGTGACCCACGGGCCGGGCTTGACGAACACGGTGACCGCGCTGGTCGAGGCGCAGCGCGGCGGTGTTCCTCTGCTGGTCTTGACCGGCGACACACCGAGGGCCCAGCGCGATCACATCCAGGATATCGACCAAGCTGCTGTCGCTGCGGCCGCCGGAGTCCGCTTCGAGCAGGTCCGCAGTGCGGCGAGCGCCGTTGCCGACCTCGCCGAAGCGGTGCGGATCGCGTGGATCCAGTCGGCCCCCGTTGTGCTCAACGTCCCGATCGACATCGAGTGGGACAGCGTCGATTACCGACCGATCGTGGGCACTCCAACGCCGGCGACGACGGTGGCGGCCGACCAGGAAGCTGTGGAAGAGGCCGTTGGTGTGATCGCCTCCTGCGACCGGCCGCTGGTACTGGCCGGGCGGGGAGCACGAAGCGCCGACGCCACGGCGGCTGTGTTACAGCTGGCCGAACGCATCGGTGCGCCGGTGGCCACCACGCTGCGCGGAAAAGATCTGTTCTGCGGGGTTGGGGGGAATATCGGAATTTTCGGCACCCTGGCCGATGACGCCGCGCTCGATGTCATCGGCCAAGCGGATTGCGTGATCGCGTTCGGCGCCGGGCTCAATCAGTGGACCACCGCGGAGGGTGCCTTGCTTGACGGCAAACGGATCGTGCACGTCGATGTCGACCGCACTCGTCTCAACCGCTTCACCCGCGTCACCGTCGCCGTGACAGCCGACGCCGCCAGCGCGGCACGAGAGTTTGTGCGGCTGTTGGACGAAGCAGAGATACCCGCCAGCACGTTCATCGATCGGGCGACCCAAAGAATCGCCGCGCGCACCGCCGATACCACCGACCGAGGCACCGACGACACCATCGACATCCACACCGCGTTACGTCTGGTCGACGACGCTGTGCCGGGTGACCGCGTTCTCGTCACCGACAACGGAAGGTTCATCAAACACGCGTTTGTCGCCCTGCACGTCGAGCACCCCTCCCGCTACGCGCATGCGGTCAATTTCGGGTCGATCGGGCTGGGTATGGCCACCGCGCTGGGTGCGTCCTACGCCGCCCCCGAGCACCCGGTGCTGTTGGCGTGCGGTGACGGTGGCTTCGCCGAGGGTGGCCTGTCCGAACTGGTGACCGCGGTCATGCAGGGACGCAACATCACCGTGCTGCTGCTCAACGACAGCGCCTATGGCGCGGAGTATGTGCATTTGGCCAACCGCGGCATGGACCCAGCGTGCACCACGTTCGACTGGCCCGACTTCGGGCCGATCGCCTCGGCGATCGGTGCGCAAGCCGCCACCGTTCGCAGCAACACAGAACTCGAGGATGCCTTGGAAAAGCTGGATTTCGCTGCCGGGCCGATCTTGCTCGATGTACGTATCGATCCTCAGCGCGTGTAAGGGAAGGACGGAATGCGCGATGCGTGACAACCCATTGCTGAGACGGCTGCGCGACGGCATGGCCTCGGTGGCCAGCTTCATCACGATCCCCGATTCGTTCACCGCCGAAGTCATGGGCGCCGCCGGCGTGGACGTGCTGCTCATTGACACCGAGCACTCCGCGATGAGCGCGGCCCAACTGCAGACGGTCTTAACCGCGCTGTACACCACCGAGGCGGCCGTGATCGTGCGGGTGGCCGACAACGATCCCACCCTGATCGGTCAGGCCCTCGACCTCGGCGCTGAAGGAGTCCTGGTGCCCGGTGTGCGTTCGCCCGCGCAATGCAGGCTCGCGGTCAACTCATGCTTCTACCCTCCCAAAGGTATTCGAGGCTTCGGACCCCGCCGGGCCAGCCGGCTGTATGGCGACCGCGCCGACTATCTGGCGCGAGCCAATGAGGAGATCGCGGTCATCGCCATGATCGAACACGCGGAGGCTTTGGACGACCTTGACGCGATCCTCACCACGGAGAACTTGTCAGCGGTCTTTATCGGCACCGCGGACCTGGCGGTGTCGATGGGGTATTTGCACGATTTAGCCAATCCGGCGGTGCAGCAAGCGGTCATGGCCATCGCCGAGGCGTGCCGTGGGCATCAGGTTCCATTTGGCCTGTTCACCGCAAACGAGCAGGCCGCCGCGACGTGGATCACCCGCGGCGCTCAGATCGTCACCATGGGTTCGGATCTGGGCTACCTCGACGCCGGCGTCGCCAACACCCGTCAGGCGCGAGCCGCCCTGTTGAGCCGACCCGACGGTGCCGCACCGACGGTTTCATCTCACTCAGCTCGCCATTAGGAGGAAGACAACATGTTCGTTTTGGACACCGCCGCGATGGCTTGGGATCCGGTCAGGGCCAACACTCGCACTGGCAAGATCTCGCGTAAGTTCATCCGGGAAGCCGAACTGGCCCCCGGCGTGGGCTACACCTCCGATCTTGTCAAATATCACGGCGGCCACGGTGTGTTCACGGCGCCGCGGCACCGGCACAACTTCGACCAGATCCGGCTGACCTTGTCCGGTGAAACCGACTACGGCTATGAACAGATCGCCGGCCCGGGGGATGCGACGTTTTTTCCGGCCGGTGCCTACTACGGACCCGAACGGTTCGAAGCCGCGGAAATCTTTCTCCTGCAATGGAGTCCGGATTGGGTCACCCGCGAGCAGTCGGATGCTGCCTATGCCGAACTGGCCAAAACCGGAGAGTTCAAGGACGGGTTTTACGTCTATACCGGCGATGATGGTCAGGAGGTGCGCAAGGACGGTACCAATGCCGTGTGGGAGGCGGTCAACGGCAAACCTCTGATCATCCCCTCACCGAAGTATCAACAGCCGATTTTGATGCGGCCCGACGGATTCGAGTGGCAGCGCACGTCCGAGGACCTCAGCGTCAAAGATCTCGGGCATTTCACCGACGAGGACCTCAACATCGCCACCTACCGCTGGTCGGAGGGTGCGCTGATGCCGCTGTCGGCCGAACGCACTTACATCTTCTGGATCGGTTCGGGGGCAGTCTCTTTGGATGGGCGCCGGCTCGGCGAGAAAACGATCCTGTTCTCAGATTTCGGCGAAACCCACGAGCTGTGTGGTGCGCAAGCCGGCGAAGCGACGTGCATTGCACTGCCGGTGTCGACGTGATGT
>Ga0210398_10005311_pt1 | contig 11982 bp, 8 predicted proteins | sample IncBWC4OmetaG_FD_161047 | JGI IMG/M metagenome (GOLD analysis project Ga0210398, IMG submission 161047) | Forest soil microbial communities from Barre Woods Harvard Forest LTER site, Petersham, Massachusetts, United States - Inc-BW-C-4-O | ecosystem: Environmental > Terrestrial > Soil >... | reverse complement strand
CAAACCTGAGACATGGTGGAACGACATCGTACTATTGATGCCCGGAAGAATCCATGCGGTGTGAAATTTTGAGAGTTTGTTTTGACGGGCGGCAGACCATAATGATGAGATTCTTGATGGCGTGCAAGGTTCCAGAAAGGCAGCCTTTTGTTTTCATGCTGATGGATGCAGTCCCAGTCGTGAGTTAGGAATGGGGGCGGCAGGTTAGGCGCTTGCTAGCGCCGCCTAGCGACTATTGCCAATAACTATCCTTTTTGCAATAAGTTACAGATGTTACTAACAGGCCATTTGGGGGCACGGAGGGGCCATTCCGCGGAGGGGTGAGACGACATAGTATGAGTTGTCCGCAAAGGAGAGATGTTATGCATCAGGAAATGGTTCCGAGCAGCCTCCTGGTTTCACTCGCTCACTCTTATGAAGAAGACCCTCGCCAGTTTGTGACTTTGCCCAAGCCGGTAGTGGATTCTTCCTTGGCGCGCATGGCCGTAGCTGAACTGAGAAATCAGGGCTACGTGGAAGAACAGATGCGTGGAGTGGTACGGCTGACGATGAGCGGATACAAGTTTTGTAAGCGCTAGTTGAGGTCTCCTTTGGGGTTGGTTGGTCTGACACTCATCCCACGGCTTTACGCCGTGGGTTTTTTCTTGCGCCGTAAAACATTAATGCTGCAGGTAGAGTTCGGCGATGTGGCCGGCGATCTTACCGGGATCGGCGTCGGCAAGGTTGGTCAGGACTACGACTGTGAGTTTGGCGTCCACGTAACGTGAGATATGGACTTCGAATCCCTGCCATGCGCCGCCATGATCGAGAACCCGGTGGCCGTCCTTTCTGAGGATGCTCCAACCGAAACCGTAGTTGCCGGGGTTGGCCTGGCCGTTGAGGAGTTTCGCCGGAGTCCACATTTGATCGAAGCTGGAGCGGCGGAGAAGTTTTTGGGTATAAAGAGCCGCATCCCATTTCGCGAGATCCAGGATCGAAAAGTAGAGAGCGCCATCGGCAGTGGTGTTCAGCGTGGGCGAAACCCATTCCTGATTTTTCAACTCTCCTTTGACCAGGCGGTATCCAGCAGCGCGGTTGGGAATGATATCGGCCTCACTGATGATCCGAGTCGTGGTCATACCGAGTGGTCGGAAGATTCTTTCTTGCAGGAAGTCTCCGTAGAACTCACCTGTGACCTGATGAATGAGGATGCCCAGGGTCAAATATCCGAGATTGGCATAGCTGTAGTTGGTGCCAGGCGGGAACGCCAGCGGAATGCCTTCGACAATCTTAAGCAGATCGGCCTCGGTGTAGTCTTTGCGGAAATCGAACTTCTCTGGGTAATCAGTGAATCCGGCGGTGTGGCTGAGGAGTTCGCGGATGGTCACTTGGCGCCAAGCGGCGGGAGCGTCTTTTAAGTAATTGGTGATGGGATCGTCGAGCTTTATCTTCCCTTCTTCGACCAACATCATGACCGCCGTGGCGGTGAATTGCTTACCCACAGAGCCGGACTGGAAGACCGTCTCCGGCTTGACGGGGACTTGAAGTTCCACGTTCGAAAAGCCATAGCCTTGGGCACGGACGATTTCGCCGTCGCGCGCAACCAGAAGAGACAAGCCGGGGATGTGCTGGCGTTGCATCTCGGAGTTGACGTAGTCGTCTATGGAGGCGGAGGTTTGGCCGAAAGCAGGGGAGGTCAGACACAGCGCGACCAGAAGCAGCGCGAAGCTGCCGAGCTTCACTTGGCTTGGACGGGCGAGACGCCAGACTCCACACAAGCAGGCGCAGTTCAAAAAGTCACTCTTGCCGCAATCTGTCCAATGCGTGGAGTTGCGCCTCGAAACGTGCCGGTGGTGGTGATCTGTCCGAACAACGGACTGTTGATGTTGGTAGCGTTGTCGAGGAACGTGGGTTGGGCGAACTCAGGGTGATTGAGGACGTTAAAGAAGTCCACGCGCAGTTCGAGGCTGACGCGCTCGGTGATTGCGGTCACTTTGGCTAGGGTAAGGTCAACATTGGTTAGACCGGGACCGCGCAGAGTGTTGCGATGGAGACCGTAGGTCCGGTCTTTGGGATTGTTTACGGGGTCAACCGTCGGGAAGCAGGGATTGGCCAGGCCGGTGGAACTGTTGTTAATGAAGTAGGCGCTGTTCTCCAGCGGGACGTTCGAGAAACTGTTGGGATCAAAATAAAAGTTGCCGGTGACGGGGGTGTAGCTGATCTGGCATCCGCCAGTTACCGGGTTCACTCCGTAAGTGATTTCGTTGATGGTGCGCTGATGATCCGGGTTGAACGTGGTAAGCGGGCCGAGAACAGCAGCGTTGGTCAAATAGGGATCGCCGGCGCCTGAAGTTCCCGGATTGGTGGGGTCATTGATGCCCGGCAAAGACGCCGAAATATCGAAAGGAAATCCAGTACGCCAGGTCACGATGGGATAGAGACTCCAACCCTTGGTCAGGCGTTTGGGGCCACCGGTCCAAGCGCGATCAAAAGGCAGGTCCCAGCCGCCGCTAAAGGTAATGCGATTGCGGACGTCACTATCGCTGGAAGCGTAGTAAAGGTCAGGGCTGTAAGCCGGGACGTAGGAGTTACGCTGGCGGAACCCGGAAGCGTTGTCCAAGCTATGAGAATAGGTGTAGCCCAGGGTGAAATACACGGTGCCGATGGGGGAGTTCTTCGGCTGTCGCGTTAGGCTCGCCTCCAGCGTATTGTAGTTGGCATCGGAAACGTTCTGGAATTCGGGAATCTGGCCGAAGCACTGTATTCCTATGGTAGTTCCACATGTGCTATTCCCGGGCGTTTGATCGAGTACACGGGTGGTGGTCCCAAGGATCATGGGATTGATGTCTCGCAGCGAAGTCAGGCCATGGGACGAGCTGCCGACGTAGTTGGTCTCAAGGACTATGTCGGCGAAGACATTGCGCTGCAGACTAAGGTTGTACTGGTAAATGTAGGGTGTACGGAGATGGGGGTCCACGAAATAGACGAAGCCGCTGCTGTTGATAGGCACATAAGGGGCGAAAGACACATCGGGGGATGGCGGCTTCGAGGGAAAAGAGTTTGGTACACCGGCAGCTACGAACGGCTCATTCATGTAGTTGACCGCTCCGGAGCCTGGTCCGACGGTGTTGAAAAACAAACCGGCGCTGCCGACGAAGGGAGCCTGGCCATTGAATTGGAGGTTATCTTCAGCCTTGAGGATGTCGTAGAACATCCCGAAGCCGCCGCGCAGGCTGGTTTTGCCGGAACCGGTCGGATCCCAGGCAAAGCCGACGCGAGGGGCAAAATTCTTGGTGTCGGGAAAGTTCGTACCCTTGGGAGCGCCGGGATCGCCGGGGAAGACCAATCCGGTTGGCGCATTCACAAAGCGGTGCGACTGTTCTCCTGGAATAATCGAGAAAGTGCGCCCCTCGGTGTCGCTCTTGGGAGTGCTGTATTCGTAGCGAAGCCCGAGTGTGAGCACCAGGTTCTTGCGAACGTGCCACTCGTCCTGCGCGAAGACATAGGTATTTTTCTGACGAATATTGGAAGGAGCCTTGGCTGCCTGGAGGTAGTCGTAGGGAATACCGAGCAGGAAATCGGCGTAGGAGTTACCCGAGCCAATGCCCCCGGAGCCGTAGTAATCGAATTCACCGTTGATGATGTAGTCGTAAACCAGGTTTTCCTGGTAGGGAGTAAACCCACCGCCGAATTTCCAGTTATGGGTGCCGCGCGTCCAGGAGACGGAGTCTGTCCAGGAGAAGGTATTTTCCACATACCGCGTGGGACCATTTTCACTGTTTCCGATGGAAAGCCCGGTATCGAAAAACAAGTTCGTGGGACCTGTGGGGACATCAGGAGTAACGGCGATACCGAAGGTCGAAGGCGCAGGCAGGGCCTTTGCCGGAGTATCGCTCAGATAATTGCTGCGATGGGTGATGAAGTGAAATTCGTTGAGCAGGGTCGGCGAAAAGACTCGTGTATAGCCAATATTGGTGTAGTAGTAATTGGCTACGGTGAGGCTGGTGAAGCCGGGCACGGTGGCAAAATCAAGCGGAGTGGAAAAAGGTGTGCGGTTCACGCCTATGGTGGCGGAAATTTTGTCTTTGGCACTGAGATTGAAATCAAACTTGGCGGTTAATTCATCGGCGTTGCTGTACGCGCTCAAACTGGTGGAAAGCAGACCACCGGGGGCAGTCGGAATCAATCCCGCCTTGATGTAAGCCTGAGCAACGCTGTTGATCTGGGAAGGGGCGATGATGGCCTGGGCCGCGAGAGCGGGGTTGGGCTGGAAAAAAGGATTAGCCAGCAAAAACGCGGCGACATTTGGATCAGGCCCTCCGTTCGCCGATTGTGAAAAGTTTCCCTGCACTTCCAATGGCGTAAAAACAGGGCTGTCGACGTCGGGAACCGCTTGCACCTGCCTGGTTCCCTGGTAGGCGAGGAAAAAGAATATCTTGTCCTTGACGATTGGTCCCCCCAGCGTAGCGCCAAATTGGTTGCGCTTGAGGTCAAGACGCGGAATGCCCTGCTGAATATTGAAGAAATCGTTGGCGTCAAGCACGCGGTTGCGGAAAAAATCGAACAGGCTGCCGTGTATCTGATTAGTGCCGGACTTGATCACCTCGCTAATGATGCCGCCACCATTTCGGCCATATTCTGCCGTGTAGTTACTGGTGAGCAGTCTGAATTCAGCGATTGCATCGGGATTGGGATCGAGCAGGTTACTGTTATCCAACAGATCGTTGTTTTGGCCGCCATCAAGCAGGAAGGTAACCGAATCCGTGCGGCCACCGGCAATGCTGAACTTGCCGGCGGCATTATTGTCGTCGTTACTCTCGGTGACACCTGGCTGCAGAAGCGCCAGATCGAGCGTGTCGCGACCGTTAAGCGGCATGTTAGTGAGGGTGCGACCTGTGACGGACTGACCCAGGGTCGCATTCACAGTTTCCACGGCGGCAGCCTGCGCCCCTACTTCAACCGTCTGACTGGCAGCACCGACTTCCATTTTGATATCTACGCGCAAGGCCTGGTTGATAAGCAGTTTGTATTCATCGCTGGCAACCGTGCTAAAACCCTCATGCTCCGCCGTCACTTTGTAGTTCCCGATGGGCAGGGCGAGAATCTGGTAATAGCCGTCATGATTGGTTGACGTTTTACGGCTCACCTGAGTGGCGGTGTTGGTGACGGTGACCTGAACACCGGGAATCACGGCTCCAGTGGCGTCGGTAATTGTGCCTGCGATTCTTCCAGTGGCGTCCTGGGCGCGGGAAAGCGCCGGGACCAGCAGCAACGTGAAGGAGATCAGAGTAACTATTAACAGTTTCATTGGGGGCTCCAAGTGTTCGCCGCAATTCATGAAGAGTGAAATAGCCATGCTGCTGCCGAGCATTCCGCTTCAGGAGACGGTGCGGTTCAGGAGATCACAGGCCGGATTCGAGTTTCCCGGAATCCACCAGGCGGGCGACCTGCTCCAAGGTGTACAGCGGCGGCGAGACGGAGTTTCTGACCATGGGTCGTGGTGTCCCTCGACGAAGTGTCCCGCATCTTGTCAGAGGGGATGGCAGAAGTCAAGCTTAACCACTCGATTGCCTGGGGCTAGATTTTTTGGGTCTTCCAGCGGCCGCGCTTAAACAAAATGGCGCTGGCAGCGGCGATGGAGCATTCGGCGACCACGATGGACCAGAACACGCCGTTGGAGCGAAAGTCTAGCGGGATCGCCAGGCAGTAGGCGAGTGGGATTTCCAGCAGCCAGAAGCCAAAGAAATTCACGATGGTGGGAGTGACGGTATCGCCCGCGCCATTGAAGGCCTGCATCATCACGAAGGCGTAGGCATAGCCAATATTTCCGTAGCTGACGATGCGCAGACAGGATGCACCCAAGGGAACAACAGCAGGATCCTGAGTGAAGAGCCGAATGATGGGCTCGGCGAAGAACACGAAGAACACACCGATGACGCCGAGGAAAATCATATTGTAGAGGCCGGTCCGCCAGACCGCGAGTTCGGCGCGCTCGGGCTTTTTGGCTCCTAGATTCTGACCCACCAGAGTGGCAGCGGCGTTACTCAATCCCCAAGAAGGCAAGATCGCAAAAACCACGACTCGTATGGCGATGGTGTAGCCGGCGAGGGCTGCAGATCCGAAGACGCTGATAATGCGCACCAGTCCGATCCAACTGGTGTGGGCGATGGCGAACTGGAGAATACCGGTGAGCGAAACCCGCAGCAGACGGAGCAAGATGGTCAGGTTCACGCGAATCTGCCGACGGAGAATGCGGAGGCGCTCGGTACCGCGCAACAGGCGATAGAACTGATAGCCCACGCCGATGCTGCGTCCGGTGAAAGTGGCGAGGGCCGCTCCGGTGACTCCAAGCCGGGGGAACGGTCCCAGCCCAAAAATCAGGCAGGGATCGAGAATCAGGTTGATGATATTGGAGACCCAGAGCAGGCGCATGGCGATGGCGGCATCGCCGGCGCCGCGGAAAATGGCATTATTGAGAAACAGCAGCAAGACGGCGCCGCTGCCTCCGAGCGCGATGCGGGTGTAGCCGCTGCCGAGCGAAACGATTTCAGGAGACGCGCCCATCACGCGGAGCAACTGGGACGCCCAAATCCAGCAAGGAATGCCGATCACCAAAGACACCAGCAGTCCGAGCGCGACCGCCTGAACGGCGGCGACGGCGGCTCCTTCAGGATCTTTTTCGCCGATGCGGCGTGCCACCATGGCGGTGGTCGACATGCCCAGTCCAATGCTGACGGCAAAGACAAGGCTAAGCAGCGATTCGGTGAGGCCGACGGTGGCCACTGCATTAGCGCCGAGCCGGCCCACCCAGAAAACGTCAACTACGGCGAAGAGCGACTCCAGAACCATCTCCAGCACCATGGGCACGGCGAGCAAGAGAATGGCGCGGTTCAAGCTGCCTTGGGTGTAGTCCTGGTGAGAGCCGCGGATTGCCTCGCGGAGCGAAGCCCACAGTGTGGGTGGAGACGCGATGGCGGCAACTGAGTCCATAGTTTACCTGCGCGTTCTTACCGCCCTCGGCGCGAGAGTACAGTAAGGGCAACTCTATTTGGACAAAACAAAAGTGAAATAGATATCCGCCGTGGAGGATGGCAAATTATAGAGGATGATGCGGCTTAGTGTCCCCCGGCAGGTTAACACCCCGCCAGGAGCCGAAATCCTCGCGGGGCAGGTGGTAGAATGTCGGCAGTTTTGCCACCCGTCTTGGGACTCTTCTCAGTCCCCACGCCAGTAGCGCTGGCAAATGTTTGGTCATCTGTGGCATCCAAGGATCGCACCTTGGATCGACCCGCATCCCCCGGAGGCTTCAATGGCATGTTCGTTTGACAAGAAACAATCTCCCAGCAACTGCATCAATGGACGGCAACGTCCCTCCAACCGCAACGTCGCCGTCAGGCTTTCCTGTTTAACACTGTTCGTGATCTGCGCAGCAGGAATAGTTTTCGCTACTGATGTGGTGACCTACCACAATGACATTTCCCGCAGCGGACAGAACCTTGCGGAGACCATCCTTACCACCAGCAATGTGAATTCGACGAACTTCGGCAAGTTGTCCATGATGCCGGTAGACAGCGTGATCGATGCCGAACCCTTGTACTTGGCTAGTGTGGCCATTCCCGGCAAGGGAACGCACAACGTGGTCTATACGGTGACAGAAAATGACAGCGTCTATGCGTACGACGCCGACCAATACACCTTGCTCTGGCAAGTGTCGGTGTTGGGTGCCGGAGAAACGCCCTCGGACACACATAGTTGCGGGCAGATTACCCCGACTATCGGAATCACTTCGACACCGGTAATTGACAGGCAGATCGGCCCTCACGGAACCATGTACCTGGTAGCCATGAGCAAGAGTGGTTCCACATACTTCCAACGGATCCATGCGCTGGATGTGGCCACCGGCAAGGAACAGCCGGGTTCGCCCATCACCGTGACAGCGAAATTTCCTGGCACCGGCGATGGCAGTCAAGGTGGGTACGTGATTTTTAATCCCTACCAATATGCGGAGCGGCAAGGGTTGTTGCTGCTCAATGGCGTGGTCTATACCGCCTGGACTTCCCACTGTGACGAGCGTCCGTACACGGGTTGGGTGATCGGGTACAACATGAAGACCGGAGCCCAGGACGGAGTGTTGAACCTGACGCCGAATGGGAGCCAAGGAGCGATCTGGCAAGCCGGGGCGGGCATGGCATCCGATGGCACATACATTTATGTGCTGACCGGGAATGGCACCTTCGATACTGACCTGAACGCCAACGGGTTTCCCTCGAAGGGAGACTATGGCAACGCCTTTGTAAAGATTTCGCCGGGCACTCGCAAGCAACCGGTGGCGGATTATTTCACCATGTACAACACGGTGCAGGAGTCGGGTGGAGACGTTGACCTGGGATCGGGTGGGGCGATGTTGCTTCCGGCGATGACCGACTCGCAGGGAAACACTCGCTATTTGGCGATGGGCGCCGGGAAAGATCAGAACCTCTATATCGTGGATCGCACCAACATGGGCAAATTCAACCCACAAAACAATAATGCGATCTACCAGGAACTCGACAACGTGTTAGGCGGAGGCATTTGGTCCATGCCGGCCTTTTTTAACGGCAATGTTTATTACGGACCAGTAGGCAACAATCTGTTGCAGTTCACCTTCACCAATGCCTTGCTTTCGACCAGTCCCGTGGCCAAGAGCGCAGCTAGCTTTACTTACCCGGGAACCACGCCTAGTGTCTCGGCCAATGGAACGCAGAACGGCATCGTCTGGGCCATCGAGCATAGCGATCCTACTGACGTATTGCACGCTTACAACGCCAATTCGGTGGCGACCGAGTTATACAACTCATCGCAAGCACCGAACGGGCGCGATCAGTTCGGCTCGGCCAGCCGCTTTGGCACACCCATGATCGTCAACGGCAAAGTTTATGTCGGAACCCAGAATGGGTTGGCGGTGTTTGGGCTGCTACAGCAAGACAAGTAGTGAGTGAATCTATTTCTGTGCAAAGCGGTCAAGACCGCATGAAGCTTGCGCGACTTGGCCGCTTTCAAGAGGTTTTTCACAATTGTTGTTGAAAAGTGGTTGAGCTGCGGACGGGATTCTGGAAGCAGAGCGAGAAACCAACCACGAAACGGAAAACGTTAATCGCAGAGATCACTGAGAAAACCCGCGGAGGACGCAGAGAAAAACTACGACTTGGAGGAAAAGGAAAAGGCCGTGATATTGGTTATGCTCTAGCCGTCAACTCCTGCGAGGGAGCTGGCGACGTGGAGTCATGCACCATCACGGCCTTCGATGTAATCACTGCTTTCGCAGTTCCCTACCCCGGCCTCATCCTCGCAGACTAGCCGGTTTTTTCGGGTCGGGTCGCCCCTCGAGTTGCCCCGTTGAGCGGATTACCCAGCTTACTTCGGATTGGCTAAGTTTTAATTTGAGCCAACCCTTTCAGCCGTCGACGGGCGCGAAGTTAAATCCTGTAGCGGGAATTGTCAACGCCGCATTTCGGTGCAACATGGCAGTGCAATCCACAGAGTTTTCCGCGACGCAATTCATTCTGCATGGGCGCTTTACAGATCGCGTGAGTCGAACGCCCCTCTTTTCCACAGGTTCTTGCACAAATGGTGCGAGCGCGAACCACACTAGCTTCTTGACGGAGGGCTGGCGCTACCGCATGTTGATTCTGAGGTTTAAAGATGTCGCTGTCGCAACTAGTGGCTTATGTTGATGGTGGGTCGCTGGGGAACCCCGGACCGTCGGGAATCGGAGTGGTGATTGACGGAGCGGAGAGCGGCCAACTGAAGATTGCTAAGTGGGTCGGGCGGCAGGACAACAATGTGGCCGAGTATCTGGCGCTGCTGGAAGCCCTGCAATGCGCGGTGTCGCTGAAAGCTGGAGCGCTGCACGTTTACTCGGATTCGGAAGTAGTTGTGAAGCAGATGATGGGCGAGTACTCCTGCCGCAGCCCCCGCTTGTATTCGCTGCACTGGATCTGCCGCAAGCTGGCGCGTGGGTTGGAGTTTTCTATTTCGCATGTGCGGCGGGAAAACAACGCGGAAGCGAATAGTTTGGCCAGTGCGGCGGCGCGCGGCGTGGTTAGCTAATAAGAACGTCTTCGCCGTTTAGGCCGTGCCTTGGCAGAATCATGTACGCTTCGCTTCACCCGTATTCACGACTACGCCGCTGCTAACCAAGCCTCCCAAGCCAAGTCCATATTCAGAAGGTGAGACCATGCTGTCTTCGTTCAAGCGCCTGGCGGTGATCGTGGTTGTTTTGGCCGCGAGCGTGTGCTTCATCCGCGCGCAGGATACCGCGACGCCCAAATCCCAGCCGCGCAAGACCAGCAATCCGTATACCGGCGACCTTTCGATCTTTGATTCGCCAGGCCGCGAGGACCGGCTACAAATCAACCGCGTGATGGACATCTTGGGCGTCTCTCCGGGAAAGAATGTGGCGGACATTGGAGCGGGATCGGGATGGTTCACGGTGCGGGCCGCCAGGCGAGTCACGGAAACCGGAAGTGTCTACGCAGTGGACATCAATCCTGAGGCCATCCGTTACATCGAGAATCGTGCTGACAGGGAGCATCTGCCCAATGTGAAAACGATACTGAGCAAGCCTAATGATCCGCTACTTCCAGCCAATAGCATTGACGCGGTGCTGCTGCTAAAGACCTATCACGAGGTGGAGAAGCCGGTGGTCCTGATGCGGAACCTGCGAGCGGCGCTAAGGATGGGGGCGAAGGTGGGGATTATAGATCGCAACGGGAATGGCGAAAATCATGGTGTAGGCAAGGATGTGGTCACGCGGGAGGCTGGCGAAGCTGGCTACGAACTGATCGCGCAATACGACTTCGTCAAGGGCGATGGTATGGATTATTTTCTGGTGTTCTCTTTGAAACGGTAGTGATGGGGTTATGGCTTCACATCTTCGGGAATGGGCATTCGGGCCTCGAACCGCTGGATGCTTTGCGGGCAATGTTTGTGAAACAGACGCTTCAGGTCGGGAGTGAATTCGTGCAAGACATTGGTAGTCGCATCCGAGCTAAGGCTTCCCAGAAACCGGTTCATGGTAGCGCCCAGTGTGCGGTCAGGACGAGGGTAGTATGCATCCTGCAACGAGCTGGTGAATGACGCTCCCAGAAACTCTGCCTGGTTGAAGACATCGCGGCCGTAGTCATCGCGAGTGATCAACACACGGGTTGCCGCATACCAGGCGCGCGAGACAAATCCATTCCTCCCCGAGGGGAAATAGCGCGGGTCTTCGTGCAGCAGACTGGCCAGCACGAAGTTCTGGATGAAGCGGCGGGATTCTTCATCAGCGAGCGTAGCTCCCAGCCGCTTGCCCCAACCTTGCATACCGCCTCCGTATTGCGGCCACTGGGCCCACATTTGCGCCCAAGTTGCATCGAAGCCCGCGGAAGCGAATGTGTAAGGTGAGTAGGTTTGATGCAGGACGAGTTCAAATTTGCAATGACGGGACAAGGGATCGTAGGCGGATGGGGCGTCAGGAAGACCTGCGGGGGCAACGACGAAACTAGCCGGCACCATCCTCATTTGGCTGCATGGCAGCGATTGCGTTGCAACCTTGCTGGCGGGCTCCGTCAGCAGCTGGGACGATTGCTCAAGCATGGCAGGCGGTGGGGCCTCGAGTGGGGTGTTAAAGTTGCTCGCGATCTTGGTTCCGACCTCGGTTCCGACCTCGGTTCCGCCCTTGGTTCCGACGGGCGCCTCGGACAGCTGGGCCCAGACGGTCCCGTGGGCCACAGTCACCGCCGTCGCCAGGACCATGACCCGGATCATCATCGCCGCCCTCGGTGTAGCAAAACCAGCGCTTCTTCGATGGCACACGTGTGCCAGAGTTTGCATGCAGCCGCAACGATGGGGAACCTCGTTCGACTCTCGGGGGTATGGTTGGCCTAGTCCGCAAGTGCCGCTACCAGAGCCAGTTACCATAGGCTGTAGGCTTGCTCGCCCGGCCCCTCGAATGGGTGTGGAACCGGCCAAATTGCGCCTCCA
>Ga0210398_10005310_pt1 | contig 11983 bp, 13 predicted proteins | sample IncBWC4OmetaG_FD_161047 | JGI IMG/M metagenome (GOLD analysis project Ga0210398, IMG submission 161047) | Forest soil microbial communities from Barre Woods Harvard Forest LTER site, Petersham, Massachusetts, United States - Inc-BW-C-4-O | ecosystem: Environmental > Terrestrial > Soil >... | reverse complement strand
CCGGCCAGGATCATCGGCCGTCATCTGCTGCCGAGCTTTATGAGCCACCTGATCGCCTCGGCGACGCTCGTGATCCCGAGCATGATCCTCGGCGAAACCGCGCTGTCCTTCCTCGGCCTCGGCCTGCGCCCGCCGATCACCAGCTGGGGCGTGCTGTTGAACGAGTCGCAGAATATCAGCGTCGTCGCGCTCTACCCGTGGCTGATGCTGCCGGTGGTGCCGGTGATCGTGACGGTGCTGGCGTTCAACTTTTTCGGCGACGGGCTGCGCGACGCCGCCGACCCGTACCACTAAGGCTAAAGCTCGATCATCAGCCCGTCATGGGCGACGACGGTGCCGGGCCGCTGCTTTGTCGCATCGGCGGCGATCTGATCCATCATCGCGTCGGTGTGGCTGGGGTCGTGGTGGAAGATCACGAACTGCTTGACGTGCGCTTCTTTGGCGAGGCGCACGCCTTCCTCCCAGGTCGAATGTCCCCAGTGCCGGTGCCGCGGGTATTCCTCGTCCGTATAGGTGCAATCGTAGATCGCGACGTCGGCGTGGTGCATGAGCTTGAGCACGTTGGCGTCGCTGACGCCGGCGTGGTGCTCGGTATCGGTGATGTAGGCGACGACCTTGCCAGCGAATTCCACGCGATACCCGGTGGCGCCGTCGGGGTGGTTGAGCGGCGCGGTCACCAGCTTGATCGCGGAATACGGGGTCAGCGTGTCGCCAGCGTTGAAATCGCGGAAATCGAGCCGCGCCGCGAAGATGTCGATCGGGATCGGGAAAAGCGGCGGCGACATCATCTGCTCGAGCACGGTCTTGATGTTGAGGCCGACGGGCTTCAGATGCCCGGCCCAAAAGCGTATGCGTGTCCCCTGCGAATAGGCCGGCGCGAAGAATGGCAGCCCGACGATGTGGTCGAAATGCGTGTGGCTGTAAAATAGATCGAGATCGACATTGCGCCCCGCCGCGACCAGCGCCTTGCCGAGCGGCCGCAGCCCCGAACCGCCGTCGAACACCAGCAAGCGGCGGCCGCAGCGGATCTCGACGCACGACGTATTGCCGCCGTATCGGATCGTTTCGAACCCGGGGCAGGGGATGCTGCCGCGCACACCCCAGAAATGGATGGTCAGGTCGGATTGGGCCAAGGGCCGCCTCTTTTGTACCTCGCGACAACTATAATGTCGCAGATACGCAAAAAGCCATATCGGCGCTCCTGACCGACTCGCGCAAAAATTTTATCGACGGTTTTTGATCTAACGCGTTGTTAACGAATTGGGATGTAACCAGTGGTGCAGCGTTAAGGTTAAAAGGCCACCGGGAGACTCCCCATGTCCCAGAACGAACAGGACGCGTTGGTCGCCGAATTCATGCGCAAGAAGGGCATCACCCGCTGCCCGACCGCCTGCGCTGTTCCCACCCACGCCGCGGTTTCCGACGCCGATCGCGCCGCGTTGCGCGACTACAGCGCCGCCAAGGAAGCCGCCCGCGTCGAGCGCTCCAAGACCTTCCAGCTTTTCGCCGCCTAGCTCCTTCCCTCGCCTGCCCCGCGCTACCGCCCCCGGTAGCGCGGCCGCCGTCTCTCCCTGAAAGCGGCGACGCCTTCCTTCGCATCCTCGCTGCTGCGCACCGCGCCGAGCTGTGAGCCGTACAGCGCCGCCAGCTCCGCCGGACCCTTCGGCAGCACCCCGTCATTGACGAATCGCTTCATCGCCGCGAGCGCCAGCGGCGCCAGATCGACGATCTTTTCCGCCATCGCGACCGCCTCGTCGACCTCGTTCCCAGCGGTCACGACCCGGTTCGCCAGCCCCACCGCATAGGCGCGCGCCGCGTCGATCGGCTCGCCCAGCAGCATCATCTCCATCGCCACCTTGTGCGGGATGCGCGCCGCGAGCCCGGCGATCATCCCGCCGGTGATCCCGACCTTGCCCTCGGGATAGGAGAACCGCGCATTCTCCGCCGCGATCAGCAGGTCGCACATCATCGCCATGACGAGGCCGCCGCCGATGCACCAGCCGCTGACGGCGGCGATGACCGGCTTTTCGGTCTTGATCCCGACCGTCGGCACGCAGCGCCACAACTCGGGCAGGTCGGTGACATCCGCGCCCGCCGAGAATGCCTTCCCGCCATTGCCGGTGAGGATCGCGACCCGCTGCTCCGACGCGTCAAACGTGGCGAAGGCCTGCTGCAGCTCGATCGCGACCGCCTTGTTGATCGCGTTCAGTTTTTCCGGCCGGTTGATCGCGATGATCGAAACCGGCCCGCGCTGTTCGATGGTGACGACGGACATCGGCAACTCCTCAAATGTCAGCTGGGACGTACCAGCCGGTACAAGACCGGCGCAACGGCGAAGAGGATCGCGCCGACCGCCGCGCCGGCCATGATGACCCCCAGCCCCATCGCGAGGGAAATATGCCCCCATGCGCATGAGCTCGAAGCTCTGGTACGCCTCATAGCCCCCGCCGATCACAGCGCCCAAAACCGCGAGCAATGCCGTTCTCATCGGCGCGTACAGCCCAAGTTGAGGCGATCGATCGCGATGACCGAAACCGGCTGTTCAATGGTGACGACAGGCATTTGTTCCCTTTTTGTACTTTAAATGTGGCGGGGCATGCCGATATGACGGTAATGCGATTTTTGCGCAAACAACCGGCTCGCGACAGGCCAAACCATGACGGTCAAATAACAGCATGTCGTCACCTCCTGTTATTTGCGTCGATAACAGGAGGATAACAGGAGGCGAGCCTCCTGTTAAAAGGCGAGGGGCGGGGTATAGTCGGGGCGACGAACGCAAAAGGGGCCGGCTGATGAATCTGTTCAAGGAACAAGGTGTCAAGGACTACGCCGCGGCGGCGTCGCAGATCCCGGTCATCGATTACGGCCCGTATTTCGCCGGCGAGCCGGGCGCGCTCGACCGACTCGTGCCGCAGGTCCGGCATGCCTGCGAGAATGTCGGCTTTTTCTACATTTCCGGCCATGGCGTCCCGGACGAGATCGTCGACAACGCCTTTGCCGCCTCGCGCCGCTTCCACACGCAGCTCTCGATGGACGACAAGCTCTCGCTCCGGCTCAACGACTGGAATATCGGCTATCTGCCGATGAACGCCTCGGTGCAGGGCGCCTCGACCGTGCATAAGGCGACCCGCCCCAACCAGAACGAAAGCTTCTTCATCAGCCACGACCGCGCGCCCGACCACCCCGAGGTCGTCTCCAAGGTGCCGCTGCGCGGCGTCAATCAGTGGCCGGGTTCGCTGCCCGATATCCGCCAGCCGATGGTGACGTATTTCAAGACGCTCGGCGCGATGTGTGACCGCATGCTGCCGGCCTTCGCCGCCGCGCTCGACATGCCGGAAGATGCCTTTGCCGCGCGCTTTGCCGGCGACGGCCATCACAATCTGCGTTTCTTGCACTACCCGCCGCAGGACGCTGATGAAGACAATCTGTTCGGCCAGGCGCCGCACACCGACAATTCCTTTATGACCGCGCTGGCGCGCACCGAGGTGCCCGGTCTCGCGGTGCGGCTGCCGTCTGGCCAGTGGTTCCCGCCGCCGATCATCGAGGGCACCTTCCTCATCAATCTCGGCAACATGATGCGGCGCTTCTCGAACGACCGTTTCTTGTCGACCCCGCACGGCGTGCTCAACGAAAGCGGCACCGACCGCTATTCGATCGCCTATTTCCACTCGCCAAACCCCAATTCGACGATCGAGTGCCTGCCGAGCTGCGTCAGCGCCGACAACCCCGCCCGCTATGAGCCGACCGTCTATCGCGAGCTCGTGCTGGCGTTCTACCGGGCGAATTATTTCCACCAGAAGGGCCATCAATCATCCGCCGCCGAGATGGTCGAGGCGGCGGAATAACCCGGAGGGGGAAGGCCATCGTCGTGACAAAAGCACATCCGGGCGCGCGCATCACGGCGCTCGTCCTTGCCCTCCTGTGGGCCGTACCGGCGCTTGCCGACACCGCCGCCGAGACGGCGATGAAATGGGGGCTGATCGGCACCTGGTCGCTCGATTGCAAGCAGCCGGCGGCCCGAACGAACAATTATCTGCAGTTCGCGGTCATCGGCGCCGACGTTGTGCACAACCGCAATTTCGGCGACGCACAGGATAGCAACAACGTCGTCAGCCTCAAGGTGACCGGCGACCGGCTCGAAATGGAAATCTTCTATCCGGGCCTCAACCCGCCACAGAGCCGCTTCATCGGCCTGATGAAGAACGGTCCGAACAAGATGATCTCGCAATACAATCACGACCAGAGCGGCAACTTCTCGGTCAAGGATTTCAAAATCGTCTCGAACGGGCAGCCCTCCCCGTATTTGACCAAATGCAACTGACGGGCCCCGGATGAGTGCGCCCTCGCTCTTCGCGTTCACCTGCGGCACGGTCACCGGGGAGTTCGGCCGGCTGATGGAAGGCGGCGAGGGCGAGATCACCGTGCCGATCCCGGTCTTCTTGATCGAGCATCCGAAGGGCCGCGCGCTATTCGACACCGGGCTTCACCCCGCTTGCCAGCACGATCCCGCCGGCCGGCTCGGCGAGCGCCTCACCGATCTGTTTCGCATCGGTTTCACGCCCGGCGAGGAGGTCAGCGCCCGGCTCGAGGCGATCGACCGCGACCCCGCCAAGATCGACCTCCTCATCAACTCGCATTTCCATTTCGATCATTGCGGCGGCAACGCGCTGGTGCCCAACGCGACGCTCCTGGTGCAGCGGCGCGAGTGGGATGCCGGCATGGACCCCGATGCCGCCGAGAAGCGCGGCTTTAACCCGCGCGATTTCGACCTCGGCCACAAGCTGCGCCTGGTTGACGGCGAGCATGACGTGTTTGGCGACGGCTCGGTCGTCTGCCTGCCGACGCACGGCCACACGCCGGGGCACCAGTCCTTGAAGGTGCGTACGGCGGGCGGCGACATCGTGCTGGCCGCCGACAGCTGCTATTTCTGCCAAACCTTGCGCGAGCGTCGCCTGCCGCGTTTCGCCTACGACAAGGATCAGATGCTCGCCTCGCTCGATCGCCTCGAAGCATTGGAAAAAGCCGGCGCGCGGATCGTTTTCGGCCACGACCCCGATTTCTGGCGGACCGTGCCGCAAGCGCCGCTTCCGATCGCATGAAGCTGCCGACCGCGATCCTCTTCGATCTCGACGACACGCTCCTGGTCGCGTTCGGTCCGTCGCCGTCGCAATGGCAGCGCACCATCGCCGCCTTTGCTGATCGGCTCGGGCCGCTGGAAGGGCCGGTGGTCGCCGAAGCGATCCAGGCCGCGACGTCCGAGCTGTGGGCCGATCCGGGCCGCCACAAACACTGGCGCCACCGCATCGATGAGGCGCGCCGCAAGATCGTCACCGACGCCTTTGTCGCGCTGACGGCGGCGGGGCATGCGGTGCCAGCGCAAGCGATCGGCGACGCGATGGCCGATGCCTACAACGCGCTGCATGACGAGGAACTCACCATGTTCCCCGACGCGCATGCGACGCTCGACCGCCTGAAGGAATTGGGCGTTCGGCTGGCGCTTATCACCAACGGTGCCGCCGCGCCGCAGCGCGCCAAGGTGGTGCGCTTCGCGCTCGAACATCGCTTCGACCACATTCAAATCGAAGGCGAGCATGGTTTCGGCAAACCCGAGGAGCGCGCCTATACCCACGCGATGGAGGTGCTTGGCGTTGGCCCGCACGAGACCTGGATGGTCGGCGACAATCTCGAATGGGAGGTCGCCGGCCCGCAGCGCCTCGGCATCCACGCCATCTGGCACGACGGCTACGGCAACGGGCTGCCGCCCGGCTCGCCGATTGTCCCTGACCGGATTATCAGAAGGTTGAGCGAGTTGCTGACCTGAAGGTTACTGAGCTTTCTTCAACCCCAGTTCCGCGAAGCAGGCGTCGGTCATCCCGCCCTTCGCTTCGCAGGTCGCGGTGAGCGCCGCGTATTCGGCCTGGGTCGGCATCTTGCCCGACGCGAGACGCCAGGCAGCTAGATCGGCTGGAGCCGCGGCGGCGCTACTGGCGGTTTCGGGGCTCTGGCAGGCCGCGAGCGCGAGCAGGGCTGGAAAGGCCAGGAGGAACAAGGTTCTGCCGGTCATCGCGAGCGGATAATGCCGGCACGCGGCCGGCAAGTCCACTCCCGGCGGTCACAACCTCAGGCTGGGTCGAACTCGCGGTCCTTTGACGGGATCAGATCATAGGGCAGCGCAAAACCGGGCATCGCCTTGATGCGGTTGGCCCAGGCCTCGAGATGCGGCCAGCTCGACATCTCGAACCCGCCCTCGGCCATAAAGACCATACGGCCCCAGCAGCCGATATCGGCGATCGTCATATAGTCGCCGACGAGGAAGGGCTGGTTGGCGACGGTCTTGTCGACAAACGACAGCGCCGCTTCGGCGCGCGGCCGGAACTCGGCGATCACCTCATCGTGCATCTTGCGGAACCGCGCCGAATGGCGCACCCGCGCCACGGCGGTGATATGGTCCGCTTCCCAGGACAACCACGACCGCGCGTCCCACTTCGCCGCCTCGGTCTTGCCCTCGAAAATCCCGGTCGCCCGCGCCAGGTAGTCGAGGATCACGTTCGATTGCAGGATCGTCAGACCTTTGTGCTTGAGGCTTGGCACCACGCCCCAGCGGTTGACCGCAAGATATTCGGCCTCCTTCTGCACACCGATCTTGAGGTTGACGGTGCGGAACGAGAACGGCACCCGCGCCAGCGCCAGATACAGCATCGGCTTGTAGCTGGAACTCGAGGTGAAGCTGCCGTACAGCGTCAGCCTGTCAGCGGTTACGGGCTGACCGATCATTCCACATCTCCCATGCCGAGCTGATCGATCACCTTGTATTCCTCGGCGAGCAGCTTGAGTTTCACCCAGGTCGAATCCTCGACCTCGATGCCGTTTTTACGGCGATCCTGTTCCTTCATATGCTCAACCTCACCAGGATAGAGCACCCCGCTCGACCCTTCCGCCGCCGGCGTCTCCTTGAGGTAGCGGACAAATTCGCCGACCTCCTTCTTGAACTCGGCCAGCGGGCGAAACGCGTCGACCTTGAAGCAGGCCATAAAGCAGCCGTCATTGTGCCGGCCGGTTGGCTCGACCCCGAAACCCAGCCCGGTCAGCAGCCCACACAAAATCTCGACCATAAAGGCGAGTCCATAGCCCTTGTAGCCGCCATCAGGGCCGCCCATCGGCAAGAGCGCGCCGCCTTGGCGCAGCTGACGCGGGTCATTGGTCGGCTTGCCGTCTTTGCCGATGACCCAGCCATCCGGGACGCTTTCGCCGCGCGCCACGGCGACGCCGATCTTCCCCGCCGCCGCGGCTGAGGTCGCCATGTCGAGATAGACCGGCCCGTCGAGGTCGGAGGGGACCGCGATCGTGATCGGGTTGGTGCCAAGCCGCGCCTCGCGCCCGCCAAACGGCGCCACCGCTTTTGGCGAGCGCCCGCTGTCTGCGGTGACGAGGCCGATCATGCCCGCCTTGGCCGCCATCTGCGAATAGCTCGACAGCCGGCCGATATGGCCCTGGCGAAACACCGTCGCCGCCGCGACGCTGCCTTTCTCGGCCTTCTCGATCGTCAGCCGCATCGCCTTCTCGTTGGCGACGTAGCCGAAGGCCCAGTGCCCGTCGATCACCGTGTGGTTCGCCGACTCCTTGACGACCGTCCACGGCGCACCGGGCACGATGTGGCCGACCTTGATGCGCTCGATATAGGTCGGGACTTGGATGATGCCGTGCGAGTCATGGCCGACCAGATTCGCGCCGACGATATGGCGCATGACCAGCGCCGCCTCGTCCTTGGGCGTTCCGGTGGCGACAAACAGCGCGCGGCCGATCTCCTCGAGCCGGTCGGCTTGGATTTTCGGCATGATTTCCTCCCTGACGCGTCGCCGCGAGGGTAGCGAGGCAATCTCTATCGGGTCAATTCGCCAAAGCGCGAGCGACGGCGATCAGCGTCGCATCGGTGCCCGGTCCCCCGATGACCGACAGCCCGACGGGCAGCCCGTCGACCGTGCTGCCCGGAATCACGACCTGCGGCACGCCCGTCAACCCGCCATGGCAGCACAGCCGAGTGATCCGCTCGCGCAGCGGATCGAGCGTGCCGAGCCGTTGTCCGCAGAGCGGCGCCGGGAACGGCGTCGTCGGCTGGCAGAGGATCGTGCCGGGCGGCAGCAGCTTGCGCATTCGCGCCCGCGCCACCTCGCGCACCGACCGGGCGCGGGCACGCTCGCCGTCGGTGATCGCGGCCGCGGCCGCGAGATTTCGGGCGACGCTGAACTGCATGCGTGGGTTCACCCGGTCGATCCAGTCCTTGAAGGTCTCCCAGGCCTCCGACGGCTGGATCGTGCGCTGCGCGTTGGCCCAGGCGACGAGGCTTTGCGGCGCCATGGTCTCGTGGCCCACCGCGCCAAGCAGCCGGCCGAGCCGCTCGACCAAAGGCCGCAGCGCCGCTGCCGTGCTCGGGTCGGCGATCGCGAAAGCATCGTCGGCGATGATCAGCCGGTTTGGCAATGCGGCGGGAATCGCCGCGCCGAGCATGACCTCCGAGACGCGCGCGAAAGTTTCGGTGTCACGCGCGAACCAACCCGTGGTGTCCGAAGTCGGCGCCTGGCTCATCATCCCGGTGACATCGATGCGCCCATGCGTCGGGCGGATGCCGTAAAGCCCGCAAAAGCTCGCAGGTACACGCACCGAACCGCCGGTATCGGTGCCGAGCGCGGTGTCGCACAGACCTGCGGCGACCGCGACCGCCGACCCCGATGACGAGCCGCCCGGCACTCGGCCCGGCGCGCGCGGGTTGCGCGCCGTGCCGTCGAACGGGTTCTCGCCGAGAATGCCGAGCGACACCTCGTCGGTGATCGTCTTGCCGATCAGCGTGGCGCCGGCGTCGAGCAGCCTTTGCACGGCCCAGGCATGACGCGTCGGCACCGGATTGACCCGCGCCCAATCGGGGTTGCCGCCGCCGGTCACGTGCCCGGCGACATCGAAGAGGTCCTTCGCGGCAAAAGTCAGCCCGGCGAGCGGGCCACCGGGCGTCCCCTCGATACGAAACCGCTCGCCGGGAACGAATGCGCCGAAATCGTCGGTCATCCAGGGCTCATCCTTCGAGGAGCTCGGCGACTGTCTTGGCCACGATGGCGTTGGACAGGATGACGGGCAGGCCCAGGGTGCCGAGCGCGGCGCGGTGACGCTCGGTGAAGCCGATGCAGTCGAGCAGGATCGCCTCTGCGCCCTCTTCCTTCAGACTGCGACCGGCGGCGACTACCGCATCTTCCCCCGTTTCGTAGGGGTTGGCGGCGGCAAAGAGCGGGCGACGCGCGAGCGGCTGCCATTTCTCCGCTTCCGAGATGATCTGACCGGGTATCGGCACGAGCACGCCGAGCTGCCGCCGCTCGATAAGCCCGGCAATTGTCGCCGGAATGATGTGATCCGGCTCGATCAGCCAGGCGCGCCGGCATTCGAGGCCGACAAACGTGCCGACGCAGAGTAACAGGATCACGTCGCAGCCGTCGTTTTCGAGAACGGCAAGTTGCTGCTGTACCGCGTCCTGTATGCGCTGCCGCGACAGGTTGACGGATGTGCCGTCGTGCAGCCGGGTGATCAGCGCCGGTTCGTCCGGGTCTGGTTCGTAGCGCGCCGCGATTTCGGCCCGGCTCAGCCCGTCGAGCGTGCCGCGATGGATGAGGCGTGTATCCGCCGGCACGTGCCGCTCGATGATCGGCACGACATCCGGGCGTGGCGCCTGGCCGATCGTCAGCGTGCCGAGGACGCGGCGGCTCACCTCATCCGCCTCGCGGCGAACAACTGGATCACCTCAGCCGGAATAGGCGACGAGCCGGTTGTTTTGCTCGCCGAGCCCTTCGATCGCGATGCGCATGCGGTCGCCGGCGCGCAGGAATTTCGGCGGCTTGAACCCCATCGCCACGCCTTGCGGCGTGCCGGTCGGGATCACGTCGCCCGGATAGAGCGTCGTGAACTGGCTGACATAGCTGACGATCGCCTCGATCCCGAAGATCAGGTCGGCGGTGTTGCTGTCCTGCCGCCGCTCGCCGTTGACATCGGTCGTCACCTGCAAGTTGCTGGCGTCCGGCATTTCGTCGGCGGTTACCACATAGGGGCCCATCGGGCAGAACGTGTCGCAACTCTTGCCCTTGGTCCACTGGCCGAGCCGCTCGAGCTGATACTCGCGTTCCGACACATCGTTCACGGCGCAATAGCCGGCGATGTATTTTTTGGCGTCCTTGGCCTCGACATAGCTCGCCTTGGTGCCGATGACGATCGCCATCTCGACTTCGTAGTCGGTCTTCTCCGAGCCGCGCGGGATGATCACGTCGTCATTGGGGCCGCAGATGCTGCTTGTGGCTTTGAGGAAAAAGATCGGCTCCGAGGGGATCGGCATGCCGGCTTCCTCGGCGTGCTTGCGATAGTTGAGGCCGATCGCCAGCACCTTGCCGACGCCGCCGACGCAGGCGCCGATCCGCGGCGAGCCCGAAACCAGCGGCAAGGTCGTGAGGTCGAGCCGCTTCAGCCGATCGAGCGAGGCGGGAGACAGCGTCTCGCCGTTGATGTCCTTTACCGTGCCGGACAGGTCGCGAATGCGCCCGTCCTTGTCGATGATGCCAGGCTTTTCGTGGCCCGCCGGGCCGTAGCGTAGAAGCTTCATGGGGGGTCCTCCTGTGGGGTTTAAAGGCTCCAGCCGCCGTCGATGACATGAGTCGTGCCGGTGGTGAACTTTGCTTCGTCCGAGGCGAGGTAGAGGGCCAACGCGGCGATCTCCTCGGCCGTGCCGAGCCGGCCCAAAGGTTGCCGGTCGATAAAGGCCTGCCGCGCCGCGCTCACGCCGCCGGGCGCGGAAGCACCCGCCGCCGGCTTCGATCATCTTTGGTAAGAAAGCGCGGATCATCAGAAACATTGAGCGGACGTTGAGGCCGAAGGAAAAATCCCATGCCTCGGTTGTCGTCGACAGCACCGTGCCGTGATGCACGAAGCCGGCGCAGTTGAAGAGGATATCGAACGCCGGTAGCTCGGCCGCTAGAGCCGTGATCGCCGCTTCGTCGCGCGCGTCGAGGATGCGCGTCTGGATCCCTTTATCCGGCAGGTCGGCAAGTTTTTCTGGGGCGATGTCGGTTGCCAGCACGCTCGCGCCTTCGGCGGCGAAGGCCAGCGCAGTCGCGCGGCCGATCCCCTGACCCGCGGCCGTCACCAGCGCGCGCTTGCCGTCCAGTCGACCCGCCATCACCCCTCCTGACCAGGCAGCCAAATTGCCACGCCCTTGCCGCCTCTGTAAATTGCTGCCTCGGTTTTAAGGGGAGTCGTGATGCCACCGCTGACTATTCGCCTCAACGGGAACGACAATGTCGTCGTCGCCCGGGCCGATCTGTTGCCGGGCACCGAGATCGCCGGCGAAAGCGTCAAGGCGCGCATGCATGTGCCGGTCGGGCACAAGATCGCGACCGCCATGATCGGCGCCGGCGAGGCGGTGCGCAAATACGGCCAGATCCTTGGCTTCGCGACCGAGGCGATCGCGCCCGGCGACCATGTCCACACGCACAACATGGCGATGGGCGATTTCGCCCGAGACTATGCGTTCGGCGTCGATGCGCACCCGGTCGAGCCGGCTTCCGGCGCGACATTTCAGGGCATCGTTCGCGCCGACGGGCGCGTGGCGACCCGCAACTATCTGGGGGTGCTGACGACAGTCAATTGCTCGGCGAGCGCCGCGCGTTTTATCGCCGAGCAGTTTCGCGGCGGCATCTTGGCCGAGTTCCCGAATATCGACGGAGTGATCGCGCTGGGTCACGGCACCGGTTGCGGCATGGGGGTCGAGGGCGAGCCGATGGCGCTGTTGCGCCGCACGATCGCGGGTTATGCCCGGCATCCGAATTTCGCCGGCGTGCTCGTCTTGGGGCTCGGCTGCGAGTCAAACCAGATTTCCGGCCTGATGCGCGCGGAGGGGCTCGAGGAGGGGCCGTTGCTGACCGCGATGACCATTCAGGACACCGGCGGCACCACCAAG
>Ga0210398_10005309_pt1 | contig 11984 bp, 9 predicted proteins | sample IncBWC4OmetaG_FD_161047 | JGI IMG/M metagenome (GOLD analysis project Ga0210398, IMG submission 161047) | Forest soil microbial communities from Barre Woods Harvard Forest LTER site, Petersham, Massachusetts, United States - Inc-BW-C-4-O | ecosystem: Environmental > Terrestrial > Soil >... | reverse complement strand
AAGCCGGGCCTGCGGATGACGAGATAGCATAGCAAAGCCAGAGAAATGGTGATGGGAACGTAGCCTATCGCGGTCACCTTAGACAGAAAAGCCAGGGCGGCGCACAACCCCAGAAGCAACGCCCTTCGCCACGTGGGCTTCTCTGTCCAATAAATAGCAGCGAAGAATACCGCTCCCACAGTAGCCCCCAAGGACATATCGGTGGTCGCAAGTCCAGCGTCAGCCAGATTTGTGGGCAACAGAGTGAACAGGCCAGTCGCCAACACCGCAACCGGCTTACCGAAAGTGTGCCACGACCACCAGCAGACAACCAGGCATGCCATTAAGAAAAACGGAAGGTTTCCTAATCGCATGAGAAATATCGTGCGATTAAAGTTGCCGGACTGCGCAATAATTGCGAGGCCTTCTTCGCGCATTGCCGATACGCCACCCGGACGCGCTCCAGCCAGGTAAGGTCCCAGGGCCTGTGCCGCGCGCGCCAAGGGCGGATGCTGTGGTTCTATAGTATAAGCGTGATTCGCTACGTACTCCATGCCGCAGGCCAGGTGAGTAGGTTCGTCAGCGGTGAGGCTTAGAGCGTCGTAGGTAGAAATAATCCTGACGCATGCAATTCCTACCAAGAGTAAGCACAACGCCAAGCAATATTTATCAAGAAAGGGGGCCAGCCGAGCGTCCCAAAAGCCAGGTCCGGACGAATGCTTCAATTGCGGCACTAGCGGTACCCCCGATTGGGCCTATTTATCAGCATCTGAAATGAGGAAGTACCGATTTCTGTCATAGTGGTTCATTAGAAGCCATCTCATAAATCCGAAACGCTTCCACTCCGAGTAACCTCAGGGGCTAAAGCCCCGACATTCAGACGACTCGTACGGCACGGCTGAACAGGCTGCGGAAAAGTCGGAACCGCAGATCCCTCACCGGCCGAAGCCGGTTCGGGATGACAAAATGAAAGGGCTTAGACGCGGCGCTGAAGCGCCGCACTACCCGAACCAGTACTTCCAGCGGCTTTTTCCGCAGCCTGTGAAGCCGTGCCCTTTCAAACCAGATTTATGAGATCGCTTCGAAAATAATATAGTGGCGAAACCTAGCTTTTCGAGCTGTAATGTGCCGATCTCCAGAAAAACAGCCTTGTCATGGCAAGCGTTAGTTCATTCGCCAAGTCAATCTTTTTAAGATCCAGGGACTCGGAAGGTTGATGTATTGTGCCAAATCCTGGGTGGGAATCATAGCCAGGAAAACCGGCTGCAATCCCTGCTGGTAGCGACGCTGCGTAGGGCCGGCGAATCGCACTGTCCAGCCGTTATTATTGTGGGTGATAGAGGTCTGCCTCAGTTCCTCCAGGCCTACCTTGGCGCGAATGGCAGTTAAAGGAGCTTCGGTTGTGTCGCTTCCCGGATAGGCGGTGAGTTCGAGCTCAAGAAACTGTGGATTGTCTACAAAGAAACCAGCGCATAGCCGCGTCGAACCAGTTGTCGAATCCCAGCCTGCACCGTTGTACTGAATACTTTGGCCGGTCGCGGAGCTTAGAGAGCCGCCGGCGCGATACTCCTGGGGCACGTAACTGGCTGAGTCCGCCGAGGCAAACGGTTGGTCAGACATGGAGTCCTTTATGAGAGGAGCGGGCGATGGGTTTGCCCGTTGAGCGAGTGCGATCTCTGAGCCCTGCCATAACACGAGCGCAATCAGCAAGAGTCCAGCTACCTGCTGCGGGTTCCGGGTTCGCTGGCGCGCTTCGTCGACAATCCAGCACCAGAGTCCGGCTAATGCTGCTACAAATGCGGGACCAAAGTCGATCATATAGCGGGAAGCCAGTAGTGGAACTTTCATATAGAAGACAATCAGGGGCAAGGAAACCACCGCCGACCAGAGGATGATAAGCATTGATAAAGCGGGCTGCGGTGGCGGGTTGGCCGAGCGCGACCATCGTGCGAATGTCCAAGCTCCTGCTATCCACGACAGGCCGATCAATAGAGCGTAAGAAATGTCGTAGGTTGTGAAGGAAAATTCCCGCCAGCGAATGGTAGAACCTTGCCCCGGGAAAATGTTGGGAGCGTACCAATACAAGTCGCTGAAACGTTTTTCTTGAAATAAAGCTCCAAGTAGTTCACGGAAGGATTGGCTCAAGGGCACCCGAGCGTAGGGATAACCGAAACGCGTGAAGTAGACCGATGGCAGGAGGCTTCCACCCTGAAGATTGAGCCTATGACCAAACTCCCAGCCGCTACCGAAACGTACGTAGTTGGTGACGAAAAGCAAAGCACCGCCGGCCAGGAAGAGTAATAAGCCTGAAAAGAGCCGCGGACGGTAGATGGATTTGAGAAGTCCGACCGGCTTAGTGCTGGATTCGGAATCGCCGAGCTGGTGGCTGGCCATAACGAGAGCTGCGACAAGGATTGTGGCAAACCCGCAAAACTCCAGGGTAGGCCGAATGAAGCCCCCCAGGCCGGCCAAGGTACAGAGGAGCCAAAAGCGCCGCCAGTGCGGGTTGCGGGACAGTTCAATAACTCCGCACAGCAGCAGGATGCTCCAGAAATAGACGTAGACCATCACTTCTTCATAAACCAGCATCCGGTAGCGCATGAGGTTGATCACGGGTGGAAAAAAGAGGGACAAGAGGACTACGCCGGAGGCTCTGAACCATGCGCAGCGGCCGCTTTGCGGTGGTGGCACGGCCGAAGACTCTGGGTCGCGGCTCAGCAGCGGCCCAAACCAGGTCATGAGAACGACGTAGGCGACCAACGCGATGAACAATCCCAGCGCAACCCGGTCGGGAAAAGGCGACAGGCCGGACAGCTTGCCCAGCGCTGCGAAGGGCAATTGCCAGAGTGGGATGCCGAGGCCCCAGACTTGATGGACGCCCCGTTCCGACCAGCAGAGATCGTGTGTCAAATCTAGCGGGTTGTGACTTAGGGCAAGATTGCCTCGCAAGAAGGCGTCTGTCTGGAAGCGAAACCATGGACTGGCGGAGTGCCATGAGTCCGAGGAGACAACGCCACATGCCGCCAGCAACAGGAATGCGTAAAGGACAGCTCCACAACCGAGAAGTATTGTTAACCGGGCGCGAAAACGCATGAGTTCAATGTGCTGATCTGCGTTGAAACGTGAACAAGTATCTTACCTTGCAATGGTCTCATGCGATACCCGGCCGGGATGCAAGGCGCTTTTTGTGCCGCTCCGGATAACAAAGACAGAAATCCAAATCTAAGAACCTTAGCGCTGCCCGAGCGACGGAGCCGGGCAACGGCACAGAACCCCTGGGATCATCAGGTCCGTTAAAGACAAAACGCGTTATTATTCTGGAAACGACGACGTGGGGAGGTGGGCGATGTTCAGAATCATCACCGTGGAACGCGAGTATGGAGCCGGGGGCAGTCTGGTGGCGGCGGAATTGGCGCGCCACAAAGGGTGGGAGCTTCTGGACCAGCAATTGACTTGCGAGATCGCCAAGTTGGCTGACGTGGATGAACACGCGGTGGCGCGGCGGGAAGAGAAGTGCGATCCGTTGTTGCACCGGCTGGCCAAAGTATTTTGGCGAGGAAGCTATGAGCGGTCGCTTCCGATTTCGGACGATAAGGTTTTCGACGCCGATGAATTGGTAGCCCACGCGCACCAGGTGATCGAAAAGAAAGCTCAGGAAGGGAACTGCGTGATTGTGGGACGCGGAGCGCCCTACATTTTGCGCGAGCGGCGTGACACGTTTCACGTTTTCGTCTATGGGTCGCGCGACACGAAAATCCGCCGACTGGTTAAGCTTAAGATGAGCGAAAAAGACGCCAGCGAAATGGTTGACACAATTGATCGGGAACGCGCGGCTTTTGTCCGCAAATACTTCAACGCCGAATGGCCTTGCCGCCGGCTGTATCACCTGATGTTGAACTCGGACAACGGAATCGAGCAGGTCACCAACACCATCCTCACGACGATGGAGTCATTGGAACGGCAGGGGCAGATGGAGCCTCCTGGACAGAACGCCAAATTGGAGCCGATCCGGCAGCCAGCGGTGTGAAGATGGGGAAGCAGTCGTCGGCAATACGAGCCTTAGGAATTCTTCGGCTCCGCCTCCTCTGGGCCCGCAGAGGCGGGCCGTAATACAGAGCAGACGCTTCGCTCAGGATCACAATTTCTGGAAGCGGGGACATTTCTTCGCTGGAAGCGGCGGTTCCTGCCACTGCCGGCGAACCGCAGATCCCTCGGCTGCGCTCGGGATGACAAAACGGTGGGCAGACGCCGGTCGTCAGTTGTCAGCAATACGAGCCTTAGGAATCCTTCGACTTTGGGTCCGCTGGCCCCGCAAGAACCGCGCTGGGCTTGGCGGTTCTTCCGCTGCCGGCGAACCGCAGATCCCTCGGCTGCGCTCGGGATGACAAAACAGTGGGCAGACGCCGGTTGCCAGTTGTCGTAAACCCACCGATCTAGCGGTTTCTAGAGCTGAAGGTACACGGCAGATCCATTGACCGCGCTGGGAATGGCAGAACTCTCGGCGAGAAATCCTCGACAACCAGTGTTCCCGAATCGGAGCGCGTTGTCACAACAGCGCTGTGACGTCTGTGCTTGCGCTCCCCACCGGCGGGACTACACTGAGCTCCAATAAGGGTACCTGACCGCAAGGAGGTAGCCTGGATGGTGGAAGCTTTCCTTAAAGAAGCCCGCGATGACATCGCGGAACCCCAGTCAACAACCAGATGCGAGAAAGGCGGCGTCAGCGGCTGTGGCGGCGCATTGGCCGCAAGGTTGATGCAGTAAGACCTGGCGGGCGGCAGGGCGCAGAAACCGCCCGGAGAAGGTTCCGATGCACCTCTGTAAAGTCAAAGCGTTTCTCGACACGCACGCAATAAAATACGTGATCATTTCACATTCCAAGGCGTACACCGCACAGGGCATCGCTGCCATCTCGCATATCTCGGGCAGGGAAGTGGCGAAGACGGTCATTGTCAAGCTGGACGGGGAGTTGGCCATGGCGGTGTTGCCGGCGTCGTACCAGGTTGACCTGGAGGCGCTGCGGCGGGCGACCGGTGTACGCGAAGCAGAGCTGGCGAGCGAACACGAGTTCAAGCGGCATTTTCCCGATTGCGAAACGGGCGCCATGCCGCCGTTTGGCAACCTGTATGGCATCCCGGTATATGTGGACGAGACGCTGACCCGGGATCGCGAAATCGTCTTCAATGCCGGCTCGCACTATGAGTTGATCAAGTTGGCGTACGCGGACTTTGCCCGGCTGGTGAAGCCTGAGGTGATGGAATTCTCGTCAGCGCGAGTAGAGTACGCGATGGTGTAAAGCGAACTTGACTGGACGGGGCGGCGCAAATCCAAGCGTCGACTGCTGGTCCGTGCCGATGATGCACCGCTCCGCCAGTCAGATTCGCGGGGAAGGTATCGCGTCCAAGGTAATTTGCGGAAAATGATTCGAGTGTTTGGGTGATGACTGAGGCCGGTCGCATGTCGTTCGATGCAGGACGATGACGCCCAGGATTCGAGAACTGGCCATAGAAACCGGTATTCGTAGGTGAGCTTGCAGACGGCGGCCCGTGGTCGGGAGTTCCGTGAATCTCGATCTGCCGTCTGACCTGGTATCGGACAGGATCGCCACAGTCGGCGAGGGCCGCGTCTGCACATTCCCGCTCCAGGATTTCCACTGGATTGTCCATAGTGGCGGACAAGATTCTGCCGCTATCAAGGCTCACCTTCAGCTCCACATCGATGGTTTCCCTGCCGACCGCTGCTGTGTACTTGCCGTCCTTATGCTTGCTTACCTGGACCCAGTTGTTGGGCGTTCCCGGCACAACCGCGATGTGCATCCAGGCTGCGGCTAGCTTGATGTCAGGTTGCGACGGGGGAATGTGGCGGACAATGATGGTTACCCCCTTCGCCGCAGGGTCGAGGTCCTTTAGTGTGATGTCGAAGTCGATGGCATCTTCGCCTACCAGCGTGTAACGACCGTCGGCCCAGGAATTGGGAGCGCCGTTCTTGACGGAAGCATGATCGCCGGCGTGGACGAGGTTGGGTTGCCTCATGGTCAGACTGAGCTCGGCATAGAAGTTCAGCAGGTCGACAATCGGGGCGATCAGGATGGGGTCGATACCAGCGAGGTCAGGAATTGACAATTTGAAGTGGGGATCGAGCGAGACGAGCTGACGAAAGTTTGTATTAACCGCCGGCAGAGTGATTGGCGCTTGGTTGACCCGCAAGTTGGACCAGCGATACTCCTCAAAAAAAACGCCGGTTGCATCTTTCTTGACCACGCCTTCGGCCTGGACTTCGTAGCGGAGCGTTTGATGGCGATCCTGGTTGGTGCCGCGCATGGAGTACGAGATCGTCTCGCCTTCGCGATAGTGGCGGAGCAGCGGATTGGTAGCAGCTTCCGACTGCGCACAGAACAGCAGAAACGTGATCAAGAGCCAGGCGGGGATGAGAAGATGCTTCATGACTTAGCTGCCCTTCTCTTGGTTGGACTCCCGGAATTCTTGTGGGCTGATTCGCGCTTCTGGTAGGCGGCGATCGCGAGTTTGGTCCAGCGCCGAAGCGCTTCGTACTGCTTGATGCCGCTGACTAGCGCCAGCACGCCTGAGAGCGGCATGATGTCGGCTTGTTTACGGGCGTCGAGTTTGAGAGTGGGAATGTAGGCTGCGAGCTCATTTTGCAGCGCCTGCAACAAACTGACGGCGGCGGTGCTGCCCAGAACACGATCGGTGAAAGCGAGGCGGAGGAGCAATTCGTGGTTGCGGCGCACGACCTCGTCGCGCGTTACCGGCTTCCGCAGCCAAGTCTTGAGTTCTGCTTCGCCCTGAAGGGCGAGATGAAAGAGGCGGCGACGGCGCAAGCCGGAGCCATCTTCGACGACGCTGCGGATCAGGCCGCGCTCTTCCAGGCGCTGCAGCGCGGGATAGATTGCGCCGGGGCTGTCGCTGAAAGTGCCCATGGCGGTGGAAGCGAAAATCTTGCGCAAGTCGTAGCCGGAGGCGGGCTTCTGCTGGATGAGTCCGAGAAGGGCGAAGCCGAGCAGCGAGGTGTCCTGCATTGCCATAGTACGTTTCGTACTATAACGCTGAGTACTACTACAAATCAAGGTAAAGCCGAAAGAATAGGGCTGAAGTTCCCGAAAAGGGAATGCGAGCCGGCGATTCGCTGAGCGGCAATGGTTCGCTGCGCCGCCGGCAGACCGCAGATCCCTCGGCTGCGCTCGGGATGACAGAACAAGTTGTCAGTCATCAGTGGCCAGTTGTCAGCAATACGGCAGAAGGCGATAGGGGTCATTCGACTCACTGCGCTCGCTCAGGATGACAAACTCCGGTGGCATGTCCTGGCGGCAGCCGGTCCTTGGCGCGGCCAGCAAACCACAGATCCCTCGTCTGCGCTCGGGATGACAAAACAGTTGTCAGTTGTCAATGGCCAGTTGCCAGTAATGCGAAAAAGCCCGCCGGTGCGGCTTTGTGATCGGGGCTGAAGCCCCGGAAATTGCTTCAGAACTCGATCGCGGCGCTAAAGCGCCGCACTACCCGCTCGCAAGGCTTTCCGATCCACAGACGGCGTGACGAAACGCCTTGCCATCAGCCCTTACCGGCTGCTGGCGGGAACCTCGCTCTGCTGAGCGGTCAGGCGAGCGCTGTTGCGCTGCGCGATGACCTTCTTGGCGTTGTCGGCCAACTGTTTGGCCTGAGGCAGTAGATCGAGCGCCTTCTCCACTTCGGGATCCTGCTCGGCGTGGACCTTCATGCCTTCCTGTTGACCGAATTCATTGATGAACAGCTCGGCCTTGATGTTGGAGCGAATCCAATCGCTGTTCTGAGCCAGGTCGGCTTCGGTGAACGGGATCTTCTGTTCGTCGAGGAATTTGCGGAACTCCTGCATCACAGCTTCATCGACTTCAAAATCCTTGCCAACCTTGTGATTGATGACGTAGTGCTTGGCGAAGTTGAAGAAGGCATATTTTTCGAGCAGCGTGTCTTCAAACTTGTTGGTCTTGGGATTGGGAATCTTGACGTCGGGACTGATGCCGCCACCGCCATACACGGTGCGGCCGCTGTCGGTCATCTTGACTTCGTGATTGCCCACCGCCGCGTCGCCGTTCTCGCGATCGTTGTAGTAGTAGTCGTAGAGCGAGACGCCAGTATATTCGCGCTGAATCAGGCGGCCGCTGGGGGTGTAGTACTTGGCGGTAGTCAGCGCCAGCCCGGTATTTTCAGAGAGCGGATAAACAGTTTGCACCAAGCCCTTGCCGAAAGTGGTTTCGCCGGCAATTAGACCGCGGTCGTGATCTTGAATCGCGCCGGCCACGATCTCAGCCGCCGAGGCAGTGCCGCGATTGACCAGTACCACAATGGGGTAGTCCTTACCGCCATTGCCGTGGCTTGCCCGGTAAACTTTTTCGGCGGACGCGCGGCCGTGATGCGAGACGATGACCTGTCCCTTCTTCAGGAACTGGTCGGCAACGCCCACGCCTTCACTGAGCAGGCCGCCGGGATTCTGGCGCAGATCGAGAATGAGGCCGTGAATATCGCCGAATTCATCGAGGGCGTCACGCACTTCCTTTTCGGTCGTCTCCTGGAATCCAGAGACGTGGATGTAGCCAATGCCGGGGCGAATGAGGAAATGCACATCGACGCTATAGCGTGGGATTTCGTCGCGGATAACGGTGAAGTCCAGCGGCTTGTCGGAACCTTCGCGCAGCATCGTGATCTTGACGCTGGTGCCTTTGGGGCCTTTGAGCAGTTCAGCCACATCGCTGGTGCTCATGTTGTCGGTAGGCTTGCCATCGACCGCGATGATGATGTCGCCCGGCCGGATACCGGCGCGGTAAGCGGGAGCGCCGGCAAAGGGCGCGATCACGATGACCTTGTTGTTACGGGGGCCGACCTGCATGCCCACGCCGTAATACTTGCCGCGCTGCTCTTCGCGCAGGGCCGCGTAAGACTTAGGATCGAAAAAGTTCGAGTGGGGATCGAGCACCCGCAACATGCCGGGGATAGCGCCGTTATAGATAGCTTTGTCGGGATCGACCGGTTCGGCGTAGTTTTGCTGTACCACTTTGTAGACGTCGCTGAAGCTGCGCAGGCTGTCGCGAATGTCGGTATCGCCGTCGCCGGTGCTGGCAGTAGCGGTGAGGTGCTGGCCAAACAGCATGCCGATGCAACCGCACACGAGGATGATAAGAATAACGAGGAATGCAGAGCGACGCGAACTACGTGCCATGAAAGTATCCTTCGGCTAGGCGGGGATGCATCTTAAAGACTGGCGCACCTTTAGAAAACTAGTCGCAGTATACCACGCAGGCGCGGCCATCCCCAGCCGGCAATTGTACCGTTCAGTTGGATGACATACCGGAAATGAAAGGTGCGAAATCTGCTTTGTCCCCGCCTGCGTAACAGACGGTAGAGGAGCCGGTTGGTAAGCCGGAGGGTGGAATTTTGGGGCCGGCGCCCGATTGCTGCTGCGAGCAGCGGGCATTATGATGAACCTATGAACCTCGGCATGCCAGAAATGATCTTCATTTTCCTGCTGGCACTGGTGGTGGTGGGGCCTAAGAAGCTGCCAGAACTGGGCCGCCAGTTGGGAAAGTTTCTTGCCGAGTTCAAGCGCGCCAGCAATGAATTCAAGAACCAGCTTGAGACCGAGATGCTGAATATCGAGTTGCAAGAGCGCGCCAAGAAGCAGGAGGACGGCTCGACGATTCTGCCACCCGCGGCGCAGAATCAGCGCACCTCGGAGGAGCCCTGGGAGCGGCTGATGCGTCCAATTACCGAATCGGTGAGCCGCGGAAGACAGGAGCTGGTCTCGATATCGGGATCGAATGTTGAGCCGCCGCAGCCGCCTGTCGAGCCGCCATCACCGCCGGCCAGATCCGTGGGTGGCGAGTAGCCTATGCCCAGTCCCGTAGTTGAAACCGCCCAGAAGCGTGCCTCGGAAGAAATGACCGGCATGAGCTTCCTCGAGCACCTGGAGGAGCTGCGGCGGCGCATCGTTTACAGTGCTCTCTACGTAGTGGGCGGCTTTGGTATCTGCTGGTGGTTTCACGAGCAGATATTCGCCATCATGCAAAAGCCGATCATGTCGGCGCTGGCCAGCCATCATCTCGACCAGAAGCTGGTTTACCTGAATCCCACCGACCCCTTCAACATGTATCTGAAGATCTCGTTTCTGGCGGGAATCTTCGTGGCGTCGCCGTTCGTGCTGTATCAGGTGTGGGCGTTCATCGCACCGGGACTGTATCGCAACGAGCGGCGCTATGTACTGCCCTTCATGTTCAGCACGGTGGGACTGTTTCTGGCGGGCGGCTTCTTCGGCTACAAGATGGTCTACCCAGCGGCGCTGGATTTCCTGATCACATTCAGCGGGCAGTTCACTCCGATGATTACCGTCGGCGAATACACCGACCTGTTTTTGACCATCATTGCCGGACTGGGCATCGTGTTTGAGATGCCGATCCTGGTTTTCTTCCTGGCGCTGATGGGAATTCTGAGCGCGGGCTGGATGTGGCGCAACTTCCGCTACTCGATACTGGTGATCTTTATCATCGCCGCGATCATTACTCCGACCACCGACATCATGAACATGTGTATCTTTGCTGCGCCCATGATCGTGCTGTACCTGGTGAGTATCGGGATCGCCTGGTTCGTGCACCCGACCCAGCGAAGGAAGCGGGCGGGGAGCAGCAGCTAACACCTAAGGAAACTCTGATCAAGTCAAAGCGAGGTCCCGCAGCGGCTAAAGCCGTATGATTTTGCGGGTATTTAACGGACGGCCTGAAGGCCGTCCCCTTCAAAACAAGCCTTAATCAGAGTTTGCATGGCTTTTCCGTGGAACTCAGCGCCGCCTAAGCAGGGATGCCAGCCGCACTCCTATCGAACCGCGGCCAGATCGTCGAGTTCTTCTTGCAGCTTCCGTAAGCATTCAAGCTCGTGCTGTACGGCGCCGGCGCCAGCCGCCATGAGTTCGCTGGCTTTTGAAAGTGCCTGCTCGGCGGAGATGCTTACCTCGCGAAGCAGTTTGCGGACGTCCGATTCTAGGCGCAAGCGACTTTCCACAACGCGTTGTTCCACGTCGCCCTGAACCCGCGCCGCATTCGTGTCCAGCAAATGCTCCAGAAAGTTCACCGCGTCCTGGCGCACCCAGCTTCGGATGTGGAGAACGCCGGTCACGCAGTCGCTCAAGTACAGCAACGGGGAAGCTGGCTGCGCCAGGGTGATCATGTCGTGGAAGAAGAACCGTGAACGCGTGCGGAAGCCGTGCTCGGCGTCCAACGATTTTGGCAAATGAGAAAAATCGGCGGCCTGCGTCTCAGAAATTTTCTGCAAAAGATCGTTTACCAAAGTTACAAAGCGCTGGGTAACTTCGGCATAGAGTTTTTCCGCGTGTGCCTCTTCCGCATCCAGCCACGGCATAACCTGACGCCGCGCAACTGTCTGGGCGATTGCCATGAATTCGCGACGTCTGCCCGGACCCGACGCAGTTGTGACCTCATCACTCGCGCGCACAAACTCTTGAATAGCGGCGGGCACAACCCGTTTGAGGAACTCCTTGCGGCGGAGTTGGAGGGTCAACGAAAGCCGCATCTGCTCCGCAGAAAATAATGCACCCAGGTCGCGCAGCGACTGTTCAGCCTGGCTTACGGTTTGCTGAAGAGCTGCAATTCGCTGTTTCGAGTTGGAGATGGGCTCGGTCAACGCGCGTCGGCGTTCGTTGATGGAGCGTTGTAGCGACGCCGAGAAGCGGCGTATACCGCGCTCCGCCGCCGAGCGGGTCATCGCCTTCCCAGCGTTGACAGCCAAAAGTTGTAAAGCCTCGAGCAACAGGTTCCAGTCATCAGCATCTGCGGCGTTGTTAAGCCGGTTGAGAGCGCTGACTTCGTAGATCTGTCCGACCGGTTTCTGGAGGCAACCGTCAAGAATTTTCGCGGCAAAATCCGACGCTTGTTGCCGGTCGGCAGACGAGACACGGTCAACTTTGTTCAGGACGATGAGAACCTCATCTACGTTGGCGGCGACCGCTTG
>Ga0210398_10005305_pt1 | contig 11988 bp, 12 predicted proteins | sample IncBWC4OmetaG_FD_161047 | JGI IMG/M metagenome (GOLD analysis project Ga0210398, IMG submission 161047) | Forest soil microbial communities from Barre Woods Harvard Forest LTER site, Petersham, Massachusetts, United States - Inc-BW-C-4-O | ecosystem: Environmental > Terrestrial > Soil >... | reverse complement strand
TTCCCAATTGCCTTGCGGCGTCACATCGTAAAACCGCTTGAACAGCGGCGCGCGGTCGCCGAGCAGCGCGTCGATCTCGGCCGCGGACCAGACGTAGAACTTGCCCTCCTCGTGCTCGCTGTCGGCGTCGAGGCTGCTGGCAAAGCCGCCGCCCGGGGCCCGCATCTCGCGCACGACCCAGCCCAAGGTTTCCTCGACCCGCTGGCGGTAGAGCGGATTGCGGGTCTCCTGCCACACCAGGATCAACAGATCGACCAGCTCGGCATTGTCATAGAGCATCTTCTCGAAATGCGGCGCCAGCCAGCGCGCGTCGGTTGAATAGCGGGCAAAACCGCCGCCCAGATGGTCGTAGATGCCGCCCTGGCACATCGCGTCGAGCGCCTTCACCACGGCATCGCGATAGGCGGTCTCGCCGGTTCGCTTCCAGCCCCGCCACAAAAGCTCGAGGATGCCGCATTGCGGGAATTTGGGCGCGGTGCCGATGCCGCCATGGATCTGGTCGGTCTCGCGTAAGAGCCGCTCGGCGATCGGGTCGAGCTGCGCGCGGGCGATCGCACCACCGTGCTGCGGCTGGCCCAGCCGCTGCAACGCCTCGCGCAATACCGCGACATTCTTCGCCACATCGTCGCGCTTCCCGGCATAGGCCTCGCTGATCGCCGCCAGCACCTGGGGAAACCCCGGCCGGCCCCAGCGCGCATCCGGCGGGAAATAGGTGCCCCCCCAGAACGGCTCGCCCTGCGGCGTCAGGAACATCGTCAGCGGCCAGCCGCCCTGCTCGCCCATCAAGGAGAGCGCGTGCTGGTAGATCTGGTCGAGATCCGGGCGCTCCTCGCGGTCGACCTTGATGTTGACGTAGAGCCGGTTCATCGCCGCGGCGATCTCCGGGTCTTCAAAGCTCTCCCGCGCCATCACATGGCACCAATGGCAGGCGGCATAGCCGATCGACAGAAGGATCGGCTTGTCGGCAGCCTTGGCCGCGGCGAGGGTCTCCTCGCTCCAGGCCTGCCAATGGACCGGGTTGTCGCGGTGCTGCAATAGATAGGGGCTAGTCTCCTCGCCGAGGCGGTTCTTATCCATTGCGGGCTCCTGCCATGCGATCTATGCCGTCCGGGTGGGCAGCGGACACATTGCCCTGCGTGCCGCGACGCGGTAGGCTTTCACTCTACTCCCACAACGGCGGCCGGCGTCATTCGCTCCGCCGTGTCCTGCCCACTTCGGAGAAACGCCAATGGCCGACGCACCCGCCGACCCGCCGCTCTTTTACACGCGGCACATCTTCATGTGCACCAATGTGCGCCCGGACGGTCATCCCCGGGGCTGCTGCATGGCCCGCGGCGAGGCGGCCGGTGGCGTCGAGAAGGTGCGCGGCTACATGCGCGAGAAGGCGCGCGCGGCCGGCGTCGAGAACATTCGGCTCAACGCCGCGGGCTGTCTCGACCGCTGCGAATTCGGCCCGAACATGGTCATCTATCCCGAGGGGGTGTGGTACCATTACGAAACCACCGCGGATGTCGACGAGATCGTGCAGAAGCATCTGGTCGAGGGCGGCCGGGTCGAGCGGCTGATGCTGCAGCCTGACCAGAAGCCGCCGGCGCACTGACCGCTCCCGCCGTCACCCCCGACACCATCTTCGCTCCGGCGACGGCGGCAGGGCGTGCCGCCATCGCGGTTGTGCGGTTGTCCGGCCCCGATGCCGCGCGGGCCGTCTCAAAGTTGGCGGGCATCATCCCGCCGCCGCGATCGGCCCGCCGTCGACGGCTCATCGACCCGGCATCGGGTGAGCCGCTCGACGACGCGCTGGTGCTGTGGTTCCCGGCGCCGAACAGCGCCACCGGCGAGGATGTCGCCGAATTCCACCTGCACGGCAGCCGCGCCGTGCTGGCCGCAATCACTGCGGCCCTGACCCCGCTCGGGCTGCGCCTCGCCGAGCCCGGCGAATTCACCCGCCGCGCCTTTCAGAACGGCAAGCTCGACCTGACCCAGGCCGAGGCGATCGCCGACCTCGCCATGGCCGAGACCGAGGCGCAGCGCCATCAGGCCTTGCGCCAGCTCGACGGCGAACTCGGCAACCTCTATCGCGGCTGGTCGCAGAAGCTGATTCGGATTCTCGCGCATCTCGAAGCCGCGATCGATTTCCCCGACGAGGATCTACCGCCCGAGATCGAAGATCGCATCCTCACCGAAACCGCCGCTCTCGCCACTGAAATCGACCGCCATCTCGCTGACGGCCATCGCGGCGAAAGATTGCGCGACGGCATCGCGGTCGCGATCATCGGCCCGCCCAACGCCGGGAAATCGAGCCTCTTGAACCGCATCGCTCGTCGCGAGGCGGCGATCACCTCCCCCGTCGCCGGCACGACGCGTGACATCGTCGAAGTGGCGATCGATCTTGCGGGCTATCCGGTTCTCCTCGCCGACACCGCCGGCCTGCGCGACAGCGACGACCCGGTCGAGCAGGAAGGCCTGCGTCGCGCCCGCGCCCGCGCCCGGGTGGCCGAGATCCGCCTCTTCGTCTTCGACGCCCGCCACCCGGCCGACGCCCGCGCCGCTGCCGCCTGGCCCGGCCCCGACACGCTCCTCGTCGCCAACAAGATCGACCTGCTCGGGCAGAACGCCGACCGCGTGCTTGGAAACCCTCTCCCCCCGCCGGGGGGAGAGGGCAGGGAGAGGGGGGCTTCCCCGCCGGATGATCACGCGCGAGATTGCCTACCCACCGACGTCTTCACCATGTCGGCCCTGACCGGCGCCGGGCTCGACCCGCTGCTGGCCGCCCTTGCCGCCCGGATCGCCGAAACCTATCGCAGCGAAGCCCCGCTGCTGACCCGCGCCCGCCACCGCCAGGCGCTCGAAGACGCCACGGCATCCTTGCACCGCGCGCTCACCGCCGCCCTCCCCGAACTGCGCGCCGAAGACCTCCGCCTCGCCCTGCGCTACCTCGGCCAAATCACCGGCGCCGTCGACGTCGAACACCTCCTCGACATAATCTTCCGCGACTTCTGCCTCGGCAAATAACCGGAATTATGTAGGTGTCTCACCATAACCACATATTGTGATGATTTAATGGCGATACACCAGACGAGGCGCGGGCCGAGCCGGTCGAGGGGAGCGATGGCGACGCCCGCGCCGCCGGCCAGCCGGACAAAGTTGCCCGCCGCACTGTCATCATCACTGTCGGCGGCCGCGATTCTCCCGAGCCGGAGACCGAGGGGGACGAGGAGGATGGCCTGAAGCCATTATCGGAACGCTCCTCACCGAGCTCACGGCGCACCGCACGCTGGCGCTGCGGGACGCGCTGGCGAACGACCCGGGCACTGCGTTCATCTCAGTGCTGCACATCCTTTGCCTCGGCGCGTTCTATAGGTCGCCGTCAGCCACCTGTCTGGAGATTTCGGCCAGGAGCACGAGCTTCAACACACAGGCGCCGGGCCTGGCCGACAGCGCCTCGGCCCAGGCTATCGAAGCGCGCCATCAGCAATGGGCAAAGCAGTTGCCCAGCGACGAGGACGATCTCTGGGACGCCCTGGTGGCGTTCGATGTCGACAGCCAGGCGGGGCACTGCTCGCGCATTGCGCCTCCCTCAGCGTCAACGCCGTGCACGACCCGTACACCCGCGGCCCGCGGCGTCTCGCCCATGCCGGCACCCTGGCCCGCGCCGTCAATCTCGACATGGCGGCCGCCGGCTGGTCCCCGACCGTCGGCAATTATCTCGGTCGGGTTCCGAAGGCGCGCATTCTCGAGGCAGTTCGGGAAGCGAAGGGCGATGCGTTCGCGCAGCTGATCGGACACCTCAAGAAGCCCGACATGGCCAAGGAGGCCGAGCGGCTGCTCGACGGCGCCGATTGGCTGCAGGAGGCCCTGCGCACACCCGACGCTCAGGCGGTCGTGGCCGAAGGCGAAGCCGGTGCGGAAGCTCTGCCGGCGTTCCTCGCCGATGACGGGAACGACGCGTCAGGCGAGGAAATGGCAGCCGATCCCGAGGAACCCGAGCCCCACGCCGCCGCGGCGGCGTGATCTCACACAGGCGGGGCGGCTGCGGCCGTCCCGCGCCCTTTCCACCCCTTGAGCCCGGCCCTCGCGCCGGGCTTTCGCATTTCCGGAGGCACGCCATGACCGAGACCCATTCGAATTCTCTTCCGGCCCTCGACACCGATGCCTGCGAGGCGAAAGCGCACGAGCAGGCACGCCTTTCCGAATCCATCCACGCCGGCAACAAGGCGGCCCTGTTCGATGCGCTGGCTCGAACCGGCATCACCATCGTCACTGTCAGCTTCGACGGCTATGGAGACAGCGGCCAGATCGAAGAGATCCAGGCGAAGGCCCGGCGATGCGCCTGTCGAGCTGCCTGCCGGCGAAATCGAGCTTCTCCAGACGGGCCATGGGAGCGCCGGGGCTGAACGCTCGCCACTCAACATCCGCGAGGCGATCGAAAGCCCCGTTTAGGATTTCCTCGAGGAGACGCATTGCGGCTGGGAGAATAATGACGGCGCCTACGGCGACTTCACCTTCGACGTCAAGGAACAAGCGATCACGTTCGACTACAACGAGCGCTTTACGGATTCCGAACATTTCTACCATGAATTTTAAGGAGGGCGACGATGGGACATCCTTATCACCATGCCCTCTCCTCGGTGAAAAAGTGGGGCGGCACGGCGGACGATTATCTGCCGCTGCATCAATGGTTCGACGAGTCGAAGGCGATCAGCGCCGATTTTCGACATCGCGCGCTGCGCCATCATGCCGAAAACATCTTTATGCTGGTTATATGGACAGGCAAGTCCGCCTTGATGCCTTGACGGAAGTGGTCGTCCCGGTAGTCCATGGGAAGGCCCCGCCGTCCGCGTAGCGCGTATCGACGCGCAAGCGGAGCGGACGGCGGGGAGGTGCCTGTGGACCCACCTGGGCGAGCACCGGGCTGTGTGCCATATCTCCTACAGCCACGCTTTGCGTATGGGAATCATCAACGGCCGCGAGCTACGGTAGCGCCTCAGTTTGGATTTCCGCTGCGGGTGGACAGTCGCCATTCGATCCAACCATACCCACAACAGCAGACATGCGGAGTTGTCAGAACGCGCTGTCAAGGAACCCGTCCGCGTCGACGCTCGCCAGCGGAAAATCGCCGACCGGCCACAGCTTGCCGACCCGCCTTATCGTGTCCAGCGGGTCCGACGGATAATCCGAACTCGACAATCGGAGGCCTTCGGGCGACAGACCCGCGCTCGCCCCCAGGCTGATTGCCGCGACGTTGCGAACGAGGTCGGCATCGTTCTCCAGAATATCCGCGATGCCGCGTTTGCCGACCAGCGACTCCGCCTCACCGTTGAAATTGAATGCAAAGCCCATATAGGTGCGGTTGAGCAGGTCGCGCCCGCCTTTCGCCCAAAAGTTCTCCAACACGTCGGGATAGTTCGTCCGGGCGATATAGCCGTGCACGAGACCGTGAATAACGTCGGTGGTGACCGCGATCATACGCCGGTCGAGCCGCAACTTGGTCAATCTCCGGGGCTCCCCGTCGGCGTGTCGGGTTACGAACCCGAAGACGCCGCGTTCGTTTGCGATCGTCGTCACCTGGTAGTTCGCATAGAGGTCGACGTAAATGTCGAGCTTCAGCTGGTCGAGACCTTCGTCTGAAACATGCGTCAGGTCGTAATTGTCGAACACCACCGCGTCCTCGACCAGGATTTGGCCCTTCTGGGGACCGATCGACACCCATTTGGCGGCGACGTCGCCGAGCCACATCAAATGTCGTTCCCGCACCAGGTCGTGAAAGTAATCGGCCGGGAACAACGGCATTTTCTTTGCCGCAAAACCGGCCGGCGCGCTTGCTTCGCGGAGGTAGCGAAACAGCAGCTTGCGCCCCTTCTCGACTGCCTTGATCGTGTCCATTGCGGCGAAGGGCGGGCCGTCGGCCTCGCCGAAATACGGCAGGCTTTCTTTGGCCGACGGCGTCGCCAGGATCGTCTCCCACTCGCTCCACGGCACCTCCTCCTGATCGAACGGCATCGTCCGCAGGAAATAGAGGCGATTATAGACGGCGTTCCCGAAGCGCAATCCCCGCTGAAAGGCGGGCCGTCTGCGATCGAGAAGCTCCCCGGCGAGCGCGTAGTCGCCAAACACGAATTTGCGCAGCAGCATCATGAAAACGTCGGAATCGTTCAGCTCTTCATAGAATCGCCGAGCGCTTTTCCAGAGCTGCTTGACGGTCAGGTAACCCAACAGATAGCCGCTCCCTTCGGCCTCGATCGGCTGCAGCAGGAGTTCGCTCTTGCGGTCGATCGATTTCCGCGATACCCGCCAGCGGGTGATGTCGTCGGCGAGCTTGTAGTAGGCGGGTCTGGGGTCGGCGGCGGGTGCCGTTTTGAGCCTGTCGTTGAGGTTGAACAGATGCAAAAGGGTCGAAACCATCGGCGGCGAGGTCAGCGGCCCCCGTTCCGGCCGCAATACGTCGTACTCGGCGAACTGGGCCAGACCTTCGCTCAATGGACGAAGCCAGCTGACGGCCACCTGAAACGTCAGCAGATCGTCGAGCGCCCGATTGAGTTTCGCTTCGCTGCCGGTGACCGCCCAGCGGAGCGCGTTCCGGGCAACCGACAAGTAGAGCAGGCTGAGCGCGGTGCCGACCGGCGACAGAAAGCACCAGTGATGCGTCGCTTCGTGGATGAAGCTCGAATACGTCTCGACCGGGAGTTCCTCGCCTCGCAGCAATGCGCGGTAGTGCTCGGGGTCTTGAAAGGTCGTGTGGTTCGACACCAGGTCGGTGCGGGCGAAGTCGCCGCCTGCTTCACCACCGAATACCGCCTGGAATTGCGGCGCAACGGCTGTCGACCGCCGCCACCCGGTTCGAGACCGTGCAGCCCTAGGCACCCGACCCAGGCGCAAAGGAGGACAGCTCGTTCACATCGACCGATGTGATCTTCGCGAGCTGTTCGAGCACTTTCGCATCGCTCGTGCTCTCGTCGCCGTCGATGACGAGCTTTTCCGAGCGCCGGGTGCCGTCCGGCATGACGATTTCGACCACCTTCTCGATGTGGCTGCTTTTACGGTTCTTGACGAGCCAGGCGGTCAGCGCGTGAAGACCGACGATCGTCACGGCAATCAGCGCCGCGGTCGCCAGTTCGCCATGTTGCGGATCCTTGGTAGCGACCGGCTCGAAGGTGATCTCTGCCTCCGGAAACTGCTTTTTCAGCTCGAGGCTTTCGAGACGCGTCAGGCCGAACACGCGGATCTTGTCCATACCGGCTACTCCTGTGAGCGTGGGAGAGAATGCCCAAAAAGCGTCATTGCGGGTCGCCGGGATCGCCCGGTTTAGAAGCCGTCTCTGCGATAGTTCACAGGCTGTCCGGATTTCGGGTGAACGACCATGTAGTCGCCAAACTTTTTGCGCTCGAACAGCTGCATCACATTGAGTTGCGCCCGCTTGACGACGAGGTCGAGAGCGTCGGCCGTCATCCCGCGTTCGCTCAACAGTTTCAGGGCAGCGAGTTGGCTCGCCGCAGCCTGTTTGGCGACGACGCGTTTGTCCATCTCCACCCGCACGCGGCCGTCTTCCTGTTGTTTGTGCATTGCCGGATTGAGACACAGCACAACCGGCCACAAGCTGCCCGGCGTCAACCAGAACAGCAGGTCGGGCCAGTGCTGGCGGGCGAGCCTCATCCATCTGTTGACCTCGGGAACATCGTACAAAGCCCGTGGGTCGTCATCGTATCCGGCGACCGTCAACTCGATGTGGTTCAGTTCGCCGTATTCAACCGTGAGCTCGACAAGTTCGGTCCGGACCGTGGCGAGATCGGTCAAGTCCTTGTGAAAAACCATCTCCCGGTCGAGGGTCGCGATGACCCCGGATAGCGTTTCCATCCGACCCGCCATGCAATCTGGAGACGAATTGCCCATGATTGTATAGGGGCTGGAGCCTGCGGTCCACCGGCAGTAAGATGCACCTCGGATCGTTGGCAGCGAGCTGTTAACGACAGCTTCAGGGCTGAAGAGCTGTCGGTGACTTCCGTGTAACGAACGGCAACTGATGGTCGCAAGGGGAAATTCAAACCGAGACACTACCGGGTGCTTGGAACCTGTCTGGGCGAGCTCGGCGCGCGTAGGCTGAGCGCATCTCACTCGACCTCCTCGCCAAGATCGGACAGCAGCTGCTCGACGCGCCGCGCGATGGCGCAGTGGCGCAGTGCGGAGCGGGTCTGTCCGTCGATCCTCCCGATGCGATCAGCGAGCGGCGCGTGCAGCCACGCTTCGAGATCGGGCCAGGCTTGAACGAACAGCTTGCGGTGGTTGCGCCGCTGCTGCACGAAGTGCTTCGCAACGTCGCAGCCGGCGAGGAACGCATCATACGCCTTGGGCGAGCAATGCTCGCTGAGGAACGCCCGCGGCTCCGCAACCGCTCGCGCCTGCATGGCAGCCGCCGACACGGGACCGCGACTCATCGGACTTGCGTTCCCGGTTCGGGCGTCGCGGGGTCATCGCTTATCTCGACGCCGCCTCGCCACCCATTGCGGAGGAGACCCCCAGGGCGCTAATGCAGACCAGACGCGCACGCCGCTGCGCGTCATCGCCGTGACCAGGGCGCGTGTCGCGACGGTCAGCAGGCTGACCTCGCGGAAGCCCACGGCCGGCGCCCTAACGAACTGACGACGGCATCGCAGCCGTCCAAGGCGCGAACGAGGGCACCCTCGTCACGGGCATCGCCCTCGATCATGTCTGCTCCCGGGGAGATCCAGGGCGCGGGCCTTCGAGCGAACCAGGGCAACGACGAAATGGCCTTTCGCCAGGGCGTCGCGGACGATCAGCCGTCCGGTTCCGCTCTTCGCTCCCAAAACAAGAACCTTCATGTTCGATCGCGATCTTCCTTGGTGTGAACGTCGCGGTTCACGCGGTCACGGCCTTCCGGGCCGCCTCGAAGACGTCGCGTGCGGACGTCGTACCCGCTACGTGCTCTGTACCCTCCACTCCGAGGTCCATCCATCCTGCATTCACGGCCTCAAACATTTCTTCGGCAGGTCCGGTGTGGCCCTTCGGGATGCCGAATTGCTCGAACGCTTCCGCCCACCCTGCACGCGGGACGGCAAAGGCCTTCACGTCGAGCTTCAGGAACTCACCCAATTGGTCCGCGACTTCATCCGCGCTGACCATCGAACCAAGCTCGACGACGCGCTGCCCTGACCACGCTGGCCCGGTCAAAAGGGTTGCGACCTCCGCGCCGATGTCATTCGTCGCGACCATGGTCGATTTCCGGTTTGTCGGATTATAGTAGACCGGTAGCGTTCCGCCCTGGGCGACCTGCAAGCCGTAAAGGAAGTTTTCGAAGAACCCGCCGGCGCGCACAAATGCGATTGGCGATATCAGGTCGCGAAAACCTTGCTCCAGAAGCGACAAGGCCGTGATCATCCCGAGCCCGCTGGTCCCGTTCGCACCCATCGACGAAAGCGCAACCACGCGCGGCGGCGCTGCCTTGGTGAGCGCCTCGACATAGTTTGCAATCACGCCCTTTGCTTCTTTGAAATCGGGCGAGGGCGCCCAGACAGCCGGCAACATGACAAACGCGCCTTCGACGCCTTTGAGCGCCCGCTCGATGGCTGCCGAATCATTCCAATCACCGTCAACCAGTTCCACGCCCTGGTTCGCCCAGCTTGACGCCTTCTCGCGATTGCGGACGAGCGCGCGCACTTCCTTGCCGTGCGCCAACAGATGTTCTGCCGTTGCGCCGCCCACTTTTCCCGTGATTCCCATTACTAAAAACATGCGTTTTCTCCTGATCTTGAGGGACAGAACGCTGCCCCTGTTGGTTCAACGGATGAGCGGCAGAATGGCCCGGATACGGGGATCGCGCGCGTAGAGGCCGCCCCATGTCATCGCGCCCAGAAGCAGGGAAATGATTTCCGGCGGCGACCCCAGCTCACCAATCCGGACATGGGCGCAGATGGCGCCTCCCAAAAAGCCCGTCACCAGGATCGCGCCGAGGACGGCGGTGGCCGGGATGGCGTAAAGGATGGCGCAGGCGAGGATGATCGGACCCACGACACGGGTCAGGTCCATCGCGAACCCGGTTTCCTGCAACATGCTCGCGATCTGTGCCGGCGCGAAAAGCTGAATAGTGCCGTCTGCCACCAGAGCGATAACGACAATCGCGCTCATTATCCGGCCGGCCCACAGGCTGTGATGCAAGGTCATAGCTTTAGGCACGCGATGCAGGTTCATGGTTTCGGACACTTGTCATTCTCCGATGGGGGGGATCCCCATATTCAGGAGGGTACTGTGTCTCCAAGGTATGATAAACACCGGGTAAACGAACTAACTGTTCTCTCCCGGTGAACAATTCCGAGGCACGAAAATGCAGAATCTCGAACCCATCCTCATTTTCATAACGGTCGCGGAAATGGGGAGTTTCACCCACGCGGCCGATAGCCTGGGCATCCAAAAGGGGAGAGCCTCCACGGCGGTCCGGAAGCTGGAAGAAGATGTCGGTGTCAGGCTCCTGCACCGGACGACGCGCAGCGTGCAGTTGACGGAGGACGGACGCGCATTTCATGCCCGCGCCCGCGATCTGCTTGCTGAAGTCGATGATCTGCACTCGATGTTCGCAAGCGATCGAGTGGCACTTCGCGGGCGTTTACGGGTCGATCTTCCGACCGAGGTGGCGCGCACAACGATCGTGCCGGCCTTGCCGGATTTCATGGCGACTCACCCCGAGTTGGAGCTGGAGGTGTCGAGTACGGATCGGCAAGTTGATCTGGTTCAAGAGGGGTTCGACTGTGTATTGCGGCTTGGACCCATAAGGGACGAGACGCTGATTGCCCGCCCACTGGGCCTGTTGCGCATGGTCAACGCTGCCAGTCCCGCCTATCTGGCGCGCTATGGCGTCCCTCGATCGCTAGACGATCTCCAGCGTCAGGGACATCGGGCAATTCATTTTTCGACGATGCTGGGCGCAAGACCCTATGGATGGGAATATCCGGACGGCGACAGCTACGCGACGCTTCAGTTGCCAGGTGCGCTACACGTCAACAGCGCGCAGACCTACGACGCCGCTGCCCTCGCCGGCCTTGGCCTGATTCAGGCGCCACTCTTGGGGATTGGCCGATACTTGGAGAGTGGAGCGCTTGTGGAGATCATACCCGATTTTCGTCGCCGGGCGCTCGCCGTGTCCCTCGTCGTAGCACATCGGAGCAATCTGTCGCGGCGAGTCCGCGCATTCATGAAATGGATCGAAGATGTGCTGACGCCGTATCTGGAATAGCGAGACGAACATCTTCGTCCGGTCTCGAAATGAACATTCTGAATTATGTCTGTGGGCGGCGGTTGCAACTGTGGGTATGAGCGAGCGGCTTCTCCCGGCGGGATCAAAGAGTCTGGCGCGCGCGGCATCGGCCGATGAGGAACTCGGCAGGCTGTCGCGGCAACTCGACCTGGCGTTTCGCGAGACCGCCGAACGCGTGCCAGTGAACTCGGCGGTGACGATCATCACCACGCCCAATGGCCCGGACCTCTCAGTTGAGCGCCTGGAGAAAATTGACGAGCCGCCGAGCCTGGTTGCGGCTCCGCGCGGCGAGCGATGCGCGCCTTCCCAGGCTCGATCTGCCTGAACTGATGCTTGAGATGCACGCGCGAACCGGATTCGCCGACCTTTTCACCCACGCGAGCGAGGGCGGTGCGAGAGCCGAGGACATCGCGACCAGCGTTTGCGCCCGTGCTCGTGGCGGACGCGACGAACACGGGCTTCGAGCCATTGGTTCGCCTCGATGCGCCGGCGTTGCGGCGTTCACGGCTCAGCTGGGTGAAGCAAAACTTCTTGCGCGCCGAGACGCTGACGATCGCCAACGCCGCGCTGGTGTCGGCGCAGAACGCAGTGCCGCTCGCCAGGGGCTGGGTGAGGTGGCCTCCGCCGATGGTTTGCGTTTCGTGGTGCCAGTGCGGACCATTCATTCGGGTCCGAATCCCCGATATTTCGGCCACGAGCGCGGTGTCACCTGGTACGATCTCGCCTCT
>Ga0210398_10005304_pt1 | contig 11990 bp, 8 predicted proteins | sample IncBWC4OmetaG_FD_161047 | JGI IMG/M metagenome (GOLD analysis project Ga0210398, IMG submission 161047) | Forest soil microbial communities from Barre Woods Harvard Forest LTER site, Petersham, Massachusetts, United States - Inc-BW-C-4-O | ecosystem: Environmental > Terrestrial > Soil >... | reverse complement strand
AAATGAGCACACCCAGCATCGCGGTATTGGCCACCAGCACGCCGCGGTAGCCGAAGCGCGCGAGGATCGCCGGCATGGTCATCTTCAGGCTCATGGCGGCGATGGCCTGCGGCATCATCAGCAGGCCCGACTGAATGGGCGAGTAGCCGAGCCCCACCTGATAGAGCAGTGGAAACAGAAAGGGGATGCCGCCGATGGCAATGCGGGTGAAGAAGCTGCCGGAGACCGCGGCGCGGAAGGTACGCACGCCGAACAGCGACAACAACAGCAGCGGATGGGCAACGCGCGCCGCGCGCAGTCCGTAGCCGGCGAGCAGCAGAGCGGACAGTGCCAGCAATGCGGCAATGGCGGGGATACCCAGGCGGTGCTCGCCGAACACTTCGAGCACGTACGACAGCAGTGCGATTCCGGAGCTGAACAGCAACAAGCCGGCGACATCGAGTGGCGGCGAATCGGGATCGCGGAAATCCGGCAGATAGCGGTACACGAGGTACAGCCCGGCGAGCCCGATCGGCACGTTGATAAAGAAGATGACGCTCCAGTGCAGGTAGCCGGTGATGAGGCCGCCGGCGATCGGGCCGAGCATCGGCCCGATCAATCCGGGGATGGCCACGAAGCTCATGGCACGGATCAGCTCTGATTTGGCGAACGCGCGCACCAGCGTGAGCCGGCCGACCGGCACCATCATGGCGCCGCCGAAGCCCTGCAGTATGCGGAAGGCGACCAGCAAGTGAATGTTGCGCGCCAGCCCGCACAGCAGCGAGCCGAATGCAAACACCCCGATGGCGCCGGCGAACACGCGCCGCGTGCCGAAGCGGTTCGCCATCCAGCCGCTGATGGGAATGAACACCGCCAGACTCAACGTGTAGCTCGAGAGCACCGACTTCATGCTGAGCGGCGCCACGTCGAGCGCGCGCGCAATACTGGGCACCGCGGTGTTGAGAATGGTGGTGTCGAGCGACTGCATGAAGAACGCCACGGCGATCAGCCAGGGGAGCAGGGCGCCCGGTACCGGCTGCTCCGCGGGTCGCTGTGCGCTGGGATTGCTGGCGTTCCGGTCCAAGTTCGTCCGTGTCCAGGCGGCTCAGCCGGTGGGAGCCATCCATGTAAGTATATGCGGCGCGCGCGTCGCGCCCGCGACGCGGCGCTGAAGTCTGAGGGGATAGCATCGATGGCGTTTCAATTGCTGCCGCACGCTGCCGCTGTGCGGCTTCGTTGGCGGTGCCTATGAGGCTGTATCTGCGGCTGGCGCTGATCGCCGCACTCCTGCTGCTGGAAAAGGCGGTCCTCAACCTGTTCGTCGATTTCGATGCGGCCCAGCAGGCGCAAGGGCTCGGCGCCCTGCTGCGCGGCGCGCAGCACTGGGGGTTTCGCTTCGCCGTCTCGTTCGTCATTGCGACGCTGCTGTTCGGCTACCTGCGCGCCGGCACTGCACTTGCGGCCGCGGATCAGGCCGCACGCGCGGCGCCCGTGCGGCTGCGCTGGCTGGCGCTGCATTTCGCACTGCTGCTGCCACTGGTGCCGCTGTCGATGTCCCTGTACGGGCGTGAGAGCGCGCTGCCGCTCGCTGCCGTCGTCGTGCTCTGGGTGCTGCTCGCGGCCCTCGCCACGCTGGCACTGTTCGCAGCGCTCGCACCCTGGGCGTACTGGCGGCGCGGCGCGCTGGCACTGGGCGCTCTGTGGGGATATGCGGCGCTCGCGGCGGCCGGCTCGGTGGTCGCGATGGGCTGGAGTCAGCGGCTGTGGTTGCCGACGGCGAATCTGACCTTCCAGGTGGTTTATCGCCTGCTGCGCTGGTTCATCCCCGACCTGCAGCTGGATCCGGTGTATCGGGTGATCGACACCGGACGCTTCGCAGTCTCAATCGATCCGGTGTGCTCCGGGCTCGAGGGTCTGGGCCTGATGCTGGCGTTCTGCGTGGCGCTGCTGCTGCTGTTCCGCCAGGAGTACCGCTTTCCGCGCGCGCTGCTGCTCATTCCCGCCGGCTTGTTGCTGAGCTTCGCCTTGAACGTTTTACGGATCGCCGCGTTGGTATTGATCGGCGACCGCGGGCACCCGGACGTCGCCATCTACGGCTTTCACTCCCAGGCAGGCTGGATCGCCTTCAACGCGGCGGCAGCGGGCGTGGCGCTGGTGAGCCTGCGCAGCAAGTGGCTGACCCGCGCGGCAGGTACCGGCGCTGCCGCCGAGAATCCGACCGCAGTGTATCTATTGCCCTATCTGGCGCTGCTGCTCGCGGGCATGCTGAGCCGGGCAGCCTCCAACGGCCTTGAGACCTTCTACTGGCCGAGCGTGATCGCGTTTGCCGCCGCGTTCTGCTACTCCGGGCCGCGACTGCGCGGTCTCGCCTGGCGCTGCAGCTGGCGCGGTGCGCTCGCAGGTCTGGTGGCGTTCGCGCTCTTTGAAGTTGCGAGCAAAATCCTGGGGCAGGCCACGGCTGTGCCCGGAGCGTTGGGCCCGTTGCCCAGGCAGGGAATGGGCCTTCACCTGATCGCCTGGGCAGCGCTGGGCGTCCTCGCCGTCCCCGTGGCACAGGAGCTGGCGCTGCGCGGCTTCCTGCTGCGCCGCCTGCGCGCCGTCGAATTTGAGCTGCTGCGGCCCACTCAGGCCGGTCTGTGGCCATGGCTGGTGAGTTCGCTCGTTGCAGGGCTCCTGCAGGGCCCTCAGTGGCTTCCCGGCCTTTTGGCGGCCCTCGTGTTCGGGCTGGTTTTCGTGCGCACCGAGCGCCTCGGTGAGGCGGTTTTGGCCCATGTCGTGGTCAATGCCCTCATTTCCGTCTCTGTGGTGGGGGCATGACGCAGTCCTCTGGATGAGCTGCGGCTGAAAGTGTGAAGCACCGCACAGAGCAGGAATTTCCTTGACATATCAGGCTATTTTGTCGCAGGAAATCCTCTCGCGGAGGCATCGGCATGCTATTGTTGCAGCGCATTCGGGCCACGCCGTTTTCGTGGCTAATAACTATAGGTCGAACCAGATGAAGACCAGAAAAGCCAAGATGATTCTGATTGCGCTCGCCGCCACTGTGGGTGGCTCCGCCGCACTGGCCCGGCCGCCGATCCAGCTGCCCTTCCTGCCGCCACCGCCACCGAGCAACCACTGCTTCGGTCGTCAGTGCACGTCGGCTCCTGAGATTGATCCGGGTTCCGCCATGGGTGGGCTGGCATTGCTCGCCGGAACCATCGCGATCGTTCGCGGCCGCCGCGGCAAAAAGTAACCGCCTTTTCGGGGCTGCCCGGCGCGCGCGCGCCGGGCAGCGTCTCCGCCTCGGGACACGCACCGCGCGCAGTCGCGCCGTTCACGATTTCCTCCGCCCCATCGGCAAGCCCGCCGCGGCTTGCTTAAAGAGATAACGCTTCGCCGCAGCCGCACGGCGCGCTGTCTTGAATCGCATTGCCGCGCGCATCCGCTCGGGTAGTCTCCGCGAAAACAACACGGAGCGTTCCCGCATGTCCATGTGTCTACGAACCTGCGCCGCGCTCGGCGCGCTGTTGCTGTCGTGCGCTGCGCACGCGGCACGCGCCGAACAGCCCGGCTGTGCGGCACTGTCGCCGCGTGAGTGCGTCGCCCAGGCGCTCGCGGCCATCGGTGGTCCGGAGCGTGTGGCGGCCATTCACAGCGTGCGCCTCGATGTGATCGCGCACAGCGCGCTCATGGAGCAATCCTACCGGCAGGCGCCGTTCATCACCTCGTACGAGCGCGACAAGACCACCATCGATCTGGCCGGCGGGCGCACGCGCACCGAAGCGCACCTCGTGTGGCCCGAGTCGGATCTGCAGCAGGCGGACTCCGACAACACACTGATCACGCTGCCCGCGGGCGGCGCTTATCACGGCGCGCATGGCGACACGCCCTGTTCGCTGGCCGACCTCGACAGCGCGCGCGAGATTTTCGCGCTCGGCCCGCTGCGGCTGTTGTCCAGCGCACTCAAGGCTTCTGACCTGCACTATGAGCCGGCCGCGATGTTGCGCGCCAGCGCGCACGCCGTGGTTGCCTTCAGCTGGGAGCACGTGCCGGTGCGCGTGCTGCTCAATGGCTACAACCACCTGCCGGACGCGCTCGAGAGCACACAGCAATTTCGTGACTTCTGGTACCACTGGGGCGATGTGCAACAGCGTGTCTACTGGGACAATTGGAAATACCTGCAGGGCATCAGCTATCCCACCAATGTGGTCATCGAGCGCAACGGTGCGCTGTGGAGCTCGCAGCAGGCGCTCGATGTGCAGTTCAACGTCGTCATCGACGACAAGGACTTCGGGGCCGATCCCAAGGTGGTGCAGCAGAGCGCCGCGGGCAAGGGCTGGGAGAAGCCGTTCAATAGCGCGCACGCCACACAGCTCGCGCCCGGGGTCGATCTCTACAGCGGTTCGTGGAACACCACCATCGTGCACCAGGGAAATGGCGTCGTGATTCTCGAGACGCCGATCTCCGCGACCTTCGCGCGCGGTATCTTCGCGGAGGCGGCGCGCAAGTACCCGGGTGAGAAGGTCACCGCGGTGCTCACCACCTCCGATTCCTGGCCGCACGTCGGCGGCGTGCGCGCCGCGGTGGCCGAGGGACTGCCGGTCTATGCACTCGACATGAACGTGCCGCTGCTGAGGCGCCTGCTGGCCGCGCCGCACACACTCCACCCGGATCCCCTGCAGAGCACCCCGCGCAAGCCCCGCTGGAACATCGTCGCGGGCAAACAGGTGGTGGGTTCGGGGTCCAACCGCATGGAGCTCTATCCGCTGCGCGGCGCTGCGACCGAGCGCCAGTACCTGGTCTACTTTCCCGAGCACCGGCTGCTGTACGCGAGCGATACCCTGGTCCTGAACGCAGACCACACGCTGTATGATCCGCAGCTCATGCACGAAGTCCGCCAGGCCGTGGAGCGCGAACATCTGGCGGTCGATACCGTTTATGCGATGCACGAAAGCCCCACCCCGTGGAAGGACGTCGTGGCGCTGCTGGATGCGAGCGCCTGAGCAAGCGTGCGGGCGCAGCGCGTGAGTGCCTTTGCGCTCACCAGCGCCGGGCTCGAGGTGCATGCGGGCCGCGTGCAGATCGCGCGCCATCGTCATGAGCACGCCTACGCAGCGCTGATTCTCCAGGGCGGCTACGAGGAGAGCGGCAGCCAGGGCCGCTACCGGGTGCGCGCCGGCGAGGTGCTGCTGCATCGCTGTTTCGATGCGCATCTCGACCGCTTCACTGCCGCCGGCGCGCGCATCCTAAACCTGCTGCTGCCGGCCGACCCGCCGCTCGCCTACGGCTGCGTCGCCGATCCGGACACGATCGCACGCCTCGCCGAGCGTGATCCTTTGGCGGCGAGCGGGGCACTCATGCAGCAGTTGCGGGCGCTACCGGCTGCGGGCGCGGACTGGCCGGATCTGCTGGCGCAGGAACTGCGCCGTGAACCCCAGCTGCGCCTGAGCGAGTGGGCACAGCGCCATGGACTGGCGGCCGCGACGCTGTCGCGCGGCTTTCGCAAGGTATTCGCCATCGGGCCGGCGCAATTCCGCGCCGAAGCGCGCGTGCAGCGCGCGCTGGCACTGGTGCGGCACAGCGCGGTGCCGCTGGCGCGCATCGCGGCGGAGGCCGGCTTCGCCGATCAGGCGCACATGACGCGTGCCCTCGGCGCCCTCACCGGCCGTTGCCCGGGCCACTGGCGCCGGTCAAATGGGTTCAAGACCGCAAGCGCGCGCGACTGAGAACTTAACTCGGGTGACTGCCGCCAACACCGCTGCGCCGGGCCTGCGCCTGAAGATCGGCCCACTGATCGTGGTCGCAGCCCTCGGCCTCGGGCTGCCGTATCTCGCGGCCTACCTCGCCGTCCTCTCCAGCCGCGCGTTCGGCACCCCCTCCCCACACGGACCGATTCTGAACTGGCTGTACATGCAGCACGCCATGCAGTTGCTGCTGGCGCTCCTGGCGATCGCGCTGCTGAAGCGTCTAGTGCCGGCCGACTACGGCCTGCACTGGCCGCGGGGCAAGACCTACATCCTGCCGGCGATCCTCGGCGGTGCCTTGTTTGGGGTGCTGATGCTGCTGGTGGACTACGCTCCGCAGCTGCTGACGCACGTCAAACCCGATCCGGGCTACCCGCTCACGCGCGCGCACGTCACCGGCTGGCTGTTCTTCGAGAGCGTGTACGTCGGCCCGACCGAGGAGGTGCCTTTTCGGGCGCTGCTGGTGACGTATCTGGCGACCACCATGCCGGGGCGGCTGCGGCTCGGGCGCTTTGAGATGAACTGGGCTGGCGTCATCGTGGCGCTCATCTTTGCGCTGCTGCATGCCACCAATTTCAACCTGCGCGCCTGGCCGATCGCCCTCGGTCAGCAGATCTACGCATTCCTGCTCGGCGTGCTATATGCGTACTGGCTGGAGAAGTCCGGCAGCGTGGTCGCACCGATCGTAGGTCACAACGTCAGCGACGGCGTTGAATACGCGCTGCTCTATGCCTGGATCCTGTTCTTCTAGAGCCGCCGCCGGGACTGCCTTGAGGGGTCAGGGCAGTCCCGGGAGAGCGTGCAGACGTGCGCGCCGTGCCGCAGGGCGACGGCGCGAGTGCGCCTAGCGGGACAGCTCCGCTGCGACCTCCGCCAGCGCGGCCGTGCCCTCGAGCCGCACCGCATCGAGCGCCGTCGGATTGAGACCCAGCGCCTGCACGATGGTGGGCGCGACCTGCGCGGTGGTCGTGGTGTTGGAAATGGTGTGCGCCGCAAAGCGCGGATTGGCCACCAGCAGCAGGACATTGGTGTCATCGTGGCCGAAGCCACCGTGATCACCGATCATGGTCGTGCTGCCGGAATAGGTCACACCGATGTTGGGGGTGACGATGATGTCGGGCGCACGCGGATCCTCGCCCGGATCCCAGCCGCCGAGCGCGTAGTTCACCGCCAGCGAGGGGCCGTAGAAGATCTCGCCCATGCCGATGGCCGCGGCGTTGCTCTCGAGCAGTTGCACGGCGTCGTGCACGCTCGCGCCCTGCTTGAGCCACAGCACCGACACGTCGTCCTCGGTCGCGCCGATGCCGCTGGTGTTCAGCGGTGACTCCGAAAACGGGATCGCCGAACCGAGCAGTGTGGCCGGCGTGTTGCTGCCGTCGGCGACGTAACGGGTCGGGTCAATGGGCGAGTCGCCGTGCTTGGCGGTGATGATGAGCAGCGTGGTCTCATAGAGACCGGCGCGCTGCAGCGCAGCGACGATCTCGCCGACGGAGGCGTCCACGAACTCGATCTCGTTCAGCAGGCGTCCAGTTGGCAGTGCCGCCGCGTTCTGGTAACCGCCGCCGCCCACGCCGGGCTCGACCACGCTCTGCCCGATATAAACGGACTGGAAGTTCATGCCGAAGAGGGCCGGGATGGCGGCCGGTGTGCCGCTATGCGTTTTGCCGGCGATCTCATTCAGCAGCGCGTGCACCTTGAGGGCGTCGTAGCACTGGATGTTGGCGAAGCTCGCGTTCCAGGCCTGCGGCGCGTTGGCCTCATCACGCACCTTGTCGCACGGGATGCCTGTCGCCGTGCGGATGCCGGGGAGGGGAATCGCGTTCGAGCTCACCTCGGGCGAATAGAAGTCGTCCAGACCGCGGCCGCCGGGTCCGGCCGCCATCGAGTAGGACGGATGCTTGTCGATCCAGGCGGTGTAACCCCCGGCAGCGTGCACCACACTGAAGATCGTGTTGGTGCGCACGAAATTCCACGGATACACCGGCGCGCAGCCCTTGGCCGGATCGCGCACCAGTTTGCGCGGATCGATCGAGGCAATGCCGCCCTCGGTGGCGGCAGCACCGGGCGCGCCGCCATTCAACTGAGTGTCATCCAGGTCGATTCCCTGATCGTAGTCGGTGGTCGTCCCGCTCGGGATGCCGTAGGGAGTGCAGGATCCGCCGGCGAGCCCGGTGCCGGTGGTGATGGCGGGTGCCGCGAGCGAGCGATCGTAGGCGACGTCATAGTAGAGGCCGGTCGACTTGGGCGTGCCGCCGGTCACCAGCGCTGCGAGCCCGGGGAAGGAGTCCGAGGGCTTCGATGAGGAGGTGTTCACGTAGTTGAGCGCGCGCTGCGTGAGCGCGGCCAGGTTCGGGCAGTACCCTGCGCCCGAATTGGCGCCGGCGATCCCATGCGTGCAGTTGTAGAGATCGACCGCATGCATGCCATCGATGCTGAGCAGCAGCACGTGCTTCACCTCACCGGCAGCGGCGCCGCCGGCGGCGGCCAGCCAGCTGAGCGCTGCAACCCGCGCGCACGTCTTCAGGTTTGTTTTCATGGACGATCTCTCCCCCAGGTTTGTTGCGCTGCGGACTGCTTTGCGCGGCAGAGCGCACCGTAGTGCATCTTTCTTACAGTGGCATGAACGCGGCACGCCGACGGGAACCTGCTCCCGTGAGCTCGGGCTTCGCCGCGTGAACCCACACCGCGTCCCCGACCACCTACGCCGGACGATTCATCGCAGGGAGGGCGGGCATGCGGGTATGGCAGGAATTGAAACGGAGAGTTGTGTGGATCTGGGCGGCAGCCGGGGTCGCGCTGCTGCCGAGTGCCCCGGCCTGGTCGGTGCCGGCGTTCGCCCGCGAGACCGGTGTGCCCTGTGCCGTGTGTCACACGCTGGCGTTCGGACCGGCGCTCACGCCCTACGGGCGCAATTTCAAGCTGCACGCCTACGCCCTGGGCACACGCAGCACGATACCGCTGTCGGCCGATCTCATCGCCTCGTTGACGCACACCTCGCAGGCGCAGCCCGCAGTGCCGCATTACTCCACCAACGACAACTTCGCGCTCGATGACATCGACGGTTATTTCGCTGGTCGGATTGCCGACCACCTGGGCGCGTTCGCGCAGGTCAGTTACGACGGCATCGCGCGCCATACCTCCTGGGGCGTGCTGGATGCGCGCTACGCGCGCGACTTCACCTGGGGCAGCACCACGACGCTGTTCGGCGTCACGCTCAACAATTTCCCGACCGTGCAGGATCCGTGGAATTCGACCTATGCCTGGGCGTTCCCGTTTCCCGCGACGCGGCTCGCCAATGAACCGGCGCCATTTCTGCAGATCCAGGGCGCGTTTGCCACGCAGACCCTGGGGGCCACTGCTTACACCATGATCGACAACCTGCTGTATCTGGAGGCCGGTGGCTACCGCAAGCTCTCCGACCGGCTGCAGGACGATCTCGGCGTGCCGAGTCCCGCGGAGGAGCATGGCATCGACGGCACGGCACCGTACTGGCGCGCGGCACTGCAGCAGGGCAAGGGCTCACACTACGTTTCCCTGGGCGTCATTGGTTTTGCGCCCCACGCGCAGTCACCGCAGGAACCGGGCACCGACAATTACACCGACCTGGGGCTGGATGCCACGTATCAGTTCGCCGACGGCGGCGCGCACACCTTCAATGCCAACTTGAGTTACATCCAGGAGCGACAACGCCTGTTCGGCACGACGGCGCAGGGCGGCTCCAGCACGATCGCCAACCACCTCAATACATTCAACATCAACGCTCAGTACGCCTACCGCCAGACCTATTCGCTGACCGCCGCGTATTTCGACACCGTCGGCAACAGCAACGCCGCGCTGTACGCTCCCGGTCCCTGGTTTGGCAGCGCCAACGGCAGCCCGGACAGCCGTGGTTACGTGCTGCAACTCGAATGCGTCCCATTCGGCAAGTTCGACTCGCTCGCCAAGCCGTTTCTCAACGTGCGCGTGGGCGTCCAGTACACCGGGTACCTGCGTTTCAACGGCGGGGACGCCAACTACGACGGCTTCGGACATTCGGCCGCGGACAACAACACGCTGTTTGTGTTCGTCTGGACGGCGATCTGAGGCGCGCGCGCTCGCTGACCCTCCACGCCCATCCCGCGCGCTGATCGGGGGGCGAATGCGGCGGCCGCTGTTGGCAGCGTCCGGTCAACGAGTGCGCGCCATCGCACCTGCGGCAGTTGCGCACTGCCGCGCCAGGCGGATCTCTGCCAAACTGTGACCGCAGACACGGCGGGGATCACCCGGGTAGCCTCTGATGCGCCAGCGACGCCCGCGGCGAGGATTATCCTGGCAGTTGATCGCGGCCGCGAGTCTCACGATGGTGCGTTGAACCATGATTCCGCTTAACACGCCACGGCCCTTTGCTCCGAATGCGCTCTGGTACATGCTGCTGCGCGCCCTGGTGGTCGTGCTGTTGCTCGGCCTCATCGCCAGCGTGTTCCAGTTGGCCGCGGACTCGCCGGGAAGCTGCAGCGGCGCGCTGTGCGGCAAGTTTTCCGGTAACCGGGTCGCAGCCTTCCTCTACCTGTATGGCGCCGTGCTGCTGGTGGGCGCGGCGGTCAAGTTCAGCTCATCGACGTTCGTGCTCACGGATAAGAGCATCAATATCCGCAGCGGAGTCTTCTTCCAGAACTCAGCGACGATCCGCTTCGACCGCATCCAGGACGTCGTGACGCGGCGCGACCCGCTGCTCATGATGTTGGGTCTCACCTCGGTCGCGATCTGGACCGCCTCTCCCGATCAGCGTGTCGGCAAGACGAAGCGCCCCGACGGACTGGTCCTGCTGACCAGCGCCGATGCCGAATGGCTGAAGAACTATCTATCGGAACCGGCCTCGACGGATGCCACCGTGGCGGCTGCGGCGCGGCCTATCGGAGCGGCCCTGGTCGCGGATCGTCTGCCGGTTGCCGGGATGATCTTCGCGCTCATCGTCGCGGGGATCCTGGTCGTGTGCGGCATCATGCTGTGGGGTAAGGGCTCTGTGAGGACGCCGGCCGTTGCGAACGCTGTCGCTGCTCCAGCTGCTCCCCCGGCCGACAACACCGCGCCGGGGCGGCATTCGAAACGTCACGTGGTGGCGAGCGTGGCGACTGCGCAGTCGGTCCCGTCTCCCTACGGTCTTGCCTGCGCCATTCGCGGCGCCGGCAGCAACGGGACGCCGCCCTGTGCCGAGCTGAGCGAAGCGCAGCGCTGTGGGCACGAGAGCGATTTCCGCTCCGAGCCGACCGCGGAGCCTGCGGAGCTGACGGTGGTGAATCGCAGCGACGAGCAGCTCAAGTTCTACTGGCTGGATCGCAGCGGCGGCCGCTCGCTCTACGCGGCTCTCCCGCCCGGGGGCCAGGTCAAGCAGCAGAGCCACGTCGGTGCCCACTGGCTGGTCTCGACCGACGACGGTCGCTGCATTGGCATCTTCAACGCCACGACCACGACGATCGGGGTGTTCTGAACCGCCAGCGGCGCGCACCGGCCCTGGTCTACCCGTGAGTGCGGATCCAGGTCGCGAGTGCCTGCAGGGTTTCATCCGGCGCCACCTCGTTGATGACGAGTGGAACGTCCGGGATCACGCCGCGCTTGCAGCCCTGGCCGGACGGGCGCGTATAGGCGGTTACTGGCACCGCTGCCGCAAGGCCGGTTTTGGGAAGGTCGATGAACTTGACCTGACCGGTCTGACAGGACAGAGCGGCAGTCTCCTCTCCGGCGATCGCGGCGAGGCCGAAGTCCTGTGCCGCCACGATGAACTGGATCGTCGCGGAATAGCTGTAAGGCCCGTCGAGGATATAGACCGGTCCGTTGAAGCGGACGGGGTCGACGGCGGGCGGCGTGAAGCGCTTGGTGTAATCCGCGTTCTGCAGAGAACCGATGACATCGCCCGGATCGGCGTGCTCTTTGGTAATGCGGGTCACATAGTGCGACAGCTGGGCGTAGGGCCGTGTGGTGAAGTGGTCGACCAGTTCCTGCTGCCAGAGGGGATCGTCGCCGCCGCCATTCTCGCGCACATCGATGATGAGTGCCCGCACCTGACGCTCCTTGAAAGCTGCGAAGGCGGCCTGAGTCAACTTGGCCAGAGCCTCCTTGTGCTCGCCAGCGAAGCTGTCGACCCGCAGGTAGCCGATGTCGCCCGCGAGGATGCGCCAGCCGAACGCCTCGGCTGCGCTCGGCTGCGATTGCAGCTCTTCGGGCAGGGTTGTTCCGCCCGCCGTCCGGATCTGCAGCGGACAGCGGGTGGCCGCGGATAGCACGGCGACGTCGTACTGGCCGGCGTCG
>Ga0210398_10005303_pt1 | contig 11990 bp, 12 predicted proteins | sample IncBWC4OmetaG_FD_161047 | JGI IMG/M metagenome (GOLD analysis project Ga0210398, IMG submission 161047) | Forest soil microbial communities from Barre Woods Harvard Forest LTER site, Petersham, Massachusetts, United States - Inc-BW-C-4-O | ecosystem: Environmental > Terrestrial > Soil >... | reverse complement strand
ATCCCGAGCTGATCCATCATGTTCTGTCGATCCTGGTCGGTAGAGAAGGTAACCGGTGGCGGCGTCGCGGAGGTTTGCGCGATTACGTATGGCGAAGTGCCCAAAATTAGGAGTACGCAGGTATACACAAGTGACGATCTAGGCGAGAAGGGCACGCGAACGCTCCAGACGGATATGATTTGCGACGTTTTCGAAAAGCTGTCTACTTCGGGTATCCATGCTAAACCTTAGGTTATGAAACGTGCACGCGGATTATTTAGGCTTCATGCCGCCGCCGCTGCGGGTGGCGGCTTCATCCGATCCGCAGACCTGAGTGGCGACCTGGGGCTCTTCCGAGCAGATCCCAGAGACCCAGAATGCATTGCCGATCGATGACTTGCTGTCGAACCCGAGCGACCGAGGCCGCGGCTATCAGCTCAAGACCTTGTCTGGCTTCGCGACCCGGAGGCGGTGAGCAGAGTGCGCGAGCTGATGGGGAAGCGAAAGGAATGGCGTCCATTTTGAGATCCGGTTGTTAATGGGTACCGGGGCCACAAGTGAAAACAACACCGCGAAGACTTGAATCGCAAAAGCGACCGCAGAAAGCCGCCACGCAACTTTGTCCAGATGCTCGAAGGGTAGAAGCAGAATCAAATTCAGTAGGGCTGAGCCTGCCATCCAAAACGGCATTACCTTACCGAACAGGCGAGCTAAAGACGAGCGCAGCAGTGGATCAGGCCATCGTTCGACAGGAACTCGAATTGTTGGCTCATGCGGACATGGCAAATATGGACTGTTACGCTGCCGCTCCTCTAGCCTGCGGATTCCGGCGAAGGCGACGTTTTTTCCACCACACAATTGTCCAAGCGAAGGCAATTAGAATCACGGCAAGGAAATAAGGAAGATTCGAAACGATCCACAAGACTCTCTGGACACGTGCCCGGAGATGTGTGGCTCTTCGAACTGATTCCGCCGAGATTGTGACCGATTCGTTCCAATGGACGTTTTTGAGGCGAGCTAGGAATCCTTGGCGAACAGAGCCTTCCAGATTGTACACGCCAATCAAGTGCGAGAAGTGGTTGGCGACCATCAAATCGCGCGAGAATTCTTCCCAATTTAGCCTGGCAAAATGAGGATCTGATGTGGGGCCCGTTGTGCTTCCGACCGCGATGGCCTGTGCGTCCGGACCGTAGGCCCAGATCAATGCGGAGTCGAGACTTTGATTGAAGCTCGTGTAAAGCATCAAAACTTCTCGATCGACCCGCACATCCACTATGCCGGTAAGCCGCTCAAGTACCGACGATCGGACGGCGCGCTCGTCGGCGATAAATGGAAACTGGCAGGTTTCGACCTGATACCCATGCGACCGAATCTCTCGGATGAGCGCGGAATATGTATATTTCGCGTCTCGCACGCGTCGCACATCGGCGTAACGCCCGAGCAGAGTCAAGAACAAATGCCATTTCCTGCCTTGCCTCAGGGTCGCGAAATCCTGGATGTTAGGTTCAATGTCCAGAACAATGTCCGCCCATCGCAGCCCGTTGGCAGTCGTCCACTTCTCAAAATCTTCGAAGCGAACTTCCGCCTGCCGGCCGTTGCTCGAATTCAGGTAATAACCCTGTTCCGCTGTGACCGCAAGTCCTGCAGTCACAGGGATGCCGTCTCGGTTCAGCTCGCGCACAAGGTTCACTTCCTCAACGGTTAAATTTGGAGCGAGGGCGATGCCGGCCTTCAGGCCTATCAAATCCCGGACGACACCGGGCTCGGCGAGCATCGACTCGAGTTCGCCCGTGGGCTGATCAGACGCGAATACGAGATGAGGAGGCTGTCCGCCCGGAACCCGAATGTCTTCCGGCAAACTCTCGGTCGGTAGCGGCGCTCCGTTCATCACCACAGCGGAACTGATTGCCAGTGCGACGACCCAAAGCCATACGGCTATTACATTTCTGTGGCAGGGTTCCCTGCCGCGCGTGGTTAGCGAGGATTTTCTCGTTACTAACCATCCTTGACGACGGGCCGGTTTGAGCGGCTGAGAGGGCCGGACATCGCGCGGATAAAGCGCGCCGAACGCGCTGATTTCCTCTCGAGAGATGTCCATCGGAGTCCTCATCACAAACCAGGTGACACCCTCAGTGCAGGGCGGAGCCGCGAGCCACCCCATGCAGGTGTACTAGGAGGTGTCGCGGGGCAGCAGGCCGGCAAGATTGACCTCGACGCCCGCGATCACCTCCTCTTTGCCCGGGGTTTGGGGCATACGTTCCCAGAGCTGGCGAACGGTTACTATTCGCGCCGCCGGCCTTGAGAAGAACTGCGACTCCAGCAGTCTTGCCGTCGCTGGATTCGTGCATCAGGTGGGCCACCATATCGAGGGGCTTACCTTGCGTTGACTCTTCACTGGGGTGGTGAAAGTGGAATTGCGTTAGTTCATAGCACGGGTCTCCCAGAAACAGAAAATTCCCGATTCCCGGAGCGTAGTTCACGCGGACTGCCGTGTAGCCGTTGTTAGTGATTTTGAGCAAGCCGCTTTTGTATTCGAATCGTATGGCGGGGGAGTTGAGATTTCTTCGCATTTCGAATGTCGATGGGAGACTGCTCCTTACTGATCTTCGAGGCAGCGTAGTCCGGATCCAGGTCTCCCCAACGTTCGGACCCGCTTGCCCTTTCCTAGCTCCATCGTGTTTTCCACTGCGCCCGTTGGACCCGCAGGCGCCAAAATCGCGGCGACAACCAGCAATGCAATGGTTATCCAACAATTCTCGCAAATTGCACCTCGCTTTGCGCCGAACGTCTACTCTGCCTGGTCAGGCGCGAAGTGGGATCCATAACCGTCAGTATGGTACTTGCCGGAAATCAACAATTCGTCTGCCATCAAAGTATGGATGTCAGGGAAGTACTCGGGTCCGGCCCGGAAAGAGAGGTCGGATTTCCCGCGGCCTCGAGGGATGTCGGCAGGACGAGATACTTTCACTTTACCCGCGGTTCTTTTTCGGCTGGGTTTCGACGCTCCGGCCATAGCTCTTTGTACAACAGAGCCGAGTGAAGCGTTTGCTGAACGGGAATCGGGTAGTTGGACGCATACTTGAGGAGCTCCCGATTATCCGTGACCTGCAAAATTCAGCTCGCGTGGCGAGAAGCGATGAGCCAGCCTATTGATGTAGATTTTGTTTTAGACATGCTCGACGAGCCCGCGTCGCTCTTGCCTGCGCAGCGGGTTTCTGACGGCTTCTCGCGGAAGCGAGCGAGAACGCTACGAGCCATCCCAAGGATTAATGAGAGCAACGCCACAGTGATCGAAGTCTGAAACATTGCGGGTTGCGAGCATGGCCCTTCGTAGTCTGGTGATCGCGGCGATCTGCGCATCGGCGTGACTTATAGGTTTACCGAGCGCACGGCGTTGAGCGGCGATTGTGGAGAAAAGTCGCGCGGCATCGCTTTCGAAACCAAACACACGACCTCCCAAATCTTCCGCAAACATGTCCTCCGCCGCACGCAACAATCCCTCGCGACGCTTGCCCGGAGCGAGCAACTCAATTCCAAAGAAGATTTCCGCCTCCGTAATTGAGGTGGTGAATAGTTCCGTCGCGGATTGTTTCGCGATCCATCCTGAGACCCGAGGCGACGGTTTGGGTCTCATGAGCTCAGAAAGCACATTAGTGTCGAGTATGATCATTCGCCAAATTTGGGCGCTTCGCGCGCAGCGTCGCGCGGTGGCAGCTCGAGCTCGAGCCCACCAAATTCAGCAAAGCGCCTGCGAACCGCCTCGCATAGATTTTGCTTGCCGGCTGGAGAGTCGCGCAGAGCGGACCGCAAAATCTCCCTGGCTTCCTCTTCCATAGAACGTCCATGATGGGCGGCGCGAACCCTTAAGCGCGTCTTAGTTTTCTCGTCAAGCTGTCGAATGGTTAGTGTAGCCATGCTGTCAATGCTAGCACTGCTGACAAGTCGCACGCAATAGGCTACCGCCTTCGCGCCGTGAGACTCGAGCCGAGCGGGCAGCACAACCGCGCATCCACCGTCCGAGTGGCGTGCGTGTACGCCGCACGCCGCACGGGGCATAGAGTTCTCGTCCTAATCCCCGGCTTTCGCGGCCAGATGATCCGTGGAATGCGCGTAGCCCTGTTCGACGAGGCGTTTCCCGTTTTCGCGATACACGGCAGGGTCGGTGGGCGCCCAAGTAGCCAGGCCATCGACGTAGCGGTTGTACATACAGAAGGCCGCGGCGATCAGTACGGTGTCGTGAATCTCTTTATCGGATGCGCCATTCTGCCGCGCGCGCGCGATGTCACCCTCGGTAACCTGCTTGCCACCTTTTTGCACCTTGCCGGCGATGGCCAACAGGGCCTTCAGCTTGTCCGAAACCGGCGAAGCTTCGAAGTCGCGCTTGATCTGCTGAACTAAGCTTTCGTTTCCGCCGAGATAGTGGGCGGCGGCGCCGCCATGCGCGTGCTGACAGAAGTAGCAATCATTCTCTGAAGACACGTAGGTTGCGATCAGTTCGCGTTCTGCCTGGCTCAGGCTGTTCGGTGCGCGCAACAAAATTTCGGCAAGTTCGTTGAGCGGTTTTGCGGTGTCCGGACTGAAAGCCATCGGCCCGAGGATTCCGGGAATACCTTCCGGCAGTTTTATGTGAGCCATGAAACGTACCTCCTTTTGCAAAACAGAAAATACCGGCAATCGCCAAGGGCTCGCAATGACGGCACAAGTACACCTAAACTCCGAGAGTTTCTGAAGCCAAGCGAGTGCCTTCGACACGGCTGCGAATTTTGGCGAAGGCGATCTCTCGAGACGTGGATGTATCGTCAGCAAACGGGGAGAAGCCACAGTCGTCGGTGGTGCCGAGCGATTCGACCGGGATATATTCGGCCGCTTCAAGCACGCGGTCCCGGACTTCTTCGGGGGTTTCGACTCGCGGATCGATGGGGTCGATAACTCCGACGAACAGCCGCGTTCCGGATTTCAAAGACGCGCGCATGATTTTGAGAACCCGTCGGCGATCGGCTTCGCTGGCCAACTGAACGTAAAACTGTCCAACGTTGAGTTGGAACAGAAACGGCAACAGCTTCGCGTAATCCACGTCCGCGCTGTGAGTGGAGTCACGATCGCCGCCCGGGCAGGTATGGACCCCGATGCGTCTCCGCTCCGCGTCCGTGAAACGCCCGAGGACAAGATTGTTCAGATCGATGAAGGAACTGAGCAGGTTCCCCGAAGGATCGAGCTTCAGGGCTAGGCGACCTTCAGTGAAGTCTATCTGCACGCAGTACGCGCCTTCCTCGAGACATTCCCGGATGTCGCGCTCCGTCTCGTTGGCGAGATCGCCGAGAAAGACTTCGCGAGCGTACTGCGGTAAGCCGTTTTGCGGATAGAGCAAGCTCAACGCGGATGCCGAGATGACGGCCTGCTTCAGGGGGCGGAGAGTGTATTCTCTTGCGCGTTTGAGATAGGGTGCAGCGTGGGCGGCATAGCGAAAAGGGCCCGACGCAAGCCTGGGGAGTTGCCGCGTATGACTGTCGGCAAATGCAATGATTGGGCCATCGGGCGCAAGATTTGTAAGCCCGGCAAGCGGATAGGTGGCGAAGCTGGGCTTGGTCTGCTCACCGTCGGTGATGACTAGCGAGCCCGTCTCTTCGAAGCGCGCAATGGTATCGCGTAAAGCCGCCTCTTCCGCGGCATGAAGCTGCGCGTGGGAGATTCGCCCTGCGGCATGATCGATCGTGGCTGCGAGCAACTGGGCGGGTCGCGGGATGCTACCGATTGGTTCCGTGGGTATAGGCATAGTTCGAGCGTTCGTACTCCTTGCGTGAGGCTAGAAATTCAAGCGCAAAGCCAGCTGGATTTGCCGTGCCGGAGCCACGAAGCTGGGCGAGCCAAACGTCGGATTCGCCGGACTGGTCACGCCATCTCCGAAGCGCTGCGGGATGGGCCCGAGGAACGTCGCCGACCCGTAGACGGTGTCAATGGCATTGACATTCGGGCGATTAAATAAATTGAAGACTTCGGCGCTGGCTTGCAACTTTAGCCGCTCGCGCAAGTTGAAAGCTCGTTGCAGGCGGATATCCGTGGTGTAGGACGCATCGCCGCGATACGTGTTCCGGCCGATGTCCCCAACGCGATCGGAGAAGGGGAATTCGTCGCCCTCGACGTTGAATCCTGCATAGATGGTGTAATAGCGCGGGCTTTGCAAGGTGTTCAACATCGAGAAAGTGAAATTGCGCAGCGCGGCTGGCCACGTATCGGGAGATTCCGCCAGCATGGTGAGTACGAATCGCTGGCGCACATCGTTGTCTCCCAGCGCGCGGTCGAGGTTGGGGTCGAGGTAGTCCGTGGGCGTATCCGTGAGTTGAACGTCCGTTGCCAGATCGATGGACTTGGAAAAAGTGTAATTTGCCAGAAGGCTGTAGTGACGAGCGAAGGGCTTTCGCACGCTGAGAGTTCCCGCATGGTAGATGGAATAGCCCTGTGGAGTGGCGAGCAGTACAAAGCCAAAGTTAGGATCGGCGGGGGTGAAGGCCTGAACGCCGCTTGGAAGTGTGCCGCTGGGTATGCCATTGATGCTGAGATAGAGCGGCAGGTTGAGCGCGTGCACGAATTCGTAGCCTACCGAGACGAAGAGATTTTTCGCGACCTCGTTCTCTATTTCCAGGCTGGCTTGTTCGGCGTAAGCGTTAGGAAACTTTCTCTGCGAGTAGCCCAGCGGGAATTGCAACAGGGAACTGGGGTCGGGATAAATGCCATTATGAGCGAAGTTGGAAAAGGCCTGGCTGGCCAGAAATGGGCCGTCAACACCGACGATTCCGGATTGGCCAAGTCCAACCAAAGCATTGGTGGGATCGGAAAATTGCGGGAGGACGGGCTGGTTGATATAGGTGAAGGCCGAGGCGCCTTGCCAAGACACCAGAATGTCGCTGTAATCGAACGGGCCGGTGAACAAACCGAAGCCCGCCCGTACAACGCCTTTTCCCCCGCGGAAGGAATAAGCCAAGCCGGCTCGCGGCTGAACATTCCCATAGTTTGTGGGATGGAGTTTTCCTTCCACGCGGACGTCGGCAGCAGACGGGAAAAAATCGATATCGTAGCGCAGACCAATCGTCAGGGTCAGGTTGGACTTCGGCCTCCATTGGTCTTGCGCGTAGTAGCCGGTGAGCGTGTGGTGAAAATTTAGATTGGTGCTGTTGGTGAAAGCCGCAGCCGCAGGTCCGGCAACCAGGCCCGTCTGGAACGGCAGCGTTCGTTGCGGGATTTGTTGCCCGAAATAGGATTTTGGTTCCTGGAACAAAAACTCTACCGGAGTTCCAGCGCCAAACGGCGGGGCATTGAAAGGCGCCGCGCCGAAGAAGCTCTGCGGAGTGAAAATACCGGCGCCCGGAGTAAAAAACGTCGTTTGCGCGCCGATCCACACGGGCTCCAGATCCGCGCCGAACTTGAATGAATGCTTGCCCGTCACGTAGGTGACATTTTCCGAGGCCTGAAAATGCTGCTCGCTATAGGAATGCACGCCGCCCTGGATGCCCCCGGAATCAAAGAGATCCGAAACCAGCAGTGCCGGCTCAAATCCCTCTCCCGTCGGGTTGAGTTGGAAGGTTCGTCGCCCGAAATTGAGAATGCTTTCCGAAGCCCAGTGACTGCCGAACTGGTGGAGGAGGTTCGTGTAGACCGTCTGGTCGCGGAGAGGATTGTTGCGATAAAAGGAAGGCAAACCCTGACCGGGAGCGGCCCCTGGTATGTGTTGGTTGCGCTCGTCGTTGAACAGGTATCCGAAGTTTAAGGTGCTGGCGTCGCTCAGTACATCCGTTAGCTTTGCAAAGGATTTGTCGTAGTTCTCGATTTGGAGAATCGATCCCAGGTTTTCAGGCTGGAGCCCGAGCATTTCCTTTACTTGATTGATGCTGGGAGTTCCCGGCCCGAGGCAGCCGGGACTGTTGGTGCAATTCAAAATGAAAGAGGAATATAAGGGCGATTCCGCGCGGCGCTGGCCTTCGTATCCCACGAAGTAAAAGAGCTTCTCGCGCCGGATGGGCCCGCCAACGTCGCCGCCAAATTGGTTGAAGCGCAGGGTGTTAAATCCTGGAGCCGACAGCAGGTTGTTGGCATCCAGATCGTTGTTGCGAAAAAACTCGTACGCCGAGCCATGCACCTCGTTGCTTCCGGACTTCGTCACGGTATTCACGACGGATCCGAGGTTGCGTCCGTTGTCCACGTTGATGGGGCTGGCCGCCACGCGAAATTCCAGCACCCAGTCTTGCGAAGGACTCACGCGCTGAACGCCCGAAATGCTCGTGGTGTAATCCATGCCGTCGAGGCCGAAAAAGGTGCTGTGCGTTTCACGCACGCCGGCAAAGCTCAGTTCCAGCACGGTCTCCTGAAAGGGCGATTGCGCGCCGACGGCCGTGCTGCGGCCCACGTTGGCCGTGGGCGTCAAAAGCACGAAATCGATAAAGTCGCGGCCCGCGATGGGCAGGTCCGCGATATCTCGGCGCTCGACGACCTGGCTGATTTCCGATTTTTGTGTGTCGATGCCTTGCGCCGTCTCGCGGACTTCGACTCGCTCCTTCACGGCATTTACGGCCATGCTGACGGGCAGTGATGCAATTTGCCCCACTGCCAAGGCCAGCGTGGCGCGATATTCGCTGAATTGAGCGGCATGTACCGTCAATTCATAGTCTCCGGCGGCCAATCCGGGGATGACGGCAAGCCCCGTCGCATTGGATAACTCGCTGCGCTTGGCCCCCGTTTCTACGTTCTTGATGGTCACTAGCGCTTGTGGGATGGCGCCGCCGGATGGGTCAGTGACGTTCACGCTCAGCGCAGCTAGCTGTTGCGCCGAGAGGCGCATCGTCGGCAGCAAAGCCACCAGCGCAAAGGTCAGAACCGCACGGAATATTCTTGGCTTCAACGTGACTCCCCCACACGATCGTCGGCGCGGTCGCCCGAACACGCTGCCAACTCAGTCGACGGGTGCGCACACCAGCTAAGAAATGGGGAGAACTTTGAGGCGAAAAGCTAGGGAGGGCAATACTTCAAAAGTACTACGGACAATTTCTTGACCCAGGAATACAGTGCGCATCGCGAACAACATTTGGCGGCAAGGAGCAGTCACACGATCCGTCGAAATGAAGCCCATGTTTCTTCCTGACGTTCACAATAGCCCTCAGCCGAGCCCATACTTCGTGCTGATTCGCGCGGCGCAAAATTCCGGGCAGGAATACTGACAGATCCGGCATCTTTTTGCCTTTCGGCCCGAAATGACGGCGCACCTCGCGCGCTTCAGGCCTGGCGTTATGCACGAGCCTGCACCGCTCGGTTCCGGATTACTAGGGCGACCCGTTGATCATGTTTAGTCAGAGCCGTCCTAACCTGTGACTCGCTCGAAAAAGAAGTCTTCCTCGGTTAACCTAGAACCGTAACAGTCCGGGGCGAGTCAGGATACCTTGGAAGCAGTAGGTTCATACCTGCCGCGAGGGATAGTGCGATCGCGAGGGCGACGAGCAAAGAGGAATAGGATCCAGTCGAATCAAAGGCGCGCCCGAGTATCACAGGGCCGATAGCTCCGGCGGCGGCATAAAAAGTCCAAGTAAAACCGTAAAGGGTGGAAAAAGCGCGCAGCCCAAAGTAGCGAGTCAGCAAGTAAGGAGTGATCGCGGCTTCTCCACCCGCGCCGATACCAAGAAGGGCAGCCGCCAGCGCGCCCGCGGCAAAACTATTCGCTCGAGCCAACACTACAACGCCCGCTGCAGTAACCAGGTTCACCACAAGGGCCACGCGAGCTCCGAAAAACCGATCCAGCATCCAGCCCGTCCCGATTCTGCCAAACACGCTCAAGCCGCCAAGTATGGACGCACACAATGCCGCATCCCCTGGCGTGATTCCCCGATCGGTTAACAACGCCGAGAGCTGAGTGATCGCGCCGTTCATGCTGATGGAGCTCACAAAAAGAACGACAACGATGATCCAGAAGGCGAACGAGCGCGTGCCTTGCTGCCAGGTCAGTCCAGAATGAACGACCGGCGCGGACTGTTTTTGCCTTGCACTACAATCAGCGATGTAACGCCAACTCAGCGGCAGCCCCAGCAGCAGCGCAAGCGCGCCCAGCGAAAGGTACGCGGCCCTCCAACCAAATCGCGTGACAATGGATTGCGCAACGACCGGCAGGATCATGGCGCCTAAACCGGCCCCGACCATTACGAAGGCCAGAGCCATACCCAATCGCCGCTGAAACCACGTCGAAATCGACCGCGCATACGCCAGGTGCGCGGCACCGTTGCCCACCAAGCCTATTACGAAGCAGGTCAGATAAAACTGCCATAGCCTCGAGCCGAGCAGCGCTAGTGAGGCAATGCCGCATCCGAATACCGTCATGCTGGGAAGAATAATGCGGCGAGGGCCAAAGCGATCGATCAAGCGGCCGATCAACGGGGAGCACAGGCCCAGCGTCATCGCAGCGATCGCGAAGCCGAGCGAAACCGATTCGCGGTTCCAGCCCAATGCCGCGCCCAACGGTTTCACAAAGACGGTGAACGTATAAACAAATAGCGAGCCAAACCCGGCCATCACCCCGAGACATGCCGCCAGCACGACGCGCCAGCCGTAATAGCTGAGCTTCGATTCGTTTCGGTTGGAGTTCAGTACTTCGTTTTCTTTCGATTGCTCGTCCACCGTCACGAGCTGGCGACTTTCGTGCCGGAGGATGCCTGTTTTGCGGCAATTGCGTCGAGCGGTTTCTTGTAGTCCCTGCCGACGTATCCCAGCCGGGCCGTGAGGTGGCCGATTTCCCGGTAAACATCTGGATCGTGTGGCTGCCAGGTGGCCAAACCATCCACGTAACGATTGAACATCGAGAAAGCTGCTGCAATCAGAACCGTATCGTGGATTTCTTTGTCGGTTGCGCCCTCTTGTCGTGCTCGTTCAACATCGGCCGCGGTCACCTGCTTCCCGCCCTTTTGTACCTTTCCGGCGATGTTCAGAAGTGCTTTCATTTTTGGCGATAGAGCAGCGGACTCAAAATCGCGCTTCATTTGACGTACGAGTTCGTACTCTTTTTCGCCGCCCCCAAGGTGCTGCGCCGCCGTCGAACCATGGCAGTGCTGGCAATAGTAGCAGTCGTTCTCCGAAGAAACATATGTAGCGATCATTTCGCGCTCAGCGGGAGTCAAGGAGTGTGGTCCCGTCAGCAGCACTTGCACGAGCTCGCAAAGCGGTTTTGTGGTTTCCGGACTGAACACCATCGGACCGCGAATACCAGGCAATCCTTCCGTCAGAGCGATATGCGCCATGGCATTCTCCCTCAAGCCTGCGCGGCTTTTGGCGTTTCCCGGAATCGATCTCGCGTGTAACCCTGGTGCGCCAGTTGCTCACCCATCTCCCGGTAAGCTTCGCGTTCGCGCGGCTGCCAGGTCGCCAGTCCGTCCACGTACCGGTTGTACATGCTGAACGCGGCCGCGATGAGGACGCAGTCGTGTATCTCCTTATCGGTCGCGCCACATTCCCGTGCCAGAGCCACATCCCCGGCACTGACCTGCTTTCCGCCTTGCTGTACCTTGCCTGCGATCGTCAGCAGTGCTTTCAGCTTGTCCGAGACGTTGGCACTCCCAGGATTCACTTTGATCTGTTCCACTAGGTCATAGTTTCCCTCGAGATGGGCCGCCGCGGCAGCACTATGCGAGAGTTGGCAGAAATCGCACTCGTTTCGATAGGAGACGTGCGCGGCAATCATTTCGCGTTCCGCGGAACTCAATGTGTTCGGTGCGCGGAGCAAAACTTCTGCCAATTCGAGCAGGGGTTTGGCCGTCTCCGGACTGAAAACGAGTGGACCAACAATTCCGGGCATTCCTTCGGGAAGTTGGATGTGCGCCATAGTGTCTCCTCGTGCTTATTCGAGAAAGATTCCAGGGGAGTCTCGAGCATCGCAGATCTCCGCACAATACTGCGAAAATACTACGGACTGGACTCCGCTCGAGAGTAGGGCGCCGCTCCTAAGGGCAGTTCCGTGCCGCGGCATATCGATGCAGAACGCGAGC
>Ga0210398_10005301_pt1 | contig 11991 bp, 9 predicted proteins | sample IncBWC4OmetaG_FD_161047 | JGI IMG/M metagenome (GOLD analysis project Ga0210398, IMG submission 161047) | Forest soil microbial communities from Barre Woods Harvard Forest LTER site, Petersham, Massachusetts, United States - Inc-BW-C-4-O | ecosystem: Environmental > Terrestrial > Soil >... | reverse complement strand
ATACGGCCGGCAGCCGCTGGCCGAGTATGCCTGATATGAGCACCCGGGCCACGGCCACTCTCGAGGCGACGCCCGTTCTGGTTGCAGGCGGTGGCCCGGCGGGCCTGGCGGCGGCGGCCGAGCTCAGCCTGCACGGCATCCGGTGCATCGTCATCGAGCCGCGGCCGGAGGTATCGCACCGCCGGCCGCGGGCCAAGACCACCAGCGTCCGGACGATGGAGCACCTGCGCCGGTGGGGCATCGCAGATCAGCTGCGGGCGGCAGCTCCGCTGAAGGTCGCGTGGTCGCAGCGGGTCACCTTCTGCGAGTCGCTGTCCGGCCGCCGGATCACCGACTTCGACGGCGCCTTCGGTCTCACCACCCGGCCCGACGAACGGTTCGCCGAGCCGGGCCAGCAGGTGCCGCAGCCCGTGGTCGAGGAGGTCCTGCGCGCGCACCTGCGCACCCGGCCAGGCGTGCAACTGCGGCTCGGTCACGCCGTGACCGCGCTGGCCCAGGACGACACCGGCGTCACGGTCACGATCCGCGACACCGCCGGCGCCGAGTACTCGCTGCGGGCCCGCTACCTGCTGGGCTGCGATGGCGCAAGCGGCGCCGTCCGGGACCAGATAGGCGCCCGGTTCACCGGACGGTCTGACTCGCGGCCGAACTTCAACGTCGTCTTCCGCGCGCCCGGGCTCGACACGCATCTCGGGCCTGCCGTGCAGTACTGGGTGGTCGGCGGGCCCGTCACCGGCCTGATCGGCCGGCTGGACCTGGCTGGTATCTGGTGGGCGGGCTTTCCCGGAATCGCCGCGGACTATGGCACGGCGCACGCTTCTGAGCTGATCAGCGGGCTGATCGGCGGGCCGGCCGAGCACGAGGTGCTGGCGACTGATCCGTGGACGGCCCGGATGCTGATCGCGGACACCTTCAGGCGGGGGCGCGTATTCCTGGTCGGCGAGAGCGCGCACGTGAACCCGCCGTGGGGCGGGCACGGATTCAACACCAGCGTCGGCGATGCGGTGAACATCGCATGGAAGCTCGCTGCGGTCGAGCGCGGCTGGGCGGCGGCGGACCTGCTGGCCAGCTATGAGGCCGAACGCCGCGGCATTGTCGGCCAGACGGTGGCCAGCGCAGAGGCCAATATGCGCGCTCTGGCAGGCGACCTGGCCGCGGACGCGGCCGCGATCCAGCGGGCGAAGCGGCCGGAGTTTTACAGCCTCGGGCTGGTGCTTGGCTACTCTTACGCGGGCTCGCCGGTCATCCAGCCCGCTTCCGGCCCCGATCCGGGCGATACGACCAGCTACATCCCCGCGGCGGACCCGGGCGCGCGGCTCCCGCACGCCTGGCTCCCCGACGGTTCCTCGCTCTACGACCACCTCGGCCGGGGATTCACGCTGCTGGGCCCGGTGCACGGCGGGGTGGCGGCCATCGCGCGACTGACCGCTCACGCCCGGGACCTTGGCGTACCGCTGGCGGTGCACGAAGCGCCGGAGGACTATCCGTGGCACGACGAGTTCCTCCTCGTCCGGCCGGACCAGCACATCGCCTGGCGGGCCGCTGATCCTGCCGGGATCGACCTCGGCCTCGTCACCGGCTGCACGACCACTTCCAGGACCGGAACGGGGGGTACCCATGGCTAGCCAGGAGCAGGCATCAGCAGGCCCGGCGGGCGGCCTGAAGGTCGCCTTGACCAACGCCCGCGTGTTCGACGGGCGGCGGCTGGACTACGACCGGCTCGTGGTGATCGAGAACGGGCTGATCAGTACCGATCCCGGCGGGGCGCGGATCGTGGACTGCGCGGGCGGCGTGCTGCTGCCTGGCCTGATCGACGCGCACGTGCATCTGGACGGCCCTGGCCGGCTCGCTGTCCTGGCCAGCTACGGCATCACCACCGCGCTGGACATGGCGTCGGTGCCGGAGGAGACGGCCAGGCTCGGGGGGGCCGGCGGGGAGGCCGACTTCCGCACCGCCGGGATCCCGGCTATCGCGCCCGGCAGCCTGCACTCCCACTTTCCCGGCGTCGGCCAGCGCGGCCTGATCGGCGGCCCGGACGAGGCGGAGCAGTTCGTGGCCGACCGGATCGCCGAGGGCTCGGATTACATCAAGATCGTTGTCGGCAGCCCGTTCGCCGACCACGATCAGGCCACCGTCGACGCGCTGGTGGTGGCGGCGCACGCCCGCGGCAAGATCGTGATCGCGCATGCCTCGTCGGTTGGCGCGGTGGACAAGGCCCTGGCGGCCGGCGCGGACATCCTCACGCACGCTCCGCTCGACCAGCCGCTGGACTCCCGGGTCGCGGCCGAGGCGGCGGACGCGGGCCGGGTCGTGGCGCCCACGCTGACGATGATGGATGCAATCGTCGCGAACATCGCGCCGCCCGGAGCGGACTACGCGAACGCGCGTGCCAGCGTCGGCCTGCTCCAGGCGGCCGGAGTCCCGATCCTGGCGGGCACTGACGCCAACGACACGCCCGGAACGCCGTCCAGAGTGCCGCACGGCGCTAGCCTGCACCACGAGCTGGAGCTGCTCGCCGATGCCGGCCTGAGTCCGCTTGACGTGCTGCTCGCCGCGACCGCCCGGCCCGCGCGTTACTTCGGGCTGACCGACCGGGGCACGATAGCGCCAGGGAAGCGGGCCGACCTGCTACTGGTCGAAGAGGATCCGCTCATCGACATCCGGGCAACCAGGTCCATCGTGCGAGTGTGGTGCGCCGGCGTCGAGCCCGAGCCCGCGCCGACGAGGAAGTAGGGACTATGCGCATCGCAACTGTCAGCCAGCGGCTCTGCCTGATCCAGGCGAGCGGGGCAGTCGACGTCCATGGGGCCAGCAACGGCCGATTCGACGCTGACCCGGCCGCGATCTACTCGCGCTGGCAGGAGTTCACCCGGTGGGCCGCGTCCGCGGCGCTGCCGGACCCGCAGCCGTACGCGAACGAGGGCCTTGGCTCGCCCTCGCCCGCTCCGCGCCAGGTGTACGGCATCGGCCTGAACTACAGCGATCACGTGGCCGAATCCGGCTTCGACAAGCCGGACACGCTGCCGCCGGTATTCACCAAGTTCCCCTCCTGCATCACCGGGCCATATTGCGACATCACCCTGCCCGAAGGCGGCCACACCGACTGGGAGGTCGAGCTCGCCGTCATCATCGGCACGACGGCGCACCAGGTGCCGGCCGCGTCGGCGTGGGAGTACGTGGCGGGCCTGTCGGTGGGCCAGGACGTGTCCGAGCGGCTCCTGCAGATGGCGACCAGGCCTCCGCAGTTCAGCCTGGGCAAGTCCTACCCCCGCTTCGGCCCGGTTGGCCCCTGGCTGGTCACGCCGGACGAGTTTGACAATCCCGACGACCTGGAGCTCGGCTGCTTCGTGGACGGCGAGCAGATGCAGAAGGGCCGGACGTCCCAGCTGATCTTCGGGGTGCCCGAGCTGATCGAGCAGCTGTCCAGGGTCACGCCGCTGCTGCCGGGCGACATCATCTTCACCGGCACGCCCGGCGGAGTGGGCCTCGGCCGCACCCCGCCGCGCTGGCTGCAGCCGGGTGCGGTTCTCACCAGCTACATCGAGGGCATCGGCGAGATGCGGCACACCTTCGTCGCTGCCTAGGGAGGTAACCATGGGCCTGCACGGACTGAGTTCGGTCACGATCGGCGTGCCGAACGTGACCGAGACCGCCGCGTACTACGCCGACTTCGGGCTCACCCCCGAAGCGGACAACTGGTTCAGCACGTCCGACGCCGGCCGGCAGCTGCACATCCAGTACGCGCCCACCCGGCGGCTGCTGGAGATGCGGGTTGCGGCCGATGACGCCGACGACCTGGCCAGGGTCGCGGCCAGCCTGGGGCGGCTCGGGATTGCAGCGGATCTGAGCCAGACTGCGCTCAAGACCGCCGAGCCGGCCACCGGCATGCGCGTGCTCGTCGAGGTCGCGCCGCGCCTGGAGCAGGAGCCGGTGCCCGCCAGCATCTACAACGGCCCCGGCCGGCTCGAGCGGCAGGATGCCCGCGCTCCCGGCTTCACAAGGACCGGCAAGGTCCGGCCGCGCAAGCTGGGTCACGCGGTGCTCGGCAGCACCGACCACGAGGCCAGCGCGGCGTTCTTCACCGACGGACTGGGCTTCAAGGTGAGTGACCGGATCAAGGGCGCCGGCGCCTTCATGCGCTGCTCGACCGACCACCACAACGTGCTGGTCCTCGGCGCGCCCGTCAACTTCCTGCACCACACCTCATGGCAGGTCGACGACGTCGACGAGGTCGGCCGCGGTGCGTTCGCGATGCTCGAGGGCAACCCGGAGCGGCACGTCTGGGGGCTCGGGCGGCATTACGCCGGCTCGAACTTCTTCTGGTACCTCAAGGACCCGGCAGGCAACTTCAGCGAGTACTACTCCGACATGGACTGCATCATCGACGACCAGCTGTGGAAGCCCGAAGACCTGGAGGGCCTGCGCGGCCTGTTCGCCTGGGGACCGCCGGTACCGCCATCGTTCCTGCAACCCGAGGACCTCGCCGCCATGATGACCGGCACGCACGCGCCCCGGTGACCCTTTCAGCAACGTTGACGTGGCGCATCGTCCGGGCGGCCGCTTATAGCGCTGGGGCAGCAAGATGCGTCACTGCCCAGGCAGCCACCTCGGCCCGGCTGCGGACGTCCAGTTTGGACATCACATGATGCAGGTGGACCTCGGCCGTCTTTTCGGAGATCCCCAGCACACTGCCGATCTGCCGGTTGGTCCGGCCCGAGGCAACCAGCGCGGCCACCTGCCGCTCCCGCGGGGTGAGGGGCACGTGCTGGAGGCGTTCCCGGTCACCGGGTGCGGCGCCCGAGGCGACCGCCATCGCAAGATCGACAGCCTCCTGGGTGGGCATTGTCCGGCCAGCGTGCATGAGCTGCTCCGTGGCCTCGGCCCCTAGCGCGGTGGTGACCACCCGCTCCACGGCCAAGGTCCTCGCCTGCTCGGCATCGGGAGCGGACGCTGCCATCTGCGCGCGCAACGCGGTGGCCGCGCCGATCAGCCGCGCGGCAGTCTCAAAATGTGCCAGTTCGCAGGCGATTTGCGCCAGCGCTTCCAGGCACTGCGGGACACCCCTGGGGTCGCTGACTTCGGCGTAGATCTGGAGGGCCTCTGCCAGCAGCGGGCGCGCTTCCTCCAATCTGCCCTGCGCGCTCAGCGTGGTACCAAGCCCCCACGCGGACCATGGCACCGCCCACGTATGGTTCAGTTCACGGAAGTCGCGCAGGCTCTGCCGAAGCAGGCTTGCGGCGGTAGCCAGGTCGCCGCGATCCCGGGCGAGCAGGCCAAGATCGTGCCGCGCCCATGCAACCCCCTGCGTGTTGCCCCCCGCGCGGAAGCCGGCCTCAGCCCGCCGATGCCAGTCAGCGGACACATCCCACTCGCCGGCGACGCGCGCCACATGCCCGAGAAAGGCGCACGCGATCGCCGCGCGGCGCTTGTCACCGCGTCCCTCGCTGCGCTCAAGAGCGCAGAGCAGGAGGTCCCGGGCGCGACTCGCCTCCCCTGTCGCCCAGGCCAGAATCCCCGCCGCGATGAGCGCGCCGGTCAAGCCGTCCGCCGTGGCGTCATCGCTCATCGCTGCCGGGTCATGCTGATCAGGTCCCAGGGAAAGGACGCTCTCCACCAGAGCCTGGCCATGGCCCAGGTCGCCGCGGGTGTAGTGGTACCAGCCAAGTGCAGCGGCCAGCGAAAGCGCCCGGGCATCCTGGCCCGCGCCAAGACAGTAATCCAGGGCGGCGCGCAGGTCCACGTGATGGCGGCTGACCCGCAGTACCCAGGTGCGCTCTTCCGGCAGGCCGATGGAGGCCTCGAGTTGCGCTGCCAGCTCCGCGTAATGGCCAGCGTGCCCGGCCCTGGTCTCCTCTGCTTCGGCGTGCGACGCCAGCTGCTCCGCCGCGTACTCACGCAGACTCTCCAGCATGGAGAACTCAGCGGTCTCTTCATCCCCGGGCAGCCGCCGGATCAGGCTCTTGTCGAGCAGCGACTCGACGACGCCGAGCACGTCAGCCATGGAAACTGAGCAAACGCTGGCGACGTCGGCAAGGGTCCAGCCGCCAGCAAACACTGACAGCCTGCGAAACAGCGCGCGCTCGCCGGCGTCGAGCAGGTCATAGCTCCAGGCGATGGCGTTGCGTAGCGCACGCTGCCGGGGCGGCACGTCTCGCGTGCTCCCGGCCAGCACCGCCATCCTGCTGCCGAGCCGGAACAGCACCTCCCCAGGGGTCAGGACCTTCAGCCTGGCCGCAGCCAGCTCAATAGCGAGCGGCAGGCCTTCCAGCTGGATGCACGCGCTGGCTAGTAACAGCGCATTAGCCGGAGTGAGATCAAAGCTCGGGTTGGTCCGGCGTGCGCGATCCACCAGCAGCGCGACCGACGGGTTGGCCGCCAGGCGACCGAGGTCGGCCGCATCCGCCGGCGCGGGCATGGCCAGCGGCGGAACCGGAAACTCCTGCTCGGCGGACAGTCGAAGCCGCTCCCGGCTGGTAGCAAGCATCCGCAGCCTCGGGCAGGCGGCGATCACCTTGCCGATGTCCGGCGCCGCGGCCAGCACGTGCTCGCAGTTGTCCAGGACCACGAGCCGCTCCTCGTCCCCAAACGCCGCAACCAGCTGGCCGGTCAGGTCCCTGCCGCCTCGCGGCTCGACGCCCACCGCCTGGACGAGCTGCACCATCACCAGCGCCGGATCTCGTACCGGTGCCAGGTCAACGAACACCGCGGCGCATCCGCTGCGCACGGCGTAAGCCGACGCACATGCGACAGCGAGACGGGTCTTGCCGATGCCCGGCGGCCCAGTGAGCGTCACCAGCCGCGCCTGCGCGTGAGCGAGCATCCTGGAGACAGTCGCCAGCTCGCCGTCGCGGCCCACAAAGAGGTCGGCGGGCGTCGGCAGATCAGCGTGCGGTGCCCGCCTCGCGTCTTGCATCCGACAGCCCCGCCTGTGTCCCTATCCGTGCAACCAGCACGTCATACCCGAGCATACGAACCGGCGCGGTTGCGCGCCGAGCTTCACATTCCGAATCACGCCAATGACCTCCTGTAGGGGGATTCCCCAATACCACAGACCGGAGTCCTCGCCATACAACGGATGCATGACGGCGACAGCTTCTCAGCGCAGCGCAGCTACTGCGGTGTCCCAGTTCGCGCTCGCCGGGTCGTTCCTTGAGGGCCTCGCCGCGCAGGACTTCGCCGGGCTGGACGCGGCGTTTACCGCCGACGCCCGGCTGCGCGCGCTGCTGCCGGGGGGCTTCAGGGAGTGGGCCGGGGCGCAGGTGATCGCCAGCCGGTTTGCGCGCTGGTTCGGCGACACCGAGGACTTCGAGCTGCTCGAGGCCGCCGTGGGGGAGGTCGGCGGCCGGCTTCACCTGCGGTGGCGGCTCCGGCTCCGGGCGGAGCGGCTCGGTCCTGGCTGGTTCACTGTCGAGCAGCAGGCCTACGCCGACGCCGGCGGCGGCGGCCACATCAATCGGATCGACCTGCTGTGCAGCGGCTACCTTCCGGAGGCCGGCGATGCCTGACAGCCTGGCCACCTGGGGCGGCTGGGAGCCGGCGATCCGGGACGATCCGTTCGGCCACTTCGCCGAGACCCGGGCCCGGTGCCCAGTCCAGCAGGCGCGCCTGGCCGACGGCCACCCCGCCTGGATCGTGCTCGGCTATAACGCCGCCCGGCAGGCGCTGGCCGATCCGCGCATCTCCAAGGACATGCTCGCGGCCTTGCAGGACGACGGCGACGTCGTCGCCGAAGGCCTGCCCGGACCCGAGTTCTCCCGGCACATGCTGAACGTCGACCCGCCCGACCACACCCGGCTGCGACGGCTTATGGCCCGGGCGTTCGCGCCGGCCAGGATCGCCGCGCTCGAGCCGGCCATCCGGACTATCGCCAGCAATCTCCTCGACGACCTGGACGCCGCCGGCCCCGGCGCCACCGTGGACCTGGTCGCGGGCTACGCGCATCCCCTGCCCTTCCGGGTTATCGGCGAGCTGCTGGGAATCCCGGCGGCCGACCGCCCGCAGCTGCACGCCTGGTTCCAGGTGCTGCTGACCGGCTGGGCCGGTGATCCACCGCCGGAAGCGGTCAACGCGTCAGATGGCATCGTCGGCTACCTGCGCGACCTGGTCGACACCAAGCGCAAGAGCCCGGGCGACGATCTGGTCAGTGTCCTGGTTGCCACCGAGGGCGAAGCGCTCACCACCCAGGAGCTGCTGTCGAGCCTGTTCCAGCTCGTAGTCGCCGGCCACGACACTACGGCCAGCCTCATCGGCAACGGCGTGGTGGCGCTGCTCGATAACCCCGGCCAGCTCGAGTCGCTGCTGGCCGATGCGGGACAGTTGCCGGCCGCAGTCGACGAGCTCATCCGGTTCACTGCCCCGGTCCCGCATGCCACGTTCCGCGTGACGAACGAGCCGGTGATTCTCGATGGCGTCGAGATCCCACCGCGCGAGCAGGTACTGGTATGCCTCGCCGCCGCCAACCGCGATCCAGGTCACTTCGCCGCGCCGGACACATTCGATATCAGCCGCAGCAGCCGGTCAAACCTCGGCTTCGGTCACGGGATCCACTACTGCCTGGGCGCGCCGCTGGCCCGGCTCGAAGCCAAAGTTGCCTTCGAGGCACTACTCGGCCGCCACGCGCGGCTGCGGCTCGCGGTCGATCGTGACGCCCTCGAATGGACCCACGGCGACGGTCTCGTCCTGCGGGGCCTCGCCTCACTCCCGGTTGTCCTCGGGCCGGGCCGACACCGGCCAGGCACGCCAGTCCGTTCCCGTCAGAATTAAGGAGACACCGATGACCATGACCGACCGCCCCGTCGACAACGGCGTGAACGTCGAGGCGCTGCTGGGTGCGCGCGAGGCGCTCACCGCCGCGCCGGAAGCCGCGCAGTTCACCTGGCGCGCCAGCTGCACCTGGCGCACCGGCACCCACAGCCACTCCACCGTCACCAGCTTCACCGGTCTCGGCACCGAGCAGCAGCACCGCACCACGTACGAATTCGACGCCGACCACCCCGAATGCTTCGCCTCCGCCGACAACGGCGCCACGCCAGTCGAATACGTGCTGGTCGGCCTCGCCGGCTGCCTCACCGCCGGCGTCGCCTCCGTCGCCCAGCTCCGCGGCATCCAGCTCCGGTCGGTCACCGCCGCGATCGAAGGCCAGATGGACATCCTGGGCATCCTCGGCGCCGACCCCGACGTCCGCAACGGCTTCGAGGCGATCACGGTCCGGTTCACCATCGACGCCGACGCCTCCCGCGAGGACCTTGAGGCGCTGCTGGCCCAGTCCCAGAAGCGCTCGGCAGTCTTCGACATCGTGGCCAACCCGACGAAGGTGCTCGTCGAGCTGGCCTGACACCCTCGGCCAGGACGTCACCAGGATGAAGGCGACGGCGGTTGTCGTCGGAGCCGGACACGCTGGCCTGGCTATGAGCCGCCGCCTCACTGAGCGCTCGATCGACCACGTTGTCCTCGAGCGCGGTGAGGTGGCGAACTCGTGGCGGACCCAGCGCTGGCCGAGCCTGCGGCTGCTCACCCCGAACTGGCAGACCCGGCTGCCCGGCCTGGATTACGACGGCGATGACCCCGGCGGCTTCATGCCCGTGGCCGACGTCGTGGCCACCCTGTCGTGCTATGCCCGTCTCATCAGCGCACCGGTCCGCACCGCCACGAGGATTCACGCCCTGCGTGCCGTGTCGCGGGGCTTCGAGATCCAGGCTAACGACGACCTTCTCTGCGCAAGGGCCGTGGTGCTGGCCACCGGGGCGTGCATCCTTCCAGCGATCCCGGGGATCGCCACCGCCGTCCCACCGTCGATCAAGACCCTCACCCCGCTGAGCTACCGCGATCCCGGTCAGCTCCCCGACGGCGGGGTGCTCGTCGTCGGCGCTTCAGCGACCGGCGTCCAGCTCGCCAGCGAGATCCACCAGGCGGGACACACGGTAACGCTTGCCGTCGGGGAACACGTCCGGCTTCCCCGCACCTACCGCGGCCGCGACATCTTCTGGTGGATGGAGGCAACGGGCCTGCTGGCCGAGCGCTACGACGAGGTCGACGACCTCACGCGCGCCCGTCACCTGCCTTCCCCGCAGCTCACGGGGCGCCCTGATGCCGCGATCACCGACCTCAACTCGCTGACGGCCCAAGGAATCCGCATCGTCGGCCGCCTCGGCCGGGTGATCGACGGCGTCGCCCAGTTCTCCGGGTCTCTCGCCAACACCTGCGCGCTCGCGGACCTGAAGATGAATCGGTTCCTGAACCGGGCCGACGAGTGGGCCACCGCGGCGGGACTCGACGACCAGCTCCCGCCACCACATCGCTTCGAGCCCACCCGCGTCGACCCGCGGTCGCCGCTGGAGCTGGACCTCGCCAAAGGGGAGATCACCACGGTGCTCTGGGCGACGGGCTTCCGGCCTGACCACTCCTGGCTCGACATCCCTGTCCGCGACCGCACCGGCCACATCCGCCACGACGGCGGCATAGTCACCGGCGCGCCCGGACTCTACATCCTCGGCCTGCCGGTGCTCCGCACCCGCGCCTCCACCTATATCCACGGCGCAGGCGCCGACTCAGAAGCCCTGGCCGGCCACCTCCACTCGTTCCTCAGCAAGCGCTGATGACAACGTGCCGCGCTGGGCCGCCGGACGCGTGCGCTTTGCCGCCGAGCTACCCCAGCTGGCTCAGAGCAGTTGCGAGCCGGAGCTGGCTCGCAGATGACAGGACGAGATCTGCATGGCGAACGTGCTCCGGCGCCACGAACGGGTTGGGGATCGCGATGCAGCGCATCCCCGCCGAATGCGCAGCGGTGACTCCGTGGGCGGTGTCCTCAACAGCTAGCGCGGCAGCGCCTCTCAGTGACAGTCGGCTGAGCGCCAGCTGATATACGTCCGGTGCTGGCTTGTGCTGCCGAACCTCATCTCCTCCCGCTAGAACGTCGAACCAGTCCAAGACGCCGACCCGGCCCAGGTGGGCAGTCAGCCAGTCAAGGGGCGAGGAAGAAGCAACTGCGAGTCGCAGCTCTAGACTCACTGCCTCATCGAGCCACCCTTTCAGCCCGTCTGCCAGATCGAGGTGCTCGTTCAGCTTCTCGCGGTACGCTTCCCGCCGCCGATGACTCACAGCCCGGTCGAATCGCGGGCCGACAGCTGCGGCGAGCATGGCGTACCGGTCCTCAGTGACGTCGCCGCCGTGATTGACGAAGAAGCCGGCCGCCTCGAGCGTCAGCCCCCATTGGTTCCACTCATATTGCCAGCTCAGGAAGGAAGTCGACTCGGTGTCCATCAGCAGGCCATCGAAGTCGAAGATGATGGCCTGCACTGCGTCTGCCTGCGGTGCATCCACCGGGTCATTATGGCCCAAAGCACCAACCGTTGCATGTCCCGCTCGTGGTGCTCCGCCCCCGCCGATTGTCTGGTTCTGCGCACCTGAGGTCGGTCGCGGGCGCCTGCGGGCCGGAGCTTCTGCCGCCGCAGCCGGCGGCCGAGGCGGCCCGCCGGCGCGTCATCGCGCCGGGCTCGTTCGGCGGCGTCCTAGCAGTAGCGGCCAGAAAGCCACCCCGTTCGCCCGGTTAAATGCGCCGGTGAGCGAGAAACCTGCGATGCTGCTCCCGCGCTCTTGAGAGAAGCAGTATTGGGAGAACCGCCATGCCACGGCAGATCGTTACCGCCGCAAACGCGCCGAGCTCGCCGCTGTACAGCCAGGGAGTGAAAGCCGGTCCGCACGTCCTGGTCTCGGGCATCGTCGGCATTGATCCCTCAACGGGCAGCCTTGCCGGGGACACGATCCAGGCTCAGACCCGTCAGGCGCTGACGAACTGCGAAGCGATACTTCAGGCCGCCGGCGCGAGCCTCGACGATGTCACCGAGGTCGGAATCCTGCTGACCCACCCCGCTGACTTCGGCGGGCTGAACGAGGAATACGCAGAGTGGTTCCCGTCCGACCCCCCGACGCGGTATGTCGCCAAGCTAGGTGTCGAACTGCCCGGCGTGCTCGTCTCGATCCGGATGGCCGCAT
>Ga0210398_10005299_pt1 | contig 11992 bp, 9 predicted proteins | sample IncBWC4OmetaG_FD_161047 | JGI IMG/M metagenome (GOLD analysis project Ga0210398, IMG submission 161047) | Forest soil microbial communities from Barre Woods Harvard Forest LTER site, Petersham, Massachusetts, United States - Inc-BW-C-4-O | ecosystem: Environmental > Terrestrial > Soil >... | reverse complement strand
TCGCGAGCGCCCCAAACCTGTTGCGCGAGCAGAACGTCGCCGACCGGGTGGGTATCGTGGAGGGGTCGTTTTTTGACAGCGTTCCCGGCGGCGGTGACGCCTACATCCTCAAGAACATCATCCACGACTGGCCCGACGAGGAGGCGGTGCAGATCCTGCGTAACGTTCGCAGCGCAGCCGGCCCCCAAGCCACGGTGCTGCTGATCGAATTAGTCATCCCCGACCACGACCGTGACTTCCCCGGGAAATGGGTGGATTTGGAGATGCTGCTGAACTTGGGGGCCCGCGAACGCACCGCGGCCGAGTACCGAGACCTGCTCAGCCGAGCCGGATTTCAGATGACACGTGTGGTGGAAACCGCTTCACCCCTCAGCGTGGTCGAGGCCCGACCGGCGTAACTGCAAGCACCGTGAGGCTGGCAAGTCGGGTTAGCCCTTACCCCGTATGCAAACCATCGAGGCCGATGGGAACCGTCCTGGTCGCCTTGGCGCAACGCGTGAACTTCCGGGCCCCGCCCGACGTCGTAGTAGATATAGGAGGCGGTAACGACGATGCGCAACTCAGACCGAGCGTGGGTGGCACTGGCCGGTGGCGTGGCGGCCTACGACCTGATCGCCACCGATGACGAGCAGCTGACCAACGCGGCCCGCCGGTACTTCAAGTCTCAGCCGATTGCCACCGCGTCGATGATCTTGGTGACAGCCCTGCATCTGGTCGGCGGCATACCGCCATGGTGCGACCCGATCACGCTGACGTTCGCCGCGTATCGACGGCTGCTGCGGCGGCAATTCTGGCTTCGCCCAAAAGCAGAACAGCGGGACAGCCTGCTGGCTGCGACCGTTGTTCGCAAGTTTGCCGCGTGAAGCACGGTAGCCGGCTCTAGGTGAAGAACGGGCGGGGATTCTATGCAGCGGTCCTGTTCTGCCCGACTGAACCGCTAGCGGTTCTGCATCGTGTAATTACTGGGACCCGAGGTCCTGGCCACCCAAGAAAACGACCGGAGATCGCGGATGACTAAAGAGACCCAGCACAACCACGACGCCGTTGTCATCGGCGCGGGGCCCGCGGGTCTGGCTGTCGCACGCGAACTCGATCATCAGCATGGCATCAAAGCGCTCGTTCTGGACCGCGCAGCGGCCCCGGCGATTTCGTGGCGCGGACGCTATGACAACTTCCGGCTCAACACGACCGGGTTCTTGTCGCACCTCCCCGGACAACGGATTCCCTTGAACGCCGGCCGCTGGCCGACCAAGGAGGACATGGTCCGCTATTTCGATCACTACGTTCAGCGGCAGAACATCGCGCTCCTGCTCGGATGTGAAGTCCATCGCGTCGACCGTGGAGGGGGAGTCTGGCAACTTGACACTTCGTCGGGTGAAATCCGCACCCCGGCAATCGTCCTCGCCACGGGCAACTATAGCGCGCCCACCATCCCTGCATGGCCTGGACTCAATCGCTTCGACGGCGAGATCGTTCACTCCGGGAACTTCACAAACGCGTGGCCCTACCGTGGCCGCGACGTCCTCGTTGTTGGCGCAGGCAATTCGGCCGCCGACATCGCTGTTCAGCTCGTTAACGACGGCGCGCGACGGATCTGGCTTGCGGTGCGCACACCGCCGCACCTCGTGCGGCGGGCCATAGGTCCGTTTCCGTCGGATATCTTCCTTGAGCTGTCCTCGAGGATCCCGGCACGCATGATCGATCCGCTGATCGCGCGCATGAACCGCCTGATGTGGGGTGACCTGTCGGCCTACGGCTTCCAGCGACCGCCGCTCGGGCTGAAGGCTACGGTGGAAAAACGAGGTCGCATCCCGACGCTGGCCGACGAGCTCATCGACGTCGTGCGGGTCGGGCGTGTCGAGGTCGTCGGCGCCGTCAAGGCGATCGAATCCCGCGGCGTGATCCTCGCCGACGGCACGTCCGTTGCGCCGCAGGTGATCATCGCCGCCACCGGGTTCGGCACGGATCTCGACGGTTTGGTCGGACATCTTGGCGTCCTCGACGAGCACGGTAACCCGCGCGGCGGCTTTGCCTCGCACGTCGGCGACGGAATGTTCGCGCTCGGATACGGCATTCCGCCCAATGGCCCACTCCGGGCCATCCGCGTCAACGCGACGCCATTGGCCGCCGAGGTTGCGGCCTACCTAAACCGGATTGGTCCATCCGTCCGGGCGCCACTTGCCTGTGCGTCCGCGGACCTCGGAGCACCAGGGCGGCAGTTTCGAACGTTTGACGGCGGTGTCTCCATCGCGATGCAGGCTTTGATGGCGCGCACGAGAAGCAAAGGTGCACAGTGATTTTACTTTCGACCGAAAAGACCTTCTTGCGTGGCGCAGACGGTTACGAAACGGCCCGTCGGGAAACGGTTTGGAATGGCCTTCTGCCGGAACGCTTTCCCGATGTAATCGTGCAGGCGCAAGACACCGACGACGTGGTTGCAGCGATCCGTTATGCGCGGGCCAACGGACATCACGTCGGCGTATGTTCGGGCGGACGCAGCTGGGCGGCCAGTCACCTACGCGACGGTGGCCTGCTGCTCGACGTCAGCCGCCTCGATCACTGCACTGTCGAACCGGATCGGATGACCGCGAACGTCGGCCCGGGCAAATCCGCCAGCGCCTTCGCGACCGACCTGGACGCGCAAGGGCTCTTCTTTCCCGCGGGTCACTGTGAAGGCATTCGCCTCGGTGGCTATCTTTTGCAGGGCGGATACGGCTGGAACAGTTCGGTGGTCGGGCCGGCGTGCGAGAGTGTGCTTGGACTGGAAGTCGTCACCGCCGAGGGTGAACAGATCTACTGCGACCCCGAAAACCATCCAGACCTGTATTGGGCAGCCCGCGGCTCGGGGCCGGGCTTCTTCGGTGTCGTCACTTCTTTCAAACTGCGTATTTACCCACGTCCGGCGGTTTGGGGTACCTGCCTGTACATGTACCCGATCGAGGTCGCCGACGAGGTGTTCACCTGGGCGCGCTCGATCAGTTCTGAACTCGACGACCGGGTAGAACTGCAGATCCACACCGCGCGCAGCTTTCCGGGAGCCGGGCTCAACCAACCCGGCATCACGATCGCCTCGCCAGTATTCGCCGATTCGGAGGAAGAGGCGGTGAAAGCCCTTGCCCCGCTGGGTACTTGCCCGGTCATCGATAGGGCGATCGTCAACCTCCCTTATGCTCCGACAAATTTGGCCAATTGGTATACCGCCGTGATGACCAGCTACCCGGAGGGGCACCGCTACATCGCCGACAGCATGTTCACGTCCGCTTCCGCCGCAGAATTGCTGCCGGGCATTCGCAGAATCATCGAAACCATGCCGCCGCACCCCTCGCACTTCATTTTCACGGGCTGGAAGACGTCCCCGGAGCGTGCGGACATGGTGTACGGCTTGGAAGACGAGATCTACCTGGCGCTCTTTACCATCTGGCAGGATCCGGCCGACGACGAACGGTATCGCGACTGGGCCGGGTCCAACATGGCGGCGATGTCGCATTTGGCGACCGGCATCTCGCTCGCCGACGAGAATTTGTGCCGGCGTCCGGCGCGATTCATCACCGAACCGAACATGGCACGTGTCGAGAAGGTGCGCTCGGCCTACGACCCGGATGGTCGATTTCACAGCTGGATGGGCGGCGTCTGACCGCTGGCGGCCGTGGCCGGTGTGTCGCATGTGAACCAAACAGGCGCTGCGATCGTTTCACCAGTAAGGAGGTGAACGCAGTGCCTATGCCAACCAGTTCGCCGGGTGCGGAAGCCGAGCTGATGACGACATTCTACGACGCACACGTGTTCACCGTCGCCGCAACATAGTTCATCGGCGAGAGCCGCACCGCACACCGACTACTGATCGCTGACGCGACGGCACAACTAGCCGCCGAACGTCGCGCGATGGTACGCCGGTCTCGACATCGCAGAAGGCGCTATGACGCCGCGCCCGCACCATGCGGTGCGGCCATGCGACTCACAAGCAAGAAATGGGGATTACGAAATGCAGGACGTGCCAGGGGAGATGAGAGTTACACGATGATGCCGCGATGGCGGCCCGAAACGCCGCATGGCGGCGACCTATCCGGGCATAACGAGTACGCGATGTGGGATGCCGCATACGTGCTGGGATCATTGTCGTCCGTCGAACGGCGGGAATTCGAAACACACATGACCGACTGCCCGTTGTGCGGCAGCGCCGTTGGAGACCTCAGCGGCATGCCGGCCCTGCTGTCGCAGCTGGATCGCGACGAGTTGGCGGCGATCGACGACCGCAGTGGCGTAGCACCGTTGCTGCCTGACGAGTTGCTGCCGTCCGTGCTGGCCAAGGTGAGCTGGCGGCGGCGCCGGTCCCGCATCGTGACTTGGACGGCTGGGGCCGCCGCAGCCGCGGTGCTGGCGATCGGTGTACTTGTCGGCGTTGCGGGCCAATACCCGACACAGGTGCCCACGCCGCCGCAGGCGAGCGTGTCGGTTCAGCCGATGGCGCAGGTCGGGACGAACAGGCTTGCCTCGACGGTCTCGCTCAGCAGCCGGCAGTGGGGAACGTTCATCTCGATGAACTGCGTCTGCCTGGCCTCGCTGAACACCCATCACGACACGCTAGCGATGGTCGTGGTAGGTCGCGACGGGAGCCACACGCGGATGGCGACCTGGGTGGCTAACCCAGGACATACCGCGACGCCCGCTGGCAGCATATCGACACCTGTTGATCAAATCGCCTCTGTGCAGGTGGTTTCCGCCGACGACGGCCAGGTCCTCCTTGAGCGTTCGCTGTAGATTTCGCCCCCGGGTGAACCGAAGTCACCCGCAGGTCGTGTCACTCACATACAAGTTCGGCAAGTTAGGTGAGCAGATGCCCAGGAGCCAGAGGGTGGTCGACCATATCGTCGAGCACCTGGCGAGAATCGACATCCGTTACATATTCGGTGTCGACGGCGCCAACATCGAGGATCTTTACGATGCCGCACATTTCCGTTCGGACATTACCGCGGTGTTGGCCAAGCACGAGTTCTCCGCGGCCACGATGGCCGACGGGTACAGCCGCAGCGGCGCTGGTTTGGGTGTGGTGGCGGCGACGTCTGGTGGGGGCGCGCTTAACCTCGTTGCCGGCCTTGGGGAATCATTGGCCAGCCGGGTGCCGGTGCTGGCGTTGGTCGGTCAGACGGCCACCACGATGGATGGCCGGGGTAGCTTTCAAGACACCAGTGGTCGCAACGGTTCGCTGAATGCCGAGGCGCTGTTTTCTGCGGTATCGGTCTTCTGCCGACGGGTGTTGACGCCCGCCGATATCGTTTCGGCATTGCCCGACGCTATAGCGGCGGCACGAACCGGCGGCCCAGCAGTACTGTTGTTGCCCAAGGATATTCAGCAGTCGATGGTGAGCCTCAACGGCTACGACAAACGTAACGGGCGTGGTGTTGACCCGCAGCGGTCGCGCATCGGTGATCCACATCCGATCGTGCGCGCTCTGCGTCGTGCCAACGGACCCGTCACGATCATCGCTGGCGAGCAGGTGGCCCGCGATGACGCCCGAGGCCAACTCGAGGAGCTGCGGGCCCTGCTGCGCGCGCAGGTGGCATGTGTGCCCGACGCCAAAGACGTAGCCGGTATACCAGGTTTGGGTTCGTCGTCAGCACTCGGTGTGACCGGCGTGATGGGCCACCCCGGTGTGGCCGACGCGGTGGCAGAGAGTGCCGTCTGCCTGGTCGTCGGCACCCGCCTTTCGGTGACAGCTCGCACCGGCCTGGACGACGCGCTCGCCTCGGTGCCGACGTTCTCGATCGGCTCGGCACCCCCGTACCTGCCGTGCACGCACGTGCACACCGAAGATTTGCGAGGGTCGCTGACGATGCTGACCCGAGCGTTGTCCGGGCCGGGGCGGCCAAGGGGCCTTCGCGTACCCGATTTCGTGGCAGACGCCGAACTGAGTCCGCCGGCCTTCGCCGGTACGGGGGTGCGCTACCGCGATGCCATGAACGTGCTCGATCGCGTGTTGCCCGACGGGGCGGATATCGTCGTCGACGCCGGCAATACCGGCGCGGCTGCCATCCATTACCTGCCCGTTCGCCGGGACGGTCGGTTCGCAGTGGCGCTCGGCATGGGCGGTATGGGCTACAGCTTCGGTGCCGGTATCGGGATGGCTTTCGGTCGTGCCAACGACGGGTCTAGCCGGCGCACCGTGGTGATCGCCGGGGACGGTGCGTTCTTTATGCACGGCATGGAGGTGCACACCGCGGTGCAGTACCGACTTCCGGTGACTTTCGTACTGTTCAACAACAACGCCCACGCCATGTGCGTGACCCGCGAGCAGCTGTTCTACGACGACCTGTACAGCTACAACCGGTTCGCTCCCAGCCAGCTGGGGGCCGGGTTGGCGGGCATGTTCCCCGGGCTGTCTTCGGTCGACGTGGCCGACATCGACGCACTACCCGCAGCACTGGAACGGGCAATGGCCGTCGACGGTCCGTCCGTGGTCACCGTCGAGTGCTCCGCAGACGAGATCCCGCCATTCGCGGCATTCCTGAACAGACAATCTGCCAATCAGGTTGTCGAACAACAGATCACAACTCTAAAGGAGAACTACACCCATGTCCCTGCCCGCGCTTGACGACATTCACACTCACTCCGGCAGCACCGAGCCGATCGAGGGAGTGGTCCGCATCGAGACCACGCCGCTGGAGCAGACCGCCCCGATGTTCATGGCGAAGATGCGGTCGGCGTACCCGCACGAAGAGGTCTTCGGTCAGTACTGCACGGTCAACGATTATGTCGACTGCCCGCCCGACGAGCTGTTCGAATGGCTGTCGGACACCAGAAGCCTCGAGGAGTGGACCTACACGCTGCGTGACTTCACCCCTACCGATGAGCCCGGGCTCTGGCTGGCCTATGACCGGTTGCTTCCGGACACCGAGATCTACACCCGGACAGTTTCCAACGCCGAGGCCCGTACCGTCGACTACCACTGTGCCTGGGACCAGGGCAAGCACCTGTGGATGATCTACCTGATGCGGGTACTCGATGCGCAGGTGGTGCTCGGCAAGCCCGGTTCGGTGGTGCTGTGGACCAATTGCCGTCACCCGTTCTACGACCACAACCCTTATCCCGAGGCCGGTCCGCCGCAGCGCACGGGCTGGGTCGGCGACTTTTGGGACTTGTTCGGTGCCGGCCATGGGCTGGAGCTGAACAACCTCAAGACCATCGCCGAATACCGCCACCGTAACGGCCTGCCGATCACGCCGGCTTGGATGAAGTGAGTACTGCCATGAATCAACCCACCGTCAGCCTGACCGACGTTTCCACCTACCTGCCCGGCGAACCCATCGGCGCAGACTATTACGCGCAGTTCGCCGGCTCGGATGACCTCGCGGCCAACCTGATGTTCCGCGCGCCCAAGTTCCGCCATCACGTCGGGCCGGACGAAACCGCGACCGACATGATCGAGCGAGCCGCCGCCGGATTGATCGAACGGCACGGCCAGGACGTCCTCGCTAACGTCGACGTGCTGATCACCCACACCCAGGTGCCGGACATGGCGTTCTACGGCGCGGGCGGCGGCATCGCGCACCGCTTGGGCATGCGTCCCGGCTGGGTGCTGGATCTGCACAACGGCGGGTGCGCGGCGTTCGTGCTGGGCCTTAAAGTGGCTCGTCAACTGCTGGCGTCCGGAGAAGGGCGCACAGCGCTGATCGCGGTCGCCCAGAACGCGGCGGGCCAGGTTTTCGACCAGCCCGGGGTGCGCCGCAAGGCGCAATCGTCCGTGCCCGGCGACGGGGCCGCGGTCGGTTTGGTCACGCTGTCGGACGAGTCGCCCATACTCGACATCGAGTGCCGCACCTACGGCGAATACGCCGGCGACATGACGCTCGCCATCGACCCACCCCGCAAGTGGTGGCAGGCGGGACCCGGTGAGGCCTCCATCGGGTTCACCGAAACCAAGATCAGCAAGGTGCTCGCTCGCGGCAATCGGCAGGTCCCCGAAGTGGCGCTCGCCGTCTGTGATCGAACCGGGCTGTCCTCCAAGGACATTGATTTGCTCGTGACCAATCAGCCGAACCGGGTGTTCTTGCGTAACTGGCGCGAAGCGCTCGAGGTGCCCGAGGAACGTCACCGCGACACCTTTGACGACTGCGGAAACCTGTTCGGAGCCGGCATCCCGGTCAACCTGGATCGCGCGATATCCGACGGTCAGGTAAAGACCGGTGACGTGATCATGATGGCCGCGTTCGCGCACGCCGGTGACTTCGCCGGTGCGGCGGCGGTCCGCTGGGGCGGGCGAGGCTGATGTCATCCCTGCTGCAGGCAAGCCCTTTCACCGCGGACATCCTCGACACGCTGCCGGACGCGACCGATCCACTCGCGCTGTCCCTCAACGAAAACCCGTTCCCGCCGCTGCCTGCGGTGCGCTCGGCCTTGATCCACTCGATCGATGCCGCCAACCGGTATCCGGAATTCCTGCCCGAGCAACTGCGAGCGCTCATCGCGGGTCACATCGGCGTCTGCGACGAGCAGGTCGTGCTGGGGGCGGGTGCGAGCGGGGTGGTGATGCAGGTCCTGCATGCGGTGACGCGCCCCGGTGATCGGATTGTGTTCAGCGAGCCGACTTTCGACGGGTACCCGATTTTCGCTCAGATGGCTCGCCTGACATCGGTCACTGTTCCGCTCGACGAGCGCGGCCACCACGACCTGGAGGCAATGGCCGAGGCGGCGGCGGACGCCAGGTTGGTCGTACTATGCCGACCCCACAACCCAACCGGCACCCTGGAGCCTGTCGCCGATGTGCGACGATTCCTGCGGCGGATACCCGCTGACACCGTCGTGCTGCTCGACGAGGCTTACATCGAGTTCGTCGCCCCCCAGCACCGCATCGACGGACCGGACCTGGTCCGGCAGTTCCCGAATGTCATTGTGCTGCGGACGTTCTCTAAGGCCTACGGGCTGGCCGGGCTGCGGATCGGGTACGGTTTCGGATCGCCGGAGCTAGCCAGAATACTGTGGAAGATGCAATTGCCGTTTGGCATGGGCATCACCAGCTTGGTCGCGGTCGCGGCGTCCTACGACGCCGAAGACCAGTTGCGACAACGCATTCTGCGAATCACCGGTGAGCGGGACTACCTGCGACGACGCCTGCGGGCGATGGGTGTCTACACCACCGACGGGCACGCCAACTTCGTGTACCTACCGCCGAGGGGGCGTTCGATGCGCGAGGTGTTCGATGGAGCCGGGCTGATGGCTCGCCATTACGCTGACGGCGGCGTGCGGATCACCGTCGGCTCCCGCGCGTCCACCCAAGCCGTGCTGTCCGCGATGGGAAAGTCGCTATAGAACGTGCGCTTCGTGATACCTCACGCGCGGTCTTCGGTTGCGGTGATGGTACGGGGTTTGAGTGCGTAGGTGGCGGCCTGGGTCCGGTTGTCCACGCGGAGTTTGGCCAGTATCGAGCTGACGTGGGTGCCCACGGTTTTGATGCTGATGTGAAGTGCCGCAGCAATGTCGGCATCGCTGCGCCCAAGGGCAAGCAGTTCCAGGACCTCTCGTTCGCGCCGGGTGAGGCCGTCGGGGTCGGCCAGTGTGTCGGGACGGTTGTCCTTCGGCGGGCGCAGCGCTGCCAGGCGTTGTTGGGCGCGCCGGGCCGCGGCCCGCGCACCCAGTGTCCGGAAGGTGGCCAGGGCGGACTCCACCGCAGCGGCGTCGCCGCGGAGTTGCGCGATCGCCGCATCGTAGGGACAGCCGCGCTCGGCCCACGCGGTGGCGGCCGCTTGCATGTCCCCGCCGATCTCCAGACGGTAAGGGGTGTCGTCGGCGGCATCCGCGGTGTGTGACGTGCCGCCGGACAATTGTGCCCAGCGCCGCAGGCTGCCCACGAGCCATGGGTTCGGGGCCATTTCGGGTGCGGCCAGGCCGCGCTCTGCGCTCGAGCGTGCGGCTGCCTCGTCACCGGTCAACCACCCTGCCTCCGCGCGCGCCGCCCAAACGAGCAGACGAAAGACGTTGCCCTCGGTGGCATCCAGGGCTTCGTCGAGCAGACCGCCGAATGGCTGGCCGCGGCGTGCCCGGATCAGTGCCAGGGTCACCAAAGGCAGGCTCCGGTGCCGGGGAGGAAGTTCGGGACGGGTCAGGATCTGTTCGGCGACCACCGCGGCGCGGTCCCAGTCGCCGCGGTAAAGGCTGCTGAGCGCGTCCGCGCCGGCCACCAACCCCTCGAACATGCCGAGGTCGTGGTCCCGGTAGAAGGCCGATGCCTGCGCCACGTAGTCATGGGCACGGTCGAGTTCGCCGTGCAGGACAGCGACCGTGCTGACCAGAACGCCCAGTACTGCCGCGTGTTCGATCAGCTCTGGGGTGCGCATCGCTTCCCGCCAGATGCCCTCGAGATCCTCCCAGCCGGTGCCGGTACGGAAGATGCGGGCCATCGCCTGATAGCCGCGTGCTCGGATGACTACCGCCGGTTCGTCCAATTGGATGCCGAGATCCAATGCACGCTGGGCGTATTCGGCCGCGGACGCCGCGTCGTAGCTACGCACGGCGGCGTTGTGGGCTACATGGATCAGTGACCAGGCCAGTTGCGGAGTGGGGCCGAGGTCTTGCAGCAGCCGGAGTGAAGCCTGCTCGGCGTCGACAGCCTCGGAGGTCTGTCCGAGGGGTTCCAGCAGGTATGACAGCCAGCGCAGGTCGTCGCCCTCCTCGAGCCGGTGACCAAGCTGGTGGCGCAGGTCGATAGCTTCGCGCCACGACGACACCGAGGCGGCCGCCCGGCCGCACAGATAGCTCTCGAACGCGTGCCGTTCCAACCACTGCGCCTGTTGTTCAGGCGAGGCGCCGCGCTGGCGCAACGCCAAGTCGTATAGGTCGGCGGCCTCTCCGTGGGCGCCCAGTGTTGCGGCTCGCTCGGCCGCTTCGGGCCCAAATCGAAGCACCGCGTCGGCGTCGTCAGCCTGCTCGGCGTGAAATGCGAGCGCCGCCAGCGTGTCCGGGTCGATCGGTGGTTCAGCCAGCGCGGCCAAGGCCCGTTTGTGCAGCAGCCGGCGGTGATGGTCGGGGATACGGTCCAGCGCGGCTCGTCGCGCCAACTCGTGGCGGAACCCGATTGCGTCGCCGTCGTTGACCAGCACCCCGGCGCCCAGGCATTCCGTCAACCCGGAGTCGCCGGCAAAACAGACCTTCGGCAGCAACGCCGCACTGGTCCGCGGGCCACACACCGCGACGGCGTGCGCGGTGTCTCGCGCGGGTCCCGACAATCGGCCCAGCCGACCACACACCGCCTCGGCGATACTGCGTGGCAGGCCGTCTTGGTTGAGGCCTTGCGGCCCGGCGGCCAGCACCTCGGTGACAAAAAACGGGTTCCCGCCGCTGAGTTGATGCAACCGGTCGGCGTTGACCCCGCTGCCCGCAGCCAGCACTGCCACCGCCTCCCGGCTCAGTGGCGGCACATTGATGCGGGTGAGCGCCGGGCAGGTGGCGATATCTCCCAGCGCCACCGTCAACGGGTGCTGGTGGTCGAGTTCGTCGTCGCGATAGGACACCACCAGCAGCACCGGCAAGCCCCCGATGCGCCTCGCCACGAACCGCAACAAATCCAAGGTCGCCCCGTCGGCCCAATGAGCGTCCTCGATCACCCATGCCCGGCGCGGCCCATCCGCCAGCATCGCCAGCAGTCGCGCGTACATCGCGGCGATGTCGCCGTCGGCCACCGCCGCGGCCAGCCCCGCGGCCTGGCTGTCGCCGAGCCCGGCCAAGGCATCGACCAACGGGCCCAACGGGCGCGGTGCAGTCAACGGATCACACCAGCCCCACAACACCTGCACCGAGGGATCCAGGCCCGCCGCCCACCGCGCGATCACGGCGGTCTTGCCCGCGCCGGCCTCCCCGCGCAACAACACCATCCGCCCCTGGCCACCGGGCAGGCGGCGCGCCAGCCCGCGCAACTCGGCCAGCATCGCGTCTCGCTCCAGCAACCGCTGCGTCGAGCCGGTTCCTTTGCCCAGTCCTACCGGCGACACGGCCGGCTACCGTC
>Ga0210398_10005298_pt1 | contig 11995 bp, 10 predicted proteins | sample IncBWC4OmetaG_FD_161047 | JGI IMG/M metagenome (GOLD analysis project Ga0210398, IMG submission 161047) | Forest soil microbial communities from Barre Woods Harvard Forest LTER site, Petersham, Massachusetts, United States - Inc-BW-C-4-O | ecosystem: Environmental > Terrestrial > Soil >... | reverse complement strand
CAGCAACAATAGCGAGCGCCGTGAGTGGGTCATTTCACACCTTTCAGGGACAGAAGGTAAGCCTCGAGGTCGGCCATTTCCTGCGCGTTGAATTTGTCCTTGTAGGACGGCATGTTCGTGGTCTTCAACACCGTGAATTCGCGCAGATCGGATTTGTTGAGAGAGACCAGCCGGTCCTGCTCGTCGAGGATTTGCACCGTGTAGGTGTCCTCGTTGAGCCGTCGGCCGCTAACGGTCTTGCCATCCTTGGTTACCGCGCGCACCGGCCGATTTACCGGAAGCATCGAGCCGGTGGGATCGATGAGCGTGCGGTGCAGCAGCTCGGCGGTACGCAGCATTCCGATATCGCCCAAGTCGGGAGCGCTGCGCGGTCCTTTCCCATTCACGGCGTGGCAGCTGCCGCAGTTCCCTGCTCCGGCAAAGAGCGCCTGGCCGCGCGTGGCGTTGCCGATGGCCCCGCCGCCCGCGTCATAGCTGGCCATGTTGCGCAGGTAGGAAACGATGCCGGTCAGTTCGGAAGCGCCAAACGGGAACGGCTGCATCAGCGTGCCAGGCACGCCGTTGGTGATGGTGGCGCGCAAATCAATGTCGGTAACCGCGCGCTTGAATACGCCCGCGCGAAAATTCACGCCCGCGACTTGATCACCGTTCGGACCATGGCAAGAGGCGCATTGCGCGGCGAAGATCTGCGCTCCGTACTGAATGTCCGAGGCATAGTATTCCGGGGCGCGATCCTGCCCCTGGGCGCGCGCCGCCACCGCGAAGACCAGGCAATAGAGGGAAACAAACGCGCCCGACAAGGTCACGCGCGAGGAAAGCGAGCGAAGCTTCACGGCAGGCCCCCGTTTGAGCCGGAATTTACAATCCTGGCTTTAAAATCTGAATTCTTACGCGAGACTATACACCCCGCAAGCAAGGTTGAGAAGCCTGTAAAAGGTTCGGCTAAAAAGCTCGCCTCATGCTTTTGCACGCTTGCTTTTCTTGACGGCGGCACGGCGTTTTGGGGCGCTGGCGGCCTGCTTGCCGCTCGGGTCTCCGGTGGCTGCCTTCTCGGCATCGCCGCCCCCGTCGCGAGCGATGTCAACCAGCAATCTATGGCTTAGCACCGAGCGCGGCTCCTCCAGCTCGACGTCTCGTGTGGAAGCGAACTGGTCGCGGTGCTTGATCAGCAGCCACGATTTATCCGCGCGGCTGCCAAATTCGCGTGTGCGAACCAGAACCCAGGAACCACGCAGCTTTCTACCGTGTAAAGTAAATTTGAAGTCGCCCTTTTTTAGGGCAGCTGCAGGATCGTCGCTTTCCGGCTCCCACTCGCCGATGTCCCAGACCATAACCGTGCCACCACCGTATTCGCCCTCGGGGATCACGCCTTCAAATTCGGCATACTCCAGCGGATGATCCTCCACCTGCATGGCCAACCGCTTCACGGAAGGGTCCGGCGAGGGGCCCTTGGGAACAGCCCAGGAGAGCAGCACGCCATTCAATTCCAGGCGAAAGTCATAGTGCAGCTGTGTGGCGCGATGTTTTTGAATGACGTACAGCAGCTGCCCCTTTGATGGGGCCTGCGTACGCGAGGATCCGGCGGGCTCGGGCGTAACGTTGAACTTTCGCTTCTCTCTGTATTCTTTGAGGGGCATAGCATTTTGACCAGGATTAGAAATGCCGTTCGCTCTCAGGCGCTCTTGAGCCGCGGGAATAGCGCCAGAGCGTTCTCGCGCTCGATGGCTTGCAGCTCGCTTGCACTCAATCCAGCTTCGCGCAGCCCCTTCGCGATCGTTCCGGCGCTGAAGAACGGGAAATCGGTGCCGAACAAGATGTGAGACGGGGGCGAGAGCTTCCGCAACGTCGGCCAAGGGTATGGGCTATCCAAGCTGGCGGTGTCGAAGAAGAGTCTCTGCGCCTCGCTGACGAGTCCATTGGGCACCTTCTTGGCGATGTCCGGCCGCGCCGCCAGGGTCGCAAAGCGCGTCATCAAGTACGGCATCGATCCACCACCGTGCGAAAAAATGAATCGAATGCCGGGATAGCGTGAGGTAGTGCCGTCGAAGATCACGCTGGCGATAGCACGGGTCGTTTCGGTCCCAAGCTCGATCAGCCCGGCACCGAATTCCGGCTGCAGGTCTTTGCAGCAATCAGCCTTCACGGGATGAAAGAAGGCCACCGCCTTGCGGCGGTTCAGCTCGCTCATGACCGGCTCGAATGCCGCGTCCCCGGGATATTTCCCCTGATAGCTGGTCATCAGGCACACGCCGTCGGCCTTCAGCGTGTCCAGCGCGTATTCCATCTCGCGCAGGCTGCCGTCCACATCGGGCAGAAGAATCGTGGCGAACATGCCGAAGCGGCCGGGATGATCGGACATGAGGCGGGCGCCCAACTCATTGCACTCCCGCCCCAGCTTGCGCGCCGCTTCATTGTCCCCAAACCAGACGCTTGGCTCGCTGGTAGAGACGATGGATGTGGCGACGCCGCTCTTGTCCATATCTTCGACGGCCTTGGATGCAGTCCACTGCTCCAAGGGTAGCTGATTGGTTTTTCGCGCGTGGATGGCAGCGATAAATCCAGGCGCCGAAAAGTGGTTGTGCACGTCGATACGGAACGGCCGCTCGGGCGCGGCCGCCTGCTGCGCTTGAACGAGGAAGTCCGGGAAAAGAGCGGCAGCTCCGAGGGCGCCGATTCCGCCGAGGAATCGTCGCCTGCCAACAAAACTTTCCGCCCGTGGCTGCGCCCTCTCCATGAGAAACCCTCAGCAGTTGCAGCGAATGGCGAACTCGCGCTCGCGCCCAACCAGCGATTCGCCGCGCGCGTGATGCGCGTCGCGGTGCGCCAGTACAATCTTGAGGCCGCCGTTTCGATACAGCTCGCTGACCTCCTCCTCCCACGCGCGGCTGCCGTCCGGCGACCACTGAAATGGGAGCTGCTTGATGTGCCAGACCTGTCCGTCAAAATCGGGAGCCAGCTTCAACGCCGCGCGCAAAATTTCGCGCTGCTGTTCGGCATGGTGCGGCCTTCCCGCCGGGCAGCCGAGAGGAAAATCCAGGAAGCACGCGCGCGGAGGCTTGGCCTCCTCGGCGGCTTCGAGCAAGCAACTCATACTCAGCGTGGGAAGCCCGCGCGCCTCCAGCGCCCTGGCAACTACCGTCGTGGCGCGATGGCAAGCCGGACAAAACGGAAAGAGGAACACCAGATCCACGCCCTGCGAATCGTAAATTTGCTTGATCGCCGGCACGGCCTGCTCGACAAGCTCGGTGTATCGCTGGATCGAGCCGACCATGGACACGGCCGTGTGGGCTAGCCGCCGAAAAACTCCTTCGGATTCCAGTTCCCTCATGCGCTCCAAAGGAAACGCCACATTCAGGTCCTCGACAGCCCATTTGCGCACCTTCGTTTGGTGCGCCACCACCAGGCGGGACATGGGCGTGTCGCGCGGGATCAACCGAAAGGAGATGTCTTCGGTTTCACCGAGTGGCGGGTCCTCTTGCAGTTGCGCGCCGCAACTGGCAAAAAGGCCAATGGTGGATTCGGAGACGGGCTTTCGCAGGGGCGTCAACCGAGGGGCATCGAACACCGGGCGATTCTCGAACTTCCGACCGGTGACTTCCTCGAAAATCCTCGAAAAACTGTAGGCCATCGTTGCTCCGGGCCGCAAACCTTCGCTGATCTTAGCAAACTGCGGGCGGGCGGTCTCCGTCCGGCGTTCTCGTGCGCGCGCGTGCGAAGGCTCCTCTACTGCGGCCAGGTCGCGGCTGGATCGAGATTGAGGATCGGCTGCGGGCCGCCGGCGGCTGGAACCATCGGGCGCAGGTACGGCCGCAGAGCGGCTTTGTGGCACGAGTAGCAATCCTCGAGCAGGTTCTTGTAGGAGGCAGCGAATTGCTTACCGTCCTTGGCGTCGACGGCCTTGCGTACCTGCGCGAGTGTACCGTTGTCGATGCCGTCGAAGATGGCTTGCATGTCGACCGGGTTGCCGTCAGCACCCTTCGGTCCCGGATTCAGATGAACTTCCCAGCGAATGCGATTGCGCGTCTCGTTCAGGAAATAACCGGCCAGCGGCCAATTCTGTTTTTCGCCCGCGTACCACAGATTCGCGGCGAACATGCCTGCTTCCACCATGGGATGCGAATTAGGAGGCGTGATGTCTTTCAGGCGCGCCACGTCCGCCGGGAGGTTTGCGGGATTTTGTTGCGTGCCGGTTTGCTGCGCGCTGGCGGAGGAGCGCTCCAGCGAAGAGACGAGCAAGCCTCCGAGCAGCACTCCCAAGACCAGCCATTGCACGTTGCGGATCCAGTTCGAGTCGGCCATTTTCCCTGCACTCCTCACAAATAGAATGGGAAATCCAAAAACCAACGGACCGCCCTCACGGCGAACAAATCCGGCCGGATTATAGCCCAGTTTCTCTCGCCTTATCGCGGTCAACGATGTGGGTAACAACCGCTCCGAAACGGTTGCGTCCAAAGAACCCTTGCGCATGCCTCGGCCACGCAGGAAAATGTCCACGCTTCGCGCTAGATGGAAAGAGGCGAAGTTTGTCTTCAGGCGGCCGCGAGTGCGTTCCACTTTAAAGGTTGAGGGATGAAGGAAAGAGCGATCTGGTTAGTCCTCGGTTTGACGGCCGTCTCACTTCTCCCCCGGATTCTCGCGGGACAGCAAAGGCGCAGCGAACGCCGCCCTCGCAACATTTTGATTTTTGTTTTTGACGGTTTGCGCGCCGGTTCGGTCAACGAAATCGACTCGCCCGCCATGTTTTCGATTCGCGAGCACGGAGTGAATTTCGCCAACAGCCATTCGCTCTTCCCCACATTTACCACTGCCAATGCCTCGGCCATCGCCACGGGGCACTATCTTGGAGATACAGGCGATTACAGCAACCAGATCTACATAGGCCATCCGGTGTTCTTCGACGGCAATTTCGGGCGCCCGCCGGGAAGCTACGCCCCTTACGTGGAAAACGATCGAGTGCTCGGCGACTTGGACGCGCAATTCAGTGGAAACTACCTGAACGCGGAGACGCTGCTCGCTGCGGCGCGCGCGCACGGCTATAACACAGCGGTCGTGGGCAAGATGGGGCCTGCGGCGATTCAGGATGTGAGCCAGTTGAATCCCGTGAATCACGGCTTCCCCGTTCCCCAGACAATCATCATCGATGACGGCACCGGCACGCCCGATGGTGTCCCGCTTTCGCCGGGCGTTTCCGCGGCGCTGGTGAACGCAGGCCTGCCCACCGTGGCTCCCGCGCGCAATCAGCCGACCGGAAACAACACCACGCCCGGCACCAAGGAGCCGAACGTTCGCCAACAGGCGTTCTTTGCGGATAGCGTCACCAAAGCGGTCTTGCCGATGTTCCTGAAAAGCGGCAAGCCGTTCGCGCTGCTGTACTGGTCGCGCGATCCCGACGGCACGCAGCATTTTCAGGGCGACAGCCTGAACCAGCTCGTTCCCGGCATCAACGGGCCCACGTCTAAGGCGGCGCTCAAGAACGCCGACAACAACCTGAAGCAAATCCTGGATTACCTCAACAGCGATCCTGACGTGGCCGCCAACACGGATATTTTCATAACCGCGGATCATGGCTTTGCGACGATCAGCAAGCACGAGCTCGACGCCGCGGGCCATGTGACGGCAAGCTACGCAGCACAGTTCACTTACAAGGACGCGCAGGGCCGGCAGGAGGTCAACGCCGGATTTTTACCTGTGGGCTTCGTGTCCATTGATATCGCGCACGAGTTGGGCTTGCCGCTCTTCGATCCGGATAGCCAGATCAACGGCCCGGATGGAAAGAAGGCTTTCGAGCCGGTCGATCCTTCGGCGGCCCCGCAGTCGGCTAACGTGCGCCAGCATCCGGTAAGCGGCAACGGGCTGATCGGCGGCACAGGACGCATTGCAAATGAAACGGATGCCCGGGTGGTCGTCGCGGCCAACGGCGGCTCCGATTTGATCTATGTTCCAGCCCATGATCCCGTGCTGGTGAAGAAGATCGTCGCGTTCCTGGCGCAGCAGGATTATGTGGACGGGATTTTCGTGGACGATGCATACAAGAATATTCCCGGCGCGCTGCCGTCCAGCGCGGTCCGCCTGGTCGGATCGTCTCTGACGCCCACGCCGACCATCGCCGTCACCTTCAAGACGTTCTCCACGGATTCCACTAACCCGCTCATGACCGGCGTCCAAATCACCGACTATCCCCTGCAGGAAGGCCAGGGCATGCACGGCAGTTTCGGGCGCGCCAACACGTTCAACTTCATGGCCGCGATAGGACCGGACTTCAAAAAGCAATTCATCGATCAAGCGCCCATCAGCAATGCCGACGTCGCGCCCACCCTGGCGCACATTCTTGGATTTGAGCTAGAGAGCCACGGAGAACTGAAGGGGCGCGCTTTGCAGGAGGCCCTTGCGGGCGGACTAGCGATCGCTCCATCAAAGCGGCGCGTCGCCGTTTCGCAAAGCGCCGCCAACGAAAAGAAGACCATCCTGATGTACCAGCAATTGGGCAAGCAAGTTTACTTTGACCAGGCCTGCTTCAAGCCGGCAGCAGACAGAAAATCTCAAAACACTTGCCCATAGGATGGCCACACCCTTTGGATAGCCGCAAAAATTGGATGGCCGCAAAAAATAGACCCGGATCTTTGTAGGGCACGGTTTCAACCGTGCCGAAACGTCGCCGAAATGCAAAGGGCTTTAGCCCCTGACGGTGCGCGCCGCCCGTAGCTCTCACCAAAGATATTCATTCCCTGATCGGATCTCAGAAACGTCCTGCCTCTTACTACCGGCGCTTGAGCGCCTCCAGTTCATCCACCGTGCGCGGCCAATCCGAACGCAACAGCCGCGACAGGCTGCGGTCCGCCAAAAGCTTTCCGCCTGTCTGGCAGCGGGGGCAGTAGTTCGTCTCATTATCGGCGTAGCGAATACGTTGAATTTTCCCTCCGCATCGCGGGCAGGGCTCTCCGTAGCGGCCGTGAACCGCCATGCCTTTGCGGAACGCAGTGACCTTTTCCGGGAAGGCCGCTCTAGCCTCCGCGCACAGCCGGTCCATCCAGACGCGCAGGGTTTCACGCGTGGCGCCAAACAGCCGCTGCCACTCGTCCTCGCCGAGCTTGTGAGTGAGCGCCACAGGCGAGAGCCGCGCCGCGTGCAAGATCTCATCCGAGTACGCATTGCCGATGCCGCTTACGAGGCGCGGATCGGTCAAAGCCCGTTTTAGCGTGCGATTTTCCGCCGACAACGCCTCGCGAAACCCCGCCAGGTCGCACGCAAACACTTCGATCCCGCCAGGATCCATCGCACGCAAGCCTTCCTCCTCGGCGACAACATGCAGCGACGCCCGCCGCTTCGATCCTGCTTCGGTCAGCACCAGCGAGCCCTCCGCAAAATCGAATGCCGCCAGATTCCCGCGTCCGCCCAGCTTGGCTCCCGGCGCTCGCCAGTGCAGTCGTCCGGCAATCATCAGGTGCAGCACCAGCCAGAGGTCGCCTTCCACGCCAATCGCGATGCGCTTGCCGACGCGCCGCAACTCCCGCACCCTGCGCCCTTCGACGGCGGCAAGCGGCGGCTCCACGCTCCGGAGCAAAAAAGGACTCGCCAGGCGCACCTGTTCGATGGGATGACCAACAATGCGCGGTTCCAGCGCGCATATGTAAGCAGCAATGTCCGGCAGTTCCGGCATGCCCTTCAGCTTGCAACTTGAACCACGAAACTTGCAATAAAGTTTTCGCTGGGATGGATCGGGCAAAAATACAAAGGGCGGCTGTCTGGAAGCCGCCCTAAGAATTCTCGGAATGGTTGCGGGGGTTGGATTTGAACCAACCTTCGGTCATGAGACCGACGAGCTACCAGACTGCTCCACCCCGCGAAGGCATCATAGCGGAAGCCGGAATCGACGAAGCGCAGAAGGATGGTGCCCGCTGAGAGCGAACACCATCCCCGAATGGCCGTCCTACTTGCGAGGGGCTGATACCCGCGACTGCTTCGCAATGAGATAGCTGACGAAGGCGGAGCACGCCACCAGCATGAAAATCGCGTCTTCTTGTTCGAGGTTCGCTTCCTCCATCAACGCGTGGCGAATCCCGTCCGCATCGCTCGTGTAGCCGTACAGCTTGTCAAAGGCGCTCCGCAGCGCTCCGTGAAGCGGAGCCCGTGAACCAATCACCTTCAGCGCGTCTCCTAGCGTTGCCCTCGTGTCGCCCGTGATGACCGCGCTGATGGCCTCGACAGCGCTGATCGACTCCTTGATTGAGTTCCGGAAGTCCGGCACGGGCTTGCGTGCGAGTAGATTGACCGCCTGTTGTAAGTGCTCAGCCGCGTTCGAGTATGGGCCGCGAGTTTGCTCGATGGCCTTCTCAATGGCCTGTGCTTCCTGCTCGGACGAGATAGGCACGACTCGACCCGCAACAAGCCGGTAAGCCGAGAGCTCACTTGCGAGAACTTCGTTCACTCGCTGAGTGTTTGAGTCCAAGTTGTACGACGCTGAGGAGACTCTGGGCAGGAAGAACTCAATGAAGTCATACACTTCATTCCACGGGCACGCGAAGTAGTATCCCCGGATTTGAGTAATCGCTTTGTTAGGCCACTCTGGAATCGAGTCGATGGGGGTTTTGAAAAAGCTGTGCCACAGTGCATGACAAAAATCGTGGAGGTACGCGTTGCGTTGTTGACGAAAGGAATAGCCCTCTTGAAAACTTGGAAGCAGGCTGCTCAGCACGTTCCAAAGGCGATTCCTTAGCGCGTCATCGATCGAATCGGTTTGAAGGATTTTTCGAGCTGGCTTCAAACCCTGCCGCTCAGAAAAGCTCATTCGATTCCTCGTCGTGCCCGCGTCGGGCCTTTTCTTGTGTTATCGATTTGTTGCCGGAACGGGCAGGAAAACGGGCCGCTGAGATCGCGGCCCGTTGAAAACACACAAGAAATGGTTGCGGGGGTTGGATTTGAACCAACGACCTTCGGGTTATGAGCCCGACGAGCTACCAGACTGCTCCACCCCGCGAAGCCATCATAGCGGAAAGCCGGTTGGTTCGTCAAACCGGGCGCTGACCCATCGTTCGAATCGTTCGTTTGGGCAGCAGCAAAGGCTAGTTTCGCGACGCGCGCGCTTCGGCTTCGCTGAGCTCCCGCGAGCGGATTTTCTCCAGACGCCGGCGCAAGTCCTCAGCGTTGATGCCCGCCGAAGAACACACCGTGCGATAGTCTTCCTCGTCCTGAAACAAAAAGTGCTCTGCTTCGCGCTTGCGGCGCAGCGGGCCGTTGACCCACTCTTCCACCGTGCTGGCAATTACCGCCCGCCACAATCTTTGCTCCGGAGTCGCTTCCACTTCCGCATTCATTTGCATCGTCACCGACATGCTATCCCCCAGATCCTCGTGTTCTCGGCGGCGAAGGCTCGCCGCGTCCTCGCTTCACGCATGGATAAAGGCATGGCGAGTTCCATTCGGAGGTTGCGGCAGCTGCGGGTTACCCCTGTAAACCCACTCAAACAAAATATCTTCGCGCACGTTCCACTTTGGCGCGGGGACGGAGAACCCCTCCCTGTGTTTCGATCTCGAACAACGGACGGATTTCAGTATCGGGGCGTGACACTGAAGAGAAAAAGGGGAAGAAAAAAAGGGCCCGTCCGATGCGGTGGACGGGCCCTTCTACTTCCTCCAGTCAGCGGAGGGAAAACGAACTTGCGAACGAATCCACGGTTCCGTCGCGTCCCAGGGATTCCGGGCTAGCCGGAAACCCACGCAGGCGGCCGCTGGTATTTCCGGCGATAGGTGATGGTGCTCTTTTTGCCGTTGGAGAGGAATTCGAAAATGATTTCTTTGCCGTTCAGGCGCGCCCGCCCGTGGTTCTTGGAGGCCGAGAGAACCAGCCAGTGTCCGCGCCGGATTTCGTAGGTTCCGCGCTCGGCGAGCATCTGGTAGCTGCCGTCGGAATTCATTTCCAGGGAGGGCGCCGTGCAAGGATGCGCTTTCCCTGCGATTTCCACGCTTACACAGCGGTAAGTGCCCGACAGGTAAGAAGATTGGGCGTGTGCAGGCGCGCTGCTGAGAAACAGCCCCAGAGCGCCTACGAGAAGAATTTTGGCTATGCTGTAGAGCAATCCGCTATGGCTTGTCATAGGTGACCTCAAGTGCAATCGCTTGAGCGGTCCGGAAAGTCTGCGGCTAGCTATCAGGAACGCCGTGCGCTCACTAAACATGCACGGTTTGTGCCATAAGAATAACGATCTAACATTCTGATTACACGAATGTTGTTGCGCATGGGTATTTTTTATCCATGTTTTATGTGAAATAGTGTTTCTCTCTGTGCTCACGATGGGAAGCAATTTGCCCACGTCCGGTGGTCTAAAGTTAGAACCTCTGCCGGGCAGGCGAGCGGCTACAGATGGCCTTTTCCCGGCAAGACCCCGATACCCTGCTACAATGAGGGGACCAGCACACCACGCCTTTGCGAGGGGGGAGATTGAATTGAGTGCAGCAAAGCAGTCAACTGAGGGGCTGCCGCACGAAGCCCTTCCGGTGAACGAATTCGATCGCGACGTCGCGCTTCTTCTGGCGGCAGAGAATCGCGATCCGTTCCGCGTGCTGGGCCCGCACCTTGTTGAGGAAAACGAGCAGCGGCGCCTGGTGGTGCGCGGCTATTTCCCGCGAGCGCGGCAAGCCTCGGTGCTCTTGCAAGACCACTACGAAGCCATACCCGCGCGGCGCATCGCCCCCGAAGGAATTTTTGAAGCGGTCCTGCCGCTGCACCCGCACCTGCCGATTTCCCCAGCCAGCTACCGTTGGAGAATCGAGGAAGAAGGCCAGCCGCCGCGCGAGATTTATGACACGTACGCCTTTCCTCCCCTCCTCTCCGATTTCGATTTGTATCTGATGAGCGAAGGGACCCACTACCAGAAATACGAAAAAATGGGCGCGCATCCGGTCGTCGTGGACGGCGTCGCAGGCGTGCAGTTCGGCGTGTGGGCGCCCAACGCGATGCGCGTGAGCGTGGTTGGCGATTTCAATCAGTGGGATGGGCGGGGCAGCCCGATGCGCAACCGCGGCCCATCGGGCGTGTGGGAGCTCTTCGTGCCGGGGCTGGCCGAAGGCTCCGTCTATAAATACGAGATTCGGCCGAGTCACGGCGGCTACCCCATGTTGAAGAGCGATCCGTACGGCTTCCGCTCGGAACTTCGGCCCAACACCGGCTCCATCGTGGCCCGCCTCGATCATCACATCTGGAATGACGCGGGCTGGATTGACTGGCGCGCCAGAAACGATTGGTTCTCCGCGCCCATTTCGGTCTACGAGATCCACCTCGGTTCCTGGCGGCGCGTGACCGAAGACAACAACCGCTGGCTCTCCTACAGCGAGCTTGCCGATCAGCTCATTCCCTACCTGAAGCACATGGGCTACACCCACGTGGAGCTGATGCCAGTGATGGAGCACCCCTTCGACGGCTCATGGGGGTACCAGACGGTGGGATATTTCGCCGCCACCAGCCGCTACGGCTCGCCCGATGACTTCATGACCTTCGTGGACCGCTTTCACCAGGCAGGCATCGGCGTGCTGCTGGACTGGACCCCGGCGCACTTTCCCAGCGACGCGCACGGCCTGGGCGAATTCGACGGCACCCACCTGTACGAGCACGCCGATCCGCGCCAGGGCCGCCATCCCGACTGGGGCACCCTGGTTTTCAACTACGGCCGCAAGGAAGTGGAGAATTTCCTGATTTCCAACGCGCTCTTCTGGATCGACAAGTACCACATCGACGGCCTGCGTGTGGACGCCGTCGCATCCATGCTCTATCTGGACTATTCACGGCGCGAAGGCGAATGGATTCCCAATGAATTCGGCGGGCGGGAAAATCTAGCCGCCATTGCGTTTATCAAACACCTGAATGAAGTGGTGCATTCGCGCCATCCGGGCGTGCTCACTGTCGCGGAGGAGTCCACGTCCTGGCCCATGGTTTCGCGCCCCACCTATCTCGGAGGATTGGGCTTCAGCTTGAAGTGGAACATGGGGTGGATGAACGACACGTT
>Ga0210398_10005296_pt1 | contig 11996 bp, 8 predicted proteins | sample IncBWC4OmetaG_FD_161047 | JGI IMG/M metagenome (GOLD analysis project Ga0210398, IMG submission 161047) | Forest soil microbial communities from Barre Woods Harvard Forest LTER site, Petersham, Massachusetts, United States - Inc-BW-C-4-O | ecosystem: Environmental > Terrestrial > Soil >... | reverse complement strand
CAGGGAACCACGAACAGGTTGCTGCTGGAATCGGGCTCCTCGGCCGTACGCAAGTTGTCGCTGTAGAACACGTTCTTGTACGTGCCATTCTCCAGCAGCCCCGCCATCACTGTCGCGCGGCCGCTCACCGGGTACCATTCGCCGGTTGAATAACCGGCAGAGGAGATTTCGGTGCCGCTTTGCTGCGCTTTGGCGCTAGATTGAACCTGCCAATGGGCGATGGTGGTGGCGAACCCGAGGTCGCCATCCACTCGGGTGGGTGAGTAGACACCCTCGGCGGGTGCGAGCGACGCCCGCGCCAGCAACGCGAGCGCAACGACCATCAGGATCGAGGGCATGCCCGGGATCCGCGTCACGTCAGCCGGTCTCAAGAACGATCACCACTGTCCGCGGACGCCAAGCGTGAACATGCGTTCGGCGAAGTTCGAGTGCCCGAATTGGTCCGGCCATACCAGGTAGTAGCGCTGGTACTCGTTGGTGAGGTTCGTGCCGTCCAGGAACACTTCGAGGTACTTGTTGAACTTGTACGCGAGCGATGCGTCCACGTACTGCTGGGGCGCCTCGTACTCCTCCAGGCCGGTGATGCCGCCCACGCTATTCTCGAAAGCTCGCTTCGAACGGTAGTTGTACGCGACACGGGCCTGAAAGTGCTTGTCCTGGTACCACAAAATGAAGTTCCCCGACTCGGTCGAGTTATCCTGGAACGGGATCTTGTTCCCGGCCAGATCGGTTTGTCCCGTATTGCTGGGCGCGTACGTGAAGTTGAACTCCATGCCGGTGTTGGTGAGGAATGACGGCAGGAATGTGAATCCCTGGCGATAGTCGAACTCCGCACCTTGGATGCTGTTGCCCGAGCCCTGAATCGGCTCGACGATCGCTATGCAATGGTGGCGTACCACACCGTCCTCGTCCGGCAGATTGCAATTGGTCACGCTGCCATTCTCGATGAAGCTCTCAACATTGATGCGGAACAGCTCGAGGCCGACCATGCTGGTGGAGTTGATGTAGTACTCGAACGAAGCACCGAAGTTCGTGGAACGCCACGGATTGAGGTTCGGATTGCCCGCGGAGTTGCCGGTCGCGACCTCATAGATCGGACCGCTCTTGGTTTCCAATAGCGAGTAATTCAGCGCCAAACCTCCGCCCCACTGGCTTAAATCGAGGGGCATCATATTCTTGGAGGCGGAGAGGCGCACGGTGAAGTCACTGGTCACATTCAACGCGAAGTTGGCCGCCGGCAGCACGTCGTTGTAGCTGCGCCGGGTAGCGGTGGTTCCGGCATCGGCGGGCTCAGTGCCGTATTGACCCGGCAGGCCGGTCAAAAACTGGGTCACATCCAGATTGGTGTGGATCAGGCGTGCGCCCACGTTACCGCTGTACTTCATGCCGCCGAGCTCGCCATTGAAGTCGGCCTGCAAATAGCTCGAAAGTTCCTTCATCGATACGGCCCAACTCTCTCCAGGCGAAGGCTGTGTCGTAGTATTGGGATAAAGCGCCTTCCAGTACGCCATCGGATTATCCAAGGCGTTTGGGTTGACCGCCCAAAAGGTGATCCCCGAGCCTAGCAGGTTGGTGTATTCCTGAAAGTTGTTGGCGAGGGGCGCCGGGGTTTTCGACAATTGCTGCGACGACAGCGGGCCGGCACGGAAGGCCCCGAGTGCGTTGCCCGCGGTACACCACGTACTGGGTGTAGTGCCGGTCGCATTGCCACTTAAGATCACATCGGAACCGGCATATCGCACCAGACAGCCGTTGGGGTCGCTCGCGCCCATGCCGGCGTACACGGGGGTAACCAGCGTGTACCCGTCGTTATCGGCGCTGCGTATGCTGTTGCGCACACCGAAATCCAGGTGGAATGCATCATTGAAGAAGTAGTGTCCATCGAAGCGCAGCGCGGTAATCGCGGTTTCGCGATTGTAGTCTTCGCCCGATTCCAGCGTCTTCATGGTCCAAGCGTTGGGATTTGCGAAGTCGGCGGCAAGGGATGCCGGCATGCTGATGGTGACGTTCCGGCCCGTGAGATCCGCGATGATGGGAACAGTATTTTGGGGAATGCCGTTGGCGTTGAATACGCGGGGCCCGCCCAGTTGAGTTGGATAGTTGAAGGTTCCGCAGGGCAACGGGCTGTTGGGGTCTGCCCACAGGCAGCCGTCGGAATCGGAGATATTGATGTCGGTCTCGATGTACTCCTGCGATGCCGTTTCGCGGATACCGCGCACACCCCCCTTGAAGGGGCCCCCGTTGTCGAAATCCAACTGCACATTGAAGTTCTGCGCGGTGGACTGCCAGCGGTTGACTTGCGAGTACGATTCCACATCACCCGGCCATTTTTCGTACACCTGCGTCGTATAGATTTGCGAGCCGGCCCAATTGGGATCGGGCGGCGGCGTGTTGTACTGACTAAGAGCGGTACTGCCGGTGTTCCTCGATTGCAACGGCACATAGGTCGCGCCCTCCCAGTTGGTGGAGTTGAACTGGATGCCGACGGTGCGTTCCCACTGATCCTGATGTGCGTAAAAGTAATCGCTGGTCAACTTGAGTCCGTGGTCGAGGTCCACCTGGAACGAGGCATTGGCGGCCTGGCGCTTGCGCTCGATGGAGCTGTCGTATAGGCCGATGTCCTGGCTGCCCATGAACACGCCGTTGGACTTCCCGTCGCCGTTCACGTCGACACTACCGTTCGGATTCTGCTTGATCTGGGACGGAATCGGCGCACCGTTCCACGCACCGATGAATCCGTTGTAGGCGCCCGCGCTGGCCGCGTTCTCGCCATGGAGGATGACTCCATACTGGTCGAGGCTCTCGGTGGCGTTCGCAGGCGAATTAGCCGCGCCTGCCGTGCCGAACCGGGTGGTATCGGAGAAATCACCGTGCACCAGAAGACCCCAACGACCGTCGTCGTTGAATGAGACGAGTCCGCTGGCCTCCGGTCCCGTTTTGCCGGAGGTACTGCCCCGTTCCCCGTCGGCCGAGTAGTTATAGGTGAAGCCATGCGGCAAATCCCAGGGCCGAAAGGTGTGAAGATCGAGCGAACCTGAGATGCCGCTCGCGGTCTGACTTGCGGTGGGCGACTTGATAACGTCCACCTGATTGAACAGTGTTGCAGGCAGTGTGGTGAAGTCCGGTTGTTGCGAGTCAATCTGATCCGGCGAAATGAATACTTCGCCGTTCAGCATGGTGCCTACCTGTGGCAGGCCGCGCACGTCCACCGAGGATCCAACGCCCGCGTCGCGGTTGATTTGCACGCCGGTGATGCGCTGAAGCGCGTCCGTGATGGTCACGTCGGAAAATTGACCGATGTTCTCCGCCGAGACGCTGTCCTGGATACTCGGAGCCAGGCGCTTCAACTCGATCGCGCGTATCTGCGATTCACGCACCCCGGTGACGGTGACCTCCTGCAGCTCGCCCGCATCCGACCCGGCGCTCGCGGTCCCGGATTTGGCTTTCTTGGCGTCGGGCGATGGTGTGGCCTGTGCGCCCTGTTGCGCAGGGTCCTGCACCCCCGCGTTCTCCGCCGGGGCACTCGTGTCCTCTGATGCCATGGCTGAGGTCGTCGCGGCGGCGAGCAATGCCATGGATATGGCAATTGACAGGGGGTGCTTGCGATATACGTTTGACACGGCCTTTCCCTCTAGATTGTTGTCTCATCCACTAGCAATGCGTGGATTGCCCATGGCAAAAATGCACAGATTCCGAGCATCATTCAGCTTCACGCGCCATGGACATCCCGCCGAAAATAGCGTCGTGGAGACCCCTGCTTGTCCATCCCAATGACCGATTGCCCTGCTCATCTGTACCCCTGGCAGCATCTATTTATTCGGTCGATTGACGAATCAATCTCGCATGCTATGTGCTTTTCGTCAAGTATAGGTGGCTTTAGCGGCTAATACGGCTATGATTGTTCGGAGAGGTGACGAATCAATGAGTGCTCCTATGCCTTCCCCACCGATTGCCAGCGTGACCCGCCAGCTGTCGCGACGCAGCGTTTTCGAGGCGCTTCTGCACCGCAGCCCCATCTCACGGGCAGATCTTGCCAAGGTGACCTCTCTGTCGAAACAGACGATGTCGGAAGTCATCGACGCATTCGAGCAGCAGGGGCTGGTTCGCCCGGTGGGGCGAACCAGCGGCAATGTCGGGCGGACCGCGGTGTTGTACGAATTGAGCCCAGACGGCGGCCATGTGCTCGGCATCGATCTGGGAGCCCGACGATTGACAGTCGCCCTCGCCGATATTGCTGGCAGAGTTCTCGCTGAGGCCGACGAACCCACCGACATCCGCGGCGGAGCCTGGACGCTCGACCAGATTGCCCGGCTCTCGGACCGTCTGGCACGTGACAATCACACCCACCCCAGCCGAATTCGCTCCATCGTGATGGCCACCCCCGGAGTGGTAAACCCCAAGAGCGGCGCCATCGAGATGGCTCCCAACATCACCGGCCTGGATCACCTCAATGTCGTCGGCCTGCTGGGTGAGAAACTCGGCAGTCCCGTCGTCCTTGAAAATGACATCAATCTCGCACTGCTCGGGGAAATATGGCATGGCTGCGCGCAAAACGTTAACAACGTGGCCTTCCTCGCGCTCGGTAGCGGCGTTGGACTGGGACTCTATGTCAACGGCCGGCTCGTTCGCGGCGAGAACGGCGCCGCCGGTGAGATCGGCTATCTGCCGATCGGTGGCGATCCGCTGCAAGCCGAGTCCCGCCTGCAGGGCTGCCTCGAGTACCAGGTTGGCGCAACGGGTGTCGTGCGACGATACCGGGAGGCCGGCGGATCCGATGTTGATTCGGAGAGAGAGGTCTTTGAGCGAGCGCAGGCGGGCGATCCGATTGCAGCGGACGTGGTCGAAGAGACGGCGCGGCTGACTGCTCTTGCGGCCGCGGCGGTCATCGCAACAGTGGATCCGCATCTGCTCGTTCTGGGTGGCTCGGTCGGGGCGCGTCCGGATTTTGCGGACAAGGTCGCACGCGTGCTGTTGCAGCTCTCGGCGCGGCCGGTGGAGATTCGCACCAGCACACTCGGCAGGCGAGCAGGCGTCGTGGGCGCCTTGTCCGTCGCCTTGCGCCGTCTCCATGATGAATTCTTCGGAGTCGCGGAACTCGCGACGGCGCTTCCTCTTCCGCCGCCGGCGCAGCGTAGCGCACGTTGATGCCGCACGAAACTGACTATTGTTTTGCGGCGGACCTGGGCGGCACCAAGCTCGCCGCAGCGATTGCTGATGCGCGTGGTCGTATCGTGGCGGAATTGACTGAGCCCACCGACCCGCGCGGCGCAGCGTACGTGGCCGAACAGATCGCGGCCTGCGCCGACAAGCTGGCGCAAACCGTCGGGATCGAAGTCACGCGGGCGCGGCATGTGATGGTGGGAATTCCTGGAGCGATCGATCCTTGCACGGGCCGTGTTTCCTTGATTCCAAACATCGCAGGGTTGGAGGACTTCGATGTCCTCGGCTTTCTGCGCGGCCGCTTCGGACCGGATGTTGCGATCGAGAACGACGTGAATCTCGCGATGCTGGGCGAGCATGCGCTCGGGTGTGCCAGTCACTGCCGCAACGCGGCGTTCTTGGCGCTAGGAACAGGTGCAGGGCTCGGCCTGCTCATCGATGACAAGCTGTTTCGGGGGGCGCGTGGCTCGGCGGGCGAAATCGCGGACTTGCCAGTAGGGCGCGACCCGACTTCGCAGGTCCCATCTGCCAGCGGCACATTCGAGCTCGAGGTGGGCTCACTCGCGATCGTAGATCGCTACCGTCGCCAGGGTGGAACCGCGGCCGCCACGGTGCGTGACATTTTCATGCTCCTCGAGCAAGGAGACGAAGTGGCGGCGTCGGTCCTCGACACGACGGCGCGCTGGGTGGCACTCGCCGTAGTGACACTGCAATCGCTCCTCGATCTGGAGCTCATCGTGTTCGGGGGAAGCATCGGCGTGCGTCCCGAGCTATATGAGCGGGTCCGACAGACTCTTCCGGCCCTGTTTTCACGGCCCATTACCATCGCACCCAGCCGGCTCGGCGATCGCGCGGGACTCATCGGCGCCGCATGGGCCGCGGGGCAGGCCCTGCGTCAAGACCCTGAGCCTACGTCGCGAGCGCTGGACCCGGCGCAAGTCCTAACAGAATAAGATTCCGGCCAACGCGCCGAGTGGTCGAGGTCCCGACCAGCTGGGATCGCTATCCTGCTGCGATCACCAGAAATTGCATCGCACTTCGGCGAAGACGCTACGGCCCGACTCGACACCAGTCGCCCCCAACTGAAGCGGTGCCGCCGTCGTGCCGAACTCAAGGTGGTGGGGGTGAATGAGATTTGACCCCGTGAGCGCCAATGTTACCGCGCGCGAAGCTATCCAGCTGACATGGGCATTGAGTTCGGTGTAGCTGGGTGAGGCGGGACTTGGCAACGCGCCGATATGACGCAGATCCAAATACAGCGACCCATTGCGGGCAAAGGTCATTGTCGAGCGCAGTGCGATTTGATAACTGGGGTCATCACCGGCGAGTGCGATACCCCCGATGGTGTCGCTACCTGGGTTGAAATGCAGGTTCTCGTGCAGCCAATTCCCCCCGGCGCTCATCCGCCACCACTCGCTCACCTGGTAATTGCCCCAAGCTTCGAGTCCATCCGTATCTCCAGACATCCCATTGGCGAACAGTATGGGCAATGCGGGGCCAGGCGAGTATTGGACGCTGCGAAGCTCGCTATACACATTATAAAACGTCGAGATCGACAGGGAACTCTTCGCCGAGAGCTGCGAGCGGTAGCCCAGTTCATAGGCGGTCAGTCTTTCATCTTGAAAGTCCCCACCACGGAGCAACACGACGGGACCAGCCTCCTCGAAGAGATCCCGGTCGATCCGCGAAGGGGCGCGCACAGCCTGCGATACGGCCGCCCACAAGAGATTGCTGTCGGATACCTTCCAGGAAAGGCGAGCGTCCGGCAGCAGCTCGCCGTGGGTGTAGGCATCATGCTCGTATTTCGCCCCGACGATCAGCTTGAGTGTCCGGCTCAAGGAGATGGTGTCCTGGAGAAACGCGTTGGAGTAGTCCAACGTGCGCTGCGGCGGCAAAAAAACCGGAAAGCTGTCGTCTTCGGTCCGCACACCACCGCCCCACACGATGCTCTGACGGCTTCCCCAGGCAAAGGCGTGTTGAACATCGAGGTCGTAGGTATTGAGTTCATCAAATCCAACGTTCGGGATCATGGTCCGGGTGTAATCGTTATAAGCCTGAACCTGCAGGGAAGACGACTCCGAAAAGGCGTGGTTCCAGCGCGTGAGCAGGTTGTGACCGGAAACCGCCTCATCGGCGGATGGGAGCTGCCCTTCTTCCGAACCTCCGTAGAGGTCGCCCTGCAAAGTCACCAGATCCCCCGCCGGCATCCAATCGACACGAAATCCACCTTGTGACTTCTGCCATGCGTCCCGTGCATTCGTTCCGGTGGCGGTAAGATCGTCGCCGTAGTGGAATGAATCCACATAAGCGCGGTAGTCCACGGCGCTGCCTGCGTGACCGCCATATTGGACGCTACCCCTCTGTTCGAGGTTGCCGCCACCGACGCGCAGCGATCCATCTTGCGTGTCGGCGGCCTTGCGCGTGATGATGTTGATGACCCCGTTCACCGCGTTGGCGCCCCAGAGAGTTGCGCCGGGGCCGCTGATGACTTCAATCCGCTCGATATCCTCCGGCAGTACGTCTTGGACATCCCACGACACGCCGGAGTGGTAAGGCGTATAGACGCTGCGCCCGTCAATGAGCACCAACAGCTTGGAGGCGGCCGTGCCATTGAAGCCGCGCGCGGTCACCGCGAAGGAACTCGATGTGATCTGCGCCACTTGCAGGTTCGGGGCCAGGCGCAAAATGTCGGGCAAACTTCTTGCGCCGGAATTCAAGATTTCCTCGCGCGTGATGACATAGACCGCGGCAGCTGCATCGCTCAGGGGCTCGCCCCTTTTGGAGACGGAAGTGACCTCAAGATTCATCAAGTCCTCGATGCTCAAGGTCTTGAGTGAATTCGTGGAGAGGTCATCGCCTTGATTGCCGGGCGCCGCATTCGATCTGTAGGCGACCGCAAGAACACAGAGAGAGATCGCCACGATGGCAATGCCGCGAGCGACCTTACGTAGCTCATCGCGATGACAATCCGTTGCACGACTCAGCGTCACCGAAACATCCTTTGCTCAGGGCCAAAGATGTTACCGTGACTTGCGTCAAGGTAGAAAGCGCTGACCCTTCTCTCAGTTTTCCCAGAGGTCTTCGCATTCTCACCTCCGCAAGCCGTCCGTAACGCGATGGTGACGGTGCGCTGGGAATCTCTTCAGGTTTTCCCCTAACAAATCCGTCACGCTGGTAGATTTGAGTGAGCCGATTCATCGCCTCAAAGGTTTACAACCACTACTGAATGCAAAAGTCTTCGCCGAAGCAAAAAAAGGTGAAGGTGGCCACAGTGTGATGTGGTCTAACGAACTGGACATGGGTGCGGATCGGCTTTGGGAAATGGCACTCGAGCAGACGGGTCATCATGACACGGTAGAATTTCTGCGTTGGCGATGGCGCTACGGACTGTGCCTCACCGACGCCGCCAATGCCCTCGGACTATCGCGACGCCAAGTGGCCTATTATGCGAGTGGTAAGCATCGGATCCCACGCACTGTGCTCTTGGCTTGCAAGGGTTGGAAAGTAGAACGACAGGCGGCGTAATTCATGGTCCATAGCGCCTGCGGTCGAATAACCATAGACTCGCACGCTGAGAGCATTCATTGAAGCACAGGGATATGACAGATAAAGATCCTGCGATTGCCAATCAGCCCGCGGGCTACGTTCCACCCAAGGTGTGGGTCTGGGACAAGGATAACGGCGGTCAATTCTCGAACATCAATCGCCCGATATCGGGAGCAACGCACGAGAAGACTCTTCCGATCGGCAAGCACCCGTTTCAGCTCTATTCGCTTGGCACTCCCAATGGCCAGAAGGTCACGATCATGCTGGAAGAGCTGCTCGCGGCCGGCTACAAGGGCGCAGAATACGACGCCTGGCTGATCCGGATCGGCGACGGTGACCAGTTTTCCAGCGGCTTTGTCGCGATCAATCCCAATTCCAAGATTCCCGCGATGCTCGACTGCTCGACCAATCCGCCGACGCGGCTGTTCGAAAGCGGCTCGATGCTTTTCTATCTCGCTGAAAAATTCGGCGCCTTCCTACCCGTCGAGCACTATAAACGCACTGCAACGATGAACTGGCTCATGTGGCAGATGGGATCCGCACCGTTCGTCGGCGGCGGATTTGGCCATTTCTACGCCTATGCGCCGTTCAAGATCGAATATGCCATCAACCGTTACGCGATGGAGACCAAACGGCAATTGCACGTGCTCGATACGCACCTGGCGAAGAACGAATACATGGCAGGCGACGAGTATACGATAGCCGATATGGCGATTTGGCCTTGGTACGGCTCAATGATGCGCAGCGCCTACAGCTCCCAGGAATTCCTATCCGTGAGTGAGTATAAGAACGTCGATCGGTGGGTGCAGCTGATTGCCGGGCGACCAGCGGTGAAGCGTGGCCAGATCGTCAATCGCAGTTTTGGACCCCCTGACCAACAGCTGCCCGAAAGACATGACGCGACCGACTTCGACAACAGATGAGCGCGCCACCGAAACATCCGGCGGTGAAGGTCAGCCACCAGGCTCGGCGTCGCTCGGCTCGCCGGTTCTGGGCTTAAATTTGGTGGTGAGAGAGGGACTCGAACCCTTGACCTCGGCATTATGAGTGCAAACATTTAGTAGATACGCTTAATATTTTCAACAACTTACCACGTGGCGTCCGTTGCAAATAGCACCACGAAGCATAACGAAGCAGCACTGGTTCCCGCAAAGCTCCCGCAAGGATCGCGGCGCTCAAGCCTGCCCTCTGGCGCTTAGGCTACTCTGGTGGTAGTTTCTACTACCAGGAATCGGAGGTACAACTGTGAGCAAAGCTGTCAAAAAGGCGATCTCCTTACCCGCGGACCTTGCGGCCGAAGTCGAGGCCATTGCGCGCGATGAGAACAAGTCGCTGAGCGCCGTAGTGCAGGACGCGCTGCGCGCCATGAAGCGATCGCGTTTGCGTGGCGAATTTCGAGAGCTGCAAGGTTACTGGTCCAATCGTGCTCGGGCAGCAGGCGTCCTGTCCCAACGGGACCTTGAGCGCTTACTCCGTCATTGAAAGCGGTTTTCGACACCAACATCTTCGTTTCCGCCTTGGCAATCCCTGGCGGACAGGCTGAAAGAGCCATCGATTTAGTGATCGACGCCAGGGTGAATCTCTGCATATCCAAACAGATCATTCACGAGGTGCTAGGCGTATTGGCTCAAAAATTCTCGAAAGGCCCCGAAGAGCTGTCCAGAACAGCGGTATTTCTGTCTGAATTGGGTGAACTCATCGTTCCCCGCGAAAAGCTGACGGTTCTCGACGACGAACCCGACAACCGTATTCTCGAGTGCGCCGTGACGGGGCATTCCGATGTTATCGTAACGGGCGATCGCGCGATGAATCTCAAGAAATATCAGGAGATCCGCATAATCTCACTCCGCCAATTCCCGGACGAAATCTCTATTCCCAACTCGTAGGGAAGCCAGCCGTGACACAAGGAGAGATGCCTGTCATTGGATATATTCGTCACGCCCAAACGGCGATTCCGTCGCCTAATTAATAGTTAGATTGTCCTTGTTGGAAGAACTTAAGTCGTCACGGATTCACCGGCTGCGCTCGATTGATTGCTCCCTTCGATCCGCGGCTTCGAGCATCGTGGGTCAGCGTGCTGATGCAAGTGGGTTGGGTAGCACGGACGCATAGGGGTGCTGTTGGGGGCCGCCACGTCAGCGCAGCGCTCATGGAGGGCAGCGCAGTATGGAGCCCGCTCCGTTGGGCGTCATTCTCCATGGAGGGATTGCTCCCTGGCGAACTACCAAACGCGGAGTTAAGCTCAGCAGCGCCGTTGGGCGGCAGCTTCGGAGCGGGCGTCGCGCGGCAATCTAACCATCGGCTCGAGCGATCACGCGGAAGCGGTTGATAAGAACAGGGAGGATCTGATGAGCAAAGCAATTTCCGGCCGGTCATCCGTTTCGCGCCCGCGCGTCGCTCAGCCTGATCGTTAGACGACACCTGATGTATCAGCAATTCACCCAGAGCGAGGCGTGCCGGTACATTCCGCGTCGTTTTCAGAGCCCAACTCTACGGGCGTCATTGCGATGCAGGTTCACGGTACTCTCGGGAGCCGCTTCGATTGAAAGGTCTCATGAACTCACTTCTGAGTCGGCTTCGTTGGAGATTGCGCAATGGCCACCGTCAGCGCTACCGTCTAACAATCGGTTCGAGCGGTCCGTGATGCATAAAGTGCCAGACGCACGATATCGAGCTTCTCTGCATCCACTATGTCAGCCGCGCGCCATAGGTGGTCGCGCGGCCGCTCAACCTCATCGTTAGATCCATGACGGACGTCAACGCAGTTCCGGTAACCTCTCCGCCGACTCCGTGGCGACGACTTGTCTCTCCGGCCATCGTCACTGCTGCGCTCGTAGTTTGGACACTCTTCGTGTCCCCCCACAGTAAATACGGCGACAATTGGGCGATTTGGCCGGCTTTGTTGGCGCTCCCAACTGTGCTCATTTGGCACATTGCACTCTTGGTCATGGGGCGCGGTTATCGTAGTTCGGTCGCAATGGTCGCTGTATTCCATTTCATTGTCCTCGCTCCCATTTGGATCTGGTCGCTAACGCTCATTTCAAAGGACAGCCTCTAATGTTTGAGTTATCTCAAGGATCTAACAATCGGTTCGAGCGATCGCGGGCCGCGTCTTCGGTGAGCCAAGGAGGGGGTTGATGATTGGGATAAAGTGCCTTCGTTTGACGCTGGCGAAAGCCCGCGTCGCTCAACCTCATCGTTAGATCACCTTGTTTGTTGGGATCGGGACGCATCGTTGATTCATCGTTCGCGCTCGACTCGAAGCACCCTTCGATTGCGGATGCGGTCCG
>Ga0210398_10005295_pt1 | contig 11998 bp, 16 predicted proteins | sample IncBWC4OmetaG_FD_161047 | JGI IMG/M metagenome (GOLD analysis project Ga0210398, IMG submission 161047) | Forest soil microbial communities from Barre Woods Harvard Forest LTER site, Petersham, Massachusetts, United States - Inc-BW-C-4-O | ecosystem: Environmental > Terrestrial > Soil >... | reverse complement strand
CGAGGATCTATGCAACGCGCCAGTACTGTCGCCCCAGAAGAAGACCATCCCTCCCAGCGGCTGCCAGTCTTAATCAGGGTTACGCAGTTGCTCATGTAAACGTTGGCCATACATCCAACGTTGCGGCTTGATCTGCATGAGCCAGTCCTGTGCCGTAGGAATGCGGCCCAAGTCTTCTTTGACATGCTGTTCCCCCACATAGCGTACTGGAACTGGATTTCCATCGCTATTTGTGATCGCCGTGCCAAACACCTTTTCGCACAGGAAAATTCCCTCAGCGTGATGCCGAAGGGCTCGGTGACGAAAGTCGGAGAGGAATGCTTTCGATTCATCGAACCAGTTGTGAATCGCAAGGTAGTCCTCGGCTTTGCCCCCGAATTTCCTGGCGCTACTCTCCGCGTGCTTTATGGGATGAGCCATGGTCATCAGACCTCGTATGTGGTGGTTAAATAATCCTCGAATCTGTCGTTTCGCTCGACCGAGATTCTCCGCGCTTGCACATCCAGCACTACGTCCCCGAAACCACCGCAGTCATTTTCGTAGCCGAGGGGAACCAGCGCCTCGAAATGCGGTTGCAGATGCGAAACATCGTGCTTCATCGGCTGGCTGTCGTCGTGGATGTGTTCATCGGAGGCGAAGCATCGGACCTCCTCTGTAACGCCGGAGTCCCCGTAGCCGTCAAAGTGGACTGCTACAAACGTGACGCCGGCGGCCGCTAACCTCTCGCATTCCGCGAGAATCGCAGCCTTCGCCAGAACCTGTGTTGGATCGAGTGGTTCTTCTTGGTCAGCTTGTTGATCTTCCATCGGACACTCCTTTCGAGACGTGTGAATCTTGAGCAATGAAGGTTTGTTCGAGTTGGCAGCGAGGTAATGGTTATGCTGCGTCGTGTTGCTTGGGACCGGCAAGTTCTTCGAGACCGTACACAATGTGTTGCAGCGTCTGGAGGTCCGAAATCTCGCCGAGAGGAGGGGCTTGGAGTTTAGTAAGCAACGCCTCGACAGTCTTCGTATCCAGTCGTTTGCTGACTGCTTCCAGACGATTGATTCCCCGTGCAACCGACTCCAGCACCTGCAGGACTTTCCGCTTGATGCTGGCGTCGCGAATCAGCTTTGGCTGATTGACGCGGCCGTACTCCCGGAGGATGCTGCGATAGAAGGTCGTGCCAACAGCCTTTTCCATACACAGAATGCGCTCATCGAGGTCGTCGGCTTGAGCAGCGGCAGACGAACCGTTTGCCTTCTCGGTCTGGCTTTGCCCGTTGGGGGAAGTTGGGCGAGCCGGTGCTTGTCCATTGTTGCCGTTGCTTGCTCCGTTCGGACGCCCCGTTTGGGATCCTGCGCCTGCCTTTCGGTTGCCATTCCTGCTCGGGGGCCGCATTCCTTTACGCCAGTTCTCCGGAAGAGCCCAGGCGGACAACATCGGTGTTCTCGCCGGCTGGCGGTTCTGGTCCAGATCGACCCAGGTTGCGGGAAAATCGTAGAAGTACCGGCCCAGACCGAAGCACGAACACGCCCGTTTGAAGGCTTGCGCATCGGCTGAAGTCATGCCGTTGTCATCGTCGGCCCACTCTTCACCAGTTCCGGAGTGCGACCACAGGCCAATGATGGTGACCGTACAGGTAACCAGCACCTTGCCCGAGATGATGCTCTCGCCCTTCTTCACCCGGGTGATGTTATTCATCGTTTCGATCTTGTACTCTCGCGTCCAGCCCTGGGGAGAGAAGAGCACATTCAGCCGGTCGGTGTAAGCGCGGGGATCGGCGTAGGGTACGACCTGGCCCCGTTTCTTGTCATTCGTGGTGTTGGTAACACGCCACTGGACCTGGTCAGGTGCGAATGGGACTTCGAGTTCCAGAACTAGCTTACTTACATGTAGTTCCGCGGGAGAAGTCGATATGCTTTCAGTTGGCATTGAGAAGCGCCCTCCTTCAGCGCTTGACGCGTTGTTCGGCTTTCCTGTGATAGGGAAGCGGAACGGCTTATTGCCCGGAGATAGGAACAAACGGATCGCTACTTGGCTGCAGGGACTGATCGGGAACAGCCGAAATCATGGGGGAGAATCAGGAAAGGATCTAGTCCAACGGACGGCTGTGTTGCTTAGGAAGAGAGGCGGAGATCAGGCCTATGGGTGCGATCACACATCAATGAGGTCAACGTCATAAAGCTGCAGAAGTCGGTTTAGCATTGATCGGTTCCTCAGATCCATGAGTGAGCCGTGCTCAGTGACGTCAAACCCGGAGGCGGAGCAATCGTAGATCGCATACGCGACTTTCGAAGGGTCGCGACGGGAGCGATATCGGATCCCATCCGGTTTTGACGGATGCTCTCTTAGGGCTGCGGACCATCTCTGTGATATCTCGTGGGCTCCGGTCAACAGACGACCGTCCGCACCAATACGGGAGAGTCCGCCTGTTGCCACGAGGTCCACAAAACGCAAATCGACCTTGAGTTCAAGCCCTGCGAAATCCCTCTGCTCAAGATAAGCACCTGAAACGGCAGGAACACCTGTTGTCTGTCCAAAACATTCAATAAAACAGCAGTCGAGGTCCTCTCCGGTATACATCACTCCGAACGAGCCGTTCGGACAATCAGGCGCGTCATATCGATGGTTTCCTGTTCGACCAAAGAAGATGACGCCCTGTGCGCTCGGATGGATCCGGAAGATCACCGTACCTTCAGTTAGCGTATGAATTAAGGGCTCTCGCTGATTGAGTTCAGAGTGAGGGTAAGGGTGATCTCCGGGTGTGCTGCTCATGCCGCTCCTTGATCCCCATAGCCGCGGGCAGCTTGGACGACACGAGCTACATCGCCTTCACGCAAGTAATCGATCGGGGTCATTCCTTCGAGACGCTCATTTGCGGTTGTGAAAAAAATGAGCTGCATCCAGGAGTCGAGGGTCTTGATTTCCTCCAGTACTTCCGCCAGCCCCTGAACTGTTCTTCCCTCGTCGAACTGAAATCTTGGATATACATATCCTCGTTTACCTTGCGTCAAAGCGAGGAGTTGATTCGCCGCGCGTCGTTTATCTACTGCCTGGCGTGTAATTCCAAGAACGTCAGCGACCCCTTCCGAGCTCAAGCTTCCACCAGCTTGCTCCATCATCTGCTGTTTCCTTTTGAGGCCTCTCATCTTTGCGGCCGCAAAGGGATCCTCAGAGATCAGCCGGCCAATCCTCGGAGAAGCATGTAGCGCTTCGAGAATGGCGTCGTAATCCGTCGCGGCGGATGCGACTTCGTCGATTCTCGTATTCGAAAGGTCCTCTTCTAGGGTTTGGACGACCCGCAACAATCTTGAAACGAAAACCGGATGTTTTGTTCCTGCGACCTGCTTTAATACGGAGGTTAAGAACCGGTATTCTGGTGTCGGATGGCGCTCTATTTCTAAGCGAAGTCTTCGATCCTTGAATGCAGTTGTGATCTGGAATTTGTCGAGATTCATCGTGAGGCGACACTGTTTTACTTGAATCAGGACACATTGATCTCTCAATTCAAACTTGACGTCACTCTCTGGCTTCGGAACTAGGCTGAGCCGATTTGAAGAGCTCGGAGCTCGATAAAATCTGATTGGAGTTTGCTGTCCCTTTGAGACATCCCCGTACCACTGGAGAATGCTGGACTCAACTTCGTCGAGCGTGTTGGGGTGGACCGAGATATCGAGCATAGAATCCTCCGGTTGACAAATTCATTATCTATCTTTCGATGCTACTTCGTCAACCCGAGATATACACACGGTGTGGGATGCGTGCTGCTACGAGCATCCTCCGCTTGTGCTCCCACAGGTTATGCAGCGGTAACACGTACCGCTCCGTAACATTAGCGAACCGCAGACGTTGCAGGCAGGCGCATCTCCGAATTGGACAAATTCACCGAGCGCTTCAACCGCTCCTTTCCCATCGGGGGTCGGCGTAGCATGAATGGAAACTGGACGGGACTCGAACAGCTCTCCTTGCTCCTTTTTGAGGAACTTGAGCTCCATCCAGCGGAAGAGGTAATCCATCAGTGATGTGGCATAACCAATCTTTGGATTCCCCGACCAGCCGCTGGGCTCAAAGCGCGTGTGACTGAACTTGGCACAGAGCGCCTCGAGCGGCACCCCATGCTGCAAAGCAAGTGAGACGGTCGCAATCGAATCCATGAGCCCAGAGATCGTCGAACCCTCCTTCGCCATCCTGACGAAGATCTCCCCCGGTAACCCATCGTCGTACACGCCAACGGTGAGATATCCCTCCTGGCCCGCGATGGAAAAGTGATGGGTGATTGCTCGCCGTTCATCTGGTAGGCGCCGGCGCAACGGGCGCATGAATTCCGAGCTTGTGTCCCCAATCCCTGCGGGCACGGGCACCGATCCGGCTTGCGTGCCCTCCGCTCGTGTGGCTTCGTTTTCATTGATCGCAATGACTTGCTTTACTGCTGACATATGCAACCTCGCTATTGATGCCCTTCCTGCCGCTGCCTTATCGTCGGCCGGTAAATTCTTGTGTAGACCGCATACCAATCAGAGGCGATTTCTCGTTGCGCCTCAGCTAACGACAAGGCGCCAGAACAGACTTGATGGTGCAGGTAGTCTTCGACCTCGTCCTTCTCACCTGCTCCCGGGAATGAGTTCCTAGGTTGCGGCCAGAGATTGGTCTCGCAGTTCGGACAGCCGCCCAATTCCAGAGGTATAAGGTGATCAAGTTCGTAATCGTGGATGCTGCCCCTAACCCCGTAAACTCGCATGAGCAAGTGTTTCATCGCATTGGTGTACTCGAAGGGCGGTCTGACGGTCACCGTGTAGCCTCGCCGACAGATGGTATTTCTGATATTGCCTTGAGTAACGCGCGGATCCGTTGCTCCTGGCGTCAGGTCGGGGCGCGGCAACACTCCAGGCGGCAGGTTCGTTTCCGCGAATCCCCCTTGCGGATGATTCTGGTTATCCCAGAAAGACGGTTCAGGAGCCCTCCGTTCGCGGCCGAACGCATATGCCAAAGGTTTTCGGCTAGGGAAGGACCCATAGCGCCTCAATAGGAAGGAGCTAAGAACGAGCAGAAGTAGCAGACGCAGCAAGAATCTCATCGTCGCTCGCGCAGTGGGATCATCTCTGAGGTGGGTTCCTCTCTGCGCGCCTCCTCTCTCCGACATCGGGCATCGCACCAGCGATTAAATGCAAAGATTACAAGCGGGGTGCCCGACAGAGCACCAATGAATGCAGCGCCCGAAGTCAGGTGCAGACCGTTTCCAATGCATACGAACAAGAAAACAAATAGGCAGATGACCAGAGCATAGTTCTTCAGTCTTCCATGCATACCCGTCCACTCCTTTCACGACACCTCGGATGCGAGGTCGTTGTCCTCGCTGTTTTGACTTGCGGGTACGCCGTTTTCGACCCGTATTCTTTCTCCCTTCGATGCTCCGGAAAAATGACAATGCGAACAGCCAATGCAGTTCACTGCCTTAGTGACGGCGCGGATCGCCTCGTGAAACCGTTTTGGGATTGTGACTTCTTCGCCGGCCAGTGAGTAAAAGGTCGGTAATACAGTGCCGACGTGGCTTTTGTTCTTTCCGCACAGGTCCAATTCGAGCCGCCCGTGAATGCCGCGAAACAGAACCCTCGTCTTTAGTAGAGGTCGCTCGCCGTCGCTTGCCTCTCCCGGCCAATGCCCGGTTATCAATAGTTCGTAGGTTCGTCCCTTGCGCAACATTTCGATTCTCACCAGCGCCGGCGCCACGACGACCGCATGAAGACCGTTCACTCCGATTGCCTCTACCGGATGAAGACACTCGATCATCTGGCCATCTTCCCGTGCAAAGGTCACGTATCGCCCCAGGTCTCCGACTGCGCCACCGGACTCCAGTCCACGCACCACGTAGCGTTTTGCCAAGTGCTGGTGTTGCAGGCTCACGGGCGAATGGGCAAAGATCCCTCGTTCTTTCAACACTCGCAACGCCTGCCGAGAGAGCCTTAGGCCCAGTACATCTGAGAATCGCTTTTGCTTCATGCCAACAACACTCTCCTCGTCTTAGGCGGAATGCCGCACACGAATCGGGCAGCCAAGGGCAGCCCGAATGATTTCCTTGGTGCAGCCTGCCCAACATTTGTAAAAGCGTGGGTCCTCTATAAGGATGGCCAGGTTGTCGCCAACGCGGTCGTGGCCAGAATCCGCGCAGGATGGACAGCGCGCGATGTAGTTCCTTCCAACCTTCCGCACCGCACCAACGTGAGCTAGGATGCGAAAGTCCGACCCGTCACGCCCACGGCTGCGTTGAGGTAGAGTGTTCCTGCTCGGTGCCGGGGAGCTGCCCGCCGCGGGACGCTCCTTTCCGGCGATGAACCTTCGCAGTTCTTCCTCGGTCACTTTCCGCAGACCCTTGAGGTAGGCGATCTGGGCGGCCAGTGTGTAATCAGCGCCGTAAAACCAAAATCGGCGATTGGCTCCTCGGTGAATTCCCAGCGGACCGCGAATCGCATTGCCGAACTCGCCGACTCCTATGGCATCGTGCTTCGGAAACACCTCGATGCCGTCCGCCAAGCCCGCGCCCTTCACCGGCACTCCCAACCTCAGAGCAAGATCATGGATGTAGATTCGGCACTCTTTGGCCAGCAAGGGCGTTGCAAGGAAGATCCAGAGGTGACCCCCTCGCTTGCTCATTTCCAGCGCAGGCTCGACCTTGTCCTGTGTGAGGTGGTACTGCAGCTTCAGCAGGTCCTCCATGGCGTTCCTGTAGTCGGCGTCGACGGCGACCCATTTACACCGCTGGGTCGACGGGTTGATGGCATACAGGCCCACTGTGATTTTGCCTTCCAAGTGCCGGCGAATGGTTTCCTCGGTCAGCATCAGGGGTACGTCTGTTGCTTCTTTGCTTGGCCGGAAGTAGTAATGCCGGCCGGTTTGCGGGTGTGGCCGCATGGACTGCATCGTGTACGCGCGCCGGTTGACGAACAGCGTTTCGTAATCCTCGACGACTTGCCGAGTTGCCTTGATCGTCGTTGCCATTAACCCGTCACCTCCTTCTCACAATTTCGCGGCCGAGCCCTTCTTAACGCCTTTCTCCACGCGGTGTTCGGCTGTGGGTGCCGTTAGATAACCCGGAATATTTTTTCTGTCAAACGGCCGCCTCAGGCACCATTCCGGGCAGTACCACCCACTGCAACCCTGCGCGCCAAAGCCCTGGCCGCTCAATGAGATCGAGGAAGTTACAGTCCTTCAGGAGCATTTCGAGCTGGCTTACGCTGTATCCGCCGAATTGTTCGTCCTCGAAATCCACCGCGTACCAGGTTCCTTTCTTGCGTTCCAGTGCTGGTCGCAATCAATCTGGTCTTTCTCGCTGTCACCATTCCTCTGTATTTCCGCCTGGGCAGCCAATTCATGCCTGCCCTTTACGAAGGCTCGTCACTCTACATGCCGAGTGCATTGCCGGGCATCTCCATTACCCACGCCAGTGCGCTCATGCAAGAGCAGGACCGGATCATCCGTTCCTTCCCCGAAATTGAGACTGTGTTCGGTACCGTTGGTCGTTCCGACAGCGCGACCGACAATGCTCCGCTCGACATGTTCGACACGACGATCATGCTGAAGCCGCGAGAGCAGTGGCGCGCGGGGATGACCTACGAGAAGCTGATCCAAGAAATGGATGGCAAGCTGCAGTTTCCCGGCCTCACAAATACTTGGACGATGCCGGTCGAGAACCGGCTCGATATGGAACTGACCGGCATCAAAACCGCGGTCGGGCTGAAAATTCAGGGTCCCGATCTGGCCCGAATCCAGGCCATCGGGGCGCAGATACAGCAGATCCTCTCAGGCATGTCAGACACGGGTTCGGCGTTTGCCGAGCGCGTCTCGCAGGGGTTTTACCTTAATGTGGAAGTGAATCGACCAGAGGCTGCACGTTACGGGTTTACCGTCGCAGACGTGCAGCGTGTAATCACCTCTGAAATTGGGGGAGCGAACATTGCGCAAAACGTAGAAGGCCGCGAGCGTTTCCCAATTGCGGTGCGATACGAACACGGCTTTCGGGACAATCCCGAAGCGTTGAGCCGCGCTCTGATCGGTACTCCGTCGGGCGCACAAATTCCAATCAATGAAGTGGCCCGCGTGTATTTCTCACGAGGCCCAGCCATGATTCGTGACGAAGACGGCGCTCCGACAGGTTACGTGTATCTCGATCTGAAGACGAAGGACTACGGCGGGTTTGTAAACCGGGCGACCAGGCTTTTGAAGGAGAAGCTGGTTCTGCCTGCGGGCTACACCTATCGCTGGGCGGGAGAGTACGAATTCGAGCTGCGCGCCAAGGAGCGGCTGAAGATCATCTTGCCCATCGTGTTCTTCGTGATCTTCCTCCTGCTCTACATCATCTTCAAGTCCGCCACCGAGGCCGCGGTGCTTATTTTCCCGACACTTTACGCCATGTCCGGCGGCCTTCTGCTGCAATGGGCTCTTGGCTACAACTTCAGTGTGGCCGTCTGGGTCGGATATATTGCGCTGTTCGGAATCGCAGTGGAGACCGGAGTCGTCATGGTCGTGTACTTACACGAGGCTCTTCAACATCGGCTCGCAGATGGAAAGCAATTGACGGACGCCGACCTCGAACAAGCCACCATCGACGGCGCCGTCCGGCGGCTGCGCCCGAAGCTGATGACCGTGACGGCCGTCATCCTCAGCCTTGCCCCCATCCTCTGGGAATCCGGAATAGGTTCTGATGTGATGAAGCCGATCGCCGCTCCCATTGTCGGCGGCATGATCACTTCAACCATTCACGTTTTGATTTTGGTGCCGGTATTTTTCTTGCTTATAAAGCGAAGGGAGCTACTCCGGGGGAGTTCTCGCCCCTGATCTTAAAGGTATCCGCGCACTCCTTCGCTCATGACGCTGATAGTAACGTCGTCCGGCACGATAGGACTGAAATGGCAGTTCTCGCAGTATTGGCCATCGGAATCGATGATGTCCAGACTGTGCGTGCGCAGGGCATGAACATACTTGTTCTTGCCGCTCACGCAGTTCCGATGGTGAAAAGGCTATCGAATCACTCGTAATTTGAAGGAGAAAACCATGCTGGACCATATCATTCTGACAGTAAGCAACGTCGAGCGGTCGCTGGTATTTTACGAAGCGGCCCTAAAGCCCCTGAACATCCGCTTCTTCCTGCCCTACAAGGGTGAAAATGGTCATCCCGACCTCTGGGGATTCGGAGATGGAGAGAGAGCGTGCTTTTGGCTGAAGCAGGGCACACCTGATCCGGGGTCTATCCATTGGGGATTCAAGGCCGAGAGCAACCCTCAGGTTGATGACTTCTATCGCGCGGCGATGGCAGCCGGCGCAAAGGACAATATCTCGCCACGAGCGAGGCTCGAATACTATCCGGGATATTACGCCGCTGATGTCTTGGACCCAGACGGATATTCGTTCGAGGTTGTTCACAAGAGTTAGTGCGCGATACGTACCAGGCCAGCGAGTCATTGGCTACGCACTCGTCGATCTGCATCAACCTTCATGACGCCTCAGTCTTAACGGGGCCCGCGCGCTGGTAAATCAGTGACCGGGTCACGCTTACGTACCGGTTCTTGAAATCGAGGTCCTACCACTTCAGCCCGGCAAGCTCGCCCCTCCGTAACCCAGTGGGCATTTTAGGAACACATTGGCAGACTGTGGGATCCACTGCAGATAGCTGCACTGGCATGGTTCGCAAGTCTGAAGGGGTTGGGCCTCGGAAGCAGAGATATAAGTGGATAGAAGGGTGCCGGATACTGCAATCAGTATCGGAGCATATCGCCAACCGGAGGGGTGATACCAGTGATACTATTTTGGGAGGAATAAGGGCCTATTGGCGAGACTTTAGAAACTTGGGTGCATTGTGTGTAAATCGATTAATCCCTTTTCTACAATGAGCTTGCATCGATTTCGCTACTTACTTGCAGCGTAGCCATTTTTGGGATCAATCGAATCCCCCCCTCTCCGCCATGCAGTCTCAGCTGCGGGGAAATTCTGCTACCTTGCCCGCGAAATATGGGAAAAGGCCGGGCTTCTCTCGATATTTCCTCCGCCAACCGGGCGAGAGAAAATTGCCCACAGAGTTGTTGCGCTCCCGTCGCAGTTGTTTGTCTCCGGACCCTCCATTGGTAGTCCCCTTTCAAGAATCCGCGAGGGCGGATGCTTGGTGATCACAGTTCGAAGACATCGCGAAAGCCGACTTGACTTCTGATCGCTACCCGCAAGGCCGAGCTGATGATCTGTGAGCCGGAATTGGCCTACCAGGCTGTTCCGACCGTGGGGTTGGGGGTTGTTCGCGCATTGCTCGCGTTGGATCAAAGGACATAGACCCGAAGCATCCACCACATGAGGAACAGTGCGACGATAGCGCCTGCCACATGAACGATCCAGTCGCCGACTGTTTTCGGTTTGCCAAAATTGAACACACCGCATGGTAGCACTCCGGATAGCTGACATCTTCGGAGTGCGAGCGATCGTCCGACATTGCTTATCATGGGCTACGAGTGGGCTCACTGACGCCAGCAAGCGGCGTTTACTTGCCAACATGAATGTTTGAGAAAGCCTGGAAAAGTCCGAATAAGTTCAGAAGCCAAAGGACAACCGCGATGACTACAACTGCATTCAGAATTGACTTAATCGTGGATTGCATCGGGATGTAACGGTTTACCAACCACAAGAGAACGCCCACTACGATGAGAACAATTACAACTTGAAGCAATGGCATGTCGATGACCTCTTTTCTTCGTGCCTTAATTGTGCTGGTCGAAATTCCGTTACATCCGGACTTTCCAACAACTTTTTGGAACGGTTCTCAGTCTTGCTAGCAACCTAATTGGCCCTGCCGCAATATCCATCGTCTTCTGCAGGCCAGACATCCATGTGGATCGTTGAGCATTATTCATCTACTCCGCCAGGGCCTTGCCGACGAGGCTCGCGAGCTACTTTTCCGATGTCACGATTTCTTCCCGAGCAAGCTGGCACGCTTAGCCACGGGATCGATACCGGAGATTCCGGGAAGGTGCGCCGAAATCCGGAAAAGCTGACAGAAGGTGAGATGCACGAATTGACCGGTCCAGCGGGGACTTAATTTTAGCGGCTTCAAAAGCTGTGCGGTACCGTGGAAGCCGAAGGCTTCACCGTCCACCCCGGCGAGTGGAACAAGCAGGCCAGCAGCTTCGGTAACGGAAGAAGAATTCAAGCGCGCTCTGCGGCTGAATCAACGACGACTCAGCCCCACCATGCCCAGGGCGAACTCCTGGCGTCGCTTGGGCGGGCCTCGACGAGGCTGGCGCAGAACTGGATCGGGTGCGGGAACTCGATCCCTTATCTTTGATTCGTCAACATCACTCTTGACGCGCAGCCAATGAACTCCCAATTTCATGATGATGTTCGGCTATGTCTAAGGTATGAGCATTTGAATCCTCTTGCCATGGCCTTAGGGCATGATCTCCCAGATCGTGCCGTATTGGTTCGGATACTGTCCGCACCCGGTAGTGGTGCCGTAGATATTATCTTGGCTGTCGACCACTACGCCTCCGTTCGGTTCACAACCATCGGCTCCGCCACTGAAGTCGTGCAGATCACTGTAGGTCCATCCGCCACTGGAGTGGGTCAGTTTGAACACCGAACCCAAGCCACTGGCGCCGTCCCGATACGTAGTGCCGTACAAGTTGCCGGCAGAATCCATGGTTAATGAGTCAGCCGGCCCCCACTGACAATCGCCACTGAAGCTATACAGCAACGTGAAATCCCAGCCGCCCCCTGACGGACTCAGCTGGAACACGGTGCCTCCGTTACCGGAGCCACCGCAACTTGTCGCGCCATACAGATTGCCCGAGGCGTCGAAGATTAGTCCGCCGAAGGGGTTCGATCCGTTGGCTCCTGCGAGCTCGTAGATGGCATTCTCCACCCAACCCGATCCGGAGTTGCTTAGTTCGAATAACAAGCCTTGGCCGCTTCCCAACGTTCCGTTAGTACGCGTGCTTCCGTATAGGTTGCCGGATCTGTCCAGGATTAATCCGTCATAAGGATT
>Ga0210398_10005294_pt1 | contig 11998 bp, 5 predicted proteins | sample IncBWC4OmetaG_FD_161047 | JGI IMG/M metagenome (GOLD analysis project Ga0210398, IMG submission 161047) | Forest soil microbial communities from Barre Woods Harvard Forest LTER site, Petersham, Massachusetts, United States - Inc-BW-C-4-O | ecosystem: Environmental > Terrestrial > Soil >... | reverse complement strand
GCGAAGGAGCCTGCGGTGCGGTTGGTATCGGAGAGGCCGGCGGGCACGGTGAGGAAGTCATCGCCGATCTCCTGATCGGAGACCTGCAGATGCTGGTACGACACGAAACCGAAGAGCTTGTTCTTGATAATCGGGCCCCCGAAGGTGCCTCCAACGTTGTAGCGATGTAGTTCGGGGTTCACCAATGCTGGATTGCTATTGATGATCGGATCGTTCTTGAAGAAGAAGGGCGCGGCGTTGATCCAGTTAGTCGCGCGCATTCCGTAGAGCGACCCGTGATAGTTGTTGGTGCCGGACGAGGTGTTCATGTCGATGTGCGCGCCGGAGGTTGAGCCTTGCTGCGCGTCGTACATGGAGGCGTTGACGCGGACCTCCTCGATGGTCTGAGGCGCCGGGGTCGGGATGGCGTTGCCGATGGAGAGATAGACGGAAGCAGTGGACTGAATGACACCGCCGCCGCCTGTGCTGGTGGAGGCACCAGTGCTGTTGATGACACGCGCTGATGCGACCTGACTTGTGCTCTTTCCGTTGAACAGGTTGCTGGCATCGACACCGTTGAGAGAGAAGCTATTGCTTGTATCACGCTGTCCGTTGGCCCAGATGGGAGGGTTTCCGAGTCCTGAGAGCGCGCCTGAGCCGCCCGGCAGCTCTGCGCTCAACCCTGGCGACAGAATCGCCGCGGTTAGAGCGCTTCCCGTAGGCAGCGGGATTGACTGAATCTGTTCTTTATCGAGCACATAGCCATTCGTCGTGTCCACTGCGTTCATCAACGGAACGGCCTCGACGCTGACGACGGTGTTCACGGCGCCCACTTTTAGCTGCACGTTGAGCGTAGAGGTGCGGTCGCTCTGGATTGGAATGCCCGTCATTTTCTGGGTCTCGAAGCCATCGCGCGTGAACGACACTGTATAAGTGCCGATCGGCAGGTTCGCCAGATCGTAAAATCCGTTGCTGCCGGAGACCTGCGTCCTCGTGAGTCCGGTTTGGTCGCCGATGAGCGTTACCGTTACACCCGGAAGGATTCCTCCCTGAGTATCCGTGACTACGCCTGTAAGTCCGCCGAGGGTCTGCTGCGCGAACGCCGCGCTGACCAGCAGAGGGCAAAGCAACATGAAAATGGCGACGAAGCGAGGTAGGCGGGAACGCGTAATCATAGGGTCTGGCTCCAAAAAATGATGCAGTTAGGCGTTAAATGCGTTTTCTTAGTGAGGGGCTATCTGTCAGAAAGACACCGATGCAGCGATGCAACGCGGCAAGCCCGCGGCAACCCAGTTCAGTCGACTACGGAGGTACAAAATCTGAAACCCGGCAGATTTAGTTTTAATGCTGTACTTGGAATGGAAATCAGCATATCCGAAGTTGTCAAAATGCGGAAGGGAATTCTTCGTCCTTGTGACGGATGCCTTATTTTTCTGAGAATTTGCGGGGAGCGGCGGCATGGTGAAACGAAAAGGGCCTGCAACTCGCCAAGGTTGCAGGCCCGTCCGGACTAGTCTTCGAGTTCGTCGCGATTGGGCTGCTTTGCGGTCGCCAGGATCTTTTCAGCCAGCAGTGGAGGCACCACATCGTAGTGGTCCATCTCCATCCGAAAGCTGCCACGACCCTGGGTGATGGATGTGAGGGTTGTTCCGTAGCTAAGCATCTCGGCCATGGGAACCTCCGCGCGGAGCGTTGTGCCGGTCAATCCACTCTCCATGCCCTGGACTCGACCGCGGCGGGAGTTCAGATCGCCGAGCAGTGCTCCGGCGAAGTCATCCGGCGTCTCAATCTCCACTTTCATGACCGGTTCGAGCAGCACCGGCCTTGCCTGCTCCATGCATTTGCGGAAGGCGAGACGCGCGGCCATCTTGAACGACATCTCGCTGGAGTCGACCTCGTGATAACTGCCGTCGAAGACCGTCACCTTGATGTCGACGACGGGATATCCAGCGAGAAATCCTCGTGCTGCGGATTCGCGAATTCCCTTCTCGACCGCGGGGACATACTGCCGTGGAATGGCTCCCCCGAAGATGTCGTTCTCGAAGACAACGCCGCCGCCACGTGGTAATGCCTCCATTCGAATTTTGCAGTCGCCATACTGTCCGTGGCCGCCAGTCTGCTTTTTGTAGCGCCCTTGGGACTCCGCCCGGCCGCGCACTGTCTCGAGGTACGGAATCTTTGGAGCCTTCAGGGTGACATCGGTGTGGTATCGCCGCTTCAGCTTGGCGACTACCGCTTCGATGTGCTGCTGTCCGGCGCCAGCGACAAGAAATTCGTTCGTCTGTGGATCGCGGAAGAACCTTACCATCGGATCTTCTTCCATCACCTTATGCAGGGCCGGCGCCAGTTTGTCCTCGTCGGCTCGGGTCTTCGGCTCGATCGCGTAGGTCATGGCCGGCTCCGGCATACGGACTGGCTCGAGAAATATCTCATGCGATTTTTCGCCGAGCGTGTCCCCGGTGAGAGTGACGCGCAGCTTTGCGACGGCGCCGAGGTCACCGGCATGGAGTTCCTGCACCTCGATGGCCTTGCGCCCCTGCATGATGGAGAGATGCGCTAGTTTCTCGGGCTCCTGGCGGGTAAAGTTCAGCACCGACTTGTCCGTCTTCATCGTGCCGCTGAGGACTTTGAAGAAGGATATCCTACCGGCGAAGGGGTCGGCCATCGTCTTATAGACATAGAGTGCGAGCGGCTCAGCGTCGTCGACTTTGCGCATGACTATTTCATCGTGAACCTCGAGAGTTCCGCCGCCATTCGGCTGCCCGTTTACGGAGTGGAGAACTCCATGAGCCGCCACGGGTTCACGCTCTGTCGGCGCCGGCGCATAGAACTTTAGAAAATCGAGCAGATGATCGGTCCCTACATTTCTCAAGCCGCTCACGTAGAGCACCGGGAATATTCTGTCTTCGCGGATTGCTTCGTGCAGTGCGGGAATCAGATGCACCTCGGGGATTGTGCCTTCACGGAAGAACTCTTCCATGAGCTCGTCTTTTCCTTCGGCCACAAGCTCCACGAGCGCTTCATGCGCAGCCTTTGCATCCGCCTTGACGGCTTCCGGAATCGGACCGACCTCACCCCGGCCGTCGCCGTCGGGCTTGTACAAATAAGCCTTCATCGTCACCAGATCCACCACACCGTGAAAGCCATGCTGATCGACGATAGAAAGCTGGACCGGCACCACCTGCCGTCCCCACTTTTCCTGCAAGACTTCAATCATTTTCTGGCGACCGGTTCTGCTGTCGGCTTTGGGATGATCGACCTGATTGATGACAACGATTCTGGGCAGATTGACCTCGGCGGCGTATTTCCACACTTTGTCGGTCACGGCTTCGATGCCTGTTTGCGCGTTAACGACGACTGCGGCGACTTCCACCGGAAGCATCGCGGCGCGAGTCTCATGGGCAAACATATGAAAGCCGGGAGTATCGATCAGGTTGATCTTGACGCCATTCCACTCAGCGAAGGCTGTGGCATTCGACATGGTCGTTCGCCGCGCCACCTCTTCTTCGTCGTAGGCTGTTACGGCAGAACCGTCCTCTACCCTGCCTTGGGTCGCTGTCATCCTGGCGGCATGCAGCAGAGCGGCGACGAGAGTCGTCTTTCCGCAGTGTGCATGCCCGACTATGGCTACGTTGCGAATATCACCTCCGAGGTAGACCTTCATATCAGCAGTCCTCCTTCGTGATTTAGACCATTCGGGAACCCACAGCGAGATCCTGTTTGGCCTGTGAGGGGTCCCGGAAAAACTATTCTCCTCGCACCAACTCGCTGGGAGAGGCAAGCAGGCCGAAGATGACCATCGATTTTCGGGCCCTTTCTGAGCCCCTATCTCGAGGAAGACGGATGCTATCACAAACTCGGTGGACCGTCCGTCCTTGAAGTTTCATAAAAAATGACTAGCACTTTCCAGTGCGCCGAATTCCCGAGCGCCAAGTAGATTCGCGAACCACAGACTGGGTTCCCGATTGAAAGCCGAGCAGGAGCGCACTTAGTCTTGCCGTCGCGAGAAAATGCGCGGATTCAACGGGATAAGAAGATAACGCCTTGAAGCCGAATTCGTACTTCGGGATCGCGCTGGGAGCTGCGGCAGGGCAGGGAGATCGAACTCCTTGCTCCATTTCAGTTCTGATGGAGTTCGAAAAAACACCTTTGGATGTGTGGTGCACCCAAAGGTAATTTTTTTTCATCTATACCATTGAGCTATGACCTCCGCACAGAGTGGGCGCACTCAGAACACCCTTCGCCGTTTCTTCTTCGCTGCGTCAACACTTCTTCTCACCATTCCTATAGCGCTCGATGCTCAACCCAATCCTGAATCGCAGGCCGTCACCATCAATGCGCGAGACACAGGCACACCCTTCCCTCATTTCTGGGAGCAGATCTTCGGCTCCGGCCGCGCGATCCTGTCGCTGCGGCAGAGCTATCGCGATGACCTGCATACGGTGAAGGCTGTCACTGACTTCGACGCTGTGCGCTTTCACGGCATCTTCATGGATGATGTGGGTCTCTATGATCCAAACGCCTACACGCAAAATCCCGGCCAGGCCGCCGTCGCTGCACAACCCGGACTCTCCCCATATAATTTCTCTTACGTCGATCAGATTTACGATGGATTGCTCGCCAATCACATTCGGCCCTTCGTCGAACTCAGCTTCATGCCGAAGAAGATGGCCTCTGACCCGGCTGCATTGCATGCCTTCTGGTACAAGCAGAACGTCTCGCCGCCGAAGGACTACGCGCTTTGGGATGCGATGATCATCGCCTTTACGCAACACCTTATCGACCGATATGGAATCGATGAGGTTGCCAAGTGGCGGTTCGAAGTTTGGAACGAGCCCAACATCGACTTCTGGGTTGGTCAGCCGAAGCAACCAACTTACTTCGAGCTCTACGACCACACTGCGCTGGCGATCAAGAAAGTAAGCCCGCGGCTTCGCATCGGCGGCCCTTCCACCGCACAGGCGGCCTGGGTTGCGGCCTTCCTTGAGCACTGTAAGGAGAAGAACATCCCCGTGGACTTCGTTACCACCCACGTCTATGCCAACGACACCGCTAAGGACGTCTTCGGCACCAACGAGCAGATTCCGCGCGACCGTATGGTCTGCCGCGCCGTCAGCAAAGTCCACGACGAGATAGCCGCCTCCCCATTTCCCAAGACGCCGCTTATCTTCAGCGAATACAACGCCAGCTACGCCAATGAACCTGACGTGACTGACTCCGTCTACATGGGCCCATGGCTTGCCACGACCATCAGCCAATGTGACGGCCTTACGGAAGCGATGAGCTACTGGTCGTTCTCCGATGTCTTTGAGGAGCAGGGGGTGATTAAAACTCCCTTCTACGGAGGTTTTGGGCTGGTCGCTGAAGACGGAATCGGCAAGCCGGCCCTCAACGCGTTCGCGATGCTGCATCAACTTGGCGATCGACGGCTGAAGGCAGACTCCGACTCTGTTCTTGCGACGCGAAGAAGCGACGGCTCAGTTGCCATCGCGCTTTGGAACTACGCGCCGCCTTACGGAACCGGTGCAAGCTATACTCCGCCCCCGGCTGACCCTGGCGCGGCGAAGACCATCAGCCTAAAATTGGATGGAGTCTCTCCCGGCGCTTCGATTCAAATCTGGCGACTGGATGCGGATCACGGAAACGTCATCAAGAGCTACGATGCGATGGGCCGTCCTGCATTTCCGAGCCGCGAGCAGATCGTGCAACTACGCGCAGCGGGCCAACCATCCCCGGCACAGAAGCTTTCGCTCAAAAACGGTGTTATCACGATAAGCATTCCTCCACAGGGACTCGTTCTGCTCACGGCACCGGGCCACTAAAACCTTCTGCGGTCCTCGAAGTCAGACTTAATTGGAATTACCAAGCCTTGCGACAGACAACGAATGAGTGAAAGTTCCTCGAGTCCGCCTCAACTCACGCGACGCAGCGCGACTAAGTTGCTTGGCGGAGCCCTTCTTTCGGCCGCGCTACCCTCTGCGTTCTCAGAGGTTCAACAGCCCCAGGCGGCCACGACCGGTCTGAATCGGCTTCTAAGCGATGACGACATTGCCTTTCTCGAGGATATGGAACATTCTGCCTGCCTCTACTTCACTGAGCAGGCGGACCCTGCCAGTGGGCAGGTGCTTGACCGTGCGGTGAACAAGACCACCAGCGGAGAGTTCGACACACACTTCGCCTCCAGCATCGCCGCCACCGGATTTGGTCTTACTGCGCTGTGCATCTCCGACCGCAGAGGCTACTATCCAACGGACCGGATAAAAAAACAGGTCATCACGACGCTCGACTTTCACCTCAACAAGATGCCGAATGAACACGGTTTCTTTTATCACTTCAACGACGTGAAGACCGGAAAGCCGCTCGTCAATATCGAGGTCTCTTCCATCGATACGTCGCTCTTTCTTTGCGGCGTACTGACTGCTCGGGCCTACTTCAACGATCCGAAGATCACGAACCTCGCGACACAGCTTTACAACCGGGTCGACTGGCCGTGGATGCTGAATGGCGGCAAGACATTTTCCATGGGTTGGCGACCTGAGTTCGGCTTCATTGCCACTCGGTGGGATCACTATAGCGAACTGATGATGCTTTATCTCCTCGCGATTGGCTCTCCCACCCATCCGATTGCTCCTGAATCATGGAACGCCTTCACGCGGCCTCCCATGACCTTCGGACCCTACACTTACATCAGCGGGCGGGACCCGCTTTTTGTTCACCAGTTCTCTCACGCGTGGTTTGACTTTGCCCGCCAGCGCGATGCTTACGCCAACTACTTCGTCAACTCCATCACTGCTACTCGAGCGCACAAAGCGTTCTGCCTTAGTTTGAACCGAGGCTATACGGATGATTATTGGGGAGTGAGCGCGTCGGATTGGCAGCACGGCTACACGGCATGGGGCGGGCCCCCGCTTCAGGGGCCGGTGGACGGTTCAGTTGTGCCGTCCGCCGCGGCGGGCTCGCTGCCGTTTCTTCCTCGCGACTGCGTTCACGTTTTGCGCGCGCTTCGCGAGAAGTACGGCGAAGACGCGTGGGGACGCTACGGATTCTGTGATGCCTTCCACCCCGAACTCCATTGGTATGACCCCGACGTTCTTGGTATTGACCTTGGAATCGGCTTGCTGATGGCCGAGAACCTCCGCACGGCGTTCGTTTGGGAGACCTTCATGCAAAATCCGGAACCTGTCGCCGCGATGAAAGCTTGCGGATTCCACACCGAAACGCGAAGCAGCCCCGCCGAACCGAAGACCGCCTCGCCTAAGCCTTAGCCGGACCATCCTCCAGTAACTGTAGGAGCCCGGCCTCGTCGAGCACCTTGACGCCCAACGATGTCGCCTTGTCGAGCTTCGAGCCCGCCTCTTCTCCAGCGACAACGTAGTCCGTTTTCTTGCTCACGCTGCCCGAAACGCGCCCACCCGCAGTTTCAATTCTCTCTTTGGCCACATCACGTGTGAGATTCGGCAACGTTCCCGTCAGCACAAAGGTTAGTCCTTCGAGCTTTGAGCCACGGACACGCCTCTCCGCAGTGAAGGTGAGGCCAGCCTGTCGCCAACGCTCAACGAGATCGCGATTTCGCTTGTTGTCGAAGAACTCGCGAATTGCCTGCGCGACTTTGGGGCCGACGTCGTTGATCCGCGTAAGCTCCTCCTCTGTTGCGGTAATCAACGAGTCCATGCTGCCGAATTCGTCCGCGAGAGCCTGTGCGGTGCGCTCGCCGACATGTCGAATGCCAAGCCCGAGCAACACGCGATTGAGTGACGCCCGCTTCGAGCGCTCAATCTGCTCCAGCAGCGAGTCGGCGGTCTTCTCGCCTATTCGTTCCAGTTTGAGGAGATCTTCTTTTTTCAGATGATAGATATCAGCCAGAGAGTGGACGAGCGCCCCCCGCGTCGGAGCTTCAGCGGTTGCACTGTCATCGGCATTCTGGACCGCTTCCTCCGCCGCATGCTCAGCGATGGTATGGCCAAGGAGTTGTGCAACCATCACCTCGCCCAGACCCTCGATATTCATCACACCGCGTGAGGCAAAGTGCCGCAACTCCTCTTCAAGACGAGCCGGACAACTCGCATTGATGCAACGCCAATCCACCTCGCCCTCTTCGCGCATCAGTTCAGTTTTGCATCGGGGACAATGCTTCGGAAAAGTAATCGGACGGCGCGAAATCTCGGATCTCTTTTCCTCAACAACACGAGTGATCTTGGGAATCACATCGCCGCCGCGCTCAACCTCGACAAGGTCGCCGATCTTTACTCTCAGCCGCTCAATCTCATCGGCGTTGTGCAGCGTTGCGCGTGTGACCGTTGTTCCGCCGATGAACACCGGCGCGAGCGCAGCCACGGGAGTAACCTTGCCCGTCCGCCCGACCTGAAATAGCACATCTTCGAGCCTTGTTGTTCCCGCTCGCGCTGCAAACTTATACGCAATTGCCCACCGCGGAGCCTTCCCTGTAAAACCCAACCGCTTCTGCTGCGCAGTGGCATCCAGCTTCACGACGACACCGTCGATCTCGTAGCCCAGGGTGTCGCGCAGCGGCTCGGCATTGGCGATGAACTTCAACACCTCCTCGATGTTCTCCACCGTTCGCGCATGCCGGTTGACCCTGAACCCTGCTGTTCGCAAGGCGTCCAAGGCGTCCGACTGCAACGGTAGCAGCGCCTCGCCTTCCTGCAGGAGCAGGTAGGCATAAAAATCCAGCCGGCGCTGCGCCACAATATTCGGTTCGAGCGTTCGGATCGTTCCCGCCGCCGCATTACGCGGGTTCACCGCCGGCGCCATCCCCGCAGCCACGCGATCTTCATTCATCTTCACGAACGCAGCCTGCGGCAATACAACTTCGCCTCGAACCTCAAAGCTCTGGGGCAGTCCCGCTGCCTTCAGCTTTGCGGCCGCTACACTGAGCGGGACAGAACGGATGGTCCGCACATTGCTTGTAACATCTTCGCCAATCGATCCATCCCCGCGAGTCAGTCCGCGTTCCAATTGCGCATCACCCTTCGTTCCCGGGCCGTAGTGTAAGGCCATCGATAGACCATCCAGCTTCAGCTCGCAGACATAGCGCACCGTCTCCGTTCTCGGAAGGGCGTCCCTCACGCGCTGATCCCACGCTCGAAGCTCTTCTTCGTTGTAGGCATTGTCGAGCGACAACATGGGCCGCGAGTGCGTTACTTTCGCGAAACCTTCCTTCGGCTTGCCTCCCACTCGCTGCGACGGCGAATCGGGCGTTACCAGCTCCGGATGCTCAGCCTCAAGCTTCTTCAGGGTGTTCATGAGCGCGTCGTACTGCGCATCAGTCAGCTCGGGCGAGTCCTCGACGTAGTACAGATGCTCGTGGTGGCGAAGCTGATCGCGCAGCTCCTGAATTTGCTGGTCCGGGGAAAGAGAACGCGCCATAAGCTTGGATTATAAAGACGTCGTCGACGCGACCCCCTACATCAGATATTGGCACCTTCCGACCTCCGTCATCATCTAAAAGATTGCAATAGAGATTGCAGGAGTATTGATGTCAAACACCGTAAAAATCGTCCGATTCCACGAAATCGGAGGGCCCGAAGTCCTCCAGTTCGATGAACTCCCGTTACCCGAACCTGGCCAGAACGAGGTTCGTCTCCGTGTCAAAGCCATCGGCCTCAACCGAGCGGAGGTCATGTTCCGGAACGCCCAGTACCTCGAAACGCCAGTCCTTCCCGCAAAGAACGGTTATGAGGCTTCTGGCGTTATTGAAGCAGTTGGGTCGGGTGTCGACCCGAGTTGGATCGGCAAAAAAGTCAGCACAGTGCCCGGTTTTTTCCACCTCAACGACCACGGTGTCTACGGAGAAGTTGCCGTCGTCCCAGTCGCCGCCATCTCCGAGTATCCCGCCAATCTCTCGTATGAAGAAGGCACGTCAATCTGGATGCAGTACCTCACCGCGTACGGTGGTCTCATTATGCTCGGCCATCTCACCAAAGGAGATTTCGTCCTCATTACCGCTGCCAGCAGCAGCGTAGGCATCGCCGCCATCGAGATCGCTAAAGCGGAGGGCGCTACCAGCATCGCAGTCACACGCGCCGCGGCAAAGAAAGCTGACCTCCTCAAACTCGGTGCCGACCATGTCATCGTCACCGACGAAGAAGATCTGGTCGTACGCGTCAACGAAATCACCTCCGGCAGAGGGGCTCGCATCATCTTCGATCCAATTGGAGGCAAGATACTCGACGCGCTCGCACAGGCCGCATCCAAAAACGGCATCATCTTCGAGTACGGAGCACTCGCCCCGGAGCCGACTCCCTACCCGCTCTTCACCGCGCTCAGCAAATTCCTCACAATCCGTGCCTACACCCTCTTTGAGGTTGCTGCGAATCCCGAAGAGTACAAAAAGGCCAGCAAGTACATCTATGACCGTCTCGCCGCCGGGAAGTTCAAAGTCATCATCGACAAGACCTTCCCGTTCGCGCAGATTGTCGCGGCGCATCGCTATATGGAATCGAACACGCAGATTGGCAAGATTGTCCTAACCCTCTAGCTCACACAAGCCCAGCAAAGCAAAAGGGGCAGCAAGTTAGTGTTGCCCCTCTTGCGTCAATCTGCCGTCAGCTATTTTGTTCCACCCGTAACCACTGGCTGTTCCGGCTTCACATACTTGTCCAGCCAGCGATCGATCTCCCACAGCACATGCTGCTTGGTCTCAAGCGCTCCATAAGCATGCGGTTCCAGCGGCAGAAACACTAGACGGACCGTCGCTCCCTGACCCTTGAGCGCCGCATAAAACCGCTCGCTCTGGATCGGATAAGTGCCCGTATTGTCGTCCGCCTCACCGTGGATCAGCAGGATCGGCGTCTTGATCTTGTCCGCATAGCTGAACGGCGACATATCGAAGTACAGCTTCGGATCCTGCCAGTAAGTTCGCTCCTCATTCTGGAATCCATACGGAGTCAGCGAGCGGTTATAGGCGCCGCTCTCCGCAATGCCCGCGCGGAACAAGTCCGAATGCGCTAGAAGATTCGCTGTCATGAACGCTCCATAGCTGTGCCCCATCACCGCAACTCGTTTCGGATCGACCACGCCCAGCGACGCACCCTTATCGATCGCAGCCTTAGCTGCGGCGACCAGCTGCTCGACGTAGGTATCGTTCGGCTCCTGCGTGCCCTCACCGATGATCGGGATGGTCGCGTTGTCGAGAATCGCATACCCCGCCTGGACCAGATAAAGATGCGACCCCCCGCCAAACACCGGATAACGATTCGGCGATCCGCTCACCTGGCTGGCCGAATCCCGCGTCTTGAACTCCGCCGGATACGCCTCCATCAGTGTCGGCAGCGGACCCTGGCTCTTGTCATACCCAGCCGGCAGCCACAGTATCGCGGTCAGGTCGACCCCATCCGCGCGTTTGTATTTGAGAAACTGCCGCGTCGGCATCCTAATGTTGTCGTAGCGTCCGGGGAAGTGCGTCAACTGCACCGGCTCTCCACCAGTAAGCGGAGCTGAGAAGTAGTTCGGCGACATCGTCTGGCTTTCGCGGCGAATCAGCGCCGTCGAATCCGACAGGAGTGCCGTCGGCTCATCGTAGTAAGGATCGCTCGAGCGATAGAGAATCTTCTCGTCTCCGCCGCCCACCGGCATCACCCCCACAAACGGCTGGTCCCCCTTCGGCGAGGCACCCGGCGAGATGAAGTACACGCCCGTCCCGTCCGCCGTCAGCTCCAACACCATCTGCCCCGTCGCATTCATCGCCGTCAACGGCCGACCCGGATTGTGATACCGATCCTGCGAAGAGCCCGAGTAGATCGTCTTGGTCTGCCCCGTCGACGGATCGAAGGCCAGCATCATCGACTTGCGATCCGAGAACCGCGCCACCGACACAATCGCGAGGTGGTCGTTGCCCCACTCGATCCCACGCGGCGCGCCCGGCCCAAAGCCCCGCGCCAGACGCATCGGAAGCTCCAGGATCGTTGTCGCCGACCCGCTGAACGGAGCCGGCAGCGCCATCACCTTATCGGCGATCGCGGCATGCTTCGTCGGGTCGCCGCCATCCGCGGCCTCAACC
>Ga0210398_10005291_pt1 | contig 12001 bp, 10 predicted proteins | sample IncBWC4OmetaG_FD_161047 | JGI IMG/M metagenome (GOLD analysis project Ga0210398, IMG submission 161047) | Forest soil microbial communities from Barre Woods Harvard Forest LTER site, Petersham, Massachusetts, United States - Inc-BW-C-4-O | ecosystem: Environmental > Terrestrial > Soil >... | reverse complement strand
GTCTTCAATCACCAGGCAATCGCCTGGGCTCACGCCCAGCAGCTCCGCGCCTTTCAAATAGGGCTCGGGATGCGGCTTTCCATTCGCCACATCGTCGGCGGTAATTAGAACCTTGGGAACCGGCAGGCCCATCAGCCGCAGGCGGCCGCTGGCCAAGTGCCGCGTCCCCGAGGTGACCACGCCCCACTGTCCCTCAGGAACCGAGGCGAGGAGCGCAGCCGCGCCCGGCATCGGAACAACGCCGTCACGGTCAGTGGCCTCGCGGGCCTCGATTTCCCGCACCTCGGCCGCAGCATCGAGATGCGGCGCTACGCGCTTGATCACTTCCACCGCGCGCACACCATGAGCGATGGCCATGATTTTTTCCGCATCCAGGCGGTTTTGCTGTGCCCAGGCGCGCCAGTGCCGCTCCACGGAACGTGTGGAATCCACGAGAACCCCATCCAGATCAAAGAGAATTGCCGAGCAGTAGAAAAGTGGCATTTGATCTTTTCTATCACGATTTGTCCCACAGGCTCATTGCCTCACCGCACACGAAGGCCGGCGGGCAAGAGTGCCCGTCCCCACACGGGATTCCGCTAACTCGTGCTGGAAGGAAGGCGCGCTGGACTCGGTGGCATTAGGACAGTCTGCTGTGACTTCTCCCGCACCAGCAAATACCTTTGCCGGAAGTGCGCCTTGGCGCGCGCGCCCCACGCCCGCACGAACCAGTAATTCAAAGCCGCACCGATGGCGGAACTGAGCAGGGGAATCACTCGTCCTGCCCACTTCTCCACGATTTCTCCGCTGGCCGATGCCGCGATGCGCTGAATCAACTTGGGGACGAATTTATTGACCACTTCCTTCTCCAGCAACTCGCGCCCAACGTCAACGCCGGCCGCGCTGGCCGCCGCAATCCACAGCTCGGCGATCTCCGCGTCGGTATTGAATTGAAATCCGTACACCAGGCTCAATTTCTGGATGGTCCGCATAGTAATCGCCGAAAGTATTCCGAGGTCGGGCACGATCGTGATCAGTCCACCGAGTCCGAATCCCGCTCCTTCCACCGCGGCCACTTTCATTCCGCTGCGGATGATCTCGTCGGCCACCACGTCAAGTTCACCGACATCCAACGAATACACACCGTGATACCCGCTGATGGGCAGGCGGTAAGCGGTGCGCAACTGCAACAGGAATTTGTCGGAATTCACCTGCACGGTGGAGTAAGCGCGGGTGAGCCCTTTAACCAGACCGTCCTCAACGCGCCGCCGCAGCCAGGATTTGTTCTCCTCGGGCATTGCTTCAACCTTACCGCATGCAGGTCTAGAAAGCCATTGAGGAGCAGTCTTTCGTTCTGTGGTTTCTACCCGTAGCCAACCAACAGAGATGCCCAGTCCCATTCCGGTCGGCGATTTCTTAGACTCGCACCTCGCACCTCGCAAGGCGAGTACTCGCCACTCGAAACTCTGCGCGCCTGTGCTAGCATCATGGTTACTTTCAATGCCAACTGGAAAACTGCAAGTCATCCCCCTCGGCGGGCTGGGCGAGTTCGGCATGAACTGCATGGCCGTTCGCTTCGGTGACGACATCATCGTCATCGACGCGGGGCTCATGTTCCCTGAAGCCGAATTGCTCGGCGTCGATATCGTTGTCCCCGACATTTCTTATCTCATCGAAAACCGTCAGAAGGTGCGGGCAATCATCCTCACTCACGGCCACGAAGATCATATCGGCGCGCTGCCCTGGTTTCTTGCGGAGCTCAAAGTTCCGGTGTGGGGCACCGAGTTCACGCTCGCTTACGTGGAAGACAAACTCGACGAACACGGACTGCTCGAGGACGCCGACCTGCGCGAGATGCGGCCCAACGAGCGCTTCAAGGCGGGCGTGTTCACGATTCACCCGATTCACGTGACCCACAGCCTGGTGGACTGCGTCGCGCTGGCCATTCATACTCCGCTCGGTGTGATCATTCACACCGGCGATTTCAAAGTCGATCCCACGCCGACTGACAATAAACTTTTCGACCTGCACTCTTTCGCCGAATACGGCAAGAACGGCGTGCTGGCGCTGTTTCAGGATTCCACCAACGTCGAGCGCAAGGGGTATACGCCGAGCGAGCGGGCGGTGCGCCGCAAGTTTGACGAGATTTTCGCGCACACGCAACGGCGATTGTTCATCTCGTGCTTTTCTTCCTCCATTCATCGCATCAAGCTGGCCGTCGAACTGGCCCATACCCATGGACGCAAAATCGCCTTCATCGGCCGTTCCATGAACAACTCCTCCGAGATCGCCGAAGACCTCGGCTACATCGAGGTTCCGGAAGGCCTGGTGATTAATCCCGGCGAGATGAAGAATTTCCCTCCGGAAAAAGTCTGCGTGCTGATCAGCGGAACCCAGGGCGAGCCCATGTCCGCGCTCTCGCGCGCTGCGGTCGACAATCACAAGCACGCGAAAATCGAAAAGGGCGACACCGTCGTACTTTCTTCGCGCATCATTCCCGGGAACGAGAAGACGATTTACCGCATGATCGATCATCTCTTCCGCCGCGAAGCCTATGTGATTTATGACGACGGCACTTACCCGCCCGTCCACGTCAGCGGACACGCCAGCCAGGATGAACTGAAGCTGATCATCAACCTGGTGAAGCCGCGCTATTTCATTCCCATCCACGGCGAATACCGTCAACTGAAGCTGCATGCCGAGATGGCGGGGGCCATGCATGGCTCGGTCGGCAAGGTTATGCTGATCGAGAGCGGCGACGTTCTCGAGTTCGACGAACTTGGCGCGCGCAAGGCCGGACGCGTGAACATCGGCCGCGTCTGCATCGATTCCGGCAACCGCACCGATGTGGTCGAGGACTTGATCATCAAAGACCGCCGCCACCTCAGCGAAGATGGCATCGTGCTGCCTATCATCGCCATCCACAAACTCACCGGCCGCATCGAGACATCGCCCGAGATCGTGACCCGCGGCTTCAATCCCGGGGAAGACGGCCTGCTCGAAGGCGCTCGCCAGATTGTGATGGATACCCTCGACCAGTCGAGCGAAGAAGAAAAAGCAGATTACGGCGTGATCAAAGAAAAAATCCGCACCGACCTGAAGCGCTACATCTCCAAACAAACCCAGCGGCGCCCGCTGATTATGCCCGTTATTTTGGAGGTCTAATCGGCGCGCACCTATACGTTGTTTGCAATCCTGGGGACGGGCACTCTTGCGGGCCCTGAGCGCAGTCGAACGGTCGAGGCTCGGAATTGAATCCGGCTGGCTTGAAATGCTCCATTTCCAACGTTAAACAAAACTGCTTGAAAGAGTTAGCGTCATTCTCTTCTGGAACTCCTCTTCTGAGGTCGTCTTCTGTAAGTCAGTTCTCTTCATGCTATATTTCTTGCAGCTTGATGGTGAGGTGACCCTATGAAGTTCCACGCCTTGCTAGCCGCATCCCTTCTTTTTGCCTGCACTGTGATCGCTCAAGACCCTGAAGGGCCGTCACGCGGACCCGATGGCGGCACGCAATACTTCGTCGACGGGATTACCGTTCTTCCAGTCGCAGGAAAACCATTCATGGGCAAGAGCACTACCGAGTGGACTCGTACGCTTGCGGATGGAACCGTGGTAAAAACCCACCTCTTTACGGTGGTTGCCCGGGACAGCCAAGGCCGGATCCACCGCGAAATGCACCACTTCGTTCCGGTCGATTCGAACGAAGAATCCAAACTCATACAGATTAAAATTTCCGACCCTATCACCCACACCCGAACCGAGTGCAAAGCGGCAACGCATCGTTGCTCGGTCACCAACTACCACGCACCCACTTCGTTTACGCCCAGGCCGGTCGGCGATTTCGACAACGGAAAGCGTTCCCTGACGCGCGAGAGCCTGGGGTCTGACTCTATCGAAGGTCTCAACGTCGTCGGCACTCGCGAGACGCTTACCATTAACCCGGGTGTGGTGGGAAACAACCAGCCGCTGGTTACGACGCGAGAGTTCTGGTATTCCCCTGATCTGCAAGTGAATTTGTCGATCACGCGCCAGGACCCCGGGGACGGCACGCAGACGGTTCACGTGCAGGACGTCTCCCGCTCGGAACCCGATTCGGCGATGTTCCAGGTACCGGCCGGCTACGTCATCGAAAACCTGCCCGGGCCCGCGCCAGCCGAGAAGTGATTGGCCAAGTGCTTCGGCCCTGGGCCAGTTTTACCGGGGATGCGCTTCCTCCTCGCGCAAGGCGGGACTTAACCTGTGTGTAGCTGAAGTATCCAGCTCCACTCCGACTGAAGGATCGATCCAAATCGCAAATGATCGCCCTCGCCGATATTCGCGCAGCCCAGACCCGCCTCAAAGGCATTACCGTCCACACGCGCCTGATCGAATACAAGCTTTCAGAGGGCGACCCGCGCCGCCTCTTCCTCAAGCCGGAAAACCAACAGCCGATCGGCGCTTTCAAACTTCGCGGAGCCTACAACAAGATCGCCTCCTTGTCGGAAGAAGACCGTAAGCGCGGCGTCATCTCCTACTCCAGCGGCAATCATGCGCAGGGCGTGGCTTACGCGGCGCGGGCGCTGGGAGTGAAAGCCGTCATCGTCATGCCCAACAACGCTCCGGCAATCAAGCGGCTGGCAACCGCGTCCCTAGGCGCGGAGATCGTATTAGTAGGCCCGGGTAGCGATGAGCGCAAAACCAAAGCCGAGGAACTGGCCTCCGAGCACGGCTACGTGATCGTGCCTCCCTACAACGACAAGCACATCATCGCCGGCCAAGGCACCATGGGACCGGAGATTCTCGAAGACCTGCCCGATGTAGAAACGGTTCTGGTCCCCGTCGGCGGCGGAGGCATGATCAGCGGAGTGGCGGCCGCGATCAAGTTGACCAAACCGGCGGTGAAAGTGATCGGAGTCGAACCCGCACTGGCCGCCGACGCTCAAGCCAGCCTGCGTGCTGGCAAGATCGTTCAGTTCCCCGCCGAACAGGTTTCCCGCACCCTCGCCGACGGACTGCGCACCCAGAGCGTTGGCCAGATCAACTTCGAGCACATCCAGCGCTTCGTCGACGATATCATCACCGTGACCGAGGGCGAGATTCGCCAGGCCATGAAGTTGCTCGCTGCCAACCCAGCCACTGTCGCCGAGCCCAGCGGCGCGGTTGCCGTCGCCGGTTTCGTTTTTCACCGCGCCGAGTTGCCGAAGACAAAAATGAACGTCGCAATCATCTCGGGCGGCAACATCGAGCCAAGCATGCTGGAGGAAATTCGCCAGTGACAGCTTTGTCGTGCATCAATGAAAGCGCAGCATCCCGCGGCCTTGGCTGCGTGAGATGTTGCAACCTGAGTTCTTAGGGCCAATAATCTAAGTATGAAACTGCGATTCATCCTTCTCGCCGCGACTTTCGTTGTTGGGAATGCGCTCGGCTTCCCGAACGTCGCTTTCGCTGGTAACCCGCGCGGCACTCTGGTGCATGACGAAACCATTCGCGTCGCTCCCGCCAACGACGCGGCCAAGCTCGGCCGAGCCGAGCGCGGCCATGAGTTGGTGATCCTCGACACCAGCCGTGACTGGACACACGTAGAGGCGATTCTGGTCGAGCCCAAAAAGGACGCCGATACCGAAGAAGAAGCCGAGGGCAAGATTATTACTGGTTGGGTACAGAGCAAGGCCCTAGTCGAGATGTCGAACCCCAACGGTGACAAAATTATTTTCGGCGAGGCCGCCGACTCCGAAGACCAGGCCAGCCGCCGCCTCGGACGCCGCAATGCCGCGCAGGATGCCATGCGCCTCTACTATCGCGTTTATGACTTGTTTCCGAATTCTCCCATCGCAGCCGAGGGTCTGTACCGCTCGGCGGATATTCGCTGGCAGATGGAACGCGCCGATGTGATGACCCGTCCTTCCGCACGTCAGCGAGAAGCCTACATGCGTGGGCAAATCGATGAGCAATGGATGAAGCTGGTCATCAAGAAATTTCCGGGGACGAAGTGGGCCGACCTGGCTGCGTTTCATTTGCTTGAAAACAAATTGTGCGGAGACTGGGAAGGCGCGTCCAAGTGCCCAGATAAAGAAGCCGAGATGTATGAGAAGTACGCCGGCGAGCATTCTCAATCCCCCTCGGCGCCTGAGGCGTTGTACGACGCGGCCTTGCGGCGGGCCGCGCTGATTGAGATTTATAAGACCGAGCCCAACCTGAAGAAATCAGAAGAATCCAAGACTCGCGCGCTTGCCCTGGCGCAGAAGATCGTGAACGACTACGGGGCGAGCGATTGGGCATTGCGCGCGCAGCGCCTCGTCTTCTACATTCAACAGGGCGTGCCAACCTACGGAAATACGGCGGAGTAAAATTTGCCAATCTACCAAGCTATTGTTCTTGCCATTGTGCAGGGCTTCGCGGAGTTCATTCCAGTTTCGAGTTCCGCCCACTTGATCATCGTGCGGCGATTGCTGGGTTGGAACGAACTCTCAGCTGCCCACGAACTTACTTTCGACGTCGCGCTGCATTTCGGGACGCTGCTGTCTGTGCTCTTCTACTTCCGGCGGACGTGGTTTCAGATTGTGCGCGCCGCGTTGGGAGGAAAAGTGGTTCGCTTCTCCGAAGCTGGCGGCTCTGACGTGGACCTCACCGCCGAAGAACAAAAGGATGAACGGCTGCTGCTCTGGTTCCTCGCGGCAGCGACTGTTCCCGGAGCCATAGCGGGCAAATTGCTGGAGCACTCGGCCGAGGATTATTTCCGCGAGCACATCGTGCTGATCGCGGCGGCGCTCATTGTGGTCGCGCTTTTTATGTGGCTGGGGGAAAAGGTCAGCAGCATGGAAAAACCGCTGACTCGTATTTCTTTGGCGGATGCTCTAATCGTGGGACTTGCCCAAGCTGCTGCCCTGATTCCTGGCGTTTCGCGCTCTGGCTCGACCATCACCGCTGGCTTGTTTCGTAACATGACGCGGGAAGCCGCCGTGCGGTTTAGTTTTCTGCTCTCCACGCCGATCATCGCTGGCGCCGCCCTGGTGAAAGCTCATGAACTCCGCAAAGAGGGATTGCCCGCGGGAATGCATGCGCCGTTCCTCGTGGGAATTCTCGTTTCTGCGATTGTGGGCTACGGCGCGATTGCATGGCTGGTCCGCTATCTTCAATCAAACAGCCTGCGAATCTTCATTGTGTACCGCATCATTCTTGGCGTGGTGGTGATTGCTCTGGCGTTTGTCTGGCATCTTCAATGAGTGGAGAGAATGATTCGAGAAAGTGATTAGGAAGCGCATTCCTGTGAAAAAGTCCGCCTCAGATGCGCCTCAGGGCGCGTGAAGCCGGCGGGAAGCCAAGTGGATACTACGGCCGATTTCCACGATTGTGCGCCGGCTCGGTTCTTGGCATAATAGAAAGGCTCTGGCCGATGGAAGTGCATCAAAGATAGTTGCGGCTTTGGTGTGCGAATCCGGCCCACATGGGGTTCCTGAGAGGCATTTTCGTTCCGACCAACAGCCGGCGGCTCAACGAGCTGACCGGGTTCTTGTTGTGTGTCTTCGCGCTCCTCCTCTTCCTGGCGCTGGTTTCCTATTCTCCGCTCGACCCCTCCTTCAACAGCGCTTCGGTGCTTACGGAAACCCACGCGGCTCGCAACTGGATCGGAGTCGTGGGAGCGTCGATCTCGGATCTGCTGCTGCAGTTCTTCGGCATTGGAGCTTTCCTGCTGCCGATTTTTCCGGCGCTGCTGGGAGCCAAGTGGTTCCACTCCCGCCCGATTCAGTCTCCTCTTGCGAAGGGCGTCGGCGGAGTTTGGATGCTCACATTCGTGCCTGGGTTTATGGCGTTGCTGCCGGGACACCTGCGCTGGCTGCATGTGATTCCGATGGAAGGCTTGCTGGGCCGCGTGGTGGGCGACTTCATGATCCACTACGTGAACCTGGTCGGCGCCTACATTCTTTGCGCGACTCTGCTGGCGGTTGCGCTGTACCTGTCGACCGCGTTCTCGTTCTCGTCGCTGAAGACGTGGGCTCCGACGAGGTTTGCCTTCGTGATTGCCCTGTGGAACCGCTATCAGGATTGGCAGGGGGAACGCGCCCGGCGTCGCCAGCAGAAGGAACTGGACAAGCGCAGGACCTCGAAGACGGTTGTGACCACCCAACTTATTCCGGCTCGGCCGCTGTCGGCGGCACAAAATCATGCAACCACAGAAGCTCGACGGACCGGCATTGAGCGGGTGATGGCCGAGGAGCGCGGAAACGCGGCGGATTCGGCGACTGTGACGACCGGCGGAATTCTGGCTGAATCTTTCGCACCGGGCGCTTCCGCTGACGGCGCCACCACCGAGCTGGCAGATCCTGAAGTCACCGAGCGTGGCGACAGTGGCCACCACGCCAAGACTACGATGCCGCGGATCGCGGGGGGCTACAAGCTGCCGTCGAGCAGTTTGCTGCAGCGTCCCGATGAGCAGCAGGCTGTGGACGCCGACGAACTCAAGCTGCTCGCCCAGGTGCTGACGGAGAAGTACGCGGAGTTCGAAGTTCACGGCCAGATCACGCAGATCAATCCAGGTCCGGTGGTGACCACGTTTGAATTCAAGCCGGAAGCTGGCATCAAATACAGCCGCATCACCAATCTTTGCGACGATCTGTGCCTGGCGCTGAAAGCCGAGAGCATTCTGATCGAGCGTATGGCCGGCAAGAGCACGGTCGGCATCCAGGTGCCGAACCGCGAGCGCGAGATCATCTGGCTGCGGGAAAACATCGAGTCGCAGGAGTTCATGGGCTCGAAGTCGAAGATGACGATTGCGATGGGCAAGGACATTAACGGGCGCATCGTCACTGCCGACCTGGCTGGCATGCCTCACTTGCTGATTGCCGGTTCCACGGGCGCAGGCAAAAGCGTGGCCATCAACGCCATGATCATGTCGATTCTGTATAAGGCGACGCCGGATCAGGTGCGCTTAATTCTGGTGGACCCGAAGCGGCTGGAACTGGGGAATTATGAAGGCGTTCCGCATCTCTACACGCCCATTATCACCGAGCCCAAACTGGCGGCGAACGCCTTGCGCAACGCGGTGCGCGAGATGGAGCGGCGGCTCAAGCTGCTGGCCGCGCGGGGTGTGCGCAACATTGATCAATACAACCGGCTGTTTGACCACGGCGATACCCCGAGTTTGTTTGAGGAAGATTCGGACGAGAAGCCCATCCCTTACATCGTAATCATCATTGATGAATTGGCCGATCTGATGATGCTCGATTCGAGCAATGTGGAAGAATCGATCACGCGGCTGGCGCAAATGGCGCGCGCCGTGGGCATTCATCTGGTGCTGGCGACACAGCGGCCTTCGGTGGACGTAATCACGGGACTGATCAAGGCGAACTTCCCTGCCCGCGTATCTTTCCGAGTGGCCACGAAGGTAGATTCGCGGACCATTCTCGATGCCAACGGCGCGGAAGCTCTGTTGGGCAAAGGTGACATGCTGTATCTGCCCTCGGGCTCGGCGCGCGTACACCGTCTGCATGCGCCGTTCGTCACCGAAAAAGAAATCGCCGCGGTGGTCGAATTCTGGAAGGCGCAGGGCACAGCCGAGTATCAGCAGCAGTTCCTGGAAGTTCCGAAGGAAGAGCAGAACCCTGCCATCGTCACGGCAGACGGAGGAGCAGCGGACGGCGAATCCGAGGACGATCCGCTCTATCAAGACGCCGTGCGGCTGGTGGTGGAGTTTGGCAAGGCATCCACTTCCCTGCTGCAGCGGCGGCTGCGCATCGGCTATGGACGCGCCGCACACCTCATCGATCTCATGGAGCAAGACGGCATTGTCGGCGCAGCGGACGGCCCCAAGCCCCGCGAAGTGCTGAAGCGTCCCGGCTGGATTTCGGAAATTGAAGAGACCATGCGGTAACCTGCGCCAGCCATTCATTCCATGCGGCGAAAAAATATCCTTACTCCACTGGAAGGTGGCGACCGGCGATCGATCGGCGGCTCGGATGAGGTGGCCGCAATGGTGTCGAGCGATCTTGGCCGTTTTCCTGACTTGCTGGCGGGCTTGTGGTCTGCCGATCCGCTCGTGCGAATGCGGGCTGCAGACGCGGCCGAGAAGATTACGCGCAGGCATCGTGAACTCCTTCATCCCTACAAGAAGGAACTGTTAGGACTGATGACTGAGACCCAGCAACAGGAGTTGCGCTGGCATCTGGCAGTCATGATTCCGCGGCTGATGCTGAGCGCAAAGAAGCGACAGGTGGCGATAGGTTCGCTGAACAGCTATCTGGAAGACCGGAGTTCCATGGTTAAGACTTTCGCGCTTCAGGGACTGACGGACTTGGCGCACAACGATCCTGGCATTCGACCCGAAGTTATTGAGACTCTGCGCGCGGGCTGCGAGGAATGGTACGCCCGCGATGAAGGCTCGCAGCCGCAAGTTGCTATTTCAGCTGGAGCGTGTTTGATGGTCAGGGTTTCCGTGAGCAGCAGTTGGCCGATATGGAATGCGGATCGACCTCCCATCGAATCTTTATAGCGCGAGCTTTTCGCGGATCAACTTTCCAAACTGCGTACACCTACATATCTCTAGGGAGCTCAACACTTCAGTAATTGTGCGAGGCTTCCTCAACTCCGCACCTTGCTTGTGAAGTTCGTGGATCACAATCTCACCATCAATGTGGTACAGATCGATCAAGAATTCATCTGGATGTTTTACCGAGATGCCAAACGGGCTGATGGCCTTTTCGGGGAAGTCTTTGAGATTGTATGTGACTATGACTTCGCAAGGTGTTTTTACGGCTGCAGCTAGGACGTGTCTGTCCTTTTCTTGGTTGGTCATTGCAGGAATCAGTTCCCGGTAACCCTGCTCCACCCAGGCGTCGGGGAAAAACGTGCGTAGTTCATTGACCAAATGATCCGTTTGTTCCGGTGTGCGGCCCAGCTTGTCTTGAAGCGTGCGCACCGTTTCTTCGATGATCTCATCCGTCCACCTGGCCAAAAACAGGCGCCGTTCGAACAGCCTTAAGAGAGTGTCTCGAACGGCGGCCTGAACCAGTACACACGCATCCACGATCACGGGGAAATCAGAAATCATTTATTTCTCGGGCGGGATGAACTTGTCGTAATCGCCAAGTTCCTCGGATTGGCGAGCGATACGGACAATCGACTCGCGACGACCCTGTTCTCTCCGCTTCTTGTAGTCGAGCAAGTCTTTCAATAACACACGGCGATGCGTTCCTGTGTAGTGAAAAGGAAGCTTGTGCGCTTCACACTCGCGCACAAAGAACTGCCGCGACACACCCAAAAGGTCGGCTGCCGCTTGGGTACTCAGTTCTTCCATTAGCGGCAAAACGGCGATTGCCTTACCCTCCTGCATTCTTTCGACGACTCGCATTAGGATTTCATGGATCGACGCGGGTAAATCGATTCTTATCCCGTCTGGACCGATCAGCGCCGCCGGCCCATCGAGCAGCAGAGTGCGATAGAGTCTGGAAGCCTGCTCAATCTCCTGCTGATCGTGTGGTGCGATCTGGATTGCCTCCGCTGCAGCTACCATAGAGTCCCCCTTCATCGCGTAAATGCCGGCATAAACCAACAATCGCTACAAACGCAACTGAGCGATTATGATGCATCGATGAGAGGCATGTCAAGGATAATCGCTACAATCGCAACACGACGGTAAGTAGCTCAAATACAACAGCTTAATGAAGTTGATGCGTTTGGCATTTACGTGCAGAGCTCTTGCGATATCGAGACGCCCACCGATCCGCGCCACTGGCGTAGCAACCTAGGTGCGCCGGTCGCGAATTAGGTTTTCAATGTATCTCAGAATCTCCGTTCGCTGTGAATCATCAAGTTCCAGCACACGGCGCACTAGAAGGGTCGCTGAGTTGCCTCGGTCTGGATGTCCCTCTGGTTCGCTCGTCCAGCCAGCCCACGTCGCCAGTTTCATGAAGTCGAGCATATTAAAGACTACAAACACCACGAAACGGGCGAGGACAATGGAGATTCGCATCTGAAAGCACTCCTGATCCACCACGAGGTGATCGTGCCGATCACGGCAGGAAAACTCGACCTGGGGACGTGGCAGCGG
>Ga0210398_10005290_pt1 | contig 12002 bp, 5 predicted proteins | sample IncBWC4OmetaG_FD_161047 | JGI IMG/M metagenome (GOLD analysis project Ga0210398, IMG submission 161047) | Forest soil microbial communities from Barre Woods Harvard Forest LTER site, Petersham, Massachusetts, United States - Inc-BW-C-4-O | ecosystem: Environmental > Terrestrial > Soil >... | reverse complement strand
CTGTGAGCCTATCGAACTCAGGATTGGCTTCTAAGAGCCGAAAAACGCTCTCGGATACGACTTTCACGATTGTGTGAGGAGTATCCGGTTTGAGCGTGAAGAGTTGATGCACCCAAAATCGATCGCGGAGCGAAATATTTTCGAGTCGCTGTTCGGCTACCTTTGTGTTGGGAATCGATACCACCGAACAGTCTAGAGTTCGCAGATTCAAAGCGCTAATCCCGATGTCCTCAACGGTACCAGTTATGCCGTCGATTCGACACAGGTCACCGACTCGAATCGCCCCGCGCATCACAATGGAAAATCCGCCGAACAAGTCTCCAAGAGTTTTCTGAGCTGCGAGAGCAAGCGCAATGCCGCCGATGCCAAGACCGGCAGCCAGAGCGGAGACATTCACGCCAGCGTGAGTCAGCAATACCACGACAAGAACAATCCCAGCTAGAATCTTGAATAATCGCCCCAGCAGACTGATCAGAGTAATTCGTTCTACCTGCATTCGCAGTAAAAGCCGTTGACGAGCAAGATCGATGACGGTCTCAGTGACTCGTATTACGAGCCAAGCCATGCTTACCGCAGCCAAAACGAATCCGGCCATTTCCCAATAGTGCCGCCCCAGTGCGGTGATAGCGTATCCTCCGGCCACGCGGTCCATGAAAGCCACCATCAGGCAGAAAATAGGCAACTTCAGAGCGAGGATTGAGCGCTCAACCTCCGTAGGCAGTCTTTTATTAAACACACTCCGCGGCAACCAAAGTGCCGCTCTTGTGAGAAGGGAAGCGGTCCCAAATATGGCGATGAGCGACAGGAGGATGACAGCCCATCTCCATAGTGGAACTGACTGAAAGCGAATGCGAGTCGTCCACGCCGGGAAAAAGCGCCCGTAGTCCCTATGCTGAACAGTCGCATAGGCATCCGGAACCAGAGCAAGTGTTTCCTGTGAGAAGAGCCACACAGATGCCTCTCCGGGGCGTTTGACCAGAGTAAGGATTAGTTTAAGCTCGCCCTTAGGCGTCTTTACAGTTCCTATATACTCTCGCGACGATCGCATTTGATCTTCCAAATTCCCGTTTGGCGATCGTGAAAGATCATCGATGCTGGTGGTCATACCGCGGTCTAACAGATACTTCAATTGGCTCACGAGCTCTTCGGATTGTTCCGTCGATCTAGTCCCATCGAGATACTGATTAGCCTTGTCGAAGTCTTTTGCCTCCGCAGCCCGCAAGAACCCCAGCACACTTCCATAAGGGGAGGTGCGTCCTAGGGGGTCGATATAGTTGGGTGCCTCAGATGTTGGATGTTTTATGGCATTGTTAGCCGTGGGCGGCGGAGTAAGACTCAATCCAGCAGGAGCCTTAACTTCTGGCGGCAGGTCCTGTGAGCTCGCTTTTCCGCTGGCGCTCCATTGGCTGATGAGAACGAGAAGAAGCACTCCGTGACAGACTGTAGCCCTGCTTCGATGCAGATAGTTTTTCAGGGTGATTCTCCAATCCACTACCGAGACAAGAAATATTTTCTTTTGGAGGACTAATTGATGAGCTGTCTTAAACGTCAGGGCCTCACTCTATTTCAAATGCCACATACTGGAACGCCGACTGCCTCTCTATTTCGAATGCGACTGAGTCTCCAGTTTTGAAATTTGCAAGTTGTTGCCGTAATTCGTCGGAGGTGCTAAGCGGTCTGCCATTGATCGTGCGGATCACGTCCCCAACTTCGAGATTTGCGAGGATAGCCGGCTCTCCCGCCAAGACACCGGCTACAACAACTCCGTGTCGAGAACGCAGACCAGGGAGTGCCGAAGCGAGGCGATCATCGAGGTCAAGCACGAAGATACCGAGCGAGGGGATCAAATCTTTTTTGGGATTCGTCAGGTCAGACAGGCTGTCCACCGTAGGGAGGGTGTCGATAGGGGTCAACGAGAGTGAAACCGGCTTGCCATCACGAAGGACCTCCATATGCAACGGGGTTCCCCGTTTGTGTATATACAAAAACGCGGTGTACTTGGGGAATGAGTCAATCGGCACCCCATCGATCAGCTCCACGATATCTTTCGGTTGCAATCCAGCTGTTGCAGCAGGGCCACCAGCATCAATGTCGGAAAAAATCACGCCATGATCCTGAGACAACTTCAGGGCTGCTGCCAGGTCGGGAGTGATTGTTTGAGCGTGTGCTCCGATGGTAACGGAGGGAACAAAGCCGCGCGCCTTCAATTCGAGATATACGAAGCGGACGACCGGCTCAGGGATGGCAAATCCCAATCCCTCACTTCCGCCCCCGGACGTATAGATAAATGTGTTGATGCCAATCAGATTGCCGTCGCGGTCTACCAATGGTCCGCCACTGTTGCCTGGATTGATCGGCGCATCGGTCTGGACGTAAACCATTGGGCGATCCAATTCGGGCTGCCGGCCGACTGCGCTCACGATTCCTTTGGTGATGGTGTGATCCAGTCCCTGGGGACTTCCAATCGCGATGACCGTTTGTCCTAAGCGCACATGAAAAAGTTCGGGCAGCGGAATAGCAGGCAGGCCGTGTGCTTCGATCTTGATGACAGCGAGATCGGCATAGCGATTCATTCCTATTAGTTTGGCTTCATAGATTCGTTGTTGATTCGCCAATTGAGCGTGGCCCATTACCAACTCGACTGTCGCAGGTGCGACAATTACTCGAATGCGAAGCGCGCCTGCAACTACATGATTGTTGGTCACGATGTAGCCGTCCGAATCGACGATCACACCTGAACCAATGGCGCGCTGCCGCTGCAAAGTCTGTTGGTCTTGGTCGGCGTCGTCACCTTCAGGTTTTGCGAAGCCGGTCACTTCTATTTCGACAACCGAATGCATCGCTTTTTCAGCAACCTGGTCGATAGCCTCATCATACTGCTGTAGGATGTTTGACCGATCTGTGGAACTTGCGGTGGATTTTTGACCGCTCTGCCCGAAGATAGGCAACGACACGGAGAGCAGCAAGAGTGCAGCCATAAGATATGTTGTCGTTTTCATTCGCGTTTCCTGAGCAAGCGAGGTTGCAGTCATCATGCGTGGGTGGTCTGAACGGACGATTTTTCGTGGGCCGTATCCCACTTTAAGATTTTCAGATCAAGTACAAAAATTGCGTACATCACTGGCACCTGAAGTTTAGTAACTAGGGTGGCGACCAGGAGGCCTCCTATTTGCGCGTAACAAAGCGGTTTCCAGAGTGGGCCGCCGTGTGCTGCCAGCGGCACTAAGGCCAACACGGTAGCGAACACTGTGATCAACACCGGGCGAAGACGCAGAATTCCTGCGTCGATCAAGGCAAGCTCGAAGTCGTCGCCCGCGATTGCTCGCTCCTCGATAAAGTCGAAGAGGACAATCGAGTGGCTTACGATGACGCCCACCAGACTGGCAACCCCGAGGAATGCCATGAAGCCGAAAGGTTCACCCATAATCCACAATGCCGCAAATGCACCGATCATGCCGTACGGTGCGGCCGCCAACACCAAAAGGGGCTTAATAGCATTTTTGAATTGAAAGACCAGAGCCATGAAGATGGCTGCAATCGAAATCAACATGACGACTGCGAGATTCCGAAAGCCATTTTTGGTTTTGTCATACTCGCCTCCAATTTGGATCTTGTAACCCGGCGGCAGCGTTGCTTCAAGAGCCCCTAGCCTTGGCATGGCGGCCTTCAATACTTCAGAGCTTAAATGCCCCGAGGCTGGAAAGCTGCGTATATTGATAGTGCGGAATTGTTCCAGCCTGACGATACGGCCGTTCACCAGATTGTGATCGACATCAGAGATCTGCGCGAGCTTGATTTTGTTACTGTCCTGCGAACCGTAGACGTAGAGGTCTTGAACATCCGATAGTTGGGCACGTTCCTCCATTCGGAGACGAGCTACGATTGGAATCTGTTTCTGGCCCTCCTGCAAAATGCTGACAGGAACGCCGCTAATACTCGCGGTAGAAGAATTTGCCACATCCATGTTCGTTATTCCCGCCAGGTTTGCGTGGTCTGGCTCGATAGCCAGGGCAATCTGCGCATTTGCTTCTCCCCATTCGTTGCGCGTTCGCTCCGCGATCGGAATGGAACGCAATATATCTTCAACCTTGGTGGCAATGGCTTGTAATCCCCGAATATCTTGCGACTCTTGCTTCGAACTTAAATCGGCGGTGCTCGAGATGCGAATCTCGATGGGATAATCAAGTGGGTTGGTCAGCAACTGACGCGCGTCCAGACGTGCACCCGGAATCGACGCGGTTAGGATCGGCTGTAATTCCCTGATGAACTCCGGTGTCATCTCTTTGTTATCGAGTTCGAGCAGAATCTGCGCGTAGTTCAGCTGTTGACCTTGGGGAGATGCAGAAAACCAGAAGCGAGGGCCGCCGCCGCCAACGAAGGTAGTGATGTACCGCAACAGGTAGTCATGTTTCGGCTGGTGACCAGGTTCCTTGGAAAAGCGCGCTGCCTGTTCCCGAACGAGCTGCTCTACCTTGAGGGCGGTTTCGTTCGTGGCTCCAACGTTTGCATCGTTTGGTAACCAAACGTCGATGTACGACCAATACTGAACATCTTCTGGAAAGAAAGCCGTACTTAACCGAGAAAAAATCAGAATGCCGCCTGCGAGAAACAAGAGCGAGGCGACAAAGAATTTCCAGCGATGTTCGATGGAATATTTCGCCGCGCGTGCATACAAACCGAAAAAACCGCTCTTACGTTGTTCATCGAGCGATTTCTCATTGTTATTTTCCGGGCGAAGCAGGTAATAGCCCAGCACCGGCAGGAAGGTCATTGAAACCAGCCGGGAAGCTACTAGAGAGACAGTCATAACAATGGGCAAGCTGAAGAGAAATTCACCGGTACTTCCAGTGACCAGCAGAAAAGGAAGATAAGCCACAATGTTAGTGATCGTCGCGTACACAATAGCTGTTGCAAGCTTCGTTGGGCCAAGCCATGCGGCGATGATACGTGGATGGCCTTCGGCGAGGGCGCGCTTGATAGCGTCCCCTGCAATCACCGGATCGTCGACTAATAACCCGAGCGCGATGATTAACGTGGCAACTGAGACTTGCTGAATATCGATGCCGATCAGGTACAAGACGCCGAAGGTCATTGCCAGGGTGACTGGGATGGAAATCGCCATCAGCAGCGCGGAGCGCCATTCCCAAAATCCGAGCCACGACACTAACACCACGAGAACGATCGCTTCGTAGAGTGAATCCATAAACAGGCTAATATTCTCCTTCACCTGCAATGGCTGATCGGAGGTTCGTGCGAAGACCAGGTCTTCCGGAAGATATTGCTTTACTGCGGCGAGCTTAGCGTCAACGCTTCTGCCAAAGGCATCGATCTGTTCTCCGTCTTTCACTTGAACCGCGATCGTTACTGCTCGGCTGCGGTGCCAATGTCCCTGTTTATCCGCCCAAGTGAGGTAGTTAAGATAACGCGGGGGACTTTGATACCCACGAGAGACATCCACGAGATCTCGAAGGTAGACAGGGCTTTGAGCAGCGGAGGAAGAGGATCCAACGATAACATCGCCAATTTGTTGCGGGTCAGTGAATGTTCCCGAAGGATTAATCTGAATGCTCGAAGGGCCCACCTCAAGCTGGCCTCCGGGCAACGTGACGTTGCGGGCACCCAGGATATCCTTCAGCTTGGAAGGCGTCATGCCGTATTGAGCCAACCGGTCCTGAGAATAGTCCAGATAGATTTGTTCAGGAAGTACTCCCTTGCGGTCGACCTTCGCGACCTCAGGGGCTCCTTGAATCGTCCGGTTTAGAAGATCCGTAAAGTCGTCAAGTTCACGATAGGAATACTTGTCTCCGGCCACTGCTGCCAGCCGCGCCTCCGAATCCCCGGGATTGCGAATGAAAGTTGTCAACCATGCGTCCGGATGAATTTCGGAACGGTGCAGCTTCTCCAGAACTAATTGATCTCTCGCTTTGCGAAGTTCTTCATCGGTCAGACCGGTACTTACGTCTGCACCGATAAAACCACTCCCCTCGAAAAATCGAGGATCGGAGATCAATCCAGTTTGTGCTGCGTATTGAATCAAGGATGTGAATGAGTCTCGCATCAAGGAAGCGGAGACCGACAAGGGGAATGCATTCACGATGCTAACTCGTGGCTGCGGAGATCTTCGTGGTCCCGCAACACGCACTTTTTCGATGGCACTTTGGATCGACCTGGCACGTAAAGCGACGTCTACCTCATTCGCCGGCGGGCTGGCTACGGTCAGCATCAAAGCCGCAGTGTCACCAAAATCACTGTTAAATTGAATAGGTCCAGCCCCCTGTGGCAGCGTAGCGTTGAGGGCATCTAACTTCAGATTCATATCGGTAAACTGCTTTTTCGGATCCGTGACCTGATCATCGAGCTGGACATAGACCATCGAAAGCGACGGAAAACTGAAGGAGCGAATGCCGAAGTCAGACGCCGATGGCGGCTTCAGAAAGGCGTTCTGTGCCATCGTCTGTTCGATTTGCCGGGTCACAAGTTGTTCCACCTGCTGTGCCGTAGCACCAGGCCATTGGGTTAAGGCAACGGCTACCCTAACGGGAATCTTGGGATCCTTCCGTTTAGGCATGTGCTGAAAGCCATACCAGCCCCACACACAAACGGCCATCAGGATGACCAGCGAGAGCTGCCGGTTCTCCACGAAGAAGCGCGCCGTGTTGTGCGTTTGAGCGATGTATTCGGCTTCAGACTTATGGCTCATAGGATTTCTATACCGTCCCGTTGCTATTCACGGCATACCGCCTGCATTCATGGAATAATCCTGACCTTATCGCCGCTCTTGATCAACGTAACTCCTGTAGTAATTACTCTTTCACCAGGGCTGAGCCCACCTTTGGTTGCAATCATGTTCCCAAAAGCATCGCCAAGCTCCACTGGCTGTAGACGGGCCGACACGATATCGTCAGTGCCTTCAACAAGCATGACTGCGAACCCATTTGCACGCGCTGGGTCACGGATCACAGCGGCCAAGGGAACGGCCAATGCTGGCTGCCGCAGGTTCGGGCCATCAAGTCTGAGCGACGCGATCATACCCGACTTCAATTCGTTCCTGGTGTTTGGGATCATCACTTCGACCGAAAATACACGGCTCTTAGGGTCGGCAGTCGGTGATATCGCGCTGATGCGGCCCTCCACTGAATGAGAGAGGGCATCGGTGGCGACGATCAAATGTTGGCCTGGTTTGACCCGGGTGATCAGAATGTCGGGAACCCCGAACACAGCCTTTACCGAACTGGTGTCGGCCAAAGTGAATCCGTTGGTGGCTGGTCCCACCAAGCTCCCAAGATCGACACTACGTTTTACCAGCCACCCGCTAAACGGTGCGCGCAAGGAACAATAATCGAGCGCCACCTTCGCCTCGCTGATCTGCGCCTGTGCGCCTGAGACCGATGCGGTCGTGCTATCCAGTTGTGCCTTTGCGGAGTCGTAGTCAGGTTTGGTGGCACTCTGGGTCGAATAGAGTGCAGAGACTCTCTCAAAGCTGAGTTTAGCTTTCTCTTGTTCTGCCTGACTGCGTGCCAGTTGCGCCTGGGCCTGTTGCACCTTGTCGATATAGTCCTGCTGGCTGACCACGGCAAGTGCGGTCCCTTTTGGGATCCAATCACCTTGATCGACGTTCCTTGTTCCGCCACTCGGGTTTTTGACTTGATGAAGGTGTTCGACATAGCCATTCGACTTGAACGACAGTTCCACCTGAGCGTAGGGAACGATATTCGCGGAATATTTCGTAGAGGCTTCTTGAGATATGAGTTGCACCACTGCCGCACGCACAGGCAGAGGAATAGACGTCGCTGTCTTTTCCTGTTTACAAGCAGCGACAATGACAGTGAGAAAGCTCGCAATGGCTGCAATCCACAGTCGATTTTGGAGAGACGGGTGATTCATTCTTTACTCTTCCCCAAGGGCCTTTTCAAATGCTGCCTTTGCGTTCCAAAACGCTAACAGGCTGTCTTCGTATTGATGATTCGCGTTCGCAACCGCGGCTTCCTGCTTCAACACGTCGCGCAACAGGACGGCAACCTGCTTGAACTGATTGTTCACTTCGCGCAACTTCTCATTGGCAGCATCACGCGCTGCCTGCGCGACTTCCAACATCGAACGGTTCTCATTCAGTTTGCGGAAGGTTTTGTCGACATCGAGCAATACCTGAGAGCGCGTTTGATCCAATTGGTACTGGCTTTGGTGCACCTCGATGTCTTTCTGTTTTAAGTTATCTCTGCGACGCCCCCAATCAAACGGTTCCAAAGTCATCTTGATACCGGCCGAGAGAATGTTTTGCGGGAGGATCTCTGTATTGATCGGTGTGAAATACTCAAGCTGAGCACCGATCCCCGGAATGTACTCGGCTTTTGCTAGACTGCGATCGATGCCAGCCCGATCGACGTTGATCTTCGCTTCTTGAAGCTCTGGCCGTTGTTGGAGTGCAGTCTGTCGAGCCACCTTCAAATCCATTTCATCGCTAGAAGCCGAAGGGACAGACTGAGTGCGAAAGGGCGTATCGAGATCGCGCGCCAACAGGTCGTTAAAATATTCTTTCTGTGTTGCTAGATCGTCGTGAATGGTCATGAGTTGATGTCTTGCCTGGGCGAGTTGAGCCTTCACCTCAAGACGGTCAGACTTTAGAATGGATTCTTTGCTGAGGTAATCGCTGGCCACGCGATCGGTCTCCTCATACTCTTTGACCAGCGCTGTTTCCAGTTCAAGAGCGCTTTCCGATTGGAGGATACCGTAGTAAGCCTGCTTTACATCAGCCACCGTTGTCTGTCTCTTCTGCTTGTATTGTTCTCCAGCAAGATCGGCAGCAAGTTGCTTCTCACGAATTCCGAGATGTATCTGATAAAGCTGCGATATGGGCTGTATTGCGGTGGCGAGGGCATAACCAGTCACTCCCCTTGACAAGGGGATACTCGTATCCTTGGAAGGATTAGGCGATCCATTCGGCTGGCCGTTGGTAGTTCCGAAGATGCCTTCCTGAAAGGTGAAGGCTGGAGAGTTGATATTGCCCGACGCCAGGAGTTCAGTCTTAAACTCCGGAAGCCGATGAGTCTTGGCCTCAGCAACATCCCATCCAGACTTGGCGATATCCAACTTGGCGATTTGAACCGGTCTGTTGTTTTCCAACGCAATCTGGATCGCATCCATCAGGGAGAGCTCCGGCGCCTGTCCAGATGTGTTTTGGCCGTAGCCGGGCACACTCCATAAGAAGACCAGACCGTATGAAAGGAGGTCAAAAAACCGTGCGCGCCTTGCTTGTATCATCGCCATACCGGGACCGAGCAGGCTACGTTTGCCCGCAGATAATCTGACTACAATCCGTTTCTCCTTAAACCACCGCCGCCGCCTTTGGGTCCGAGATTGTCTAAATCATCGAGAACCGTTTGTTTGTCCTGTGGCCGGAATGAGCCGGCATTGATGATCTGCGCGATTTGCGCCTTAGCGGCCTTCAACGTTCTGAACTGTTGGAGCAAGCCTTCTCCGCTTCCCTTGACCGTCTGAAGGGAACGCAAACTATCCTGAAGTTGCTGCACTTGCGCCGGTGTCGGCTCGCCGTGCATAACCGCGGCGAATACATCTTTGCCAAGTTTTTTCCCGGGGGTGTCCGGTTCGGTCGAGGGCGCGGGTTGTTTGGTCGCCATCATGAGCTGGAAATCTTGTCGCAAAGTATCGCGAGCAGGTTGTTTGACAGTGGCCATGATCTGTCTTATTTTGGTGACCGCTGTGTATGGGGTCACGAGGTCAACAGGCGCTCCCGGTTGCTGTTCGCCCTTCGCTTCCTTGAGTATCGCGACGTTGGCCTGGATCTCTTTCAATTGAGGGACGGTAATACTTTGATCCATGACAGCTGCTCTGAGATCCTGCTGAAACTTTTCCTTAACCGGGTTACTCTCGTCCTGGGCCGCGACGAGCCTAGGCAATGCGGCAATCAACACCGCCGCGAGGATGGCGTAGTACGTAATTACTCTTCGCTTGAGCTTCATAGATCCTGCTTTCTGCAACTAGGCGGGTGATGACTGCAAGGGATCTTGGTCCGACAGAGCGACAAAATACTGCACGTTCTTTTTCTGCAGGCCCGAACTACGGTTTCCAGTCGAATATCTGAGCTAACATCGATGCTTCTCTATCAGCGTGGCCTGCGCGAACCGCGACCGGAACCATCACCACCACGATTCTGGAACTGTTCGAGTTGATTTCCGCGAAATCGAGATTGAGAATCATCCTGCAACTGTCCCATGGTGTTAGGAGGCTTTGAACTGCCTGGAGTCGTCTGGGCTGGTGGTTGAGCGGGTTGATTCTGTGTTCCTCGTCCCGCGATTCGGGGATTGGTTTGATCGGATCCCCTACCAGCCGTCGGACTGGAACCTCCCCCCTTCGCTGCGGGAGTATCGCCGGATCGGGACTGCGACAATTGGTTCGGATTATTTGGATTTTGCTTTTGCTGCAAGCTCTGTTTTGCACCTGTGGCCGGATCTACCGGAGTCCAATTGCCGTCGTCGTATTTACTCCAATTGCCACTAGAGTCCTTCTTGTAGACATTTCCGTCGGCTCCGGCATATATGTTGTTATTGTTAGCGTCTTTCACGACAAAGCCGCTGTTTCCATTCGCTCCGGAAACGCCAGCACCAGCGCTCCCCTTCGAGGTCTGGAAAGACCCGGCCGTTCCATTACTGTTGGTGACGTGCTGCGTCTGAGCCCAGTTGTCACCGTTTGTAACCACCGAACTTCCCCATTGACTGTACTGGTTATGACCTTGCGAAGTAGCGGCATAGGTTCCTGTCCACGGGTTGTAGGCTTGGGCATAGGTATGACCGCCATATGCATTTTGAGTGGTGACGGCGCGAGCATAGGTTCCAGTAGTGGGGTTGTACCAGGCTGCCGTACCGGCTGAACCGTAGGGTCCATATACGGCGCGGCCAACTCCATAGGCACCTGTATATGGGTTGTAGACGGCGGCAACGCCGTACGTGTAGGGATACGGATAATAGACTGGATGAGGGCCCCAGAATATGTAAGGAGGATAGTAGTAGCCGGTTCCGTAGACGATAGTCGAGCCCATCGCCATGCCCACAACAAAAACTCCTAGATAACCGCTTGAGTAACTTGTCTGGACCGTAACAGGCGTCGGGTTAGAAACAACTACGTATGTGACGTTGTACATTGGCGAACTAGGTGGAATCGTATAGATGATTTGAGGCACCGAGTCCGCTGTCTTCCAGGGGCCATTTGGAGTTCTGGAAACAAACCAGACTCCCTGGAAACAAAGATAGTAGAGATCTCCGATGCGGATCACTTTATCGGGCGTATTCACCGCATAAGTCATCGTTGTAGTGGGGATAGCTTCAAATTTGGGCGGTCCGGCGTACGCTACTTTGACCTGCGCCTCTGCCGCAGCGCGATTAACAACTACTGTGGTGGGTACTTGCGAGAGCAATACGGCATCGCTGGCCTCTTGAGTTCCAGGAACAGAGACAAGGATATCGTGAGCCCGGTTTCCTCTTGGAATATCCTTAAAGTCGGAAGGGAGCGAGTTGCTTGCGTACGTCCAAGGTCCCTCGATGTTGGGCGCGCGGAACCATCGTCCCGATAACAAAACATAGATTTGTCCATCTGGCTGATGAAGAAAAACTTTGTTCTCGGTATTTGTGGCATAGCTAAGGTTGGTGCTGGGAATCTTCGAATAGACCGGTTTGCCCGTGAATGAGAGCAGTTCTGCCGGCTTTGCCGTGAATAAAACCTTCGGCGCAATCTGAGCGCTTGAGCTTGGTGGGACGGATTTCAAGACTTCATCCCAGTTCTGGTTCGCCGGTAGTTTGGCTATATCCGGAGGCAACTTGGGAGTCACAGACCACGGTCCGCGAAGGTCTTTCGATTTCAGCCAGGTCTTTCCGCTTAGCAGGTAATAGTCGGATTTGTCGAAGAAGAGATCCCAATTTGTATTGACAACATACTGCAATGACGTGCCCGTAATCGGAGCCAATACGAGTTTTCCATCAACCATCAGCACA
>Ga0210398_10005289_pt1 | contig 12004 bp, 9 predicted proteins | sample IncBWC4OmetaG_FD_161047 | JGI IMG/M metagenome (GOLD analysis project Ga0210398, IMG submission 161047) | Forest soil microbial communities from Barre Woods Harvard Forest LTER site, Petersham, Massachusetts, United States - Inc-BW-C-4-O | ecosystem: Environmental > Terrestrial > Soil >... | reverse complement strand
ATCGTCTCGACCTGGCCACTCAACACAATCGAGATGGCTTTCGAAGGATCCGGACGATCGGCTGCGATGACTTTGTCGATATCATATGCCACGGAATTCAGGTCGCGGCCCTGCACATCTGCATCAACGTCGAAGACCGGCCGGATGTTATATTGCGACAAGACCATCGGAATGGTGCCCCGGTCGAATCGGGCCACGTTCATCAGAAACTGGGTGTTGTTGGAATGCTCCCTGTCCGAGGAAAGCGGCATGGACCACAAATCGTGCGATGACTCGATATCGTAGGTGGGCATTTGCACCACCAGCGGATAGCTCACGTCATTTCGAGGATCGACCCAGAAATTCGGTTTCGTCTGGGCGCTGGAATTTGTCGTCACCAGCACGTCGTTGGCGACGCCCAACTGGTCCAGCCCGAGTTGGCTGGCAAGACTGCGGTCGACATTCACCGTCAGCGCCGGCGCGTTCGGGACTTGAAAAATGTGCGAATCGACGATGCCCGGCAATGGCTTCAAGTCATGGGCCAATTTGACCGCGACGGCGTAGGCTTGATCATTATCGGGCCCGGAAACCCGGATATCGATCGGGGCCGGCTGGCCGAAATTCAGCACCTGATCCACGATGTCCGCGGGTTGAAAGAAGAACTCCATGGCTGCGAAACGCCTCGGCAATTCCCGCCGCAAGGTTGCCGTCAGGTCCGCGGTAGGCGTGTGTTTCTTTTTCAGCGAAATGAGAATCTCGCCGTCCATGGGGCCGATGGTGGCTGAGTCGCTCAGTGCGATATTGATGCCGCTGTAGGGCAATCCGATATTGTCCAGTATCACGTCGATCTGCCGGTCTCCGACAATCTGGCGAATGGCCTGTTCGACCTGGGCAAAGTATTGCTGCGTCTCTTCGAGCCGCGTCCCCGGCGGGGTGCGCACATGCAATCGCATTTGCCCCGCGTCCACCTGGGGAAAGAAGTCCCTGCCGAGCGCCGGGAACAACAGCAGGGAAGTACCCATCAAAACCGCAAAGAAAATCACCACCGGCCGGGTGTTGGACAACATCCATGTCAGGTAATGCCGATAGCTCTCACGGAACGAATTGAAACCCCGGTCGAAGCGTTGATGAATGATGCTGAATATGTTGCCCGTCGAAGCTACGCGCGGAGCTTCCGCTTCCGCGTGCTGCGTTTGCGTGTGATGCGCTTCAGCGGACGAGCGCATCAAGTATTTGAACAGGACCGGAACCAGCGTGAACGATAGCGCCAGACTCGCCAGAAGCGAGACACACACTGATAGCGACAGCGGAGAAAACAGATACTTTGCGGTCCCTTGCAACAGAAAAATCGGTACGAACACGATGCAGATGCAGAGAGTCGATAACATCGTGGGAACGCCTACTTCGCCGGCGCCCGCGACAATGGCGACCTCCAAGGCATCTCCGCCGCTCAATCGCCGCTCGATGTTCTCGATGACCACGGTGCCGTTGTCGACCAGGATGCCCACCGCGAGCGCGAACCCGCCGAGAGTCATGGTGTTGAGCGTCTGGCCCCCGATGTACATCACGAGCACGGCCGTAATGATCGACAGCGGAATCGATGCCAGAATGATCAACGTGAGGCGCCAGTTGCCGAGGAACAGCAGGATCATCAGAGCCGTGAGCCCCGCGGCCATCGCGCCGCCCATGACCACGCTGTTCAAGGCGGCTTTGACGAAAATCGACTGATCGAAAATCGCCTTGATTTCCACGCTGCTCGGTATGACGCGCTTGATATCGGGCAGCGCCTCGCGGACACCGTCGATTACCGCCAGGGTGGACACGCCCCCCGTCTTGCGAATCGACATCAAGGCGCCCGGCGTGCCATTGACGGCGACGGAGTTTGTCTGGACCTGGAACCCGTCATGCACGTGAGCGACATCCCGCATGAATACCGTCTTGTCCCCTATCGTCTTGATCGGGAAATCATTGATGGCTTCGATGACGTTGGGGCTGTTGTTCATCGTCAGGGTGTAGTCTTTCGAGCCGATCTTGACGTCTCCGGCCGGCAGGATGACGTTTTGATTCAGCAGCGCCTCGCTAACATCCGAGGGCGACAGGCCTCGTGCCTGCAGCGCCTGCTGATCGAGATCCGCCATGATGACCCGTGGCTTGCCGCCATAGGGATACGGCACCTCCGCCCCATGTACCACGGCGAGGTCCGGCCGTATGATGTTCTGGCCCAGATCATTGAGCTTCGTGTCAGGAAGCGCGTTGCTCGAGAGGCTCAATTGGATGATGGGGACGTCGGTGGCGCCATAGCGCAGCACCAACGGGGGTGTGATGCCGGGCGGCATATACTTGAGCACGACCAATGCGCTGCTCGCGAGTTGCGAAATGGCCCGGGTGACATCCGCTCCCTCATGCAGGTATACCTTCTCCACCCCAACGCCGTCATAGCTGTTGGCCTCGATCCGGGAAATGTCATCGACGAGCGAGGCCATCTGCCTCTCATGCAACGTGAGAATGCGATTTTGAATGTCGTTGGCGTTCATCCCGTTGTAGGTCCAAACGACGCTCACGACGGGGATGTTTATCTCGGGAAATATGTCGACCGGCATCCGCAATCCCGCACCTACACCCAAGATGCACAAAAGAGCCAGCATCGCGGCGACTGTGTAAGGATGTCTCAGTACATAGTGAGGGAGGGACATGGATGTACTTTTCGCTTTGGTTACTTGCGCGCGTGGAGTGTCAATTCGATTCGGGTGTTGGCATGGAGTTTCTGCATGATGCGGCTGACATAGTTCTTGATCGTCCCCTCGGCCAACGCCATCGCGTGTGCAATTTCCCGATTGGTGGCCCCGTCGGTTATGTACTTCAACACTCGTTCCTCCTTGTCCGTGAGATTTCCGGTCAACGGTGTGTCGTCCGCGTGAATATCAACGCTCTCTTGGTGATCCGCGGGGTGTCGATTCAGCGATGGCGGCGACGATTTCCCCGATTGCGCGAGATGCCTGAATTGGTCCATCACCTTGCGGGCGATCTGCGGCGTGAGCCGCGATTCTCCACGACGAAGTGCCCGGATGGTTTCCAACAACTCGTCCTCGCCGGCGTCTTTGAGCAGATAGGCTTTGGCGCCCGCCCTGACCGCTTCGAACACCGTTTCATCATCATCCAGTGTGGTGAGCACCAGCACCTGGGTAAACGGATGGGCCGACGTAATTTCGCGCGTGGCGGCAACGCCGCCTTTGACCGGCATGTGCAGATCCATCAACACGACGTCGGGGCGCAAAATCTGAGCGAGCCGCACCGCCTCCTCACCGTTGCAGGCCTGACCCACGCATTCCATATCGGGCGCCATGGACAGCAAGAGAGCCATCCCTCTACGCACCAGTGCCTGATCTTCGGCAATCACCACGCGAATCCTCGGCGAATTTGATTCAGTGACCGATGTCATTTGAAACAAATGGTGCAGCGGAGAATGGTGTTCCAGGAAGTGGCTTTGGTCACTTTTTGACAGTGACTTTGGTCACTTTTCAGCGTGACTTTCGTCACTTTTCGCAGTGACGTCCGGCACTATGCAAGCGCAGCGCGTTGGTGTACTTACCGGGCGTTGGGCGTGGCCACCTGCGAGCTCGTCGCGATGTCGATCAGGGACACCGACAAATCGCCTTCGTTGACGGCACGCGAAGAGTCGGCCAATTCGCGTGTTTGGGGCGCGCCCAGAGGCCCGCGCGCCATGGAGGGCCGCGGAAAGCGCACGCGGAAGCAACTGCCGTCGTTGATCACGCTCTGTACTTCGACTTCAGCTCCATGCGCCGTGCAGATTGATCTGACGATCGAGAGTCCAAGCCCGGCACCGCCGTCTTCCCGCGATCTCGCCTCGTCGACTCGGAAGAAGCGGTCGAAAACATGGGCAATCGCGGCGGCTGGAATGCCGATACCGGTATCGGCGACCTCCAGGACGGCGCCGCTTTCGTCCGCCGCGGTGCGCAACGCCACGCTGCCCCCCGGGGGCGTGAAGCGGATCGCATTATCGAGAAGGTTGACCACGATCTGCTTGAGCCGCGCGCGGTCTCCCCGAATGACCGCCCTATGCAGCATCGACAGGTCGATGGCGATGCCTCGATCCTCCGCCATGAGCCGCATATGTTCGGCGGTACTCAACGCAAGATCCGCCAGGTCTACCTCCACCCACTCCTTTTGTGTTTCCCCCGCATCCAGCCGTGACAGGACCAGCAATCCGGAAACCAGATGCTCCAAACGTGCGACCTCCTCGAGGACGCTGCCCACCCTTTCACGTATTTCCCGCTTGTCCAAATGTGCTTCATGGGTGAGCTCTTGCAGCTCTCCTTTGATTACCGTGAGCGGGGTGCGAAGTTCATGGGATGCGTCCGCGAGAAACCGGCGGGAGGTTTGCACCGATGCCCGCAATCTGCCGAGCATGTTGTTGAGTGAGATCGAGAGCCGTTCCAGCGCGTCTCCGCTCGGTGCAACCGGGAGCCGCAAGGTCAGGTTCTGCAAGCTCATCTGCTCAGCGGTCTGGGATAGCTGATCGACGGGCCGCAAGGCCCGGCTCACGAGCCAATAACCGCCTCCCGCGGCGCAGACGATCAGCACCGGCAGGAGCAACGCCAGCAAGTCGAGCAAGTGGTTCAACCCCTCATCCATCGACGCGAATGAGACTCCCAACTCCACGAGATAGTCGCCGGAAGCCGCCTTGAGCGGTGTTGCGCGGATCATCAGGTGCTGATTGTCCGCGATTCCGGTCAACGCCGCCGCGCTCCCGGTGGACTTCGGCGGAGCGGATGGGCTCACCGCAGCGGGATCGAAACTCCGATTTGCCGGCGGCCCGGAACGAAAGACCACGGTCGCCGGAAGACGCGTGACCCGGACAAAGCGATTGTTGAATTCAGGGGCAACCCGCGTATTGATCTCACGGGCAATGGTGTCGCCGGAGACATCGCTCGGCGCCTCGAGCAGGATCTGCTCGACTTGCGCGGACCGCCGGCGCAACGAATCGGCCAAACTCGATCGCAAATACTGCTGCAAGCCGTAGAAGGTGCCCGCTCCGACGAGAACAAATGTCGCACCCAGCAGAAGCGTGTACCACGCCCCCAATCGGAACGCGAGAGAGCGATGGTTCATTCAGATGCTCATTGGAACGTTCTCATTCAATTTCTATGCGACCTGGGCGGAGCGCTGCAGGCGTTTCGCGAGCGTCGCTCGCGACAGCAAGCCGCGTGCGACCGCTGTATCGACGCCCTGCGCTTCAATGACCAACAGGTGTGTCAAACCGGTACCCTGAAACATCCGATAAAGATCGAGCGCGGTGAGTGTCTGCAGCGACTCGTAATTGACCAGCGATAGTTCACTCCGGGGAGTCATGATTTCCCCCACCGTCACATTCTTGCGCGCCTCGTTCGCGGTTGCCCGCGAGGAACTATGCGGGCGCTCTCGTGCGATGTCGTAGGCAGTGATGAGGCCGGCCACCTGCGGGGCCACCCCTTCGAACCTGCCTTCAGTTGCCAGCAATGCGTGCACGCACAGCCGATTCATGTCGGCGAGTGCCTCATCGATTGAAGTTTCGGTATCCACGGTAATGGGATATTCGTGTTGAAAGTCGGTCAATGCGTGGAATGCTGAATCGTCAGCCTCGAGATGGGAGCCGTCATTCGCACTGGATCGTTCAATCAGGGAGGCAGACCATCGAACTCTTGCCGGCACGACCAACGCGGTTTCCATGATGAAATCTCCTCGAACTACTTTGTTCCACCCGAATCGTTCACTGCCTTCGGCCAGCGGGGCGCCGCCAGATAATACTTTATCTTGGCACGCCCGAGGCCACCTGCATAAACCCGCCGAATTTGCGCATCTATCGCTTCGCGAGCCCGAAAAACACGGGACCGCACGGTGCCCACTGGACAGGACATGGCATGGGCCACCTCCGAGTAGCTCTTGCCGTGGAGTTCGTGAAGCAAGAGGGTCGCGCGCTGTTCCTCGCAAAGTGAGGCGATCGCGTGCCACACGACTTTGAGAGTCTCATCCGCAAGCGCGAGTCCCTCCGGCGTGTCCAGTGCCTTGGGCACGAGGGCTTCCGATAGTTCCTCATGGTCCAGCACGAAAAAACTCTCGCGCCGCATTTCAAGCGACGCGAGCGTCATCGCGGAGGTCATGGCGATCCGATGCAGCCAGGAATAGAATGCCGCGTCCCCGCGGAATCGCTTCAAACCTCGATAGGCTTTCATCAAGGTAATCTGGACGGCGTCCTCGGCGTCCTCAGAATTGTGCATATAGCGCCGGCATACCTGCATCACTCGATGCCGATACTTTCGCACCAATGCGTCAAATGCGCCCCGATCGCCCGACTGAGCTCGCAATACGAGGGCCTGATCGGCGCACAAGGCACCGGCAGGCATCGCCGCGGAATCTATGTATGTCATCCTGCCCACCACCTTGGGGTACCAAGATTAAAAACTCCCTAGTGACTGATTAGAATGTATGGGCAGCGGTCACGCTTTCATTCGCTTGCGACGCGCCGTTGGGGTTCGCGTACGCAATAACCCACGCCCCGAACGGTATGAATGAGTTTCATCGGGAATGGATCATCCACCTTTCTGCGCAGGTACCTCACATAGACGTCCACGATGTTCGTGACGCCCTCGAAGCTCTGGTCCCACACATGATTGAGGATCATGGTTCTCGAAAACACACGGCCGGGTGAGCACAGCAGGTATTCGAGCAGGGCGTATTCCTTGACGGTCAGATCAATGCGTTGCCCGTCGCGCTTGACGAGTTGGGTGATCCGGTTCAGTTCAAGATCGGCGATGCGCAGTACATCGGCGCGTTCGACCGGAGAGCGCCGCAACAGCGCCTTCACGCGGACCAGCAGCTCCGCGAAGTCAAATGGTTTGGTCAGATAATCGTCCGCTCCCGCTTCGAAATGAGCCACTTTGTCTTCGATCGCGTCGCGGGCGGTAAGCACCAAGACCGGAAGTGCGGCATGCGATTGTCGAGCTCGGCGCAAGAGCTCCGTGCCGCTCATCTTCGGCAGCAGCAAATCCAGAATGAGCAGATCGTACGTGTATGAGTGGAGGTAGCTTTCGCCTTCCTGGCCGGTCGCAGCCAGGTCGACCGCAAAGCGTTCTGCGCGCAGCCCCCGGGCAACGAATTCTGCAAGCTTTCGGTCGTCTTCAACGATCAGTATGCGCAAGTAGAGTACCCCCGATGAGCATTGCAAGGCCCTCTCATTGGAACCTCGTTAGAGCACCATTAGAAAGTTCTCATATCGTCTCATTCAGGCCGCGGCTGTCCGGCCAGGAGGGCCAGTTCGGTCCGCGTGTTGGCGTGCAACTTTTCCATGATTCGACTGACATAATTCTTGACTGTGCCTTCGGCGAGGCACATCACATTCGCGATCTGTCGGTTGATCATGCCCTCGGAGATGAGCTGCAAAATCCTCTCCTCCTTGTCACTCAAGGCTTCCGAGTCAGCGGTTCCTGAAACCATATGGGGAGCGTCCTCGCGACGCGGCCCTGCGGAAGGCCGTGGCGCAAGACGCCGAAACTGGTCCATCACCTTGCGCGCGATTTGAGGCGATAATCGAGACTCGCCGCGCTTCAGCGCCCGGATGGTTTCCAGCAATTCATTTTCATCCGCATCTTTCAAGAGGTACGCGTGCGCGCCCGCGCGCACCGCTTCGAATACCGTTTCATCGTCATGGAGTGTCGTTAAAACCAGGATCTGCGTTTTCGCAAGATCGCGCGTGATCTCACGAGTTGCGGCCACGCCTCCTTTGAGGGGCATATGCAAATCCATCAGGACCACGTCGGGATGCAGCAGTTGCGCCAGCTCGACGGCCTCTATGCCGTTGCGGGCCTGTCCCACCACTTCCATGTCGGCCTGCATGGACAGCAACATGGCAAGGCCCCGGCGGACGAGCGATTGGTCTTCCGCAATGACGATTCGGATCGCCGGCTGGTCGCTTCGCTCTTCGGATGTCACAGCAGAACCTGCGCCGAAGTCCGGTGGTGGGGTCTCATGGCCGCGAATCGGCCATGAGACCCCTGAACTCGATCGGATCGATCGATTAGAAGGAGAACCGCAGGCCGATGGTGGGATCGATCATGGACGTGTTGATGTACCCATTGGCGAGGCCGTGCGACACGTTCGACCACATGATGCCTGCATAGGAGTCGAAGCGCTTCGTGAAGTGATAGTCGACCGACGTGGATGCCACGTGGAGGTTTCCGCTGCACGAACCGCTGATGACGGTCGAGCAGCCCGCATTGGCGCCGGTCGCGAACGCGTTCTGCTTTTCCCCGTAATAGGCGAGCGCGACGGTGAGTTGCGATGTCGGCGAATATCGAGCGCCTGCCCAGTACACCTGCAGTATCTTGTCGGCCGCCGTATAGGTCGTGTTGCTCACGGCTCCCAGCGTGTAGCCGCCGATGTCGTCGAATCCCACCGCCAAGGGGATCGAGGGTTTCATGTAGGTGATGTGCTGGTAGCCGCCAAATACGGTCACCGGGACCACGGGGATGGCGTACAAGGCCATGGCTCCATAAGAGGCATTGTCCGAGATCGTGCCGGAGACCGAAGTGCTCGGAGAGAGGCCCAATCCCGGCAAGGCCGCCACCTGCGCAGCGCTCAAGGTATTGATCGAAACCGCATCGCGCATCTTGGTGTAGAACGCATCGACGGACGCTCCCGCGTAATCCGCACCCAGCGACACTTCGACCCCGGAGAAGGCCTCGCCGTTACCGGCGATGGCATAGCTCGCCGCCGACGAGCTTTGGGTTTTGTACTGTGCGCCAACGTGAATCATGTTCATGAAGGTGCCGGCGTACTTGATCGAACCGTCGAGCCGCCGATCCTGCGTGTCGCCGCCTCCGGCCGGAGTACCGGACAATCCGAGCAGCGAGAAGGCATACGAGGTCTGCTGTGGATCGTACTTGGCAATGAGGTCCGCGAGCGTCGAGTTCTGACGGCCGAACGTGAAGGTACCCCAGGTGGGAGAACTGATACCGACGAAGGCTTGCTCGAACGGCTGCCCGGCGATGCTCGAATCGATGTTCGTGCTCTGCGCGTTGAGCGCGCGGCCGTTGTTCTGAGCAACCGATTTGAGGGCGTCGGTGATCTGGCCCGACGCAGGATTGAAGTAGGTCTCGACCTTGAACACGCCCGACCAATCCATGAAGTTCAACGGCTCTTTGCCCTGCAGTCCGATTCGCGACTGGCTCATGCCGTTCGAGGTGATGCCGTTTACGGCATTGTTGCTGTTCTTCTGGACGATGTCCGAGCCGCCCGAGATGAAGTAGTTGCTGAACGGCGCTCCGTGGTTTTCATATTGAAAGTCCACGTCGATGATGCCGTAGAGCGTAATGCCGTGCCAGGTCAGACTTTCGTCCCCCGATGACGCGGACGATGTGGTGGACTGCGCCTGCGCGGCGCTTCCCGCCGCCAGCAGCGCACCGGCCAGGAGGCTTCCCCCCAGACGCGAAAGTCCGCGACGGCTGCCAGCTTGATTGAGCTTCATCGCAGCAGCAATGATTGGGTTGAAATTCCTCACATTGAACTCCATTGGTTTTTAAATACGGTTGGTTGGTTGCATTCGAGCCACAAGTCAAGATTCGTTCGCCGTTTATTAGTTCCGGGCTGATAGAAATCTTGCTTTTCGCGCTTCGTTGCGCATAGCGCACGCCTTCATATCGCGCCTACCCCCTATAATTCGCCTCATATATTACAACCATATGACACAAGATGCCATTCTCGCCACAAAAAGCCCGGTGTAGGCATCTGGAGATCCTGGTGGCCGCGGCGCGCAGGAGCCACAGAGACTATCGCCCGGTACCCCACGGCGCTGAATTATTGCGTTGCAGAAGATTTGATGGCGCCAGGTGCCACATGACCGAAAAGCGTATGGCGTGTTTACAACACCCGCGGCTTAGGACGGCCGGGCCGGATGATTGGCGCGACCGGTTATTTGGAGTTATCGATGTACAGCAGATTGCGCACGTCGGTCACGCCCTCCACCTGCTGCACGATGCCCTCAGCCTCCCCGATCAGGGCGGGCGTGGATACCAGTCCCCTCAGGTAAACGACGCCGTGAATGGTCTGCACGTTGATCTGGTTTGCTCCGAATGCTGGGCTCTGCGCGAGGAGCGCGCGCACCTCGTCGCTGATCTTGGCGTCCGCCGTGCACTGGGGCGTCCCGCACTTGCCGAAGGCGGCACATCCCGCCAGGGCGGCCGTCAAGCAGATGATGAGCGCCGTGGCGCGCATCGATGCGCATATGCGAAATAACGTTCGTTGCTGTTGGGTCATGTGGGCCAGGCTCCGGTCGACCGCCTGTAGCATAACGCACTCGAGCGGTACCGCTCCAAGGCCGTCTCCTCTGAAACCGCCTGACGGCCCATGCCACCCGGCGAGCGCCGCGTGCCTTCAGGCCAGGTAATCGGCCGCAACGGTCTGATCGGCGCGCGCCTTGTCGGCAGCGAAGGCGTTGAACACCGGCGTGAGCACGATGGCCACCAGCAGATTGAGGATCACGCTGTACACCGCGCTATAGCCTGGGAAGGTGTGGTCTCCGATGTGCAGCGGATAAGTGTTCGTCAGTTTCACCGCATAGGCCATCCAGGTTCCGGCAGTCGTCCCCACCGCCCAGCCCGCCAGCAGCGCCCAGGAATTGAACCAGCGCGTGTACGCGCCAAGCATCACCGGCGGCAGTGTTTGTATGATCCAGATGCCGCCCAGCAGCTGCAGCTGAACGGCGTACTGCGTGGGGACGAACAAAATGAATATCAAAGCGCCGCCCTTGACGATCAGCGAGGTCAATTTGGCGACGTGCGACTCCTGCTTGTCGGTGGGATTCTTGTTGATGAACTCGCGATGGATGTTGCGCGTGTACAAGTTCGCCGCCGCGATCGACATGATGGCCGCCGGCACCAGGGCGCCGATGCCGATGGCGGCGAACGCCACGCCGGCAAACCAAGCCGGGAAGCTGTGCAGCAGCAGCGCGGGGACGGCAAAATTGTTGCCGAACTGTTTGAAGCCTGCGGCATACTCCGGCAGCTTGTCCACTCCGCTGGCAATGACGAAGAAGCCGAACAGCGCCAGCAGTCCCAGCATGAAGGTGTAGCCTGGCAGCATGGCGGCGTTGCGGCGGATGACCTTGCCGCTGCTCGCGCTCAAGATGCCGGTGAGCGAATGCGGATACAGGAAAAGGGCCAGCGCGGAACCCAACGCCAGCGTTGCATAGCCGCTGTACGAGCCGGTGGTATTGGGCCCCGGCACCGCCAACAAGAGCTTCTGTGCGGGCACGGCTGAAAATATTTTTCCGAAGCCGCCGAGTTCGTAGGGAATGATGATGACCGCGGCGATGGCGGTGATGTAAATCAGAGTGTCCTTGACGATGGCGATGGAAGCCGGTGCTCGCAGTCCGCTGGAATACGTGAACGCCGCGAGAATCACGAAAGCGAGGAACAGAGGCAGATCGGCCATCAGTCCCGTCCCGGAAATGCCGAGTGCGCCGATGACCACTTGCAGGCCCACGAGCTGCAGGGCGATGTAGGGCATGGTCGCGACGATGCCCGTGATCGTGACCGCGAGGGCCAGCCAGCGATTGCCGAAGCGGCCCTTCACGAAGTCGCCCGCCGTGATGTAGCCGTGCTTGCTGCAGACATTCCACAGGCGCCGAAAGATGAGAAACATCAACGGATAAATGATGATGGTGTAAGGCACGGCGAAGAACGCGACCGCACCCGCACCGAAGGCAAGCGCCGGAATCGCAATGAAGGTGTAGGCGGTATACACGTCGCCGCCCACCAAGAACCAGGTGATCAGGGTGCCGAAGCGCCTGCCGCCCAAGCCCCACTCGTGCAGCTTGTCGAGGTCGCCCTTGCGCCAATGAGCCGCCGCGAATCCGAGCCAGGTGATAAAACCAAACAACAAGACGAAAATGATCAGCGCAATCCAGTTCACTTCCTGCACGGGCGTCCCCTCTTAAACTGCTTATTATTTATTCTTCGACGCAGAAATAGAC
>Ga0210398_10005287_pt1 | contig 12005 bp, 12 predicted proteins | sample IncBWC4OmetaG_FD_161047 | JGI IMG/M metagenome (GOLD analysis project Ga0210398, IMG submission 161047) | Forest soil microbial communities from Barre Woods Harvard Forest LTER site, Petersham, Massachusetts, United States - Inc-BW-C-4-O | ecosystem: Environmental > Terrestrial > Soil >... | reverse complement strand
GCGCTTCTGATCAATCGAACCAAGGCGGCCGCCGCCATTGGTTGGAACTTCATTTGTGTGTCGGTGCGGCAAGAGAAATAGTGTGGCTTGAATGCAGGTCAGTGAGTGCCGGTGACTCTCGCAAATGCTAAGCTAGAAAAGGAAGAAGGGTGCACATCGAAGGAGAGCTTCGTTGCTACCAATGTCAAGGTAACCGCCAGCACGATGCGAAGAGCTCTTTCTGGTACGCGCACTGCAAGGTAACTGCCGATTAAGATGCCCGGTATTGATCCCAAGATTAGGGACACGAACAAGGATATGTCTGTCGAGCCCAGCAGCCAGTGACCTATTCCAGCTGCGAAAGTTAAGGGCACAGCATGGACAATATCGGTCCCCACGATCCGTGAAGTGGAAAGTTTAGGGTAGAGCAGGATTAGAGCTGTGACGCCGATAGCGCCGGCGCCAACCGACGTAAGTGTCACGAGAACACCTAGAACACCGCCCATGACGACTGTGACGGTCGCGATGCGTTCCGAGCCGAGACTGCTGATCCGATCGGAGTAGCGGGCGATGATCCATTTGCGGAATACCAAGACCACCGCCGTTAGGAAAAGTGCTACTGCGAGGAATGCCGTGATGAGGTCTCTTGCTACGACGCTATTGATGTCCAGGTAGCTTAGGACGCACATGGTCAGTACGGCCATGGGAACGCTGCCGGCGGCCAAGCGGCGAACGACGCTCCAATCAATGGTCCGGCTAAATCCGTGAACCAAGCTGCCGGCGGTCTTCGTCGTTGCCGCAAAAAGTAGGTCGGTCCCAACTGCCGTCGCAGGGTGGATTCCGAACAATAGGATGAGCAGCGGCGTCATGAGCGAACCGCCGCCAACGCCGGTTAGGCCCACCAAGACCCCGACGGCAAAGCCGGCCAACGAATAAACCGGTTGCAACGAACCAATCATGCCCACGACGACATCCTACGCAACCGACAAGGCCACCCACTGTCCGGTAATTTGATCATGTCCAGAGCCGGCAGTCTATCGCTCCCGCAAAAGAATCCTTCGCGTACAGGTTAACTGCAAAGACCGGAAAGCGGCTTTTGTTCGACAGCGATTGGAGCTGTCGAGGATGCAGAATTTTTTGGTCGGGCGGAGCCGTTTCAGTAGGCGTTTCGACTACGCATGACCTCGAGAATGGTCTTTATGATAATGAGAAAATCCAGCCGCAAACTCCAATTGTCGATGTACCACAGGTCGAACTGCACACGGCGCTGGATGTCAGCTACGGTGGGAGTAGGGCCACGGTGTCCGTTGACCTGGGCCCAACCGGTCAAGCCGGGTTTGACGTGATGGCGAAAGGCATAATTGCTGACGACCTTGTCGAAATGATTGTCGTGAGCCAAGGCATGGGGGCGTGGGCCGACCAATGACATGGTGCCGCTCAAGACATTGAGCAGTTGAGGCAACTCATCGACGCTGGTGCGGCGTAGCCACTTGCCGATACGTGTTACCCTGACGTCAGACTCTGCTGCCTGGCAAATCGTCAGACCGTCTTCGAGCACCGACATCGATCGGAATTTCAAGATCTGAAATTGCCGGCCGTTGAAGCCGCAGCGCCTTTGGCGGAAGAGGACAGGACCTGGCGAGTCCAATTTGATCAGCGCGGCAGTTACGGTCAACAATGGCAGCAACAGAATGAGGCCGGCGGCGGCGCTTAACACATCGATCGATCGCTTTACGCCGCGCTCGAAGGCACCGAGCGGACCGCGATGCAACTCGATGCAAACGGTGTCGCCCATCACGTGCGTTGGATAGCTCAGAACGTCTGAAGCCATGCCAACGGGGATGAGGCTGACCGGTAGCGGCAGAATGCGAAGTCCAGCGAGCAATTTCTTCAGATCTTTCCAGCGCTCCGCGTCTACTCCCAAAATGATCTCTTCGACGTTTGATCCGCGGACATATCGAACGATATCGGAGATAAAATCATCCAGCTGTTCGGAATTAAGCGGCAGGACGGGGAGCATGAATTGATGTTCGAGCTGAAATCCGTGCTTGATCAGGGTGTGTAGCACCTCACCGCTGTCGCCTGATGCATCGTCGGCGATCAAAATCGCATTTCGTCCAGAGAACCTGTGATTAGCCAGGCCGCGCTTGAGAACGCTGCGGTAGATGACGCGCAGCGTGATCAATAGACCAAGGCCAACGGTGGCGAAGGCAAATACCGAGACACGCGAAAACTGGTCGCCGACCTTCAACGCAAATGCAGCGCCGAAGAGGAAAAGAAAGACGCTGACCCAGGCCGTGGTTACGCTGAAAACTTGAGTCTTGAGCGCCAGCAATTCAGCGGGATCATACAGATCGCGACCCTTCATCAGTGAAATAAACAGGGCCGCGACAATCGCAGCCGATCCAAAATATCGAAAAAGATCGCCAGGATCGCCGAAGGCGCCGAAGTTGTAGAGAATTCCGGATCCCACGCCGCAGATCAGAATGGCCGCCACATCGCATCCGATGGCGATGACGCCGACGGAGCGATAGGAAATCGGCCACTTGCGCGCCGGCTTTGGCGACGTCAAAAGTTCAGCGCTCGCGCCAATCACGCTACTTGCGGGTTTCACAAAGTTCATCTAAGCCACTGACAACGAAGTGGTTTCTCGCTTCCGAGTGGAAGCTTACTCACATGCCCGCGCCAAGAAGAAGTTATTAGCATTGTTTGATCTTTTGGCAAGTTCATTATGCTGCGGTGCGTTAATTTTAATGATTTATATGCTTCGGGTGACTGGGTGCGACATTACAAACCACACACAAAAGTTGGAGAATCCGTACGTGGATACCGTCGCGCCTTTGCGCGCGTATGGCGGCGGCCTGCCGGCTACACTTCGCTAGGGGGCATCGACCACTCTGCGCTCTGCGGCCTTCCGGGCCGATGAGGAAGTCGCGGCGGCCCCGAATTGTATTTCGGGCAGCGAGCCCGCTATAGAAGCGGGCGCGTAAAGCTGTGCCAGATTGCGTGTGGCACATCCGGCTGGGGGCGCTAACGACCGCCGGCTCGAGGTTTATTCGTCATGAATTTCGGTTCCGCCCGATTGCCGCAGTTGCCTGGTGTCCTGGTTCCCAAGCGCTATGTCGACGGCCGCGGTTGGTTCAGCGAAAGCTTCCATCAAGAGCGGTTGCGCGAAATCGGCATAAGTCACCCCTTCGTCCAAGATAACCAATCGAGCTCCAAACGAGCGGGCACGCTGCGCGGTTTTCATTTCCAACGACCACCGGCTGCGCAGGCCAAATTGGTTAGCGTGCTGCGCGGACGGGTCCTCGACGTCGCTGTCGACATCCGACGCGGCTCACCGAGCTTCGGAAACTATGTTTCAATCGAGCTCTCGGCGGAAGGCGGCGAGCAGCTTTACATTCCGACCGGGTTTGCCCATGGCTTTATCACTCTGGAGGACGATGTTGTCGTGATGTACAAGACGTCTGATTATTATGCGCCGTCGCATGAGGCCGGGATTTGCTGGAACGACCCGGATATTGGCTTCTCGTGGCCATTCAAGGACGCCAACATCATCAAATCAGAGAAGGATGGGCGGCTTCCACGGCTTAAAGATTTCGATAGTCCCTTTCCCTACGAAGGCCAACCACTCGCGACGGCGACGATTCCCAAACTCGGATAACCACGAAGGATTTGTTTATGAGGATCGTCGTCACCGGTGGGGCCGGCTTTATCGGATCAGCCCTGGTCAGATATCTGATCGATCATACCGACCACGACGTGTTGGTCATCGACAAACTGACCTATGCCGGCAATCTCGCGTCGCTTGATTCAGTCCAAGGTCATCCTCGCTATCGCTTCTGCTGCACCGATATCTGCGATCGCCCGGCCGTCGCTGACCTGTTTGAGAGTTTCAATGCGGATGCGGTCATGCACTTGGCCGCCGAAAGCCACGTCGACCGGTCGATCGATAGGCCAGCCGATTTCATCAACACGAATGTCGTCGGCACCTATGTCCTTCTCGAAGCAGCGCTTGCCCATTGGCGGCGGCTGGGGGATCGCGCAAGCCAATTCCGTTTCCTGCATGTCTCGACCGACGAGGTCTATGGCGCGCTCACCGACGCTGGGCATTTCACCGAGGAAAGCCGTTACGACCCGCGTTCGCCCTATTCGGCCACCAAGGCAGCGTCAGATCATCTGGTTAGGTCCTGGGGTCATACCTTCGGGCTACCCATTCTAATCACCAACTGCTCGAACAATTACGGGCCGCATCAGTTCCCGGAAAAGCTGATCCCGATGATGGTCATCAAGGGCTTAGCGGGGGAGCCGATGCCGGTATACGGGCGCGGACTGAACGTGCGCGATTGGCTATTCGTCGACGATCACGCGCGCGCGCTCACTTTGGTGCTGGAGCGCGGCCGGATCGGACAAACCTATGCCATCGGCGGCAATGCGGAGCGTCGCAATATCGACGTGGTCGGCGCGATTTGCGACGCGATGGATAGGCTCGTTCCGTCAAAAAGCCTGTCGTCCTATCACGAATTGATTGGCTTCGTGACGGATCGACCAGGGCACGATTTTCGCTACGCGATCAATTTCGCCAAGCTGAACACCGAGCTGGGCTGGTCGCCGCGATACTCTTTCGAGACCGGGCTAGACTCGACGGTGCAATGGTATTTGGAGAACCAGAGCTGGTGGCGGCCGCTCTTGTCCAAGCACGAGGCCGATGTCCGGCGCGGCCTCGCGAAAATGAGAGTCTAGCGAATGCGCATGCTGCTCCTCGGCGGCACCGGCCAGGTCGGGACGGAAGCGCGGGCTTTGGCATTGCCACCGGGTGTTCGAATTTTCGCGCCACCGCGGTCAGCCGTTGATCTGCAAGATGCGGCCGCCATTGCAAACATCGTCGCGGCGGAGCCGTGGAGCGCGGTCATTAACGCCGCCGGCTATACCAATGTCGACGGTGCTGAAAGCGAGGAGGCGAAGGCTGTTGCCATCAACGCGACAGCGCCTTCCTGGCTTGCCGCAGAAACCGGGCGTCGCAGGATACCCCTCATCCACATCTCGACTGATTATGTTTTCGACGGGCGTAAAGGCGCACCCTATGTCGAAAACGATGCCACGGCGCCACTGAATGCCTATGGCCGCAGCAAGCTCGCCGGTGAACGGGGCGTGCAACGCTCCAATCCCCGGCATGTCATCGTGCGCACGGCCTGGGTCTACAGCCCCTATGGCAAGAATTTCGTCCGCACCATTCTGCGGCTTGCCCAGGAACGGGACCGCCTGACCATTGTCGCCGATCAGCAGGGCTGTCCAACGGCGGCACGCGACATTGCCAAGGCCTGCATCGATATCGCGCTGCGCTGCGCCAGGGGCCAGGAGCGGGCATCGTACGGCACGTATCACTTTGCCGGGGCAGGGGAGGCGACCTGGTTTGAGTTTGCCACCGCCATCGTCGAACTGGCATCGGGCCGGACCCGGCGGTCGCCGCAGGTGGTGCCAATCCGAACCGTCGATTATCCGACGCCGGCGCTCCGCCCGGCCGACGCACGGCTCGATTGTACGAAAATCTTGCGTAATTTCGACGTCACGATGCGGCCTTGGCGCGAGGCGCTCGGCGAGACGATCGATCGCATGCTGACGAGCACGGAGAACGCATGAAGGGCATCATTCTCGCCGGTGGCTCGGGCACGCGGCTTTATCCGGCAACGCTCGCCATCAACAAACAGCTATTGCCGGTCTACGACAAGCCGATGGTGTACTATCCGCTGTCGGTCCTGATGCTCGCCGGCATCAGCGATATCCTTCTCATCTCAACCCCCGAACATTTGCCTTTCTACCGGCATCTGCTCGGTGATGGAGCAGCTTGGGGAATCCGACTGAGTTACGTGGTGCAGGACAAGCCGGTCGGTCTCGCCCATGCCTTCATTCTCGGAAGAGAATTCGTCGGCGGCGATCAAGTTGCGCTTATCCTCGGCGACAATGTGTTTTACGGCGCCGGACTTAGAGCCGAACTCGCAGACGCTGCCGCGCGTCGGGACGGCGCGACCGTTTTCGCCTATCACGTCAGCGACCCCAGCCAATACGGCGTGGTAAACTTTAACGAAGCTGCCCAACCGATCGACATCGTCGAGAAGCCCAAACAGTTTCTATCAAACTGGGCAGTGACCGGGCTTTATTTCTACGACAATAGCGTTCTCGACATTGCCGCAAATTTGCGCCCATCGGCGCGCGGTGAGTTAGAGATAACCGACGTCAATCGGCGCTATCTGGAGCTCAACAAGCTTCATGTTGTCAAACTTGGTCGTGGCTATGCCTGGCTCGATACCGGCACGCACGATGCGCTTTTGGAGGCGGCAGAGTTCGTCCGTTCGGTCCAGCACCGGCAAGGACTTCTCGTCGGCTGTCCTGAGGAAGTCGCGTATCTGCAAGGATTCATAACCGCGGAGCATCTTCGGGGCTTGGCAGCGAAATACAACAAATCCGGCTATGGTCAGTATCTCGAGCGGTTGATCGACGAACCGGTTCGAAGCTGAGCGCCGTAGCGACTGGCCGGCGGAGCAATGAAGCCCATCGCACGTGCAGTGGCCTTGTTGGCGGTGATTAACTTGCCTGGCTGTTCGCCAAGCAAAGCCACAGACATGACTGCTTGCCAGAACGAAGCCGATCGCTTTTTCAAGGGGCGCCAAGAAGGCGATATGGACGACCCTCGAAATCGCTACATAATCGAATGCATGGCTGCCAAGGGTTACGATTTTGATGTTTATCCTGCGGCTTGCACCGATCGTCACCCTTTCCCGACCCAACCGGCGTGTTTCGTCAGGAGTAACTGGCTGGCTAGAATGTTTGAGCACTTCTTCGGTCGCTAAATAAGTGCAGAAAGTCCGCCGATTTACCGGTCGAGCAGCCGACCAAGTTCGATTTGGCCGTCAATCTCAAGACTGCCAAAGTGCTCGGCGTGGCGTTTTCAGACTCATGCACCACACATAATCTCAAACATAAAGACCGCCTCGCGGCGGTCTCTCCGAAATCCGATCAGGCGTTTTGATCAGGCGGCTGCGAGAGCAGCGGCGACGTTTCTCTTGGTCCTGCGACAAGCAAAGAAGCCAAGCCCGACAAAGCCGCTGAGTAACATCAACCACGTCGACGGCAGCGGGGTCGGGGTGACAAAGGAGAGGCTAACGTTATCAAAGTCGCCTTGCGCATCCGCGGTCGTGTCACTGAGTACGATCGAAATTGGACCGCTCGCGGTTGCGGTGTAAATCGCAGTGTAAAGCCACCAATTTCCGCTTTCTTGGACCGGGGTGCCAATGGGAGTGGCATAGGTTGTCAGACCATTGATGACAAGGGCGACGGTACCGCCTTCGCCAATGTCTTTACGAAATCCTACATAAACATCCAGCGTGTAGGTATCGCCAGCCACCGCCGTCGCGCTAACAGTCTGCGAAATCGACCCACTGTTAGTCCAAGCTACCGTGGTCCCGTTCGGCACAGAATTGAAATATGTAAAGTTGCCGGCCGTCGTGCCTGGATCGAATAGGCCGCCGGGCCCGGTCCCGCTCGTGGTCCAGTCCGTAATTATTTCATTTGTGGTATAGCTACACCCGGTACCGCAACCGCCGTTTGCATATGGCGGGGGTTGCAGTTCAAACGAAGGATTTAGGACCGTTATCGTACCGGCGTTCGCGCTGTTCGACACCAGTGCTGTGCCCGCTATAACAACCGTCGCAAGCGCAGCGCTAGCCGCAATCTTATTGATCGGATGCATGATCGCCCCCTTCGGCGAACGCCTAAAACGCCGCAACAAAAGGCTACTGATTTCCTAAATACCCGTCAAGGAGGTGTTTTGGCCATCAGCCCAAATATACGCATTGTTCAATAAGATCACTCGCCCGGCCCGTCGGCAAACGGAAGCAAAGACCTGAATGACACAATCCTTGCGGCAGTTCGTCGGCGGCGATCAGGCGCGCTTATTCTCGGCGACAACCTATTCTACGGGACCTCTATTCGGACTCTGATCGATCGGTCCTGACCCACTGCGCATCGGTTTTGTTGAATATTTTGATGCGATAGAGACCGAGCTTTCCGAGTATGTAGAGCGGAATCGATATGACGGTGCCGATGGGCACGACATCACGGCCGCATTTCAGCCAGGCCAGGAAAGCCGCCAGCACAAATGTCGCCAAGGCTGCAGCGCTCACAATAAGGGGCCAGAAAGCGAAGCCCAAGAGAGCGCAAACCGCCGTGATCACGACTGTTGCGACGACCAACATGGCGAGCAGAGACAGTGGCGGGACCGTCAGGTCGAGTGTGAGCGCAAGTAAGCTCCAGTTCCCGGTCGTAACAGCTCTGTAAAGGAGCTGCGGGGCGGTCGTCAGGATCATGCTGATATGGCCCCGCTCCCAGCGTTCGCGTTGAGTGCGGGCAGCTTTGGCGGACGACCCAAACTGGCTTGAAACGAGCGCAGAGGGACAAAACAGGGGGGGATGCCCCTGCGACGTCAGGTCGAGGCCGAGCTTAAGATCTTCGACGAGCCATCCATTGGCAAGATCAACGCTACGGATCACGTCCCATGGAAATGCCATGCCGGTGCCCATCAGCTGGCAGGGCAACCCGAGTGCCCAAAGCCCCAAGGGGCGCAGCCAGTTCTTCACGCGCCAGGCAAATTCGGCAACCTGTTGGTTGATCCTTGAATTTGCCGGTGCGGACATCAGGTACAAGGCCTGCACGGGCCGGTGAGACGCGGCGCATAATCCCGCCAATCGCGGAATTGCGTTTGCGGCGATCCTGCAGTCCGCGTCGATCATGATCAGGATATTGGGGGGAGCTGAACTGAGGTGCTGGATGCCAAAGTCCAGGGCAAAGCCCTTGCCGCGCCTGGTCGGATCATGGCGCTCGATGACCTCGGCACCTGCCGCCGCAGCCACGGCCGCGGTATCGTCAGTACAGTTGTCGGCAACGACAAGCAGTCTGTCACCCGGTCGCAGCTGCCTTTTGATATCTTCCAGCGTCGGCAACAGTCCGCGGCTCTCATTGTGGGCTGGCACTAATACTGCAATATGCGCGTCGACAGCGGAATTGGTGTTCGATGAAGTTGCGTCATATCGGCGTGCCAACGTCAGCGCCGCAAACACCTCGACGAGGAATACGGCGACGGCCGCAGCAACAATCGCTGCGACGAATGTTAACAAGGCAGAGAAGAGAGGCACCATTTTGAATTCCTAGCGGTGAGTATCGTCCATCGCGATAGCGCCAAGGGGTGCCACTGCCGCGGCTGCCGGAGTTCCGTAACTGGCGTATTCTTCGGAAGCAGTATTTAGCACTGCTTGCCAAGTATAGTACCGAATATCCTAGTTCGGTGGTTAATTGGTCGCGGCTGGACGTGAACTCGGGAAACAATCGTCAGTTAACGGCGGCAAAATGGCCAAATCGCTTCTTGCCTGACTGCTGCGATGCACGCTCAGCGGTCGAGATGGTCAACAAGCGCCGCGCCGATCATAGAGGCGCGCGGTAGCTAGACCTCCGCCAACGGGCACGGACGCGCTCGACCGGCGCGGTTCCGGGCCAATAGGCGACATTCGCAGGCGCACAAAATCGTAGGGGCCACCCTGCGGCAGCCCCTCCATTTGCCCCAGTTTGTTTTGCTTGTTCAGGCGACCGCTTGAGCGCGCCGCTTCCTGCGCCAGCCGAGCAATCCCATCGCGCCGAGGCCGCCAGCGAAGAGCGGGAGCGCGGCGGGCAGCGGAGTGGGATCAATTTGTCCTTCATTCAGGCCCCGTGACCCTGACAAATTCAATAAGATTTCGTTTCCATATGTGTACCCGCCACCATAGCCGTAGGGGAGGAGCGCATCCGGGGACGTAAGGCTCAATGTGTCTGTGTACAAAATAAGTTCGCTTTGGCCATTCGTAAACCAGAACGCATACTGCGCCGTTGGCCATATGGGGTATCCCGGTGAAGTATCGTGTAAAAAGATCCCGCTTGTGTAATTTTCCGAAGGGTAGCCATTCCCCGCGCTCGTTTGAATCGCAGCTGACAATATCTCGTCGCTAGTAGAGTCGAAGGTGAACGAACCGGTAGCTGTTGTCTGCGGGCAACTAAAACACACGTTCTCTAAGTCGAAGGTTGTGATTACATCGGAAAATGCTTGGGAACAGGGCAGGATAAATGTCGCAACCATCGATGCAAAGGCAATTAGCGTTGAGGTTGGGGATTGCCGATTGGACATTTCTAGCTCCTCTGGCAAGGGCATCTCCTGAGAGATCCCGATGGTTGAAGTGTTTGCTTGTCTATTGCGTGAAGAATTTTTGACGGGCTGTTTGTACTATGCGCGCACAACATCCTATCAAGCTTGGACGCTGCGCTTCCTGCGCCAACCAAGCAGACCCATCGCGCCGAGGCCAGTAGCGAAGAGAGGGAGCGCGGCGGGCAGGGGCGTTTCTGCGATCCCAATCGTGTCAGTAACCGGAACGAGGTCGAATGTCAGTCCCTGAGGGTTGCCACTTATTTGATTGACAGTTGTGGTTCCCACTTCGATCAGACCATTAGAATTGCCTGAATCGTGGGCGTCCGCGAAAAGAACTCCCGCTACGCTTCCATTGTGAAGGTCAAAGTCTTGGGAAGTATCGCTGCTTGAGAAATTAAAGACGAGATCATTTCCAATGATCTGCAACGAAGTGCCAAAAAGTAGCGCGGATGAGTTAGCAAATGTAAGGGTGTCTGTACTCGCGGGAAGAACGTCCGAAGGAGTCCCAGGAGGATTTGAAAGTACTAGATTCCAATCAGTAATATTTGAGGCGTCCAGGACCCCAGATGAGACATTTGTGGCGATTGTTCCGACAACCGAAGAGCCGTCCAATGAGATATTGACATTGAAGGTCGTCGCGTTTGCGCTGGAGACTGTCAATAAGCCTAGGCATGCAAGTGCCGATGCTGTTTTCATGGCTTCCCCCGGAGAGTAAACGCCGCGCGCAGTCATTAGTCGCAGCGTGTAAACTACGGGTTCTACTAATAGTGCAGGTTTTGCGGTCAGGGCCTAGTCGTCAATCCGGCCAATGCCGCGACCGCCGAACCCGCATTGCCCGAAGTGGAACAAGCCGCCCCGACCATGGTTGCGAATCCAGGTCCTTAGCGTCCCCATTTATCGCCGACGAGGTGATCGAGCGAGCCGTTCGGATTGCGGTAATCGGCGGTCGGAAAGTGTCGGTATTGGTCATTTTCGACCGGGCTAGTCGGTGTCCACGCCTAAGAGGGATTGCCATACAGTTCCGGTAACAGCCGCTGGCGTTGCCGCCAGCGACCATCGGCCGAGCCGGTCCATGTAGAGATAGAGCACCGGCGTGGTGTAGAGCGTCAGCAATTGGCTGATGATCAGCCCGCCCATGATCGAGATGCCGAGCGGCCGGCGGGTCTCGCCGCACCCATAACTGCCGCTGCTGTCCGTTACTGCGGCGGCCGGGTCGGGCCATGAGCGGACATTCGCGAGCGCAAAATAAAAGGCCGCCTTGTGCGGCGCAATTGCCAGTCGCGAAGTGTCGCAACGGGCCATCAACTGCCTCACGCACCGCAGCAAACAACATTCCTAATCGATCACGTTTTCGGCGCGGCCAGACGGCCTCATGCAGAAAGACCGCCTCACGGCGGTCTCTCCAAAATCCGATCAGGTGTTTTGGTCAGGCGGCTGCGATAACAGCAGAACGGTTCTTCGAGCCGTGATAAGCAAAGAAGCCGAGACCGACGAAGCCAGCAATCAGCATCGTCCAGGCTGAAGGTAACGGCGTTGCTGCGGTGAAAGTAACACCTGCAAATCCTGCCGTATCCTGGACGCGGAATTGATCGTCAGGGCTGACGAGAGCGTTGTAGGCACCGGACGCGAGATCGAAATTGCCACCGTAAATCTGGTAATTGGCACCGGTTATCACGCCGTTTGTTACAGTAAAGCCATTGTCGACAATATATTCGCCGAGCGATGCGGCATAGTCCGGTATGTTGAAGGGCGCCGCAGGAAGGCCAGTAATTCCGGCGGGATAGGAATCAATTACGACATT
>Ga0210398_10005286_pt1 | contig 12005 bp, 14 predicted proteins | sample IncBWC4OmetaG_FD_161047 | JGI IMG/M metagenome (GOLD analysis project Ga0210398, IMG submission 161047) | Forest soil microbial communities from Barre Woods Harvard Forest LTER site, Petersham, Massachusetts, United States - Inc-BW-C-4-O | ecosystem: Environmental > Terrestrial > Soil >... | reverse complement strand
TGTTCGCGGGGAGGAACATTCCGCGGCGAGGACCAGACAGAATCGCAGAAGAAATGCAGCGGGTCGCTACTCTTCATCCTCCCTGAGGCGGGCCATCACCGAGAGATCTTCCAGCGTCGTTACATCGCCGAGGGTTTCGTCGCCGGCCGCAATCTGACGCAACAATCGGCGCATGATTTTTCCACTACGAGTCTTAGGCAACGAATCGGTAAAACGAATCTCATCCGGGCGCGCGAGGGCGCCGATTTCCTTCACCACGTGACGTTTTAAATCTTCGCGTAATTTGTCATCGCCCTTGCGCCCGCCCTCCAACGTGACGAAGGCCATCACGCCCTGCCCCTTCATCTCATCGGGCTTGCCGACGCAAGCCGCCTCGGCCACCGCCTCATGCGAGACCAGCGCGCTTTCGATTTCCATTGTGCTCAGGCGATGCCCCGAAACATTGATGACGTCATCGACGCGTCCCATAATCCAGAAGTAGCCGTCCTCGTCGCGGCGGGCGCCGTCACCGGTGAAATACATGCCGTCGATCTGGCTGAAGTAGGCGGACTTGTAGCGCTCGGGATCGCGGAAAATCGTTCGCAGCATCCCCGGCCAAGGTCGCTTCACCACAAGGAAGCCGCCCTGATTCGCTCCGACCGGTTTGCCCTCGCGCGTGAGGACATCAGCAGCTATGCCTGGGAGTGGACGCGTCGCGGAGCCCGGCTTGGTTGCGATGGCGCCGGGGACGGGGCTGATCATGATGCCGCCGGTTTCGGTCTGCCACCAGGTATCCACGATCGGGCACCGATCGCCGCCGATAACTTTGCGATACCACATCCAGGCTTCAGGATTGATCGGCTCACCGACCGACCCGAGCAGGCGCAGACTCGACAGGTCATGCTTCTTGACCCACTGGTCACCCCATTTGAGAAAGGTGCGAATCGCGGTCGGCGCGGTGTAGAAAATCGACACGCGGTATTTCTCGATGATCTGCCAGAAGCGATCGTTCTCAGGAAAATTCGGCGCGCCCTCGTACATCACCACCGTCGCACCGGCCGCCAACGGCCCGTAAACGCTATAGCTATGACCCGTAACCCATCCGATGTCGGCGGTGCACCAGTAGATGTCGTCATCCTTAATGTCGAACACCCACTTCATCGTCTGCGCGACGTGAGTGAGATAACCGCCGGTGGTGTGCAGCACGCCCTTCGGCTTGCCGGTAGTACCGGAGGTATAGAGCGTGAAGAGCGGATGTTCCGAATCGAGCTGCTCGGCCGGACAATTCGCGCTCTGCGCGGGGACCAGCTCGTCCCACCACACATCGCGACCCTTCTTGAAGTCTACTTTTGCGCCAGTGCGGCGAACCACCAGCAGTTTCTCCACCGAGGGCGCTCGCTTGAGCGCCTCATCGACGTTGGCTTTGAGCGCGACCTGAGTGCCGCGGCGCCATCCCGCGTCGGCGGTGATGACCAGCTTCGCTTCCGCGTCGTTGATGCGATCGGCGAGCGCCTCGGCGGAAAATCCTCCGAACACCACCGAATGAATCGCGCCGATGCGGGCGCAGGCGAGCATCGCGATGGCGGCCTCGGGAATCAGCGGCATGTAGATGGCGACGCGATCGCCCTCTTTCACGCCGAGACTCTTGAGCGCGTTGGCCGCGCGGCCGACCTCGTCGGCGAGCATCTGATAAGTGAGGATGCGCGAATCGCCGGGCTCGCCCTCCCAGATGAATGCGACCTTATTGCGGCGTCCGTCGCTCAGATGCCGATCGAGGCAGTTATATGCTGCGTTGAGCTTGCCGCCGACGAACCATTTCGCGAACGGAAAAATCCACTCGAGGACTTTGTCGTACGGCTTGAACCATGAGAGTTCGTCGCCGCATTCGCCCCAGAATTTTTCCGGATCCTGCTCGGCGCGACGGCAAATCGCATCGTACTCTTCGAGGCTTTTAATTGATGCGCGCCGGGAAAATTCCGCCGGCGGCGGAAATTTGCGCGCTTCGCTCAGTACCGATTCAATATCGTGACCCTCAGCACCAGCCATGGCCAAGTCCTTCCTTTTTAAATCCTGCCCCGCGCTTCGCGTGTCTTGAGGCTCAGGTACAGCGTCGCGGCGTCGCCGTTCTCCCGCCGATTCGATCGAATTTCGCGCAGCCGCTCCAGCAGATCCGGCTCGATGCTCGCGGCGAACTCCGCGGCCAACTCGACCGCGCGGGCGGCCCAGCGCAAAACAATCCGGCCCTCCAGCCCGCTGAAATCGTCGAAGAACCAGGCGCAACTGGTGAGCGAGGCTTGCGCCGCGCGGGCCATCTCGAACAGCAGCATCAGGCGGTCGCGGGTGCGTTCATCAGTTACCTTGTGGCGCGCGAAAAATTCTTCGGTCAACGCCATGGTCCGATCGTTGAGCACCCGCATCGATTCGCGCAACAGCACCGCATGATTGGGCGACAGCGCCGGCGCGAAGCGATCGTATATCGCATTGGCATGATCGACCACGAAGTGCATCGCGTCGAACAGGGGCGTGCGCCATTCCTGGTTGCTGTTTCCTTCCAGGCGGCATCCGCAGTTCGCGCGCCACCGCTCGATGCCGTGCGCACAACTCCACGCGCTCGGACGATCGATAACGAAACTTCCGACGCCCGGATGCGACGCGAGGTAGTCGCTGAGGTTGGTGATGACGATGTCGTCGCGGCGCTGCAGGGTCATGATCGCGCGCGCGAGTTCGGCCGCCCCGCTCTTCTTATGATGCCCAAACGTCTCACCATCGGTTGCGAGCAGAATCGCGCTCCCCGGCTCGTGCTCCAAAGCGATGGTCGCAAGAAGGTCGGCAAACGCGTTTCCGTTGTCCATCGCGCCGCCGAACGAGATTTCCGCCGACAGCGCGCGATCGAAACGAAAGACCGCAAGGCGGAGACCATCGCGCTGCCAGATGAAGGGACCAGCGCTGCGATTTTGCGCGGCCTCGCCACCGAAGCTACCTTGGTCCCCGGCAAGAATGGTGAACTTCAAACCAGCCTCCGCGAGCGACTGAATCGTCGCATCGTCAACCGCGCATTCGGGCAACCACATGCCGTCGGGGCGATGCCCGAAGCGATAGACGAAATCCTCGATGCCCCACGCGATCTGCAACTCGCGATCGCGTGGCGCCAGCAGCGGAAGTATCGAGTGGTTGTAGGATTGTGCGATCGCGTTGCCATGGCCGGAATGGGCGGCGGCGCTAAGCTCATCGCCACGGCGCATCGCGCGATAGGCGGGCTTCCCGTGATGCTCCATCCACGCGGTCAGGGTCGGGCCGAAATCGAAGTTCAGCGATTCGTAGTTGTTGCGGACATGAACGACGGTCCCCTCCATCGTGTGGGCATGCGCGTTGGCGGTGTAGCAATCACTTAGGATGCGCTCGTTCCAGTTCGCAAACGGCGCGGCGCTGGGCTCCGGAGCAATGAGCCCGGTCCAGGGGCTCTCGCGCGGAGGCTGATAGAAGTGACCGTGAATAATTACGTAACGTGGCTCAGGCATCTAGTTAATGTTGCGCCATCACAAGGACGCTGAAAAGCGTCTTTCCGGAAGCTCGGCGCATGGTTCCCCCTCGCGAAGAATCCCTTCTTTTTGCGCAATTCGCGCTACTTATCAAGAAATATCGGTGGATAAGCGATCGTAATGAAAAGGGCCGCCAGATTGCTCCGGCGGCCCTTCTGCAAGATTCGATATCCAGCGATCAGTTGCACGCCGCGGCGAAGGACCCTTTGATCGCCGCCTCGCCCTTCTGATTCAGCACCTCGAGGTCGCCCTCGATGATCTTCTCGCCATTCTTTTCGGTCTTGTTGGTGACCTTGCCTTTGCAGGTGACCACATCCCCCGGCCATACGCGGGTGGCGAAGCGCACTTTGAAGCGCCGCACCTGCCCGATGCCGACGTAATCGGTGAGCGCCTTCGAGAGCAGGCCCGCCGTGAACATCCCCTGCGCGAAGACGGTTGGGATTCCCGCCGCCTCGACGAAAGTCTGATCATAATGCAGCGGCACGAAATCGCCCGACGCACCCGCATAGCGGACGAAATCCGGCCGGGTCAGGCCTTCGACCACGAACGCCGGAATCGTATCGCCTACTTTGATGGAATCATACTTCAATTTTGCTGGCATGGTTCTGATCTCCTACGCCTTCACGGCCTGGCCGGTTTCGATGAGCGTCGAGCGCGCGATCGCAACCTTTTCGTTTTTCTGGTTGGTGTACTCGGTTTCCATCAGCAGCATGGTCATCTTGCCGCCGCGGCCGCCCTCCTTCTCGATAATGTCGGCGACCTTCGACACGCCAGTGAGCGTATCGCCGACCAGGATCGGCTTCAGCAACTCGAATTCCTGCTCGCCATGAAGGATGCGCCGGATATCGAAGCCACCCATACCCGGGCTGGAATCGCCATCCTGCCAGAACGCAGAAGTCTGGAGGAAGGTAACCGGTACGGGGATGCCGCCGGCCTCTTTCTTCGCGAGTTCGGGATCAAAGTAGAGCGGATTGGGGTCTTTGATGGCGCGGGCGAACTCGCGCACCTTGCTCCATTCGATCGGCATCTTGAAGGGTTTACCGGTCTTGCCGATGTTGCTTCGGTCGGCCATGTTTTTGAACCTCGATATGGACTGAAATCTTGCGCTGCGTCCGATTGCATCAAGTACGATTGCGTTACCATGATGATGCGGGTGTGGACAAGCGCCACAGCGATCGAACTAATACAAGCGCTTCGCTAGCAGGGTTTCCAATTGTCGGTTATAAGATTTAAAGCGGTTGCGTTGGGAGGGCGGCAGGTGTTGACGGAGCAGGAGCAGTTTTTACCGCTATCGGATAATACACCGGAAGGTCTTTCGGACCTTCGGAAAGCCAATCGTGTTTTCCGGCTCAATGCATGGCCCCAGCCATTCGATTTCACTAAGCATCGCCTCAAGCTCGGAGATGCACGAGATCTTTTCTGGATTCCCGATGCTTCGATTCACCTCGTCGTGACTTCGCCACCTTACTGGATCCTCAAACGTTACCATGAATACGAAGGCCAACTCGGACAAGTAGAAAACTACGAGCAGTTCTTAGCGGAACTGGATAAATGCTGGCGCGAGTGCGCGCGAGTTCTGGTACCCGGGGGGAGAATCTGCTGCGTCGTCGGTGACGTTTGCGTCCCGCGTAAAACGAGCGGGCGGCATTTCATTATGCCGCTTCCTGCAGACATTCAGGTCCGCGCTAGAGAAATGGGATTGGACTGCTTGACGCCAATTCTGTGGTACAAAATTTCGAATGGCGCAATGGAAGCGCAGGGCAATGGCGCCGGCTTTTACGGAAAGCCGTATCAACCGGGCGCGATCGTAAAGAACGAGCTTGAACACATAATCTTTCTGCGTAAACCGGGCGGTTATCGGTCGCCTACGACGCTACAGAAGGCGCTCTCGATGCTAAGCAAACAAGAGATGCAGGCGTGGTTCCGACCCTTCTGGACCGATATTCAAGGAGCCTCCACGCGCGCCGGACACCCCGCACCTTATCCGGCTGAACTGGCAGAACGGCTCATCCGAATGTTCTCTTTTGCAGGAGACACCATCCTTGATCCGTTCCTCGGAACAGGATCGACGACGATCGCTGCAATCCGTGCTGGGCGCAATTCGATCGGAAACGAGATTGACCCCGAGTACATGAAGCTGGCCAGGCGGCGGATTACTCCCGAGGCGAACAACTTGCGTTTTTGTGGTCCTCAAAGGGCTCTGCTGGTCTAATGCCAGTCACCCTATCTGATGCCGTCGATAACTTGCTCGAACGCAAGAAACAAGACGCGGGAAGACTTCATGTTTTGGCCCGCTACTGTATTGAGGGATTCACGCGAGCTGGGCTCGTTGGTGTTCGGGGAGGGAAGGCCGATGAGGTAGGCATTCGGGGACTCGGACGGCGTAAAGACTGGGACCTCGCATACGTACTCGCGGATAAGCCGCGCCTGCTCGTTTCGCTAAAATCGATCTCCGAAACTTGTCCGGGGTTGTTCCGAACCGGCTCGATGATTTGATGGGTGAGGTTGCTAACGTCCAGCAATTATCGCCCGAAATTGTCACCGGCTATGTCGTCATCATGGACGAAAAAGAGAACAGCCCGCATCGAACAGACGGCACTTGGATTGACCATTTCGAGGCAAACCTTCGCAAAATAGCGATCCGACGCGCACCCCTCTGGAATCAGGGACTCATAGAAGCGGCATGGCTTATTCGGATCGACAGCAGAAACCCACCGGGCCAGCGAATCGTGAAAACCACCATGACGGATGCCGAAGGAGTGGGCTTCTTCCAAGCTCTTCTGGACGAACTTTACCTTCGCGAGCCGACCCTCAAGCCAAAGTCTGAATAGAATATACGGTGCTACTTGAGGCAATATGAGCAATCTTTCACATATACAATTGCGCGACTCGGAGTTCGTTTGCCCCAAGTGCCGCAGCGGCAACATCTACGAGCTCTCATTATGCGTGATCATCCATCGCGTCAGGCAATGGAGCGACGCCGGTATCCCGGAAGACTATGAACCTCTCGAGGTCGACTGGGAGTCAGATATGCCTTACGACCTCCTTTTGAAGAAGCCTCGCAAGGCGCCTGTGCCGATATTCGAGTGCGAAGAATGTACGGCGCAGTTCGAACATCCGAAACGCGCTGAAGGTTCCGAAGGAAAGCTTTCTCCCATTAGGCCGCTTTCTTAGGCTCATCCAATCGCGCGAGGACCTACTCCGCCATCGACGATGAGCAGGGCGCCCGTCACATAGCTCGATGCTTCCGAGGCGAGGAATAAGCATGGATACGCGATTTCCTCGACGGTGCCGAAACGCCCCAACGCACGCGAATCGGCGACCGCCTTCTTCACCGTCGGGTTGGGCCACACGCGCGGCGCCGCGCCCTCGGTATCGATGGGTCCCGGCGCGATGCAGTTCACCCGGATGCCTTGGGCGCCCCATTCACCCGCTTGCGAAATCGTCAGGTTGACGACGCCCGCTTTCGCCGCGCCATAGGGCAGCATCGTCGTCGAGCCGTGTACGCCCGCTGTCGATGAGATGTTGATGATCGACCCGGTGCGATCGCCCTGCTTGATGAACTGACGCGCCGCCGCCTTCGAGCAGAAGAACGTTCCGTCCAGGTTGATGCCGATGACCGCGCGCCATCCATTGGGCGAAAGGTTGAAGCTCGGGGTGGTGATACTGGCGCCGTGATTGTTGATGAGCACGTCGAGTCGGCCGAAGTGCTTCACCGCGGTCTCGATCATCGCGTCGCATTGATCGGCCTGGCGAACCTCGACGGTGGTAAACTCGCAGATGCCGCCGGCCTTGCGGATATCATCGCGGACCTTGGTGAGATTTTCCACGTTGCGGCTCGCGATGAGCACTTTGGCGCCGCGCGCGGCGAATTCCTTCGCAATCGATTCGCCGATTCCGGTGCCGCCACCGGTGACGATGGTCACCTTCCCTTCCACGCTGAATATGTCTTTGGCTTTTGCCACGATCGCCAAGGCCTCCTGATTATTTATGCTGGTTGCGTTCTGCGGATGGCGACCGCGCTGGGTTCGCTCATCGAACGCGATGATCGACAGCCATCTTTAGCAGAGGCGTGGCAGGTTTTTACAGCGCTGCGAGGCGGACTTCCGCCGGGCGATGCGACGCCCGAGAAGGAGCTATTCGGCGGCGGCTTGGCGCGGGACCATCCGCTGATGGCCACGGCGTTGGCTCAGATGTCGCGCGCGAGGTGTGATCTTGAGCCTCAGATGAGGCGTCGCCTGAGACTCTACTTCGCGGCAGACGTTGTGCTTCCATAGAATGAGGCGGCGCCGGAGCACTCCGGAATTGATTCCGAGCGCCTCGCATACGGTGTCGAAGCTGAATGCATGAGGCGCGGTCTTGGCCGTCATCATGATCCACCGCTCGGCATCGATATAGAGGAGCCGTTTGCGGGTCGCTCGAGAAGTCGCTCCTTGTTGGAACACGTTGATGGCGTCGGCCAGCAGAGCCAGCATCAGACGCTGTTCGGCGGTCAGGCGATGGCCGCCGGACACATCGAAGTATTGCGACGGCAGGATCTGATGGAGACCGACAACATTCTCCATGATGGCGTCAGGAGTCGATCGAAATTCGGACATGGAGCCCCCCTCTCTCTTCGGCAGCGGTGAAAGATGGCCGTCCTGATTCGCGTAGTGCTGCAATTCGCCCATCGGATCCTCTTCTGAAGCAAATAACCGCGAGGGAATTCAAAAGGTTCCCGCGCGACGAGGGCGGCGGCCGCGAAATGTCAGGATGGTGGTCTTATGTAATACCGACGAGACAGCAGGCGAGATTGTTCAATCCTCGCGTAAAGAGACAGCGAGCTATAGATAGAAGGCTATAGCGACAACAACGCGACCAGTTCGATTAGCTCGGTATCCAGCGTGCGCGGTTCTTTGGGAACCTCGGGCAGCGGCGTGAAAGATATTTCTCCGCGAATCTCACCCACTAGCGAGGACGGTCGCCCTTCGATGATCGCCTTCACGGCGCCGGCGCCCATCCGGCTCGCCAGTAGCCGGTCGCGCGCAGTGGGCGACCCGCCGCGCTGAATATGACCCAGGACCGCCACTCGCGGGCTCTCACCGAGGTGTCCGTTCATCGCGCTGGCTAATTTTAGCGCGCCGCCGGTGCGCGGACCCTCCGAAACTACGATGATGGACGAGCGCTTGCCGCGCGCCTCACTCTCCTCGATGCGCTGATTGAGTTGTTCCGCTTCGACCGGCACTTCGGGAACGACCACCGCTTCGGCACCGCCCGCGATTGCAACCGCGAGCGCGATGAAGCCCGAATCGCGCCCCATCACCTCGACAAAGAACAGCCGGTCGTGAGCAAACGCCGTATCGCGAATGCGATCGATCGCATCCAATGCAGTATTGACCGCGGTATCGAAGCCAATCGAGAAATCGCTGCCGGGGACGTCATTGTCGATGGAGGCCGGAATGACCATCACCTTGATGTCGCTTTCGTCGGCGATGGCGCGCGCGCCCTGCAAGCTTCCATCGCCCCCGATGACCACGAGTGCGCCGATGCCGTGATAGTGAAGGTTCTCGATCGCATGTGCGCGCCCGGAAGGCGTGCGGAATTTCTCCGATCGCGCGGTCTCCAGGATGGTCCCGCCGCGCTGAATGATATTGGCGACCGCGCGGCTCGGCAGTGGAATGAATTTGCCATGGAGCAGGCCTTCGTAGGCGCGCTGGACGCCGAACACCTCGATCCCCGCGGCGCCGGCGATGCGCGCCACGCTGCGGATCGCCGCATTCATTCCGGGCGCGTCGCCACCCGAAGTGAGCACGGCGATTTTGCGCGGATGTGACGGGAACCGACGACTGCCTTGCGCCTGTTCCTTGGGCGGTTGGTCTTTGGGATGATCCTGCTTGGATTGCTCTTCCATCGGAGTCACGCGCGCATTCCCTCCGGGACTTGTATGGCCTGGCCTTCAGAGGCGTCGTTCACAAAACTAACATCGGGCGAAAGTTGTAGGAATGGTGCGCGACCCGGACGCGAAAATTCAATTGCCGCGCTCCGCCGGTGGAACCGACGACTCGGGCGCAAACTGGACCCGCTGCCCGACGAAGATAGCGTCGAAGGTCAGATCCACCTGCGCCGGCCCCACCCTGATGACGATGGTGTATCTTCCGGGGCGCGGCACACTGAAGCTCACATTCCATGCCACCGGAACCTTTACCGGCAGTCCGTGCGGGAGATCCGGGGCGAGTTGGCCAGTTTCGATTTGACCGTTCAACTCGGGGACGACCGGGACTCCGGCTTCATCGGCAATTACGATTTTTAGGGGATACCTGCCGCCAACCTCATTGCCCGCGAAGCCGAGACCGACGGCCACTGCCAGTTGCACCGGGGCTGGATAAATCGCACTGCGGAAAACATTCCATCCTCCGCCGAGGATAAAAATTTTGCCCCCCACGGCCTGCGCCGCATCCGCCAGAACTGCATAGTCGATTTTCATGCCACGACCTCGGTCTTACAATAGCGCGTCCCCTCGCCATTTGTGACCTGAGGGGGCAGGCGCGGGAAATGCCCGAGGATTTCGCGCTCATTCCAGCGGATCTCTTTGATAGTGCCAAAGGTGCGCGCGGCGCTTCAGCCTTTTGACTTGCTGGAAAAATCCATTACCGGCCGCACCTCGATGGTGCCAAATTTGGCCAGCGGAATCCCCGCTGCGATCGCAAGCGCTGCGTCCATATCGGCGGCCTCGACCAGGATGAAGCCGCCCAGATGCTCCTTGGTCTCGGCGAACGGGCCGTCGGCAATCTGGCGGCGGCGTTTGCGAACCCGCACCGTTTTGGCGGTGTGGACCGGCTGCAAGGCCTCAGCGATGATGTAACATCCGCGTTTGCTCAGTTCGATGTCATAGTCCCTCGAGGCGCGCCCGAGCTCGGCATGCTCGCCCGCGGACAAAGCCTGGAGGTTTTCAGGTTCGAAATAAACGGCGCATAGATATCTCATAGCATCCTCATCGGGTCCGAACAGTTTACGTATTCTGTAGTCGTTCGGCCCCGATGAGAATCGACTAATGCATCGCGCCTGATGCGCTCTCAGGCGCTCTTGGATAGGTTGGCTTCGATGGCGCCGGTTACGAGCGGATCGGTCGGGGTGATATCGGGGGCAAACCGCGCCACCACGTCGCCCTTGCGGTCGACCAGGAATTTCTCGAAGTTCCACGCGATATCGGTCTCATTTTTGGGCCCGAGGCCGTGCTGATCGAGGGTCTTACGCAGCGCGCTATCGGTTTTGCCCTGCGCCTTGGGCACCGAGCTGATCAAATGGCGATATAGAGGATGCTGCCCTTCGCCCTTGACCACGATTTTCTCGAACATGGGAAATTTTACCCCGAACTTCGTTTCGCAAAATTGCTGAATCTCCGAATTCGCCCCCGGCTCCTGTCCGGCAAATTCATTGGCCGGGAAGCCCAGCACTTCGAAGCCCTTGCCATGGTAGGTCTCATAGATTTTTTCCAGCTCGGCATACTGCGGAGTCAGGCCGCATTTAGATGCAACATTGACTATCAGCAGCACCGAACCCTTGAACTCACCCAGCGTCGCGTCGGACCCATCGATGCGCTTCGCAGAAATTCCGTATAGCTCACTGCTCACAGTTGTTTCCTCCAATGATGAATGTGATGGCAGGCTAGTGCGTGACCGCGGCCCAAGGCAAGCGCGCCGATACCACCCGGCCGAAAGTGACGATCGCGTATCCCTGAAACAGCGCGATCAACGGAATCACCGGCACGATAAAGCGTTTGCTCCCGAAAATGAGCAGCGGCGGCAACGTTACGCATGCCAGCAGCACTATGCCCGCGGAAACCTCGGCGGTGAGTTTCCCGCGGCAGATGCTGATGATGGCGGCGGTCAGACCCATCGCGAAAACGGCCATGTTGATCACGTCCAGTGGTGAGACCGAGCCGATGGGTCCGCTCCCGAAGCCTTGCGGGGGAAGCGCCCAAATGTCGCGTTGTATCCCCGCCAGATACAGCGCCCGCTGCCCAACCAACCAGAGCCATTGACCCGGCATGGTAAGAATAAATGCCCAGCCACTGGGTTCGATGATTTCGGGATATGGAAAGCTGTATCCGAGCGCGTTCGGATTATTTGCCACCTGAAAGCGAAACGCGCCGCCATCCATCACGACTATGAATCTGCCGCGGCTTAAAGATTGCGCGACCGACCACGCCGCCAACAGCACGATCATCGTGAGGCAGACGATTCCGAGCTGGCGAAAAAGCACGCCCGACGGTTCCCGTCTGCGAACGACCGCCACGTACATCAGCGGAACCATGACCAACAATCCGTAGCGCACTTGAATGAGCGCCAGGAAAGCCAACCCCAGCCCCATCCCGATGCCATACAGACTCGCAGTCTTCGCAGAGTTGGAGGACTCCGTCGATATCAGCATCGAAAGGAACCACAGCATCAGGAATCCCGCCAGCACCTCGTACTGGATCATGTTGCAGTAATAGGTCCACGACTCCGA
>Ga0210398_10005284_pt1 | contig 12007 bp, 9 predicted proteins | sample IncBWC4OmetaG_FD_161047 | JGI IMG/M metagenome (GOLD analysis project Ga0210398, IMG submission 161047) | Forest soil microbial communities from Barre Woods Harvard Forest LTER site, Petersham, Massachusetts, United States - Inc-BW-C-4-O | ecosystem: Environmental > Terrestrial > Soil >... | reverse complement strand
CAGCCAGCGCCTCCTGGCGTTCGGCTGTGGTGGGCACGGTGGCGTTCCGAGTTTCCGCCTGGCGCAGAGTCAAGCCCTCGTAGGAACCGAAGAAAAACGTCTTGTCTTTGCGAATCGGGCCGCCTATCGTGCCGCCGTACTGGTTGCGATCGAGCCGGGGAATCGGACCGCAAGTTCCCGCGGCAGAGCTGGCCGTGCAATAAGGCTGATCAAAGAAGTTTTTCGCATCCAAGTGGCGATTGCGAACAAATTCAAAGCCCGTCCCGTGAAATTGGTTGGTGCCGCTCTTGGTGACCACGTTGATCTGGGCGCCGCCGCTGCGGCCGTATTCCGCGGAGGAGTCGCTGGATTGGACTTTGAACTCCTGAATGGCATCCACGGAAGGTAAAACCGTGTACTGGTTAATGGCGAGGTCGTTGTTGTCCACGCCATCGAGAAGAAAGTTGTTGGCCTGCTCGCGAGCGCCATTGACGCTAATGGCACCGCCTTGCGTGGAATTCTGCGAGCCGTCGGAGGGAAGCTGGGCGCCCGGAACAAGAAGCGTGAACGCCAGGAAGTTGCGTTCGTTAAGAGGAAGTTGGCTCACCTTTTGTTGGTCGATGACTTGGCCAACCGTCGACGAGTCGGTCTGAAGAAGCGGAGCCGATTCTGTGACCGCAATCTGCTGGTTTACCTCGCCGATCTCGAGCGTAGCGTCGACACGCACCGTCTGATCCACTTCAAGCTTGATGCCGCTGAATACAGCGCGCTTAAAGCCGGGGCGTTCCACAGAGACTTCGTATTCGCCCGGCGGGAGCAAAGGAACACTGTATTCCCCGGAGAGGCTGGTCGTGAGTTCGCGCGTCGCATTGGTGCCAACGTTTTTGACGGTCACCTTGGCTTGCGAAATCACTCCTCCCTTGGCGTCGGTCACCGTGCCGACCAGCGTGCCCGTCGTTCCGACGCCATGTGTGCTCAGCGTAAGTAGGAACAGGAGACTTACGACAGGAAAAATGCGACCCAGCAGCAGCTTCATCGATTCCTCCAAAAGGAATAGCGGAATATTTGGCCTTTACGGCTGGACACTGACCTGCAGGTCGGAGAGCACGAGACACGCCACATCGTTTTCGAACGCGTTTTGGCCCGAGTCAACGCGAGCGTTTTAGAAACAAGGAGTTATCGTATGCGGAGATATAAATCGGTTCTAAAGCTCGGTGGAAACTACAGGTATGCGTAGGAACTCATACGAAAACTTGGAAGCTTGGCAGAAACCCAATCCGCAGCCTAAGTGGACCAAGCCACATGCAGGAGTTAAACTTAGGAGTGCTCAGCTCCTTTAGAGGGCACTAGTCCTGATTCACGGAATCGCGAAATCACGTTAGAATCATAGAGAATGCTTACACAGATCAAAGGAACGGACGCGGCGGCTAGCGGGCGCCCGCGGCGCAAGACTTACGGCGTGCGCGTTGGCCACGTGCTCGTGGGCGGCGACGCGCCAATCGTCGTGCAGTCCATGACGAACACGGACACGGCCGACGTCGGGACCACCTTCCAGCAGACGATGGAGCTTGCCGAAGCGGGCTCGGAAATTGTGCGCTGGACCGTCAACGTGCCGGAGGCTGCCGCGGCCGTGCCGGAAATCAAGAAGCGCTTATTGGATGCCGGTTCGAACACGCCGATCATCGGCGATTTTCATTACAACGGACACGTTCTTCTAGCGAAGTACCCGGCGTGCGCCAAGGCCCTGGACAAGTATCGGATCAATCCCGGGAATGTGGGAGCGGGGCAGCGCCGCGACGAACAATTTTCTACGATTTGCAAGATCGCGCGCGACAACGGCAAGCCCGTGCGCATCGGCGTTAATGGCGGCTCGCTGAATCAAGAGCTCGTGATGCACAAGATGCAGGAGAACACCGACAAGAACCTGGGCAAGGAGTCCGAAGAGATTATCAACGATTGCATGGTGCTGTCGGCGCTGCAGTCGACCGAATTGGCGCTGGAGTGCGGGCTGGGGCACGATCAGATTATTATTTCGTGCAAGACTTCGCGGCCGCGCGATCTGATTACCGTGTATCGCGACTTGTCCAGCAAGACAGAGCAGCCGCTGCATCTGGGCTTGACCGAAGCGGGCATGGGCATGAAAGGCCAGATCTGGTCCGCAGCATCGCTGGGCGTTTTGCTTTATGAAGGGATTGGCGACACGATTCGCATCTCGCTAACCCCGAAACCTGGCGGCGACCGGCGCGACGAAGTGTATGCCGCGTGCGAGCTGCTGCAAGCGCTGGGGCTGCGATCGTTTTCGCCCAGCGTGACGGCCTGCCCTGGCTGCGGGCGCACCACCAGCACAACTTTCCAGGAGTTGGCAGAACGCATTCAGAACTACATCCGAGAGGGCATGCCGATTTGGAAAACGCAATACGAGGGTGTGGAAACAATGACGCTGGCGGTGATGGGCTGCATCGTAAACGGCCCGGGCGAATCGAAGGCCGCGAATATTGGCATCAGCTTGCCAGGGACCGGCGAAGCGCCGCGTTGTCCTATCTATATTGACGGGAAGAAAGATGTGACGCTCGAAGGAAATTACGACGAACTGGCGGTGGCGTTCGAAGCGCTCGTCGATAACTACATCGCGAAAAACTATCCCCGCAAGACCGCAGAAGTAGTTCCAGCCGGCCGCTGATCCAAGAGATTAAAACGAAAAATGGGAACGAGTGTAGTTAGCAGACACGGGCGCAGGTGTGTTCGTAAGCGGGTCCGACACTAGGGCAATCGGGGCGATTGCGGGGTGGCCACGCTGCGCATCTTCTCGAGCGCCATCAGGCGCGCGCGCGAATACGCTTGACGGTCCTCGAGCAATTGATGCGCCCAGTGCGCCCCAATAGCGATGGCGTGGAACTCGAAGGCCAGACGCGTGGCGTCAAGTTTCGGGTCGAGGTGGCCGGCCTTTTGGGCTCCCTCTACCGCGCGGGTGATGGTCGCGATCCATTCGTGCATGATCGCGGCAATGCGGTCGCGCACGACGCCGCGGCGGCCATCGAATTCGAACGAAGCGGCGGTGAAGAAGCAGCCACCCTCGAAGACCCGTTTTTCGACCAGCACCAGCCAATGATCAATCAAAGACCATAGGCGGGGCATGCCCTTCGGCGCGGCAATGGCGGGGAGCGTGACCTTATTGATAAAAACCAGGCGAGCCATTTCAATGGTGGCCAGTTGCAATTCTTCCTTGGAGCCGAAGTGCCGGAACAGGCCGCTCTTGCTCATGCCGAGTTGCTCGGCGAGGGAGCCTACGGTAAGGCCTTCCAGGCCTTCCGCGGAAGCGATATCGACGGCGCGGGCCAGGATCGCTTCGCGGGTTCGCAGGCCTTTGGCCTGGCGGCGACGCACGGGCCTCTGGACGGGTTCGCTGACGCGTTTTTTGACCGGCTTTTTGGCGGCACGGGAGCCGAGCGCGTAGGGCATTTGAAAATACTGTAACACAAGACACAAATAAGCACGAACGTTCGTTTTTTATGGTATGCTCTGGCGCACAGGGGGTGTGCTCCATGGGAAATGCCGTCGTCCTCGGTCCACTTCTTTGGCCGAAAATGTCACGCTGCGCGAAAGTTTTTAAACGCTTGGTAGAGCCAACGCCATGGGCTGACCGCTCGCCGCTATTCGCCGGGCCAGGAACGGCTGGCACGCCCTCGGGCAGTTTGGTTCGTCTTGCGGCGCTGATTGCAATTCTCTTGCAGGCCGGGATTGCGGCGCGCGTCGCGAGCGCGCAGGAGCTGCCCATGGAGCGCTGCGACACACTTCCGGTGATCGACGTCGAGGTCGCCGGGCTCGACAAATGGTTCCTGGTGGATACGGCCGCGACTTCGATATTGAATCTGGAATCGTTTGCCGCCGGGCAGGCGCGCGACATCCGCGTGACCTCGTGGAGTGGCACGCTCGCAACCAGCGCGAAGGAAGTGACGCTGCCTAATTTGACTGTGGGTCGAACAAAAGTGCTTGAGCTGAAACTGCCGGCCATCGATCTTTCGGCGATTGGAAAAGCGTGCGGACGGAGGATCGACGGCATCCTGGGCGTCGATCTATTAGGAAAACTGGGAGCCAGCATCAATCTGAAGGAGCAGACGATTCACGTCGCGACGCCGGACGATGTGCATGGCGCGGAGCTGGTGACGGCCATGCAGCACGAAATGCACCGCTGCGTGGACGCTTTTAATGATTCCGACGAGCTTCAATTTGGCGACTGCCTGGACCCCAAGATTGTGCTGTTCTCCATCGACATCGAACTCTATGGCCGGGAACAAGTAGTCGGGTATTTCCGCGAGCGCTATTTTCATCAGCTGCCGCCAGCCCGGCTGGACATTCGCGAGAGTGCGTTTCATCCCATCGGCGAGGCGGTGTGGTACGAGTATGAGTTTACGATTGACTCAGCGCGCGGCAAGTTGCACGGTCGCGGCATGGCCATGTGCAAGAAGTCCGAAGGACATTGGCGTATGGCGAGCATGCATCATTCCATTGCCGAGTTGGAATCCGCCGCCGTACCCAGGGAAAAGCGCTAGAACCACTGGCCCGGATTCGCACGTCGAGGGCTCGGCTCCGGAGGCTGCTTCGGAAGCTGTTTTCTTCGGGACATCGACCGGCTGTTTTCTTGAGGATTGACGAGCAAGCTTTCTTCTCTACAATGCGTAAAGCATGCGGGGCCAACTAGCCTCGAGGCCTTTCCGGGATTCCCCTACTGACGGAGAAGAGATGAAAAAGCAGCGCGCGGCGGCGGTCGTTCTGGCGGCTTCGTTTGTGTTTACCATGGGCGCGCGGGCGCAGAACGCGGAATTTGCGGAGGCCTTGAAGAAAAACCGCGGGGTCATCAGCGTCCAGGATGGCAAACTCGCGGGTCCGGGCGCGGAGGTACTCCGCACAGCATTAGCCGAAGCGCAATTTGTGGCCCTCGGAGAAGACCACGGCATCCGGCAAATTCCCGAGTTTGCCGCCGCGCTTTGCGCGGAACTTCAGCCGCACGGATTCCACCATATGGGACTGGAAATCGGGACCTACGTTGCGCCGGAACTGGAAAAAATGGCGCGTAGCGCGGACGGAGCGAAGCAGCTGGCTCTGTTCGAGCGGAAGTACCCGGAAACAATCGCCTTCTACAATTGGCAGGAAGAGTTCCGGATGCTCGAAAAATGCCAGAGCGCGGCTTTGCCGAGTCACATGACGATTTGGGGGCTGGACCAGGAGTTCATGGGCGCGACGGGCTTTCTGGCAGACCGGATTCTCGCGACGAACCCGGGACCGGAAGCGAAAGCGGCCCTTGAAACGCTTTTAAAGGAGGCCGGCGAAGCTCGGGCTTCCGCGGCGAAGAGCGGCAGCCCCGGCGATCTGTTTATGATGACGGCCAAACAAGAGGAATTGGATCAGCTGCGGGACCTGCTAAAGAAACAGGGCAAGCCCGAGGCGCAGAAACTCTTCGAAGCCTTGCTGTTGAGCCGGGAGATCTACCAGAAGAATATGAGCGGCGACTATTACGAATCGAACCGCCAGCGCGCGCTGCTGATGAAAAAGAATTTCTCGGAGCCCTTTGCGGCTTCTTCGGCAAGCAACGGGGTGCTCCCGAAGGTTTTTTTCAAGTTCGGCGCTTATCACATGTTTCGCGGGATCAATCCGCTGCATTCGAGCGAGCTGGGCAACCTGATCGGCGAAGCGGCCGAGGCCAACCAGCTCAAATCGGTTCATATTTTGATCGCAGGAGTGAAAGGCCAACAGTTGCATTTTGCCGGCATCGGAAAACCAGCGGAGGCCGCGCCCGTCGATCTTGCCGGCGAAAAGGATTCGCCATTTCTCTTTTTCAAGCCGCTGTTCGATGCGCTCGTCGAGAATTCCTGGACGCTCTATGATTTGCGCGCCTTGCGGGACGGCTTTTCGAAGTACGGAAAGATCGATCCGGAACTGGAGCGCGTAATCTTCGGCTACGATTTCGTAGTGTTTCTCCCCGATCCCAAGGCCTCCCACGTCATCCAGTAGCTGCCCGGGCAACCGGTGGGGATATGCTAGAATTTTGCCGTGTTGCCAATCGAAGGAAAGCGGGAAATTATCTTGAAAATCAGCCGCGAAGATGTGGAAAAAGTTGCCGAGCTGGCCAATCTGGATTTGAGCGAGGCCGAGCTGGAGATGTACCGCACGCAGCTTGACGAAATCCTGGAATACATCGGGAAACTGAACGAGTTGGACACCACGGATGTCGAACCCATGGCCCAGGTTTTGGCCGGCGACCAAACCGCCGACGCAACCCTGCGGGAGGACCATATTGCGCGTTGCGATGTGGCTGCGGAAATTCTTGCACAAGCACCGGATCGCGAGGGGCCTTATTTCCGTGCGCCGAAAGTCATCGAACGATGAGTGCCGCATGGACCATCGACGGAGTGCGCGAGGCGCTGGGGTCGAAGAAAATTTCGGCGCGGGAACTGACGTCGGATTTTTACAAGCGGATTGCTGAGCGCAACCAAGAGCTGAATGCCTACCTTACTCTTTCAGGAGAACGCGCTTACGCGCAGGCGGATCGAATCGATCGGCTGGTTGCGGCGGGGAACGTACTGCCTCCGCTGGCCGGCGTGCCCATGGCCATCAAGGACGTGATCAGCACGCGCGGGGTGCGTACCACGTGCGGGTCGAAGATTCTGGAGAGTTACATCCCGCCTTATGACGCCACTGCCGTGGAGCGACTCGAAGCGGCCGGTGCGGTGATTCTCGGCAAAACAAATTGCGATGAATTTGCGATGGGCAGTTCCACCGAGAACTCCGCGTATGGGCCGGTGCGGAACCCGGAGTCGACGGACCGCGTGCCGGGGGGCTCGAGCGGCGGGTCCGCGGCCGCCGTGGCGGCGGGCTTGGCAGTGGCCTCGCTAGGGACCGATACCGGCGGGTCGATCCGGCAGCCCGGATCGTTCTGCGGGATTCCCGCGATGATGGGCAGCTACGGACGCGTCTCGCGGTATGGGCTCATTGCGTTTGCATCTTCGCTCGACCGCATTGGGCCGTTTGCAACGACGACGCGCGACGTGGCCGCCGTCATGGGTGTTATCGCCGGCCGCGACACGAACGATTCGACATCGACGACCGCGCCGGTGCCGGACTATCTGGCGGCGATAGAGAAACCCGTCAAGGGGCTGCGTATCGGCATTCCTAAGGAGTATTTTGGGGCGGGAATGGACGATGGGGTCCGCAAGAAAATCGAAGCGGGGATCGAGGTTCTTAAAAAGCTCGGGTGCGAGCTGCGGGAAATACACATGGCGCACACGGACTATGCGATTGCGACGTATTACATCATCGCGACGGCGGAGGCCAGCTCGAATTTGGCGCGCTATGACGGCGTGCGGTATGGCTTGCGCGTGGAGGGCGATTCCCTGCTGGCCATGTACCGCAAGACCCGCGGGGCAGGATTTGGGGCCGAGGTCAAGCGACGGATTGTGCTAGGGACCTATGTATTGTCGGCAGGCTACTACGATGCGTATTATCTGAAGGGACAGAAAGTCCGAGCGCTCGTTGCGCGGGATTTTCTGGATGCCTTTAGCAAAGTAGACGTACTTGTGACCCCCACTTCCCCGGTTCCTCCCTTTCTGCTGGGGGAGCGCACGAGCGATCCGCTCCAGATGTATCTTGCTGATATATATACAGTTACGGGATCTTTGGCGGGGGTCCCGGGGATCTCGGTTCCGTGCGGAAAGGTCTGTGGGCGGCTGCCCGTGGGGTTGCAGATCTTTGGACCGGCCTTTGGCGAGGCCAGAGTCCTACAACTTGCGCACGCCTTCGAGCAGGCCGGCGGCGCCTCTGTCTGAGCAGCCGCACGGGAGTCGAAGTGAAAGTTAGGCATGCCACAAGGACTTGATTCCATTCTCTCGTGCATGGCTCGAGCGCAAACGGGGCTTTTGTCCGCGGCGGATGCGGTGGCTGCTGACGAATGGAAAAGGCGGCCGAGCGAGGGGAAATGGTCGGCCGCGGAACTAGTGGCGCATTTGATGATGGTGGAACGGGCGGTCATCGGAAAGGCGGACCGGGTTCGGCAGCATCCCCCCAAGCGCGTTTCCTTGTTACAGAGAATTCACATTCCGATGGCGCTGGTGGAATCACGGTGGATTCGCCGCAAATCTCCGGTGCCCGTTCGGCCGGAAATGCTCGGCGATAAAGAGCTAATGCTGGCGGAATTACGAGCCGTGCGGGAGCGATCACTGGCATTTCTGGAAGAGACGAGAAGCCGGAATTTGGCGGAATATTGTTGGGCCCACCCTGCGCTGGGAACCTTAAACACCTATGAATGGATGCAATTCATCGCGTCGCACGAAGTGCGACACACAAAACAGATGCGCGAAATTGTAGCGGCTCTACCGAAAGCCATAGAGAGTTTGCAAAAGTAGGACATTTTTTCCCTCCGTTTTCCACTCCATTCCTCTTCGTACCGGCCGACAACAATGCGGGCGATTTTCGTTAATGCCTTTTTGCACAGGAAGTTGGAACAAAAGTACTAGCCTTTTCGTTTTAAGTTGAGAGAACGGAACTACTATTGCTCTACAAAAGGTGCATCGCTTAAGCTTCAAAAAGCATCAAACGGATTGGGAGCAAGAAATAGAAGCGCGGTGTGGCAGATAGTTAAAGGGATAAAGGCCATGGTCACCGTAAAATCAAGCCAAAAAATCTTCACGGACGCGGAAATTGCCAGCCTGACTGGCATTTGCGTAGATCACATTCGCAATTTTGCAAAGAGGCGGCATCTGGGTTTCATCGCGCGTGCTGCGGAAGCGGCAGGCAAGCAGGCGGACCAGTGGCTGTTTACGCTATCTGACTTAATGGTGCTGGTGACGTTGTTTCCGCGCTGCACGCACTAAGAATCTAACGAGCTTCGTCTCCCACAAGGTTCTTTCCGGGACTCCGGAAAGAGCCTTTTGCTTTTGGGGACCAGTTGCAGGGCCATGGGCAGGGGGGTATGCTCAACTCAGGGCAAACCGATTCTCCCGACCGGCATCCTATTGCCCATAAACTGCAATGAGATTGTCGTCTACACTCGTCCTGGTCCTTCCGATAGCTCTGTTGAGCTGGACGATCCGGCATGGGAGTTCCGGGACTGAGGCCGCCCCCCAGCAGGATAATCCGAGCACCAAGGCCCCACGAGACGAAGCGGCGGCTAGAATAGCTGCGCCGGCAAGCCTTCCCCGCGGAAAAAAACTGGTGCTAACCGATGGGAGCTTCCAGCTTGTGCGCAATTACGAAAAAAAGGGCGACCGGGTGCGCTACTTCAGCGTGGAAAGAGGCGCCTGGGAAGAGATTCCCGCGGCCATGGTGGATTGGGACGCCACCAAAAAGGCGGAAGCTGTCGATGAGAAGACCACAGCAGAATTGCTCGAAAAGGTTCGCATCCAAGAAGCGGCTGCTAAGGCGGAAACACCTGTAGATGTGGACGCCAGTTTGACGGTTGCACCTGGAGTGTTCTTGCCTGACGGCGAGGGCATGTTCGCGTTCGAGGGCAAGTCGGTCAAGCGGCTGGGGCAGGCTGGCTCAGCGGTGAAAGCGGACAAGAAAACTGTCCTAAAACAGGTGTTTTCGCCCATACCGATCATCCCCAGCAAACACAACGTGGAAATCCCGGGTACCAAAGCTACCGTGCGGCTGACGAGTTCGGTGCCCGAGTTTTATCTGCGCGAACCGCCGCCTGACCCGGACCACGATTCCTCGGTGTTGCGGACTGGGCGCCAGGGCGTGTCGGGACCGGATGTCGCTCTAGTACGCGCGAAAGTGAAGGGAAACAACCGATTGCTGGAGTCCATACGGAGCCAGTTCGGCCAGCAGCTTTCGCAGGATCGGGATGAAATTGCGATCCAGCGATGGGAAGTGGCTCCGGACATCTACAGGTTTACACTGAGCGCGCCGCTGCCGCCGGGGGAGTACGCGCTCGCGGAAATCCTCGCGGATGGACTGAACTTGTTCGTGTGGGATTTCGGCGTGGACCGGGCTCCCGCATCCAAGACCGCTCCGGAGTGAGTGCGAATCGCGGAGCTTGGCGGTCGAGCCGATAAGATCCTATTCCTGACGCAGTGCCTTTAGCGGATCGATCCGAACCGACCTGCGCGCCGGCACGTAACAGGCGAGCATCGCCACCGCAGCCAGCAGCAACGGTGCGCCGACGAGCAAACGCGGATCGTTCGTACCGACTCTAAGCGCCTCGACAAAGATATTCGCCAGCGCCGAAACTATTTTTGCCAGACCGACCGCGCCCAAAAATCCCAGAACCGTTCCGACGCCTACGAGAGCCGCTCCTTCGCGCAAGACCAGCCGCAGCACCTGTGCCCTGCTTGCACCCAGTGCCGTGCGGATGGCGATCTCCTTGCGCCTTTGCGCAACCGCGTAGCCCGTAACTCCGGCGAGCCCGATGGCGGCCAACGCCAAGCCAAACACTCCAATTGCGCCGTACGTTTGGACGGAAAACCGCAAGGCGGACCGACTGCGATCCAGGTAAGCGCCGAGCGTTTGCATATTGAAGATGTTCAGATGGGGATCGATAGAAGAGATCTCGTTCCGAATCGCGCCGAGCGCATCCGTTCCCGCATCCGACCGCACCAGAATGGTCATGCCGCCGGCGGGCGGCCGCCGAAAATCACGCGACGTCAGCGGCAAGTAAATTATGGATTCGCTGAATCCCTGCACATCTTTAAAGTCGGGGACCACGCCGACCACCTCATAGGGCCGTTTGTCGTCCCTAACGCGCTTACCGAGCGCATTGCCATTTCCGAAAAATCCGCGTGCCGCACTCTCATTCAGCACGGCCGGCAAAGTCTTCGAGCCGTCTGAGTGGCTTCGTTGATCCGCTTCGACGAACTCTCGGCCGGCCAGCATGGGCTCGTTGAGCGTGGCAAAATAGCCCGCTCCCACAGTTTCCTCGAGCACCGGCTCAATTACCTGTGAGGATCCCGGCGAATCTTCTAGAGACAGTGGGGTGCGTTCCACTTCGCTGGTAAAGGGCGGCAGCGCGGCCAGGGCGATGCTACGCGAGGGGCCGGCGGTTTTGAGCCATCCGGGAAGTTTCTCGAACAGAGCTTGCGCTTTTTCGGGCGCGTAGCCATCCCGCACCGGGTCGAGGGACAAGAGATACATAGTGTTCGGATCAAATTTGGTTTCGATGCTGCTGGCCTTGCTAATTCCCATGACTAGGAATCCTGTCATCAGCAGCAGCATGAGCGATGCCGCAACCTGGGCTACCATCAGCAAGTTGCGCAGACCAATACGCCGATAACCAGGCAGCTGAAGCGCCGAGCCCTCTTTGAGTGCCGGGGTCAGGTCCGCTTTCGTCGCTTGTAGTGCGGGCGCGAGGCTGAATCCGACGCCGCACACAATCGCAACGCCGAACGCGAAGACGCCTGCGTGCCAATCCAGGCTGAAATTAGTCTCCTCCGGCACCGTCATGGGCGGCCTGAAGTGAGAGTTCAACAGCCCGAGGCCATACGCGAATGCGAATCCTGCAACGCCACCCAGCAGCGAGAGCAAAATGCCTTCGCTCATCATCTGCCGGACCAGCCGGAAACGGCTGGCCCCCACCGACAGGCGAATCGCCAACTCCTTTCGGCGATTGGCGCCGCGTGCCATCAGCATATTTGCCAGATTCATGCACGCAAGGGTGATAACCAGGCCCATCAGCGCCACCAGGAATCCGATCAACGCGGGCTTCAATTTCCGCGGAATCGGTACGCTGGTGCCGGCTCGAAGTAACGCGACACTTCTGCCTTTGTCTCGGCGCACTGGCGAGGAAGGATCTTCGGCGTCGAGGCGGCGCGTGATCGCGTCGAGACCCGCTTCGGCGGATTCCATCGTCACGCCGGGCGCCAGACACATCATTGCCAGGAACTCCTTGGCATTCGGTTCGTGCAACACGTCGCCAGCGAGCTCTGGAGCGAGCGCGGCGGGGGCCGTGATCGGTACGAACAGCTCAGAGGGGTTGATGGAAAGGGCGCCATTGAAATTCTTCGGCGTGATTCCCACGATGGTCGCGATTTGCCCATTC
>Ga0210398_10005282_pt1 | contig 12012 bp, 9 predicted proteins | sample IncBWC4OmetaG_FD_161047 | JGI IMG/M metagenome (GOLD analysis project Ga0210398, IMG submission 161047) | Forest soil microbial communities from Barre Woods Harvard Forest LTER site, Petersham, Massachusetts, United States - Inc-BW-C-4-O | ecosystem: Environmental > Terrestrial > Soil >... | reverse complement strand
GGGTGGGGTACCCGATGAAGCCGCCGTTTCGCGCCGATCAAGTCGGAAGCTTGCTGCGCCCGGCGCCATTGGCCACCGCCCGGGCGCAGTTCAAGCGCGGCGAATTGTCCGCGCGCAAGCTGCGTGATGTGGAAGATGACTGCATTCGCGGCATCGTGGCGCAGCAGGAGTCGATCGGATTGCGCTCGATCACGGACGGCGAGCTGCGCCGCGACTACTGGCACATCGATTTCTTGAGGCAGCTGGACGGTGTCACCATCACCGCGATGCCGAATCGGAGCAGATTTGGCGGTACTGAGGAGCAGCCTCCGATAGCCACCGTCACCGGCAAGATCGGCTGCTCGAGGCCCATCATGGTCGACGCCTTCGCGTATCTGCAGGGCATCACCCATGGCACGCCTAAGGTGACCATTCCATCGCCCTCGATGCTGTACATGCGCGGCGGCCGCAATGCCGTGTCCAGCGAGACATATCCGGATCTCGCGGAGTTCTGGCGCGACGTGGCCGCCGCGTATCGGCGCGCCATCCGCCACTTCGCCGAGCGAGGCTGCACCTACCTGCAACTGGACGACGTATCGTTCGCCTATCTCTGCGATCCGAAATTTCGCGAAGGCTGCCGCAGCAACGGCGACGATCCCAATGTACTGCCGCGGATTTTTGCCGATGTCGTCAATGCGGCGCTCGAGGGAAGGCCGCCCGGGATGATCATCACCATGCACACCTGCCGCGGAAATTTCCGCAGCTCGTGGGTGGCCGAGGGCGGCTACGAAAGCATCGCCGAGGCCATGTTTTCCATCGATGTCGACGGCTTCTTCATGGAATTCGATTCTGCCCGCGCCGGGTCATTCGAGCCGCTGCGCTTCCTGCCTTCGGGTAAGCGGGCGGTCCTCGGGCTGGTCACGACCAAGCGGGGAGCGATCGAGAGCGCCGATGAGGTGAAGCGGCGCATCGAGGCGGCGAGCGCCTATGTGCCGATGGAGAGCCTGTGTCTGTCGCCGCAATGCGGATTTTCGAGCACGCACCACGGCAACGCCGTCTCCGAAGCCGAGCAATGGCGCAAGCTCGAACTCATCGTACAAGTCGCGCGCGAAGTTTGGGGGTAAGGCATCATGTCGCGGTGACGGAGAATCGACTTGCCTGAGCGTTCCTTTTACGGCTGGACCATGCTTGCCGCCCTGTGGAGCATCATGTTCCTGAATCTCGGCTTTCCGGCGTACGGACCGGCGGTCATCAACCCCGCCATGGCCAAGGCCGTGGGGTTGAACCGCGAAACCCTGGGCAATATGTTTTCGGTGTACATGATCATGTCGGGGCTGCCCGGGCCTCTGGTTGCGTTAAGCATCAATCGCTTCGGCGTGCGCAAGACCCTGATTCTGGGCAGTATGCTCACGATCGCCGGCGCCCTGCTGATGGCCACCGTGGTGACCGGCGGGCTGGGCGGGATGCTGTGCTACGGATTGTTGGTGGGCACCGGTGTCGCCACGGGTGCGGCCATGGCGTCGCAGGCGGGCCTCGCGCGGTGGTTCGTGAGGCGCCGCTCTCTCGCGCTCGCTGTCCTGTATTCTTCCGGCGCCATCGGGGGATTCGTCGCGGCGCCCCTGCTCAACCGACTGATCGAAGCCACCGGCACATGGCGGGCGGGATGGTGGCTGCTCGCGGCGCTCTCTGCCGGAGCTGCCTGCATTGCGCTGCTGTTCGTACGCGAGCGGCCGGAGGACCTGGGCCAGGTCGCCGATGGATTCGGGCCGCCGGCGGCCGCGGGTCAGCCGGCACCCGATACGCGGCCGGTGTTCGTGTCGCGCCGCGAATGGACATTCAGGGAGGCTGCCCGCCATCCTAGCTACTGGCTGCTGCTGGGTTCGCTGATCGGCGGCAGCGGCGGCTACACGCTGTTCCTCGCGCACGGCGTGGTCCATATGCAGGACCTCGGGCACTCTGCGGCGGTCGGGGCGTGGGCCGTCGGCATCATGACCATCTCCGGCCTCATCGGTAAGGCGATTCTCGCGACATTCGGCGACCGCATCGATCCGCGATATATTTACGCCCTGTTCGTCGGAGTGTTCGGCATCGGACTCGTGGTCGTGGTCAATGCGCACGCTCTGTGGCAGGTGGTACTGTTCGCGACCTGCATCGGGATCGGTTTCGGCGGCGGCATCGTGTGCCTGATGACGGTGCTGAGCAATTACTACGGCACGGGCGCCTTCGCCTCGCTCGCGGGTCTTGCCATCGCGATCAATACCACGCTGTCGGCGATCGCGCCGAAAGTGGCCGGTCGCTTGTTCGACCAGGGCGTGGGCTACGCAATCAATTTCTACTTTCTCGCGGCTTGGTGCTTCGCCGGCGCTGTTGTGCTCTTGTTCATGCGGCGGCCCGGAGTTTCTGATGAACGGCATTAAAGAGAGCGAATTGCTCTGGACTCCCAGTCCCTCGCGTATCGAGCGGGCACAGCTCACGCACTACCTTGGTTGGCTCAAGGAGCGGGGACGGCGCTTCGACTCCTACACGGCGCTGTGGCAATGGTCCATCGACGACCTGGAAGGATTCTGGGGTTCGCTCTGGGAATACTTCGACATTCGTACCTCGCAGCCCTACGAGCGGGTGCTGGCGTCAAGCTCGATGCCGGGTGCGCAGTGGTTTCCCGGAGCACGCCTGAACTACGCGGAGCATGCCCTGCGCCATGAGCGCCACGATGCCGAGGCGCTGCTGTGCTTGAGCGAACGCAGCCCGTTGAGCGCACTGTCGTGGACGGACCTGGGCGGCAGGGTGCGCAAGCTCGCGACACATCTTCGCCGGATGGGACTCGTTCCCGGCGACCGGGTGGTCGCGTATCTGCCGAATTCTCCAGAAGCCGTGATCGCGATGCTGGCCACGGTCAGTGTCGGCGCTATTTGGGCCAGCTGCGGCCCGGACTTCGGGCCGCGCGGCGCTGTCGACCGATTTCTGCAGCTGTCGCCCAAAATTGCTTTCGTCGTCGACGGATACTATTACGGCGGCAAACCCTTCGATCGCCGGCCGGAACTCGGCACCATCTTGAGTTCGCTGCCCTCGCTCGAGCGGGTCATTTATCTGCGTGTGCTCGAGCCGGACAACAACACGCTGCTGACCGAGAACTCGATCTTTTGGGAAGACGCGCTGTCGGGCCCCGAGGTTCCCAAAGAGGCCTTCGAGTTCGAGCAGGTCCCCTTCGCGCATCCGCTGTGGATCCTGTTCTCGTCGGGCACCACGGGTTTGCCCAAGCCCATCATCCATAGTCACGGCGGCATGACTCTGGAGCAATGCAAGGGCTTGAAGCTGCAAATGGACGTGCATCCCGGCGAGCGCATGTTCTTCTTCACCACCACCGGCTGGATGATGTGGAATTTCCTGGTGAGCGCGCTTTTGGTCGACGTGGTGCCGGTGCTGTATGACGGCAATCCCGCGTATCCCGAGCCCGACGTGCTCTGGAAAATGGTGGAACGCACGGGCGCGAGCTACTTCGGTGCGAGTCCGACCTATGTGAGCATCTTGGAGAAGGCGGGAATCGTCCCCAAGGAGCGCTTCGATTTGTCGCGGCTGCAATCGGTGATGCTGGCCGGATCGCCGGTGACGGCCGAATGCCACGCATGGTTCTACCGCTGCGTGAAGTCGGATATTTGGGCGGGATCGGGCAGCGGTGGCACGGATCTATGCACCGGCATCGTCGGCGGGGTCGTGACCCTGCCGCTGTATGCCGGCGAGATACAGGCGCGGCAACTCGGAGTGGCCGCTTTTGCGTTCAACGAGCAGGGCCAGGCCGTGGTGGATGAGGTGGGTGAGCTGGTCATTACGCGGCCCATGCCGTCCATGCCGGTCGGATTCTGGAACGACGCTGACGGCAGCCGCTACCGTGAATCCTACTTCGACCAGTATCCCGGCGTCTGGCGGCACGGCGACTTCTTCAAGGTGAATGCGCGCGGCGGCTGCTTCGTGCTGGGCCGCTCCGATGCCACATTGAATCGCCACGGCGTGCGCATCGGCACCGCGGAGGTCTATCGCGCACTGACCGAGGTGCCCGAAATCGACGATGCGTTGATCGTGAATCTGGATTTGCCGGGCGGCGGCTTCTTCATGCCCCTGTTCGTCAAGCTCAAGGAGGGCCTGCGGCTCGATGAGTCACTGCAGGACAAAGTACGCGCCCGCATGCGCAAGGCCTACTCGGCACGACACGTACCCGACAAGATCTACCAGGTGGGCGCCATCCCCTACACGCTCACGGGCAAGAAGATGGAAGTGCCTGTGCGCCGCATTCTGACAGGAGTACCGGTCGAGAAGGCTGCCAATCGCGCTGCCATGGCCAACGTGGAGTCATTGGACTTCTTCATCGGCTATGCCCGCGAACAGCGCGACTACCGATTGAGCTGAGGCATTGGGCACTGCCCGCCCGGCGGCGGGGCCGGTACACTGTGCGGGTGACGAACATGCTTTGCTCCAACGATCTCGGCGGCTACGACGATCTCGCGCGGCACTACAGAGAGGGCGTCGACTACGCCGTGCACGTCCTGCCGCGCGAACGATCGGGGATTGCAGTGCTTGCACCGCACGGCGGGCGCATCGAGGGGCGCACTTCCGAGATTGCCCGGCTCATCGCCGGCGACGATCATTCGCTGTATCTGTTCGAGGGGTTGCGCACTACCGGCGACAATTTCGACCGCCTGCATCTTGCCAGCCGCCGCTTCGACGAACCGCGGGCCCTCGATCTCATCTCTTCCTGCGACATCGTGGTGACCGTCCACGGCTACGCGGCATCCGGACCCGACGTGCTGCTCGGAGGCCTGAACGAGACGCTGAAGCGCGAAGTCGCGAACGCGTTGGCGCAGACCGGATTATCGTACCTGACCGAGGGACACCGCTTCCCCGGCACGGACCCTCGAAACATCTGCAACCGGGGTCGGTCCGGCGAAGGGCTTCAGCTCGAGCTGAGCGAGGGATTGCGAAGGTCACGGGACTGGTCCGCGCTCGCCGGCGCGGTGCGCTCGGGTTTGGCCAATCTCGAGCGCGCGTTTAGGAATGGCGGATAAGACTTAGGAGTGAAGCGGCTGAAGACGGCCAAAAGCCGGCGGTCGCAGTCCCCATCCCGGAAGCCGCCGTTGGCGGAGGTCCGCTCGGGGTCGTGACTCGACGATCGGGCCGCAGGCTCAGAAAGGGTTGGTAATCCGCAACTGATTATCAATGAGCTGCCCGTGTTGTAGGTCCTCTGAGTAGATTATCTTGGCGCCCGCAATCAACGCAGCGGCGACCAGCATGGAGTCATAGAGCGGAAATTTGTAGCGTTCGATAACCGCCAAACCCCGATCATGCGTTTCCACAGTGACCGGTTCTACCGCGCAGACAGCCCGGATCGTATCGAGAATCTCGCGTACTTCGTTCAAGGGCATTTTCAGCTTTCGCAGCGCGACAACCGCGAACTCGTTCAGTACCTGAACGCTTACAACGCCCCGGGCCGACAGCAGAGCCTCGATCCTATCTGCCTTGGCGGTATCGCCCGAAAGCAGGTCCAGCAGTACGCTGGTATCAAAGAATGGATCAGCGTCGCTCATTCGCTTCGAGACGATCAAACTTGAACGTCGCGGGTAACCTTCCGCGGAACTTACGCAGCCTCGCCAATAGCTCGCGCGTCCCGGGTGCCTTGGCGACGGCGAATGTGTGTTTGGCGGCAATCTGAATTTCGATCTGATCACCCTCTTTCAGCCCAAGGGCATCGACCACTGTCGCGGGAAGTCGAACCGCCAGGCTATTGCCCCATTTCGATACTTGCATCGTGCGCTCCGTAGATATACATTTGAATTGGAGTATATCATCGAGGGTGGCTTGGCGCCAGATCGCTGTCCACAGTGCCAGGATGCACACCAGCGATTGCGATTGGTCGCGGCTTTACAAGGTCTGATGCCCGTTAGCCGACGTTCACGAAGGACTGCTGTGGGTCCGAGACCTGAGAGGGCCAGGTGACCTCAAGTTATGAGCGGCGGCTTACGCGTGCGATCTTCCCCGGCGTCTCAAGTAGATCAGACCGAAGAATGCGATTCCGGTGAGTCCAACCCCGTGACTCGGATGAGCGGCTTCTTGCAAGAATTGTCGTAGGGCCAATCCGTTAGCCACTGGATTTTGGCTTGCTGCGCTGACGCTACTTACCACTGAACTTATAGCTGAAGCGCAAACCGATGGTGCGGGGACGATTCACGGTTATAGCTTTGTACGACAAACTGTAGTTCGCCCAGAGTTCTGCGCGCGTATCGGTCAGGTTCACTCCGTAGACCTGCACGAGCCACGTGTCCTTTCCGATACCGAGCGCCCCGTCGTATGCTGTGAAAGGCGGCAGATCGTACGCGACCGAATTGCCCTGCAAATCAAGCGTCTGCTGATCAGTGGAAGCGATTGAATGTGACTGATGCACCGCGCCGACCTGGGCGAACGCGCGATAGGCGTCGAAGGCGAACTCATAGCGCGCGCGGATGTTGCCCTGAAACGGGGGTGCCCCGGCGAGCGGACTGCCGAGTGTCCCAGCCGGATTCGGGAACTTCTGCCCCGTCGAGGTCCGCAGCGAGTCAAAATCGATCGGTGTTCCGTCGGCCCAAAAGAATGTCGCTTCCTTGACCAGCTCGCTGTGATTCCACGCGGCGCCGATTTCGATGCTAAGCCCGCTCGTGACGCGGGTTACGGCGGAGGTTTCAACGCCGTGCACCCTGTAATTACCGCTGTTGAGGGTGGCGTTTGCGAGGGTGCTTGCCGTGACTTGTGCGTGAACCCAGTCCTCCTGATAGACCGCGCCATTCCATTGGAGGCGCTGGTCCCACCAGCTCGTCTTCCAACCCAGCTCGTTGTTGGTGAGGTTGTCGGGTGCGAAGGCCAGGGTAGCTGTAAAACCCCCATGCTTGCGGGCTTGCGCTTGATAGGAAGCGGGGCCGGGTGCCAGCGGTAAATCAGATAAAGATGTGAAACCTCGATTGAAACCGCCCGAGCGAAACCCCTGCGACCAGGTGTAGTAAAGGAGGACACTCTCGCTCACTTTCCAGTTAAGGTTCGCACGGCTTCTGAACCCGGAATAGGTGCGGTCAAGGCCTAACGCGTTAAGGTTGTTGAATACGCGATTCACACACGGATTGGGCACAGGTGCGGCAATGATCAGTTGGCAACCGAAGCTGCCCACGAGGGAGCCGACCTCCGTGGTATTCGTATTGAAGTAGCGCGTGCCGGCGGTCAGCGTCAGTGCTCGGGGAATCAGCTGGAAGTCGATTGAGCCGTATGCGGCCTTCTGATTGTAGCCGCGCGTGATGTCGTTAAAGAAACCGTCGCCCAGCGGCCGGACGTTCGGGTTATTCGACGTCACCCGTCCGGGCTCAAGCACAGCGCCCGGCGTGCACCCGCAGACCGATTGACCGTTCAGAGCCCAGTAGTCAGTGGGCGGCGCGATTGGGTTGAAGTACGGAAGCGCCGTCAGATAGAACCAGTCGCCCTGGTCCTGAATCTTATAATCTTCATAGAATAGGCCGCCGACGCCGCGGATCGGCCAGTTATCCGGCGTGCTCAAGCGCAGCTCATGGGTCAGATGGGTGTTGCGCTCCAGATCGCGCCAGAACGAGCTCGGCGTAAAGCATCGCGCCGCCGCCGGCGTCGTGCCGGGATTAACGCATTGGTAGTAGTCCACGTAAAAGCCGCCGCGCGCGTAGTTGGTGTAGTCCTGTACCTGCTCGACGTTGCGCACGAGATAGGTGCCCGCGTAGAGAAGCTTCAGGTCACCGACCCGGCCATCAATTGTCAGCGCAGTATTTTCAAACCGGTCTTTGTTGTACGACGGATTGAACAGCTGCACCGTGAGATCGGGTAGCGGATCACCGAGCGAATTGGCCGCCTCCTCGGCGAATACGCCGTCCGCCTTCATATTCTGGTAGGACTGTGCGGCCAAGGCGCTCCAGTCGTCGTTGAACTGGTACAAGGCTTCGAGGCGCAGGCCGCTATAGGTGACCGGATTGATATTGTTGGCGACCTCGGCCGCGTTGTTGATGACCACGCTGTTGGCCGGCACTGTCCCGCCCGCGTAGGAAATGCTGCGGTCGGTATTGGCGCGCGCAAAGGTCGCCGGGATGTTATCGATGTACCCCCCGCGCCTCTCATTGTAGATCACGCCGCGCACGGCGAGCTTGTCCGCGATGACCGGAAGATTGATCACGACGGCGAGAGCGCTGCTCGGGTCACCGTGCGCGGTCGTCGCGTACCCGGCGTTCACCATCGCTTCGGTCACATTGAGCTTTGGCTTGTTGGTGATGTAACGCAGGACGCCCGCCTGTGCGCCGGCACCGAACAGCGTCCCCTGCGGACCTTCCAACACCTCGATACGCTCGAGGTCGGCGGCGTAGATGTCAAGATTGCGCCCCGGCAGCTGTGCGGATTGCTCATCGAGGTAGATCGCGACGTTTGGGAAACTTCCGTTAGCTCCCGACGCCTGATTTGGAAATTCGCCGGTCCCGAGGCCGCGCATATAGATGTTGTTCTGAGCGGGACCTACTCCGTGCGCGGTCACACCGGGCAGGTAGCTCACGAAGTCGTCAAAGCTCGTGGCGTTGAGCTTGGCGAGCGTCTCCCCGGTCAACACCTGAATCGTCATCGGTACGTCCTGGAGGTTCTCCTCGCGGCGATTGGCGGTGACAATCACCTCTTGCAGTTCGTCTCCCGGGGCGATTTTCGTGGTAGGTTCCCGCGCCGGCCCAACTACCGCGGCGAGGATGCGGATGCTGCGGACTGTGAGGTACTCGAAGTTAAGCCCGGTGCCCTCAAGTAATCTAGCGAGCGCCTCATCGGCGCCGAGTCCCGCGGAAACTGCGTGGGATTTCTGGTCACGCATGACACCTGAGACATAGACGAGCTGCAAGCCGGTCTGACGGGCGAACGCTGCAAGGGCCTGCGCAAGAGGCTCTGCGGGAATGTCGGCGGTGAGCGCCTTGGGTTCAAAGGCCTGAGCTAGCGTCGTCGGCGCATCCAAGAGCGCAACAGGCGCGCTGATCGAGAGCGCGCGGAGCACCCCAGACATCACTGTCGCGATGCCCGCTGATCGGTGACGCGCTTGACCTCCCATACGCTTCCCACTCAGGCATCTTTGCGTACCTGACCTGAAGCATAACGCAGGGCGGGAGAGTTAGGGGTAGGGAGCAGCCAGGCCTAGTCTCACCACACGCGAATCTGCGTTTGGGTCAACTCGACTCGCACACCCTTGAGGCTGCGCAGGAAGGCAATGAATGCTTCGGTGTCATCGGTGGCGAAGACCCCACTAATTTGTAGATTCCGAAGCGCCGGTGTGGCGATCTCGATCGGCTTTTGAGTGTAGCGATTGTATTCGGCCGCCACACGCTCCAGGGGTTCGTGGTCAAACACAATTTCTCGACGCAGCCAGGCCGTGACGTTCTGCGCGTCGACCGCTGTGGGCGTGGCCGGTGCATCTCCCTCAAGTATGCGTATCTGCTGGTCGGCGCTCAGCTGGACAAATCGTAGTGGGTGGCTCGAGTTCGTGCCGCGTTTTTCAAACATCGGGGATGGCCCGACGGCAACCCGCCCCTCGACGACGGTTACCACGGTCGAGTCCTGCTCCAGGCGCACATCGAATCTAGTGCCAAGGTCAACGACTTCAGCCGATCCAGCGATCACCCGAAATGCGCGATCGGGCTCGTGGGCGACTTCGAAGCCTGCCTGGCCGGAGGTGAGCACGACCAGCCGTTCCGTCCTGCCGTAGCGGATCGTGACCGCACTATCGGTATTCAAGTGCAGTACTGAATTATCCGCCAAGTTACGAGTCAGTTGTTCGCCATGCCGTGTCTCAAAGTGCAGTGCCGTTGTGGCGTCGGGCGCCGACGGGTGCTGGACGGGCCTGAGGTTCCACGTCAACAGCAAGCCAAGACTCAACACAGTGCAAGCCGCCATCGTTACTGCGGCTGTGAGCCAGCGGCCTGAGCTTCTGCCCCGAACGGCGTCGATAAGCCGCGGCCAGAGGAGTTGCACCGCAGTCTCGTCCTCGGCTCGTGCGCGTGCGAGAATCGCCTCGAGGGAGTACTCAGGATCGGTGCGCGCCTCCTTGAGATTGCGCGCGATCGCCGACACGCCGAGAAACTCCTCGATGTGGACCGGCGAGGTCTTGAACCACGCCGCAAGGGCCGCGCAGTCACGCGCATCCAGCGGCCCCTCCTCGTTTGCCACAAACCACTCGCCGGCCTGTTGGGCGATCGTGGCACGGACCTTCTCTTCGTTGGAGTTCATAGATTCAACCCAGCGCCGCCATGCGACGTCGACAATGACTTAAGCCCTGCGCCACGTGCTTCTTCGCCATCTGCGGGGACACCCCGAGGTGCATCGCGATCTCCCGGAAGGTGAGTCCCTGCGTGAAGCGCAGCTCCACCGCCGCGCGGCACTTCGGGCGCAGCTGCTTGAGCACCACCCCGAGCCGCGCGACCCTCTGAGTCGCATCGAGGTCTCCGTCGAACTCAGGCAGCGTCTCGAGCTGCTCGTCCGCCGGAGCCTCGTCAATGTCGATTCCACTCGCCTGCCGACGCTCGAGCACCGCATGCTCCTTCACCAGATTGTTAGCCACCGTGTAGAGGTAGTGCACGGGGTTGCGGATCGCCGCCTGATCGCTGACCCGCAGCATCCGTGCGTACACTTCCTGCGCCAGATCCGCTGCATCGGCCTTGGCACGGATGCGCCGCAGGAAAAACGTCTGCAGGGCCCCGCGGTGCTCGGCAAACAGCCGCTCGACCAAGGATGGTTTAGGCTCAGCCGCAGCCATGGTGACACATGAAATTCCCTGTCATCTTGTATATGAGTCCCGAAGCTCCGAAATGGCAACCAAAATATTTTGCCCACCCGGGCTGGTTGTGCCCCTCGACCGTTCCTGACACCCCTCATCCCAATTTAGAGGTGTCCAATTCGCGCCTCCAGGACTCGTTATCAGTGTTCAGAACAATCTATCAACCCGGATTCATGAATTGGAGGAGAAATGCAATGAAGCTTACAGCTACGATCACACTGGCCACCTTGGCCACGGTCATGATCTCAGGTGCAGCGCTCGCGGACGAATATGAACTGCACTACAAGGATCTCTATGAGCTCAAACAACTACACGTCGCATTCCACCAGGCTGTGTCGCACGCCGGAGTTGACGCGGCCACGAAGGCACAACACCTTGCAGAAGTACTTGCTCTCTGGACGGACGATGGCGTCCTCGTTGCGGGGGGTGTCACGTACAGCGGCAAAGGCACACCAGGCCAGGCGAGCTGCGCTCCCGGATCGCTGACCTTATGCGATTTTTTTGCGAATCACGCCGGCTCCTTCGTGTTGGGTCGCGACTGGGTCTCGCTGACCCCGATCTTCACCGAGGCCATCACCCTGCATGGTAGGGACAAGGCGGATATCTATTGGCAGTGCATTTACCTGGACGCCAATAATGACGACCTCAAGGTTTCCAACGTCACAATTGGTCTTCCGGGACTGCCCGACACGGGTCGAGCCAAAAAGGACCATGGTCTCTGGCTCTTCTCGTATGTAGAAAGCGAGTCTATCCCGCCGCCCACCATCGATGTTCAGCAGTAGAGGTTCCACGCACGCAACTGGCAGCGCTAGGTCGCTGGGCGATCGCACGACATTCATCGGCTGCATGGCCCGGGGCACGAGCGCAGCTCGCGCCCCGGGGTGCAGAGCGCCCCAGCGCCTCGGCGAGCAGGTCAGTGTGCTTCCAGGCATAGCCCCACGGCCTGCCCCGTGGCCTCGGTCTGCACTTGTCAGCTGTTCGCGCGTCACTTGAAAGCCTCGAAGATCCTCGCACGCTCTTCGGACGCCAAGAAATTCATAAAAGGAGAGGATTGCCGAAGCCGCGCGGCGCTGAGAACCTAGGCGAGAAGGTGACAGTATTCTGGGTTTAAGAAAATGCTGGACGTTTATTGCGTGATCTCAGGCTCGATGAGTCTCGCCAAGTTGCGCAGCGACTCCTGCCAGCCCAGGTAACAGGCCTCGACTGGG
>Ga0210398_10005280_pt1 | contig 12015 bp, 8 predicted proteins | sample IncBWC4OmetaG_FD_161047 | JGI IMG/M metagenome (GOLD analysis project Ga0210398, IMG submission 161047) | Forest soil microbial communities from Barre Woods Harvard Forest LTER site, Petersham, Massachusetts, United States - Inc-BW-C-4-O | ecosystem: Environmental > Terrestrial > Soil >... | reverse complement strand
GCCGCGCTGCTTGAGGTCGCGGACGAGATCCAGGATGATCGCCGCCTCCTTCGCGCCCATCGCGGCGAGCGGCTCGTCGAGCAGCAGGATGTTCACGTTCGAGGAGTAGACGGCGCGGGCGATCGCGATCGCCTGCCGCTGGCCGCCGGACAGGCTGGCGACGGGAACGTCCACCGACGGGATGTTGATGCCCATCTCGTTGAGGTAGCGGCGGGCCGTCTCGCGCATCGACCCGTTGTTCAGCAGCGGCCCGCGAAGCCGCTCCCGCTTCAGGAACATGTTGTGGTACACGCTCAGCTGGTTGATCAGCGCGAGGTCCTGGTACACCGCGTCGATGCCGAGCGACCTGGCCTGATCCACGGACTTGAGCGTCACCTCCTGGCCGTTGACGATGAGCCGGCCAGTGTCGGGCAGCTGGAAGCCGCAGATGATCTTTATGAGCGTCGACTTGCCGGCCCCGTTGTCGCCGAGCAGGCCGAGCACCTCACTGCGGCCGAGCCGCAGGTTGATGTCGACGAGGGCGGTCACCGCGCCGAAGTGCTTGCTGATGTGCTCCGCGCGCAGCACGTCGCCGGACGTCGCGGCGGCCGTCGCCGCCGGCTCCTGTGCCTCCGGTGTCATCAGGTCCTCCCTCTCTCCCGCACCCGCGCTAGCTGGACGTTCGCGACCATGGCGATGAGGATCGCGGCGCCGAAGACGATCTGTACCGAGTTCGCGTTGATGCCCTGGACGTCGAAGCCGTCGATGAGGGTGGCCAGCGCGATCGCGCCGAAGAACGCGCCGAGGATGGTGCCGGATCCGCCGAGCATCGCGGTCCCGCCGATGACGGCCGCGGTCACGCTGTAGAACATCGGCTGGTACTGGCCGGCCAGCGGGTCGATGGTGTTGGTGTAGAAGGCGACCTGGAGGCCGACGAGCGCGCTCAGGACCCCGGTGATCATGAAGTTGCCGTACTTGATCCGGCCGACGTTGATGCCGGCCTCACGCGCCCCGAGCTGGTTGCCGCCGGTCGAGATCGTGTACAGGCCCCACCGCGTCCGGGTGAGCACGATATGGAAGATCGCGACCAGCGCGACAGCCCAGATGAACTGTGCCCACCCGTCGGTGGCGAGATACTTCCCGATGGTGATCGTGGCCGGCGGGATGGTCTTCGGCTCGGCGTGGGACAGGGTGAGCGCCAGCCCGGCCAGGATGAAGCCGGTCCCAAGCGTGGTGATGAACGACGGGACGCCGAGCGTGACCGTGATAAAGCCGTTGATGAAGCCGGCGACCAGCCCGAAGAGCAGGGCGATGATGATCGACGGCAGGGCAGGCACCCCGAAATACACGTTCATGAAGAACATCATGAACGGGGCGAAACAGTAGATGAACCCGGCCGACAAGTCGATCTCGCCGCAGATCAGCAGCATCACCTCGCCGATGGCGATGATGATGATCGGCGCCGCGAAGGACGAGAACAGGTTGATCGCATTGGCCTGGCTGACGAAGCTGGAGGCGTTGCTCAGCCCGAAGTACAGCAGCAGCGCGATCGTGACGACCAGGATCGTGCCCTCGCGCTGCCGGGCGAACAGACGCCCCCAGGCACGCAGGATGTCGGTGATGCTGCTACCTGGGCCAGGACCTCCGCCTGGCTCACCGATGAGCCGGCCGGTCTGCTCGGTTGCCTCGCTCACATCCGCTCTCCTCCTCCGTTCAGCCGCACGCCGACGGCGGGTGACCGGCCTGCTCCGCAGGCCGGCCGCCCGTCGCCGGCTCTATTCTGCCGCGCCCGGGGTCCGGGGGCGCGGGCATGTCAGGTGCTGGTCGTAGCGATCGGGTTCTGGATCGCTCCGGCCGGCCGCGGCACGTACGTCTGCGCGGTCGTCGAGCCCTGGAACCGGCTGGCGGAGTTGTACGGGCCGAGGTTGCTCTTGGTGATGAAGCTCAGGCCGGTGTCGGTGTCCGACGGGACGATCGTGCCGCCGGAGATGTTGTACAGGTACAGGTACACCGTAGGCAGGAAGCCCTGCAGGTAGGGGTCCTGGTAGATCGTGAAGTCGGTGAGCCCGGCGTCGATGTTGGAGAGCGTCTGCGGCTCGGTGTCGAAGCCGCCGTTGGGGATGGTCAGCCCGGCCTTCTTGAGCGACGCGGCGAGGAACGAGGTGGAGCCCGCGTCCACGGCGAACGCGCCCTTCACGCCCTTGTGCCCGAGCAGGTAGGCGACCTCGTTTCCCTCCTCGAGAGCCGTGCTGGCGTTGGTCGCGATCTCCGAGACCGTGTAGCCGGCCGGCTTCAGTATCGAGGCGGCGCCGTCGTAGCGGGGCTGGATGTTCGCCTGACCAGGGGTGGCGATGAAGATCACGATCTCGCCGGGAGTGGGGACCACCGACTTGATCCGCACACCGAGCTGCTGGCCGGACGTGAACAGCGCCTGGCCGATATAGGCCAGCCGGTTGGTGCCGATGTCCGGCACGCCGGTGCTGCTGACGTCGCCATCCGCGTTGTAGCTGACCACCGGGATGCCCGCGGACATCGCGTTACCGACCGGGGTCGTGAACGAGGTGGAGTTGACCAGCGTGGTCGCGATCCCGGCCGCCTTGGCCGAGACGGCGGCGTCGATCTGGGAGACCATCTGCGACGCGATCGAGTTCGTCGAGCCGGTCCACTTGGGCGTCGGCAGCCCGAGCAGCTTGGCGGCGTCCTGGAACCCGTACTGGGTCGGCACGAAGAAGGAGTTCGTGGTGACGTGGTTGACGAACCAGAACTGCCACGACGGCGTCTTCGGGAACGGGTTGCTGCTGCTGGAGCTAACCGCGCTGGACGCGCTGCTCGACGAGCTGCAGGCGGCGAGCAGCGCGGACGCGGCGGCCGTGGCACTGACCAGCCCGGTGCCGGCGATCAGCTTTCGCCGTGTCGGGCCGTCTTTCATATTGAGGGTCTCGATTGCCTCGTCGACCTTCGGATGAACCTTGCCCATCCGGACCTCCGGTATCTGTCGTTGCCCATTGATGCACCATTGCGGGCCTAGCGAATGTCCCCCTACCCAGTGGCGGGTCCTGCGGCATGACCAGGCGAGGGACGCCTCCCGGGCTGTGTAGTTGCTGTGCCGGCTGATGTGAACGTTAACAAGAGCCTTCTTCCGCGCAAGTTAGACCAAGAAGTGCTTCCCCGTCAACGCACTGGGGCCCTGGTAGCAGCACGTCTTGGTAACGACAGTTTCGCGGTCGCCCGGCGGTTGGCGCGGACGGTGCGGGTGCCCGTAGCATGACCTGTCGATGTGAACGCTCACATCGGGCAGACGAGGAGCGCGTGAACGATGTCCGCACCATCAGGCAGCCCCGTCCAACCGCCTGACCTCGATGTCTGGTTCGTCACGGGCAGCCAGCAGCTCTACGGCGAGGAGACGCTCCGCCAGGTGGCCGAACAGTCCCGCGCCATCGCCGCAGCGCTCGCCGCCGCGGCCGGGATCCAGGTCCGCGTCGTCTGGCAGCCCGTCGTCACCCGGCCGGAGGACATCCGGCGGGTCATGCTCGCGGCTAGCAGCGACGACACCGTGATCGGCGTGATCGCGTGGATGCACACCTTCAGCCCGGCGAAGATGTGGATCTCGGGGCTGCACGCGCTGGCCAAGCCGCTGCTGCACCTGCACACCCAGGCCAACGTCAAACTGCCGTGGGCGGACATCGACTTCGACTTCATGAACCTGAACCAGGCCGCGCACGGGGACCGCGAGTTCGGGTACATCCAGGCCAGGCTCGGCACCCGCCGCAAGACCGTCGTCGGCCACGTGTCCGATCCCCGCGTCGTGGCCGAGGTCGCGACCTGGACCAGGGCGGCCGCCGGATGGGCGGCGACCCGCGCGCTGAAGCTCGCCCGGTTCGGCGACAACATGCGCTTCGTGGCCGTCACGGAGGGCGACAAGACCGAAGCGGAGTCGGTCTTCGGCGTCCAGGTGAACACGTGGGGCGTCAACGACCTGGTCAAGGCCGTCGACGAGGCCACGGACGCCGAGATCGACGCGCTGGTCGGGGAGTACGAAGACAGCTACGACGTCGTGCCCGAGCTGCGCCGGGGCGGGGAACGGCACCAGTCACTGCGCGACGGGGCCGCGATCGAGATCGGGCTGCGCTCGTTCCTCGGCGCGGGCGGCTTCGGCGCGTTCACGACGAACTTCGAGGACCTCGGCGGGCTGAAGCAGCTGCCCGGGCTTGCCGTGCAGCGGCTGATGGCGGACGGCTACGGTTTCGGCGCTGAAGGGGACTGGAAGACGGCCGTGCTGGTGCGGGCGGCCAAGGTGATGGGCGCCGGGCTGCCCGGCGGCGCGTCGATGATGGAGGACTACACCTACGACCTGACGCCGGGACGGGAGCTGATCCTCGGCGCGCACATGCTCGAGGTGTGTCCCAGCCTGACCACGACCAGACCGAGGCTGGAGATCCACCCGCTGGCGATCGGCGCCAGGCAGGACCCGGTGCGCCTGGTGTTCACCGCCGACCCCGGGCCGGGCATCGTGGTCGCGCTGACGGACATGCGCGACCGTTTCCGCCTGGTCGCGAACGTGGTCGAACTGGTCGCGCCGCCCGAGCCGCTGCCGAAGTTGCCGGTCGGCCGGGCCGTCTGGAAGCCGGCGCCGGACTTCCCGACCTCCGCGACGTGCTGGCTGGAGGCGGGCGCGGCGCACCACACCGCCATGTCCACGGCGGTGGGCGCGGACGCCTTCCGCGACTATGCCAGGATGGCAGGCGTGGAACTGCTCGTCATCGACGAATCGGCCACCATCCCGGCATTCGAGAACGAGATCCGCTGGAACGCGGCGTACTACCGGCTCGCTGGCGGGGTCTGATGCCAGTCGCGGCGGCGCGCAAGACCGTCACGACGCTCGCGGACGGCCGCGAGCTGATCTATTTCGATTCGCCGAACGCCGCGGACCGGACCGTCTACCCCGACCCCAGGCCCCTCGACCCGCGGCCCGGGCCCGGCGAGTCCCGCTTCGACCCGCTGCTCGGCGAGTGGGTGACGGAGGCCGCGAACCGGCAGGTACGGCCCTATAACCCGGGACCCGACGTCTGCCCGCTGTGCCCGTCCACCCCGACCCGGCACAGCGAGATCCCGGCGACCGACTACGAGGTGGTGGTCTTCGAGAACCGCTTCCCCTCGCTGTCGGGCCCGCCCGAGCCGGAGGAGCTGATCGGGTCGCTGCCGTACCGGCTGCGCCGCGGCGGCGGCCGCTGTGAGGTGGTCGCCTTCACGTCGGATCACGACGCGATGTTCGCCTCGCTTGACGACGCCCGGGTCGGGCTGATCCTGGCGGCGTGGACGGACCGCACCGCGAACCTGTTCGCGCTTCCCGGCGTCGAGCAGGTCTACGTCTTCGAGAACGCCGGCGCCGAGATCGGCGTGACGCTGAGCCATCCGCACGGCCAGATCTACGCCTTCCCGTACCTGGCGCCGAAGATGGCCCGGGTGGTCGAGCGCGGCGCCGCCTACCTCGAGCGCACCGGCCGGAACCTGCATGACGACGTGCTCGCCGCCGAACTGGCCGGCGGCCGGGTCGTCCTGCAGAACGCCGAATGGGTGGCGTTCGTGCCGTTCGCCGCCCGCTGGCCCTACGAGGCGCACTTGTACCCGAGGCGGCGGGTGCCCGACTTCACCGCGCTCGACGACGCGCAGCGCGCCGCGTTCCCCGGCGCTTACCTGGCCCTGCTCCGGAGGTTCCAGCGGCTGTTCGGCCCGGACCAGCCGCCGGTCCCGTACATCGCGGCCTGGTACCAGGCGCCGGCCGGCGACCTGCGGGCGGTGGCGCTGCACGTCGAGGTCTTCACGGTCCGGCGCGCTCCGGGAAGGCTCAAGTACCTGGCCGGGACCGAGTCCGGCATGGGCGCGTTCATGAACGACATCGCGCCGGAAGAGGCCGCCGCCCGCCTGCGTGCCGTCGGCGACTAACCCCCGGGTCGCCTCGCCGCCGGCAGAGCCGGCGCCGCACCCGGCCTGTCGGCGTGCCCCGTCTTCCGGCTTACCCCGTCTGCCAGGCCGCCGCGTCGTCGCGCAGCGCCGCGTACCGCTCGCGCACCTCCGGTACCGGCGTCCCCTCATACGTCTCCGCGGGCCGAGCCGGCCAGTCCGGCAGCGCACCCGAGCCGGACGACGCCGCGAGCGCCCACGCCGCCTGCCGCGCCGCGCCGAGCGCCACGTACTCTCCGGCCTCGGGCACCGTCACCGGCATCGCGAAGATGCCGGGCGCCAGCGCCCGGATGGCCGCCGACCGCGCCGCGCCGCCGATCAGCACCACCCGCCCCGGGGTGATCCCGCACGCCCGCAGGTAGTCGATCGCGTCCGCCAGCGAGCAGAGCACCGCCTCGACGGCCGCGCGCGCCAGGTTCTGCGGCGTCGTGTTGGACGAGGTCAGCCCGCGCAGCACCCCGTTCGCCGACGGCCGGTTCGGTGACCGCTCGCCGTCCAGGTACGGCAGCAGCGTCAGCCCGTCCGCCCCGGGTGGCGCGGCCAGCGCGAAGGCGGAGAAGCCCGCGGCGTCCACCCCGAGCAGCCGCGCGGTGACGTCGAGCACCCGGGCCGCGTTGACGGTGGCGACCAGCGGTAGGAACTTGCCGGTCGCGTCGGCGAACCCGGCGACCAGCCCGGACGGGTCGGCGGCCGGCTTGGCGGTCACCGCGTACGCGGTGCCCGAGGTGCCGATCGACACCACCACGTCGTCGTCCCGCAGCCCGAGCCCGAGCGCCGCGCCCATGTTGTCCCCGGTGCCCGCCGACAGCACCGCCCCCCACGAGGTCCGACCCACGACTTCGGCGGGCGCGGCCACCCGCGGCAGCTCAACCGGGTGCCCGAGCGCCGCGGCCGCCAAGTCGGGCAGCCACGTCCCGTCGGCGGGGGAGAAGTACCCGGTGCCCGACGCGTCGCCCCGGTCCGTGGTGGGTTCGAGCGACGGGTCCCCGGATCCCGGCGGACCGCCGCCGGCCAGCCGCCAGGTCAGCCAGTCGTGCGGCAGCAGCACGCGGTGCACCCGGCGCGCGTTGTCCGGCTCGTTCTCCGCCAGCCAGCGCAGCTTGGTCACGGTGAACGACATCGTGGGCACGCTGCCGGTGCGCGCGGCCCACTCGGCGGCCCCGCCGAACTCGGCCACGAGCGCCCGCGCCTGCGGCGCGGACTTGACGTCGTTCCACAGCATCGCGGGCCTGATCACTTCGCCGCCGGAGTCCAGCACGACCATGCCGTGCTGCTGCGCCGCCACTCCCACCGCGTCCGCCCGCTCGAGCAGGTCGCGCCCGGCCGAGCCCAATGCCTCCCACCAGCGCTCCGGGGGGCACTCGGTGCCGTCCGGATGCGGCGCGGCCGCGTCCGCGACGACGCTGCCGTCGTCGGCCCGGCAGAGCAGCACCTTCGTCGACTGCGTAGAGGAATCTACTCCCGCGCAGAGACAACCACCGCTATACGATCTGCTCATGGCTCTCCGTGCCCTGATCGAGATCCGACTGTCCAACGAGCCCGAGGAATCGACCTCGCCTGAACGGCAGCGCGAACAGGACGAAGCGTACTGCGGCATCAAGGCTCCGCGCTGGCATGCTCTACGGCGGTGGGTGGGTCCACTACGGCTACGAGAAATCCAAGGATGGCGCGGACTGGAGACTGCGGCTGTGCCCCGGGCCGCCCTGGCCGGACGACGGGTCAGCCGTCGTCATTGCCGAGCCAAATCTGGCTCGTGCATAATTACCTAATCAAGGCTCCTTCCGCAATGTTATCCAGATCTCCTGACCACAATGCCCAACCGACCACTGAATAGCAGGACCAAGCCGACCACTAGGGCGCTGATCACACAGATCACAGCGCCCAGGACCGCCAACTCTGCAAAGATCCCAGAGTCCCAAATGTTCAGGATGATCGCGCCCACAACCAGGTTGCTTGGCCCGGACAGGATCGCGGCAGCGGTAATGTCTCCCATGATCATAACGAAGACCATTGCCCATCCCGACGCTAGACCGGGCATCATCAGTGGTAGCAGAATTCGCCACGTCGTCCTGCCTGGCCGCGCACCAGACATTTGCGAGGCCTCCAGCAGTTCGTCGCCAACCTGGCCCCGCGCGAACTCTGCCGAGATCGACGCTTGCGGAATGAATATGACCAGATACGCGACAAGCAGTATCATGAATGTCCCCGTCAGATGAAAGGGAGCTCCACCAAGCGCAATCAACAGCGAGATCGCGATCACCAAGTGCGATATGGCGCTAGGAATCTTCGTGCCGAGCCGGATCGAGCTGCTGATAACGCTACGCCGACGATTATGAGTGTATAGCACAGTGACGAGCGCGTATACAACGCAGACCGTCGCGCCGACCACTGCCAGCTTCAAGCTGTTGACGACTGCGACGCGGGAGTTGTCTCCTGCGCCAAAGAAGAAGCCGCTGAAATTCGTCCACGTGAACCTCAACGGATCAATCGCCGCCGTCCAGAACGGCTCGACGGCCACGATAAGCAAGGACGCCATGGGCAGGACGGCGGCGACCATCAAATACAGCAGTATCGCGGCCCGCGCTGTCCAGCGCCACCGGCCCAGATCAACGACGGACCCGCCACCACTCTTGCCTCCAATCTTGGCATAATGAGAGACACTCGCGATCCGTGAGTTGGCCGCCACCACAAGGGAAACCACTGCAACCAAGAGCACGCTAACCGCCACTACATTCGCGGTTTGCGGCGGTGACGCGTCGAGCGAGTCAACCAAATATACCGAGATAACGTCGATTCGTGCCGTGACTCCAATAGTCAAGGGGATCGACAACAGTGAAATAGTTATCGTTAGCAGAATCAGGCTAGCGGAGGCCAGCGCCGGTCGAATGGCAGGCAGTGATACCCGACGGACAGTTAGCGCCACCCCGGCGCCGCACATTCTCGACGCCTCTTCAAGCACTGGGTCGAGGTTCCGCAAGGCCGCCGACATGATTAGGTAGACGAACGGGACGAGTTCCACCGTGTACATGAAGATGAGTCCCGGCCAACTCGCGATATTCAGCGGGCCTGTTGTCGGATGGATTCCGAACAACCCCAGAATCGTGCGCAGCGCGGCGTTGACGAAGCCAACCTGTTGTTGGCCCAGAAACAGCCAGCCGATCGACATCGCGATAGTGGGCACGAAAAACGTGACGAGCGGCAGTAGTCGCCCCACTCTGCCCATCTTCGCGTTCGTTCGCTCGTTGATCCAGGCGAATAGAGATCCCACGATCAGGGCGAGCGGGCCAGCTGACACAAACAAAATGGCAGTGTTCCGACATGCAACTCGGAACTCCGCGTCGTGGAAGATCGCGCTGAACGGTGACAGGTCGATCGATCCGTTCACGACGAAGGTACTGATAAGCGTGGATATGAGGGGATAGATGATCAACACGAACAACGCGAGGCTTAGAATGAGCGTGAGCGCACCGAGGGCATCCGGCAGGCGCAACAGTCTCCGACTCGGACGTATGCGTGTGATGCGTGCTGCCTCAAGCTCAAGACGAGTCACTAGCGGACCGTCCTCTCTGTTGACGCATTGGCCGTCGAGATTCGAAGGGCGCCGAAGCGACCCCGGAGGGCCGTCGTCCTTTGTGAACACTCGACGACACCGTCGCCATCGGCGCCCCACAGGGTCGTAGCCGGGCATCCGGAAGAGGCACCGCGAACCAACAGTTAGTGACCGTGGCTTGGTCGACGCCATGGCACGGCGCGGCGTGCCCGGCACGTGCTTTGGCACCGGGCCCTCGAACAGCCTGGTGTTCCTCCGCCGCGGCCCCACCGCAGCTCCCACGTTCCGTCCACGCGGCGACCGAGCCGTGTTTGGTCGGGAAGGCTTGGAGTCGTGTTTGCGACACCGCGTCGACCGCTTTCGTCCACTCACCGCTTACACGCCGGAATCGCTTTTCCGGAGCGGAAATTCGGACAGCGACGCGCGCGTCTGCACCATTCTCGCCGGACTCGCTGGGGGGCATTGCCCGGTTGAGGTTCCCGCGCTCGGTCACAGATTGTTCCCGCACAGTGTGCACTCCAGTTCAGCGGGGCACGGCCGCGATCCTCGCTCGCATGCCGAGCCGCGGCCGGACCCCGCGATTCCTGCTACCTAGCTCGGCTGCAACCCGAGCGCCCGGAGCACCGAGTTCACCGTACTCGGGTCGTCCAACCCGACGAAGTTACCGGTTTTCGGATCGAGCGGCGTTTCCGTCCATCCTTTAGGCAGAACCAGGCAGTTCGGAATGTTACCCAGAGGCGAGGCAACAGGGATCGCCTGGCAACCCACCGACTGGGCCTTGGGCGTCATAATCCAGTTCAGGTAGGCCTCGGCGGCTTTAAGGTTCGTGGTCCCCTTGAAGATGCCGATACATGTGGAGACGCCTGTAGATGGATTGCTCCCAACCACGAACTTCAGCGGTGCGCCTTGGGCAATGAGCGCGGACGAGTTCGACGGGAATCCCTGCACACTCACCCAATAGGCGCCTGCAGCGACCTCCTGGGCACCCGTCGTCGCGCTCGACACTAGCGCTGGATGCTGCGCGGCTAGCTTGGTCAAGAAGCTGGTGCCAAAGTCCTGTTGCATGAGAATCGCCCACGCCATGTATGGGCCCGACGCTTTTGGATCCGTCAGGACGATATGGCCCTTCCAGTACGGACTCAAGAGGTCCTGCCAAGTCTTGGGGGCATGCGCTGCATCGACAAGATTGGTGTTGTAGACAAAGCCGCCAGATGGGTAGTCTACATTGATGCATTTGTCATCCCACTTGGCAGCCGCGGGATAGGACGCGTAGTTCGGCAGGTTGAGGCTCGAGAGATTTAGGAACCAGTTGGGGTGCTGCACCCAGATGGTGTGATCCACTATATCCAGCACATCGGCCTTTACGCCGCCTGCCTGCATCTCCGCATCCACTCGCTGCAGAAGATCAGCCGCCACCACCGGCGGAGAGAAGGTAACTTTGTCTCCCGTAGCCGAATCGAACGCGCTTGTCATTGCATTCGTGTAGGCTTGGACCTCGGTGGTGTAAATCGTCAGGCTTCCACCGCCTCCGGCCGTGGACCCGGTTCCGGCATTGGACCCCGCAGAGCTGGAACAGGCCGCCGTCACCAGCACTAGCGCCGCTGCAATCGCGCCAACCACTAGTCGGCGCCGCGCCGTCCTGGCTCTCCATTTGCTTTGATGCTTCATGCGGATTTTCCTTCCTGAATTGATGGTCGCCGACGCGCCGCACTTCGGGTCTCAAAATCGCCGTGTTGCCGTCCACACGCTCGCAAGGCGGCTGACTTTTCATACCCGTCCTACTGGGACCGGTGGAGAAGCCGGTACACCCAGCTCTCCCGCGCTTACCGCGCCACTTCGATGGGCGATACGTCGGTGAGTCCGTCGTGGAGCGCCTGCATCCCCTCCTCCGCCCGACCGTCGTGGCTTAGGCGTCGAAGCGGAACGAGCGTCGCCCGTCGCATACGCGCCCGATGCACTGATCGCCGCGCGAAGACGGCTCCCGTGAAAGCCAAACTGGAGTACGGAGCCGAACCCGTGCGAATGGGCCAGCCTGAGACGTTGTGACCATGGACCGGTGCCCTTATGGGTGCACCAATCCATGTTTCGAACACCGATTAAGGGCCGTCAGGCACTGGCGACGCTCCTTTCGGTTGAATGCAAGTCAGGCCGGCCGGACATATCGACTAGCTCCAGCCAATGTGCGATTGTAAGACGAGTGCACTCTCTATGTCAACAGACGAGTATACATTGTAGGTCAACAGAACGGGCAGTTCGCAGCCTCTGGTGCTGGGCCGCCTTGCGGCCAAATTTCGTTTTGGCAGTCAGGTACGCTTGATCTACGATCGCCGATGTGCTCAAGCCGGCCGGGCATCCACTTCGAGTTCGACCACAAGAATGCTCAAAGCATCACAAAAGCTGCAAAGCGGACATGTCAAGGCCGTGCGCTCCCTCGATATCGGCAATCCCGCCGAGGGCGCTGATGCCGGGCCACTCGGTCGACGCGAGGCGTCTGCGGGAGACGTCCGCGGCACGGACCGGCGATC
>Ga0210398_10005278_pt1 | contig 12016 bp, 13 predicted proteins | sample IncBWC4OmetaG_FD_161047 | JGI IMG/M metagenome (GOLD analysis project Ga0210398, IMG submission 161047) | Forest soil microbial communities from Barre Woods Harvard Forest LTER site, Petersham, Massachusetts, United States - Inc-BW-C-4-O | ecosystem: Environmental > Terrestrial > Soil >... | reverse complement strand
GCGAGCGCGCCCAATGCGACCTCGTGCTGCTCGACGTCATGATGCCCGACATGGACGGCTTCGAAGTGTGCCGGCGCCTCAAGAGCAATTCCGCCACCCACCACATTCCGGTGGTGATGGTGACCGCGCTCGACCAGCCGTCCGACAAGGTGCGGGGGCTGGAAGCCGGCGCCGACGATTTTTTGACCAAGCCGATCCCCGAACTGGCGCTGACCGCGCGGGTGCGCTCGCTGGCGCGGCTCAAGATGGTGGTCGACGAGTTGCGCATGCGCGCGCTGACCTCGCGCGACATCGGCATCGAATCTCCCGAGCGCGAGGCGCTGGCCGATACCGGCCGCAACGGGCGGGTGCTGATCGTTGACGATCGCGCGGCGTCCTATGAGCGGGTCGCGGCGATGCTGAGCAAGGAGCAGGAGGTCGAGGTCGAGACCGATCCGAACCACGCGCTGTTTCGCGCCGCCGACGGCAATTTCGATCTCTTGATCGTCTCGCTCAACCTGGAGAATTTCGACGCGCTGCGGCTATGCAGCCAGCTGCGCTCGCTCGAGCGCACGCGGAATATTCCGATCCTGGCGATCACCGAGCCCGACAACAATGCGCGCATGGTGCGCGGGCTGGAGATCGGCGTGAACGATTTTCTGCTGCGCCCGATCGACAAGAACGAGCTGTTGGCGCGGGTGCGCAGCCAGGTGCGCAAGCGCCGTTACACCGAGCGGCTGCGCGACAACGTGCAGATGTCGATCGAGATGGCGATCACCGACGCGCTCACCGGCCTGTTCAACCGCCGCTACATGGAGAGCCATCTGGCGACGCTGGTCGAGCAGGCGGCCTCTCGCGGAAAGCCGCTCACCGTCATGGTCGTCGACATCGATTACTTCAAAGCCATCAACGACAGCCACGGCCACGACGCCGGCGACGACGTGCTGCGCGATTTCGCGCTGCGCATCAAACGCTCGATCCGCGGCATCGATCTGGCCTGCCGCTATGGCGGCGAGGAATTCGTCCTGGTGATGCCGGAAACCGACATGGCGGTGGCCGCGATGGTCGCCGAGCGGCTGCGCCGGCGAATTGCCGCCGAGCCGTTCGCCATCCAACAGGGCTCACGCGTCGTTCCGGTGACGATCTCGATCGGCATCGCCGCGTTGCGCGGCAAGGACGACACCGCGGCCAGCGTGCTCAAGCGCGCCGACCAGGCGCTCTATCGCGCCAAACGCGACGGCCGCAACCGCGTGGTGCCCGACGCGGCGTGAGCTGCCGACGGCTGTCGGCTAATGTCGGCCTTGTCTCAAACCGAGCTTTCTGCGGCGGCCGCCAAAGGTCCGCCAAGCGCCTGGGTACCTTGCGCGTGCCGGGCGATCAGCCGGCTGATCTCATCGGCGTGCGTTGCAATCATGAAATGGGCGGCAGCCTTTATCTCGATGGAAACCCCGCCGATGATGCCAGCGGCGAGGAGGGCATTGGCACGCTGCACCGCCGGGTGGCTCAGTTGCCCCCACAGCACCAGGACGGGGATATCGATCGACGCCAGCGCGGCCGCGGATAGCGGAAAGCCATAGGCACTCGCCCAATCGAGCATGTTGACGGGCGTGGTTTCCTGGGCGTAGGCGCGCACGTTGCGCGGCCAGGACGCAAACGTGCCGGCACCGCCGTAAAAGTCGATCATTGTCGCGATCGCTGCGACGTTGCCGTTGGCGAAGGCGGCAAAATAATCATCCGTCATTTGACGGATCGCGCGATAGTGCTGCCGGTCGCCATTGTCCCGCAGCAGCTCCGCTGCAGGCGCCTCGATCACGGCAAGGCTAGCCAAGGGCACCCGATTGCGCAGCGCTACCGCAATCGCCACCAAACCGCCGAAGGAATGACCGACAAGATGGACGGGACCGCCTGCCTTGCGGATGACCGACTCCACGATGTCGGCTTCGTGCCCGATGGACGGATCGCCCGCGCTACGGCGTTCGGCAGTGCCGCCGTAGCCAAGCAGGCTTGTGGTGACGCAGCGAAAGCGGTCGCCCCAGGCCGCCATCACCGGACGCCACGCCGCGCCGGTGCTGCACGACCCGGGTACCAGCACGACCGTGGGGCCGGTTCCGCGTGCCTCGTAGTCGATGCGTCCGCGTGCATCCTCGATCATGTCGACGCTCCGGCCCGCGCCAACGGCCGATCAGGCCGATTTGCGCCACGGCAGCAGCATCGATACGCGCTGCCGGTAGCGGCGGTATTCGTCGCCGAAGATGGCGATCAGATCGCGCTCCTCCAGCCAGATGCCGACCAGGATATAGGCCGTAGTCACCGCCGCGAACAAGAGATGGCCGACGGTCATGGTCGGCGCCGCCCAGAAGGCGATAATGAAGCCGAGATAGATCGGATGGCGCACGAAATGGTAAAACAGCGGCGTGCGAAAGCGCGGCGTCGGCATCGAGCGGCCGGCGAGGTTATTGGCGACCTGATGCAACCCGAACAGCTCGAAGTGATTGATCAGGAACGTACTGGTCAGCACGATCAGCCAGCCGACGAATGACAGGCCCGCCACCGCCATGGCGAGGCGCGGATCGGCGATCTGCCACACCACGGCGGGCATCGGTTGCCACTGCCAGATCAACAGCGCCAGCGCCAGGCTGGCGAGCAGCACGTAGGTTGTGCGTTCGACCGATGCCGGCACGAATCGCGTCCACCATTGCTTGAACTGTGGCCGCGCCATCACGCTATGCTGAACGGCGAAGATGGACATCAGCGCCAGGTTGACGATCAGCGCAACCGCCGTCGAGCCCGCCGTTGCGCCGTCGATGGTCTTCGGCACCAGCAAATCTTCGACGAAACCGATGGCATACAGGAAGGTGACGAAGAAAACGATGTAGGCCGCGATGCCATAGAGGAAAGCGATAATTCGTCCGATGACATTGCCTTGGCCGCGCGCGTCGGCGTTGAGTGTCTGGACCTGGGTCATGGTCTCCTCCGATCCGTTGGGATCACGGGGTTTGCGATCCGGCATGATGCCGGAGGTGCGACCGAAAGACTTTGCGCGATCCTTGAGTTGCCGATGAGATGGGCTTGATTATTCCTTGAGGCCGGTGCGGTATGCCGAAAGCGGGGCAACGACGTGAAATTTTCCTTTTCCGATCATAGGCTTGACACAGATCGGCGGGAGTTGCGCCGCGGCTCGGAGGTCATCGCCATGGAGCCACAGGTGTTCGACGTCCTGGTTCACCTGGTGAAGAACCGCGACCGCGTCGTCAGCAAGGACGATCTCTTCGCCTCGGTCTGGGGTGGCCGGATCGTCTCGGATTCGACCTTGACCAGCCGCATCAATGCGGCGCGCAAGGCGATTGGCGACAGTGGCAAGAAACAAAAGCTGATCCGTACCATCGCGCGCAAGGGTTTTCGTTTCGTCGGCAATGTGCGCGAGCCGGCCGCCGCTACTCCGGCTCGCGCCGACCCGGCGGAAGAAAACCGCGAGCCGCCACGCCCGGCTTTGCCGCTGCCGGACCGGCCAGCCATCGCCGTACTTCCCTTCACCAACATGACCGACGATCCGGCGCAGGACTATTTTTCCGACGGCATCAGCGAGGACATCATCACCGCGCTGTCGAAGCTGCGCTGGTTTTTCGTCATCGCGCGCAATTCGTCGTTCATCTACAAGGGCAAATCGGTCCACTTGAAACAGATCGCCGACGAGCTCGGCGTCGGCTACGTCGTCGAGGGCAGCGTGCGCAAGGTCGGCGAACGGGTGCGCATCACCGCGCAGCTCAACGACGTCGCCACCGGCAGCCACATCTGGGCGCAGCGTTACGATCGCGATCTCGCCGATGTGTTCGCGGTGCAGGACGAGATCACCGAAGCCATCGTGGCGGCGATCGAGCCGCAGCTCTATGCCGCGGAAAATTTTCGCGCCAGGCGCAAGCCGCCCGACAGCATGGACGCCTGGGATCTGGTGATGCGGGCGCTGTCGCATTACTGGCGGGTGACGCGCCAGGACAATGTCGTGGCGCAAGCGCTGCTCGAAAAGGCCACCACCATCGATCCGAACTACGGCCAGGCGTATGGCGTGCTCGCCACCAGCCACACCTTCAGCGCTCATATGGGCTGGGAGGACATGACGATGGCGGCGCCGATTGCCGAGCGCGCCGCGGCGGCCGCGATCCTGGCCGACAGCGAAGACCCTTGGGCGCACTTCGCCTTGGGTTGCGTTTATTTGTTCGCGCGGCGCTTCGAGGATTCATTGGCCGAGTTCGAGTGGGCGCTCCGGCTCAATCCGAATTTCTCGATGGCGCAAGGCTATTACGGTCTGGCGCTGGCCTATTGCGGGCGCTGGGAGGAGGCAGCCACCGCGGCGCAACGCGCCCTGCGCTTGAGCCCGCACGATCCGCTGGCCGCGGTTTATTGCGGCATCGCCTCTTATGCCCAGTACGTTGGCCGCAACTACGACGAGGCGATGCGGCTGGCGCGCGAAGGCATCCGGCAGCGCGGCGATTTTGTCGGCGCTCACCGCGTGCTGACCGCGGCTGCGGGAATTGCCGGACGAAACGAGGTGGCCAAGGCCGCTTTGCAGGAGCTTCGCCGCGTGCAGCCCAACATTTCACTCGACTGGATCGCCAAAGAGATGCCGATCAAGCAAGACGCCGAAAGGGAGCACTATTTGGAAGGATTCCGTCGCGCCGGCTTGCCTTGACGTCCGGCCTGACGCCCGGGCATTCGCCGCGGTGACGCTTTCCGAGTTCGCCATATAAATCGAGCCTGCTAAAATCCTTGGCGCGACGACGCAACATGGGCCGCGCCGATGAGCATGACCATCAACTGCGACATGGGCGAAGGGTTTGGCCTTTATCGGCTGGGAAACGATGCGGCGATGATGCCGCTCATCGACCTCGCCAACGTCGCCTGCGGCTTTCACGCTTCGGACCCGTCCATCATGCATGCAACCGTGCGGTTGGCGAAGCAGCATGGCGTCAAGGTGGGCGCGCATCCATCGCTTCCCGACATGCAAGGGTTTGGCAGGAGAGCGATGACAATCAGCGCGTCCGAAGTGGAGGATTTGGTCATTTATCAAGTCGGCGCGCTGAAGGCTTTTCTCCAGGCCGAAGGCTTAGCGCTCAACCATGTCAAACCCCATGGTGCGCTCTATGGGATGGCGGCTCGCGATGAAAACATTGCGGCCGCTATCGCCGATGCCGTGGCGCCATTCGGCGTTCCCATTCTCGGCATGGCATCCACGGCGCACGAGACGGTCTATAGGCAAAAGGGGGTCGAAATGATCCCCGAGTTCTATGCCGATCTCGAATACGACGGCGACGGCAATTTGATTCTGAGCCGGGTGCACGACGCCGTGGATCCCGTGCAGGCTACAGCGAGGGTCTTGCGGGTGATCCGCGAGCACGTCGTCAAAACGACTGCCGGACATGACATTGCGGTGCGAGCGACGACGGTCTGTGTCCATTCAGATACGCCCGCGGCGGTCGCCATCGCCGGCGAATTGGCGCGAGCCCTTCGCCAGGGTCGTGCCGGGCCGGAGTAAACGCGGCGAAAGGAGCAATTTTCGCTAGCGCAATCCGCGCGCTGCGGCCTGTCCTGCCAGACGGCCAAGCACGGTCGCGGTCAAAAGCCCGTTGCCAGACAGATAACCGGCCGCGCTCGAGCCCGATACGCCCGCCGCCGCGCCGCCGGCTGCGAATAGGTTCGGCAACGGCGTGCCGTACTGGCGCCTGACACGGCCAACGCCGTCGATGGCGACGCCGCCTTGGGTATGAAACAACGCGCCGGTGACCTTGACCGCATGAAACGGCGCCGTCAGAAGCTGCTCCGGCGCAAATTGACGCCCGAAGCGATCTGTTCCGCTCTTTGACTTGAGACTTTCAACATCCGTCCATTCCACGGCGAAAGTCGTGGCCGGCACGCGCATCAAGCCCGCCAGCTCTTCGACGCTGCGGCCGGTCAATATGGCGCCGGCGCGTTCGGCGTTTTGAAAATCCTCGAATTGCCGCGCCACCGCGGCAATGCGCCCATCGAATATGCTCCAGGCGATGGCGCCGGGCTGGCGCAACACTTCCGCGGCCTGCTCGGAGTAGCCTTGCGTTTCATCGCAAAACCGCGAACCGTCGCCATTGATCTGAATGCCGCCCTGCATGATCACGGCCCAGGTGATCAAAATGTTATGCGGCGTCGCGACCGAGCCGTGGCCCTGATAGGCGCCGAGGTGTGCGAGCTTGGCGCCGAGCGCTTCCCCCCACATCACGGCGTCGCCGCGATTTCCCGGATGGCCGAAATAGAGCGCGCCGCCCATTTCGGGAATGAAGCGGCGGACGAGATCCGGATTACCGCCAAAGCCGTTGCAGGCAAGGATGAGAGTTTCGCAGCCGATGCGTTCGCGCCTGCCGTCACCACGCAAAATCTCCACGCCGCGGACGCGGCCGTCGGGCTGCGCCAGCAGCACATCGGCAACGCGCTGCGGCAGGATGGTGATATCGCTGCGCTCCGCGGCCTGACGCAGCCGATCGATCAGCTCCGAGCCGGTACGGGTCGGCAAGCCGTGCATGCGTAGCGCCGAGTGGCCCGGATAGTTGAAATTATCGACCACCTCGAACGGCAAGCCGTAGCGGTCCATGAGCCATTCCACCAGCGGACCTGAGCCGTGCGCCACGGCGTCGACGACGGCGCCATCCGCTTCGCCCTTCGCCTTGCGTTGAATGTCGGCGGCAAAGAGTTGCGGGCTGTCGACGATGCCCTTGGCCCGCTGCAGCCGCGTTGCCGCGGCGGGAATGAGTCCCGCCGACAGCGCCGTCGAGCCGGCCGGCACGGCGTCGCGCTCGATCACCAAAACCTCGATGCCGGCTTCTGTCGCGGCCAGCGCCGCGCACAGCCCGGCCGCGCCGGCGCCGACGATCAGGAGCGGCACCTCGACATCGAAATTAGCGTCGCATGAAATGGTGACCGTACTCATGCGCTACCGTGCAACAGACATCGCCTGCGTGTTAATGGGTCGAGGCGTTAATCACAATTGTTGTGGTTGACGCCAGTTTTCACATCCTGGCGAAACCTTGGCCGTTGATTTCCACTGCCGTTCCGCTAGCTTTTAGCGACTGCGACATTGCCAAATTAAACGATGTCCTGCAGTGCCGGGCAAACGGCCGGGACAAGTGCGATCTCTTTTCGATAACCCTACGGGGTGCTCAGGTCCGCCGCATCTCCTGGGTCCGTGGGGTTCGGCCGGCCCGGGAGCGGTGCGAGTGGCCTCCTCATATCGCCGCTTCCGGCCGGCCACCTAAGACGTCGACTCATAAACCGAGGCCGATTGCGCGATGCGGATCAGTGTCCGTTTCACGCCTGACCGCTCGCTCGGGTTTGCATGTCGGTATCGACCAGTTGCCGTCTTGACCGATTGGCGTCGGCCAGTCCGGCCATGCGCGAGACAAAGAATTGCTGCGAATGAAGAATGGGTAACACGTCCGCGTTCTGAAAGATTTTCCAGCCGTAGGATTCGTTCGGCGGCTGCCCGCTGTTTTTGATCTCGATACGGTAGGTCGGCTGTTTCTCGTTCATGGCTGTTCTCCAGCTTGTGGCGCCGCAGACAATTTTGTTACGACCCGTCCGGGTCTGGGCGCATCGATCTGAAATAATGTTCGGCGTGCTGGTAGTAGTTCTCCGCCGCGATCGTATTGCCGTTTTGAACCTCGGCACGGGCGAGCGCCAGATACCGCTCATAGCTTCTTTGCGCGCTTTGCGAGTTCGTCGAGTCGGGGCGGGCGCCATTCGATGGCCACCGTTTCGAGCGCGCGGCATACGACCCTGCCGGTCGGTTCGGGCGTGCGCCCTGAGTTGTCGTCGGGCCATTTTGCATGGCTCACTCCTTGGTCGTTGTGGATAAAATGGTCGGTGCGGCACAGCCTTCGCTGGCGGCCGATTCGCCCCCGGAACGCGCGTTTGCAGAGACGCTAAAGGCTCCCAGAACAAAGAATCCCGATTTCTGGAGCGGATTTCGTCGCGTCGGTGCCTGCCGACTACACACGAAAGAGATGAAGCAAACGTGTGCCATAGGACGATAGCTGGAGAAATTGTCAAGGTCGCCGGCCGAGGCGCCTTATGTCAGCGGCGATGAATGGCGCCCGCCTTAATTGTGAAAATCCCCGGCAACCGGGTCGTAGGATCCTTTACGGCCGCGGGTCCGCCGAGCGAGCGCGTGGGCATCGAGCTTAAGCCTGCGCGCCGCGGGTCAATGGATAGTCCATGCTGTCGTACAGGCGGCGAATTGCCTGGTTGTTATATCTCTCCTCGTCGACTTCGAGGTAGGCGCCCAGAAGACACTCAGGAGGAAGCTCTTCGATTGCGAATTGGATGGCGTCTGCCGCGTGCCCAAATCGCTTATATCCGATCGGCCGACGCCTGGATTTCTGCCTGCGACTGGGGAACAGCTCCGCCGCGGCGTCATAATCGAATTCGACTATGGCGTGTTCGACCGCGGCGTGCTCGACCGTCACTTGTTCGAGCGCGATTTTTTCGACCATGACTATAATGTCCTTTCCAGATTCGATGTCATGACGTCCTAAGATCTTGGCGACCTCAAAGAGTCCTGGCGCCTTCAAGATAACCGAGAGCATCGTCCGAGCCGGTGAATCGCGCCCGCTCCTATCTCAAAGTCAGGTCATGCTATTGTTGAACGCCTTGGTAACACCGGACTTGAGCGGCTCGGCGATATCGGTCGTCATTTTCTGGGCGAGCGCCGCGAGTTCCTTGGTCTGCGCCGTCATCGTCTCGAAATGTTTGCGCGCGTGCGTGGTCGACAGTTCAAAAAACTCCGGCACGGACTTCACGCCCAGCATGGCATTGGCGTAGTCGAAGGCGGTATTGGTATTGGCGCGCGCAATTTCGATGAACTTGAGATTGTAGTCTGTGGCACCCTTGGCGGCCGTCGCATAGCTGTTCTTGAGGAGATCGGTCCCTTGGTCGGTTGCCGCCTTGGCTTTGTCGAAGTTGACCTTCGCTTGCGCAATGCCGTTGTCGGCGGTCTCACGAAACCCATCCGTTGTCCGCGATTTTGTTTCAGTCATGACACTTGATCCCTTAAGGGGCGGTTCTGTTTGTGACATCCGAACCGGCCGCCCGCGGCCCCGCTGGGATGTTGGCAGAGAAAGTGTTTCAGTTCGGCTTCCGTTGTGATTCCGACGCCACCATCCCGTCCGTCGGCTGAGCAAGTCTCTCGACGCACTCTTCGCGGCTGGCAAAGGGCCCGGAAAAGATGTTGCCGTCACCCTCGATCGCGTACCAGCCGCACTTGATGCCGCGCATGTCGGATTTGTGTTCGCTGATGTAATGGGGAGCGATCACTGTCAGCTCTTCCTATGCGCAACAGCTCGTCGGCCAAGCCGGTCTGACGGCGGGCGAATTCACGCCCGGGCTCGATTGCCCAGGCCCAAATCGTTGTTGCAGGTGTTGTGCCTGCCGACGGCACCGGTGCTGCCAATTGGGAAAACGGAGACTTCGGCGGGTCTCGATTTTATGGGCAGCTTTTCAGACAAGAACTGCTTGCCTTGTATACCATATGGCTATGCGAATTCTGCGTACAATGGGGCGGGGCTCGATTCGGCGCTTTATCTTTCAACACCATGATCTTGCAACCCTATGTGGGTCGCTCTTTATCTTTGCGGCGATTGAAGGAACCTAATGCGACGGCCGATCGTTATATCGACGGTCGCGGGATGAGTTTTGGTCTCGAAGATCAGAAGCCCCAGCTCAAGCCCCCCAGCCCCGCTGGGGCTTTTCTTTCTGGCTGGCTCAAGCGTGCTGCCGCCGCCGCCGCCGCAATCAGGTTCAAGTCATCATGTTCAAAATGAAAACGCCCAAAACATTGGAAAAATACACTGCCAAGCACATCGACGAGATCACGGATCGCATCGTGGCTTTGCGGGCGCGCTGGCTCCGTCACGTCGAGACTCAACTCGCATCGCAGCAAAGCCGCGCCGTCCCCGACCACTATAAGCTCAGCACCGAGGCGGCCGAGTAATCGTCGCTGCCGCACAAGGAACTTTAGGGCTGTTGGGAACATTGATGGCCATGAGCAATTTTCAACGGCTTCTCCACCGTATTCCAGAGCCGTCCTTGCGGTTGTTCCTGATTCTTACCGTTTTCGGAGCACTGGTGGTCATGAGTTTTGCGATGCTTGACGGCTCGGGTCGCGACAATGCTCCACGCCACGTCCCAGCGGATCAAGTTCAAGCGGATCAGCACTAGCGGCCGAATCGTATAAGCGAACGGCGCTTCGCGCGTCTCGATTTAGGGGCGCGGTCGCCCGGTTCATCGCCCACGCAAAAAGGGCGCCCGCAGGCGCCCTGTCCGATCAGGCTTGCGCTCGGCTTTACTTGATCTTGGATTCGCGAAACTCGACGTGCTTCTTGGCGACCGGATCGTATTTCTTCATCACCAGCTTGTCGGTCATGGTGCGCGAGTTCTTGCGGGTGACGTAGTAGAAACCGGTGTCGGCGCTGGACACCAGCTTGACCTTGATCGTCGTGGCTTTGGCCATGGCTAAATCCTCGTTGCTGGCCGCCAACCTAATCAGCGGGCCTCGAATGTCAAGGAATCTTGGTCCCGCGGGCCGGCGGCTTAATTCGGTGGCATAGCGGGGGGATTTGCCGGCGGCCGCTTGAAGCAGATCGTACTGTACGGAACATCGACGCAACCCCAATCGGGCCCGAAGCCGGCGTTCGTAGGCCGCTGCCGGCTTGGAGGTATGAAGAAGAAGCCAAGCACCAGGGCGACCACGAGCAGGACCCCCATAACAATCGCCGCAAGGTCTCCGCGACTGGGAGGAAGCCACGGCCATCTCATCGGCGCGCTCCAACAATGGGCGATGATGGCTACGGTTACAGTGCTGACCTTACGATCGTCGACGAAGCAGAATCGAACTTTGACTCAAAGTGGCAGCAATATCAGTCAAAGCACCTCGCGCACGAAACGCTTGTTGAGCATGCGGTAAAGCGGCGCCGGGTGGTCGTAGCTCATGCCCGACGCCATGCGGTCCTGCAGCTCCTCCAGCGCGATCGCGGTGATGCCTGGCATATCCAGCCGCCGCGCTTCGGTGATCGGCAGCCAGACCAGCTCGACCAGCTCCTTGTCGGGGCCGACAAAGCCGTCGGCGCGCTGCGCGATTGCGGCGATGTCGGCGGCGAAGAACCGGCTGTCGAAGCGCCGCGGCCGTTTCGGCGGCGTGATGGCGCGGGCAATGAAATGGATCGCGCTGAGGTCGGGCACGATGCCGGCTTTGGCGAACGCTTCCCAAGGCCCAGGCGGCGTCGCGATCGGCGCAGTACTCGGCACGCCGAGCATGAGCCCGGTCTCCTCGTAGGTTTCACGGATCGCGGCCAGCGCGAAGCCCGCGGCTTTCGTAGCGCTCGCATGCCTGACTTTTGTCATCAGGCGCGCGACGTGGCGGTCGTGCAAAGCCGATAGCGTCGCCATCTGCCGATCCGACGGCTCGATGCGGCCGCCGGGGAAGACGAATTTTCCGGGCATGAAACGGTGCCGCTCGTGGCGGCGGCCGAGCAGAACTTTCGGCACGCTCTCGGTGCGGTCGATGAGGATCAGCGTCGCGGAATCCCGCGGTTTCAGGTTCGGGAAAGTCTGATCGCGGATGGTCTTGGTCAGCCGCTCGACCCGGTCGGCTGCAATTCCACCCTCGATCGGCTGATCTCCACGCGTGTCACTCATTATAGGTCTGTCTCGCTCCTAGCGCCGGCGGCGGTGCTTTCGGTTCTGGCGGTCGCGGAACTTCGACCCGGCTGGCGGCTGATGTCCAGTCTTTTGCTTCGGCGCGCCCGCATGGCGCACGAGCTTGAAACGCAGGGCGCCGGCGACCGGCGCGGCCTCGACCAGCTCCACGGTCACCGGATCGCCGAGCCGATGGGTTTCCGAGTGCCCGATGAACGCGCGGCGGCCTTCATCAAAACGAAAATATTCGTCGCCGATGAAGCGCGCCGGGATGAATCCGTCGGCGCCGGTGTCGTCGAGCTCGACGAACAGGCCGGCGCGGGTG
>Ga0210398_10005275_pt1 | contig 12020 bp, 7 predicted proteins | sample IncBWC4OmetaG_FD_161047 | JGI IMG/M metagenome (GOLD analysis project Ga0210398, IMG submission 161047) | Forest soil microbial communities from Barre Woods Harvard Forest LTER site, Petersham, Massachusetts, United States - Inc-BW-C-4-O | ecosystem: Environmental > Terrestrial > Soil >... | reverse complement strand
GATGTCCGGGCTGAGTGAGAATTTCCACAATGTCGCCGGAACGCAACTTGTAACGCAGGGCCACGATCCGCCCATTCACCTTCGCACCAATGCAGGTATTTCCAACTTCGGTATGCACTGTGTAGGCAAAGTCCACTGGGGTAGCATCGCGCGGCAGAATCACAATCTTGCCTTTGGGGGTAAAGGTGTAGACCTCTTCTGGATAGAGATCGATCTTGAGCGTAGCCAGGAATTCGCCCGAGTTCTTGATGTCCCGCTGCCACTCCACCACCTGCCGCAGCCAGGCCAGGCGCTGCTCATCGCGCGCCGACACCGGGCCGTCTTTATACTTCCAGTGCGCGGCAATGCCTTCTTCGGCCATTTTGTGCATGTCTTCGGTGCGGATCTGAACTTCGAAGGCGTGCCCTTTTTCTGAAATGACCGTGGTATGCAGCGACTTGTAGAAGTTGTTGCGCGGAATGGCGATAAAGTCCTTGATGCGCCCCGGCACGGGTCGCCATTGGTTATGGATAATGCCAAGCACGGCGTAGCAATCGCTCTCCGACTGCGTGATGATGCGCAGGGCCAGCATGTCGTAGATCTGGTCAACCGAGATGTGCTGCCGCTGCAGTTTCTGCCATATGCTGTAGAACCGCTTGATGCGGGCTTCGACCCGCGCCTGGATTTTGTTTTCGCGCAGCTTACCTTCGATGACGCCCTGCACTTCGGCCAGAAACGCCTCGCCTTCCTTGCGGCGCGACTCGATCGCGTCCTTCACCTGGTTGTAGGAAATGGGATCGACGTACTGAAAGGCCAGGTCTTCCAGCTCGCCGCGAATCTTACCCATGCCCAGGCGGTGTGCGATGGGCGCATAAATGTCGAGCGTCTCGCGCGCAATCTTCTGTTGCCGCTCGGGCGACAGGAACTTCAGGGTGCGCATGTTGTGCAAACGATCGGCCAGCTTGATCAGGACGACGCGAATGTCGTCCATCATGGCCAGCACCATCTTGCGAACATTTTCGGCCTGGGCTTCTTCGGACGAGGCGAAATCGATTTTGCTGATCTTGGTGACGCCTTCGACGATGTGGGCGACCTGCTCGCCGAACTCGGTATGAATCTCGTCGATGGTTACAGAAGTATCTTCGACCGCATCATGTAGCAGGCCTGCGGTGATCGCCGTGGTGTCAAGCCGCATCTCAGCTAGCAGCGTAGCCACCTGCAGCGGATGCACCAGGTAAGGCTCTCCCGACTCGCGGGCCTGACCTTTGTGGTGTTCGAGGGAGAACTCGTAGGCCTTCTTGATCGGCGCCAAATCTTCGGAGGGGCGGTAGGCGCGGACCTTGCGCAGGAGATCGCGAAAGCGGGTGACCGTCAGAACATTGGTCGCAATCTGTTGGCGCAAAGTCGCCATGTCCGATTATACGACGAAGACGGCGAAGCTGATGAGCAGCGCAGTTTCGCTAAACCTAAACAGGTGTGCTAGACCTAGCTTCCAACCTCTATCGCAAGGAACAAATCATGCGAGTGCTGATCAGCGGAGCGTCCGGATTACTTGGCAGCGCGCTCACTCGCGCGTTGCAGGCGGCCAGTCACAAGCCCGTCGCTCTGGTGCGCCGTGCGCCCGGAGCGGACGAGGTGCAATGGGATCCGAATGAGCCGCTCGATCCCGCCAAACTGGCCGGCTTCGATGCCATCGTGCATTTGGCGGGCAAGAACATCGCCGGCCGCTGGACCGAGCAGTTCAAGCGAGAAGTCTTGGAGAGCCGGGTGCGAGGCACATTGACCTTGGCGACCGCGGCGGCCGAAAGCTATCGCCAGGGCGGACAGCCGCGCATATTTCTCAGCGCATCCGGTGCCGGATATTACGGGAATCGAGGCGACGAAGTGCTAACCGAAGACAGCCCGTTGGGCCAAGGTTTTCTGGCTGAAGTCTGCAAGCAATGGGAAGCCGCAACGGCCGCGGCGAGCCAGGCTGGCGTGCGTGTCGTGAACCTGCGCACTGGAGTCGTGCTCGCACGCGATGGGGGCGCACTCAAGCCGATGTTGCTACCATTCAAGCTCGGACTCGGCGGCCGGGTCGGCAGCGGCCAACAATATTGGAGTTGGATTTCGCTTGACGACGAAATCGGCGCCATGATGTTCCTCTTGCAAAACGACAGCTTGCGAGGACCGGTGAACGCCGTTGGGCCGACTCCAGTGCGCAACGCGGAATTCGTGCGCGCGCTGGGCAAGGTATTACATCGGCCCACAATCTTTCCCTTGCCCGAGTGGGTGGTGAAGACCCTGCTCGGCGAGATGGGAGGAGAGTTGCTGTTGACTTCGGCCCGAGTTCTGCCGGCAAAACTAAACGCGGCTGGATACCGTTTCATGCGTCCGGATCTGTCGGAAGCGTTACGCGCAATGTTACGCGAATAGCCAGATATCCAGTCTTTCGTCGGACCTACGGTTTCACGGCGCGGATTTTCACGAGCGTCCCGTCGGGCAGCGGATTCCCCATGAACTGCACTATGCCATCGCGCACCACTCCATTGATCTCGGGCACAACCGAAGCCACTCCGCCGACCTCGGTGGCCATAACCGCCGGCGCCATCTTGGCGATGCCGCGATCCATGGCTAGATTAGCCAGCCGGTCGGCCTCACGATTCTTCTCACGCAGTACATGCTTGATCTCGAAGTAGTCGAGTTGGTCGATCAGCTTCATTGCCCGGCCATGTAACTCCTTCAATGTGGGACTACTGACCTTGTACTCGCCCATGATCTGCTTCACCATGAGCTCGGAGTCACTGATCACCCGCAGCGCCTTGAAGCCGTGGCGAATAGAGTAGTTCAATGCCGACAACAAGCCCGAATACTCGGCATAGTTGTTGGTCTGATGGCCAAGGAACTCGCTAAGTTCGGCAACCGGCCGGCCAAGTTCATCCTCCACCACCACGCCATATCCGGCAGGACCGGGGTTGCCGCGAGCGCCACCGTCGATGTAAGCGACCAGATACCCCTGCTCCAGACTGGTGATGGGCGCGCCGATAAACTCTTGCGAACGATAGCGTGATTTTGTGGGGAAAGGACGTATAGCCATGACGTGTAGTTTACCCCTAGTTATACAGATGCGGAGCGCCGGCCGAAGGTGCCGACCTCGTGGCTATATTTCACGCGGGTCCGCGCCATGAATGCTCCTCCGCTTTGCAGCTCCGGCTTGCTAATTGCTGCGCCTGATATAAACTTTCTCCCATTACATTTTCTCTACGGAGCTGCCGTGAAAGCACGTTTCGCTGCGTTCGTCTTGTTCGTCTTTTCATCTTTGCTTATCGTTGCGCAAGCCAACCCGTCATCCGCGCCCGCTGGTCAGAAAGAGCTGACCATCGAAGACATTTTCAAACCGGGTGGCATTCTCGGCCGAGGTCCGGAGAACGTGAAGTGGAGTCCTGACGGCACCAAGGTTTCCTTTGTCCAGCGCGACGACAGCGGTGAGCAGGGCCAGCTCTATTACGTCGACGTCGCTACGGGAAAGTCTGCTGTGCTGGTAGCTAGCGGCAAGCTGGCGACGCTGGCCCCGCCTACTAGCGCCATCAAGGATGAGCGCAAGAAAGAAGCAGCGCAGCGCTATTCCATCGCCGCTTATCATTGGGCGCCAGATTCCAAGAAGCTGCTATTTGACTCGATGGGCCAGCTTTGGCTCTACACGCTCGACACCGGGACAGCCGTCCAGCTCACTTCCAGTAACGACGAGAGCGCCGATCCCAAGTTTTCGCCCGACGGAGAGCGCGTCTCTTACATCCGCAAGCACAACCTCTATGTCCGTTCTGTTGCCGGAGGAGACGAGCACCAGTTGACCAAGGATGGCGACGACAACTTGCTGAACGGTGAAGTGGACTGGGTCTACGAAGAGGAACTCTACTCTCGCAGCAATTATTTCTGGTCGCCCGACGGTAAGCACATCGTCTTTATGCAGATGAACGAGAAAGACGTTCCCACCTATCCCATTACCGATTGGATTCCGACTCATCCCACGGTCGATCAGGAGAAATATCCCCAGCCCGGCGATCCTAATCCGACGGTGCGTTTAGCCGTCGTCGGTTCTGGCGGCGGCAAGACCAAATGGATCACTGCCGGCGGGGGAAGCACCGGCAGCCTGCCACTGGGCGGTGATTCCAACGTGCTGGTCCCGCGTTTCGGATGGGTTAACAGTGAAGTCATGTGGGCGATGGCGCTCAATCGTGTGCAGAACGCGCTCGACCTGTATTTCATCGATATCAACAGCGGCAAGTCGCAAGTCATGATGTCGGAAAGCAGCGATGCCTGGATCGACATGCATCCCGAAGTGGATTTCAAGCTGCTCAACTCCGGCGACGGTTATTTATGGACAAGCTGGCGCGACGGCCATAATCATATCTATCTGTATCACTTCAACAAGCAGGACCCGCTGAAAGGTCCGGGCTGGCTGGAGGCGCAAGTCACCAAGGGCGATTGGGAGGTGGAAAGTATTGATGCCGTCGACGACCAGAAGGGCATAGTGTACTTTTCGGCCAATGAAGGCGACTGGCGCCAGCGCAATGAATTCGTTGCCGGCTTGGATGGCAAGAACTTCCATCGCATCTCGAAAGAGGATGGCACGCACGAAGCCGACTTCGATCCCAAGAATACCAAGTATTACGTTGACGACTTTTCGGCGCTCACCGTTCCTCCGCGCGCCTCGCTGTGCACTGTTGACGGCAGTTGTACTGCCTTCTGGCAGCCCAGGGGCGTCGAAACTTATAACCTGCTTACGCCAAAGTTCGTCGACTTCAAAGCTGCTGACGATACCACTACCCTGCAGGGAAGCATCCTGCTGCCGCCGGGCGGACCCATGATTGCCAACGGCAAAGCACCGCTGATCGTAAACCCTTATGGCGGTCCCGGCGCTCAGACGGTGGTCGATGCCTGGATAGGTTTCGATCTCTTCGACCAGATTTTGGCGCGGCAGGGTTTTGCTGTCTTACATGTCGACAATCGCGGTATGGCGAATCGCGGTAAGGCTTTCGCGCTGCCGATCAAGCATAATTTCGGTCCAGTCGAGTTGAGTGATCAGTTGGCGTCGATAAAGCAGGCTCTGCAACAGTTCCCTCAACTCGACGGCAGTCGTATTGGCTTCTGGGGCTGGAGTTATGGCGGATACTTCACCCTTTATGCCCTGGAGAACAGCGACATCTTCAAAGGTGGCGTCTCCGTAGCGCCCGTGACTGACTGGCACAACTACGACTCCATCTACACCGAGCGCTATATGGGGTTGCCCAAGGAAAACGAAGATGGCTATAGAAAAAGTTCACCGGTAAACTTCGCTGCCAAGCTCAACGGCAAGCTGCTGGAGGTGCACGGGACCAGCGACGACAACGTGCACATGCAGAACACAATTCAGATGATCAACCAGTTCATCGAAACGGGTAAGCAATTTCAGCTAATGCTGTACCCGCGCAAGACCCACGGCATTGCCGGCCTGGCCGCGCGTACCCACCTGTTCCACATGATCGATGACCACTTTCTGGAGATTTTGGCGCCGGGAAAATAAGGGCATGCACCACGGAGTAGACCGAAAGCAGGGAGCATCTGTTCATCACAGAGGCACTGAGACACAGAGGAAAGAAATCATCTCTTAAATAAAACGCCTTGCCGACGGACAGCATGATCGCTTTTATTACTGAAATTCTCCGTGCCTCTGTGTCTCTGCGGTAATCAAAATTGCTGATGTTCTCCGTGATCTCCGTGTCCTTCGTGGTGAAATCGAATCCTCGCAATGAATCCTGCTGACTTGCCCCGCCTGCCTATTTCTGTTTAGATTCTGAGGCACTCATTCCGCGACACCCCGGAGCGTTGCCCTGGCGAAACAAATCTTCGCGTGCAAGTCCATTGACAAGCTGATCTCTGAATCGGAGGAGCCGGAACATCGGCTGAAGAGAACCCTCGGTCCATGGTCGCTGACCGGACTTGGCATCGGCGCCGTTATTGGCTCGGGTATCTTTACCGTCATAGGGACGGCGATCGCGGGACAGAAATTTGACACCGCATCGATCCTCAACAGTCCGCTCGCTGATTACATCGTGCACCATACTGCCACGCTGGGGCGTCCGGGGGCCGGACCCGCGCTATCTATCTCACTGGTCCTGGTCGCCATTGTTTGCGCCTTCACCGGACTTTGTTACGCCGAACTGGCGTCCATGATCCCTATCGCTGGCAGCGCCTACACCTACACCTATGCGACGATGGGCGAACTCATCGCGTGGATCATCGGCTGGGACCTCATCCTGGAATACGCGGTCAGCAACATGGCGGTCAGCGTAGGATTCGCCGCACATATGGCTGCCACGTTCAACTGGTTCGGCTGGCATCCTGCATTGCGCTGGATCACGCCCGCGTATTTGCCTGGTGGCCTCAGCGATCTGCAAAACAACGTGCTCTACGCGCCGGGCTGGCACTTCGGCTTCAACCTTCCCGCTTTTCTGATTGTCCTGTTGCTGACGGTAGTGCTGGTGCGTGGCATTCGCGAATCCGCTGAAACCAACAACATCATGGTATTGCTGAAAATCGCGGCTATCCTGGCGTTCGTCTTCGTGGGCATGCGATTCATACACCCTGCCAACTACCATCCTTTCGTGCCCGAAGGCTGGTCGGGCGTACTCACCGGCGGCTCGATCATCTTTTTCACCTATATCGGGTTCGATTCCGTTTCCACCGCGGCCGAAGAAGCTAAGAATCCGCAGCGCGATATTCCGATCGGCATCATTGCCACGCTGATCGTCTGCACCGTGCTTTATATCGCCGTGGCCGTGGTGCTCACCGGAATCGTTCCCTGGCATAGACTGATCGACGACGCCGCTCCCGTGGTCAACAGCATGAGCATGCTGGCCGGAACGAACAAGTCCGCACTACTGCACTGGACCGAGTTGGCCGTCCTGTTCGGCGCTATGATGGGCATGATCTCGTCGCTGCTGGTATTTCAGCTGGGACAGGCGCGCGTCTGGTTTTCCATGTCGCGCGATGGACTGCTGCCTGGCATATTCAGCCGCGTCCATCCCCGCTTTCGCACGCCGGCCGTAGCGACCTGGATTGCCGGATTCCTGGTAGGCATTCCGGCAGGCATTCTCGACATTGGCACTTTGTCGGACCTGTCGAATATCGGTACGCTGTTTGCATTTGTGCTGGTCTCGCTTGGGGTGATCATCTTGCGTTACAAGCAGCCTGACCGGCATCGCGGATTCCGCGCGCCCGGCGGCCTGGCGGCGCCCGTTCTCAGCGTAATCTTCTGTGTGCTGCTGATGGCCGGCTTGCCGATTTTGACCTGGCTGCGCTTCTTTGTCTGGCTGATTATCGGCATGGTGGTGTACTGGCTTTACAGCCGTCATCGCAGCGAGTTCAGTCCGCGCAACTCGCAGGCATTGCAGAGGCCGTGAGCAACGACTTCATCCGCGCTTTGCCCAAGGCCGAACTCCACCTGCATCTCGAGGGCACGGTCGATCCTCTCACATTGTCAGAGTTGAGCCGACGCCATCCTACACCCTTCCCAACCACAAACAATCGATATCGGAACGTCGAGGACAGTGGGCGCGTTTTTACCGAGGAAGAAGCCCGCGCGCTGTACGAATACAAAGATTTTACTGGCTTCCTGTGGGCCTTCAAAACGGTTACCGAGCGATTGCGGACGACTGACGACTACGAGCTAGTCACCTATCGCATGATGCAGAAGCTGCATGCGCAGAATGTGGTGCACGCCGAAGTCTATATATCAGCCGGGGTGGTGCAATGGCGCGGGCAGGAATTTGCGCCGCTCTTCGCGGGAGCCGAACGCGGCCGCCAGCGCGGCGAACGCGACTTCGGCATGTCGCTTTACTGGATTTTCGATGCAGTCCGACACTTCGGCGTGGACGAGGCACGCCGCGTAGTGGACGAGGCGATAGCACTCCGGAGCAGCAATGTCGTAGGTGTCGGTATCGGCGGCGACGAGCGCCGTGCCGCACCCGAGCAGTTCCGAGAAGTTTATGAACACGCCGCTAAGCATGGCCTGCGCATGACGGTTCATGCCGGTGAAACGGTTGGTCCGGAATCAATCTGGGGAGCCCTGCGCGAACTGAAAGCTGATCGCATCGGCCATGGCCTGCATGCCATCGACGATCCGGATCTGGTCCAGTATTTGGCGGAGAAGCAAATTCCGGTCGAGGTCTGCATCACCAGCAACCTGATGACCGGCTGCTGTACTGTGCTGGAACAACATCCGGTGCGCAAGCTTTTTGACGCGGGCGTGCTGGTTACCTTGAATACCGACGATCCTGACATGTTCCGTACCACACTCGTGCGGGAATACGAAATCGCCCAGGAAGTGTTCGGCTTTTCGGAGGCGGAGCTTCGCGACCTGGCCCGAAATTCCTTTCGCGCCTCATTTCTTTCCTACGAAAAGAAACGCGAGCTGCTGGCTGGAGTTTGAGAGGAACGTCAGCTTACTTCAGTTCGTGGTCTCTGGTGTGGCCAGAGTAATCTTTGTGTCTGTGCGGAACTTGCGGTAATCCGAGTAGGTGACGTGCACATCTTCGTTGTATCCCTTGAGCAATGCCACGCGCGCGTCCAGGTGTACATCAACCCGTTCGGGCAACCACACTTCGCCGTTTACCCGTTCCTGCTGCATTTCAAAACGTGTACCTTGATGCATGCGGGCGACTACCCAGCCAAATGAAATTGTGTCGGTGATCTCCCCGGTCAGCTTGCTCCAAGTGTAATCCTGTTGATCGATCCAGAATCGCGGCTTGATCTTCGGCAGAATCTTGGCTTCTTTGCGTTTGGCTTCGAAACCGGGATGAGGTGTGCCGTCGATCACCCAGGCTTTGCGGCCGTTCAAGACTTCTTCGCCTACGAGTTTGAAGTCGTAAGCATCCAGGATCTCGCGCACAAAAGCGCGATTGTCCTCTCGCTCCTTGTCGTACTTCTCCAGCCGCTTCTGGCGCTCTTCCGGAGTCTCGTTCTCCCGCTTCTTGGTTTCCTTGTCGAACTTCTCGTTTTCTTTACTTTGGTCTTTTGCCGATAGCGGCTTGCCGTCGCGCTCCACCAACCGTTCAAACGGCTCGCCATAAAGCACCAGGATTTCGCTGGTTTCTAACTTGCTCGATTCCACATGTCCGCCGCGATCGAGCTTGTCTTCCCGCACGCGTTCCATAAACGTGTAATCCTTCGCAGCCTGCCAGTTCACAATGTCCTTGTCTACCGCCCGCCGCATGATCTCGCGCACGTCAGCTGAGCCGCTGGCCGGAGAGGCGGCCTTGGCTTGAATGGAACCGGAATTCGCCGGCGTTTGGGCCAGCGCAGAGCTGACCGCAAAGAGGCAAACGAGAGCAGGAATTAACTTCACTTCATAGAAAACGTCGGCGAAAGGAAAAAGTTCCCTCCGCTGACCGAAATTCGCAAGGTTGGCTCACAAACCCGGCCTCTGTGTCTCTGTGGTGATTAAGTGTTACTCTCCCGCGACCGTCATTCCATCGATTCGCAGCGTTGGCGACGCGATCGAACTGCGAAATTCCAGGTCGTTACCGATTTCCGAGATGTTGAAAAACATGTCTTTCAGATTTCCGGCGACGGTGATCTCTTCTACCGGAAAGGCAAATTCGCCGTTCTGGATCCACAATCCGCTGGCTCCGCGTGAGAAGTCGCCGGTCACCAGGTTCACGCCGAAGCCTAGAAACTCTGTAACGAATAGGCCTTCCTGAATGTCGCCTATGATTTCCTGCAGGCTCCTGGCGCCCGGTTGCAGGAAAAAGTTTCCCGCTCCGATGCCTGGAGTTCCCGCCAGACCGCGCGAAGCGTTGCCGGTCGTCTGCAGGCCAAGCTTCTTGGCGGTATAAGTATTCAGCAGATAGGACTTCAGCTTGCCATTCTCGACCACCACCGTCTTTCGACTGGGCACGCCCTCGGAATCGAAGGGACTGGTGCCGAAGCCGCCGCGCATGGTGCCGTCGTCGACCACGTTGATGTTGTCGCCCGCGATCTTTTCATTCAGCTTTCCCGTGAGGAACGACGCGCCGCGATAGATCGAATCGCCATTCACCGCTTCGAAGATGTGTCCCACCAGGGCTCCGGCTACGGTGTTTTCGAAGACAATAGGCACCTTCGCGGTCTTTACTTTGCGTGCGCCCAGCCGTCGCAAGGTGCGCTTGGCGGCAATTTGGCCGACATCTTCCGGCGACTCCAGCTTCTTCAGAGAATTCGACACCGAATACCAGTAGTCGCGCTGCATGGCGGAGTTCTCCACCTGCGCGATAGGCACCGCCGACACCGAACAGTAGGAGCGCTGATAATCGCCGATGAAGCCGTGGGAGTTGGCCAGCACCTTGTATCCGATGGCTGCGTCGAAGGTGCCGCCCTCGGAGTTGATGATGCGAGGATCGGCATCGAGCGCAGCTTTCTCCGCCCGGCGCGCGTAGTCGATGCGGTCGGCGGTCGAGAGCGAATAAACGTCTTCGTGATACAGGTCGAGGTCACCTTCGAGCTTGCCCAATTGTTCCGGCTCAGGAATTCCAGCGAACGGATCTTCGCTCGTGATCTTCGCCAGCGCCAGCGCCGAGTCCACCAGTTGTTTCAGGCCGTCGGGCGACAAGTCACTGGAGTATGTGCTGGCCGCACGCTGCCCGAAAAACACGCGCACGCCAATGCCTTTGGAGCCGGATTCCTTCAGCGTCTCCACCTCACCCAGACGAACCACGGTGGAGAATTCGCTGCCGTCCATGGCGACGGCTTCGGCGGCGGTTGCTCCGCCCTGCATGGCGCGGCGAATTACGTCTGCCGCAATTTCCTTCAGATCGGTCGAGGTTGCTGGTACGCCAGTGGAGCGCTCTTCGGTAGAAACGTTCATGTCGATATAGTCCTATTTAGCCAGACTCCCACAATGTGATATGAAGAGCCTTTTAATGGGGCGTTTTGTATCAGGGCACGCCTTAAGACGTGCCGATACCGGACTGATGAATGACTCGGGCCTTAGCCGCTGCTATTCCGTTTTCCAGGGCTAAAGCCCTGGCTTTTACTACACGTCCGGCACGACTAAAGTCGTGCCCTGATACAGCCCAAAACTATCTTTTGGAAAAATTCCGAGTTCGAAGGTAAATCTTAGCCGCTGGTTCCACCAACCGTTAGGCGATCTATCTTCAGCGTTGGAATGCCGACACCCACCGGTACCGACTGTCCGTCTTTGCCGCAGGTTCCAACGCCTTCGTCGAGTTGCAAGTCGCTTCCCACCATTGAAACTCTGGTCAACACGTCGGGACCGTTGCCGATCAAAGTCGCATTCTTGAGCGGCGCGGTGACCTTGCCATCCTCGATCAGGTAGGCCTCCGACGCTGAGAAGACAAACTTGCCGTTAGTGATGTCGACCTGGCCGCCGCCAAAGTTCACTGCGTAAACGCCATATTTCACCGAGCGGATAATGTCTTCCGGCGAGTCCTGCCCGGCGAGCATATAGGTGTTGGTCATGCGAGGCATGGGAATGTGCTGATAGCTCTCGCGACGGCCATTGCCGGTGTTGGGAATGCCCATCAGCCGCGACGACAGCTTGTCGGACAAGTAGCCCTTGAGAATGCCTTTCTCGATCAACACGGTGTTCTCGGTCGGATTGCCCTCATCGTCCACATTCAGCGAACCGCGACGTCCGGGCATGGTGCCGTTATCGACGACCGTGCATTTGTCGCTGGCTACGCGCCGGCCTAGCATTCCCGAGAACGCAGAAGTTTTCTTGCGGTTGAAATCGGCTTCCAGACCGTGACCGATGGCTTCGTGCAGCAGGATTCCAGGCCATCCCGGACCGAGGACAACTTCCATTTCCCCGGCAGGAGCCTCACGCGCGTCGAGTTGAATAATGGCCTGCCTCGCTGCTTCTTTGGCAAAATGTTCCGGCGAACTGTCGCCCGAGAAATAATCCAGCGAGACGCGGCCACCGCCGCCCGCATTGCCGCGCGCCGAACCGGCGTTTTCCGACTTGGCGATGCAGAAGACGCTCATGCGCGCCATTGGTTGCGAATCCTCGGCGAAGCTGCCATCCG
>Ga0210398_10005274_pt1 | contig 12021 bp, 11 predicted proteins | sample IncBWC4OmetaG_FD_161047 | JGI IMG/M metagenome (GOLD analysis project Ga0210398, IMG submission 161047) | Forest soil microbial communities from Barre Woods Harvard Forest LTER site, Petersham, Massachusetts, United States - Inc-BW-C-4-O | ecosystem: Environmental > Terrestrial > Soil >... | reverse complement strand
GCGAAGCTGATCGTCAGGTCAATGCGCTGGGTGGAGTAGTACATCGCGATTGCCAGGCTGAGCCAGCCAAAAGCGATGATGTAGCGGACCTGTAATTTGCTTGTAAGATGTCCGACGACTGGCATGGCCAACACCACGACTAAGCCGCCGCCAGAGAGAACGAATCCCGCCAGCTCGGCCGTGTATCCCAACAGCGTCTGGAGGTACAGCGGCATCATGACCAGACTGCTGAACAGCAGGACACCGAAGCTGAACATCATCACATTCGAACTCAGGTAATTGAAATTCTTGAAAAGCCGAACCTCAATGATCGGGTGCTCATTGAACCACTCCCAGATGACCAGCGAGATTAGGCATACAGCCGACACAATCGCCAGAGTCAGAATGATGTGTGAACCGAACCAGTCATCCTCCTCACCCCTGTCCAGGATCACCTGCAAGGCGCCGATGCCCAGGGCCAGCAATGCAATTCCGATGTAGTCGAGTTTTACCCCCGCAGCTTTCAGCCGGGCCAGGTAGGGTGGGTCTTCGATCAGGCGACATACCAGCAACAACGTGAGCAGCCCGACCGGGAAGTTGATAAAGAAAATCCAGCGCCACGAATAATTGAAAGTGATCCAGCCACCCAGAGTGGGGCCGACGGTCGGGGCAAAAACCGCGGTGATGCCGTACAAAGCGAAGGCCATGCCGCGTTTTTCCGGCGGGAAAGTGTCGGCCAGAATCGCTTGGGCCATCGGCTGGAGTCCTCCCCCGCCGGCGCCCTGCAACCCTCGGAATAGCAGCAGGAGCGGGAAGGTCGTCGCCATCCCGCAAAGCAGGGAACTCACAGTGAAAATTGTCAGGCATGTCATGAAAAAGCGCTTGCGACCGAAGCGCACGGCAAGCCAGCCACTGATGGGGAGAACGATAGCATTGGAAACCAGGTAGGAGGTCAGCACCCAGGTGCTGTCGTCGTTACTGACGCCGAGACCGCCTCCAATGTAGGGCAAAGCGACATTGGCGATGCTGGTGTCGAGGACTTCCATGAAAGCAGCCAACGCCACCACCACCCCGATCAGCCAGATATTGTGCTTAGGGTGCCATGGCGCTTCCTCGACAGCGGGGGTTGTGGGCGCGTCGCTCATCGCAAATACACCGTCGGCTCGACGCTCATGCCGGGCCGAAGCTGCAGGTCGCGGTTTTCGCCCGGATCGAGCACGATCTTCACCGGGATGCGCTGAACAATCTTCACGTAGTTGCCGGTGGCATTTTCAGGCGGAAGCACACTGAAGATTGGGCCCGTGGCGCCGGCAATGCTGTCCACGTGACCCTTGTAGTCACGTCCGCTGGAATCCACATGAATCGTCACCGGCTGCCCCGATCGCATGTGCTTCATCTGGGTTTCCTTGAAGTTGGCTGTGATCCAGACATCCTGCAGGGGCACAGCCGTCAGCATCTGTTGGCCCGGTTGGACGTTCAGGCCGACGACAACGGTCTTGGTCACCTCGCCACTGACTGGCGCAAGGATCTTCGTGTATCCCAGGTTCAGCTCGGCCTGAGCGAGAGCGGCGCGCTTCTGCTCGACGTCGGCGACAGCCGCCAGTGCCCGAGCTTGAGTCGTCGCGATTTGCTGAGGCCGGGTCTGCGCTGCCCGAAGGTTCGCTTGCGCCTCGGCGACCCGGCTCCTCGCCTGCTGCACCGCCTGGCCTGCTGCAGCTTCATTGGCGTGAGTCGCAGCCACCGTCGCGGTGCTGGCCTTCGCTGCGGCCAAAGCCTGATCGTAAATCTGCGCGGAGACGTCCTGCTTTTCTACCAGCTGCTTGTACCGCACAAGGTCGTCCTGCAACTTAACGTCGTTGGCCTCGGCCTCCGTCACTTGGGACTGCGCGGCGGAAAGCTGTTTTTCGGCGGCAGCGAGCCCCGCGACTGCATCTTCGACGCCAGATCCGGAGAAACTTAATTGGCTTAAGGTGTTCACGGAAGTGATAGGGACATTGATGTTGAGTGATCGGGCGGTCGCTTCTGCACTCGCCAGATCGGCCTTCGCCTTATCAACCGCAACCTGGTAGTCTCGCGGGTCGATCTCAACCAGCACGGAACCTTTTTCGACGTACTGGTTGTCGCCTACGTTCACGGCAATCACGTAGCCGGAGATGCGCGCACTGACGGGGTAGATGTGGACGTCTACTTGCGCGTCATCGGTAGACTCGTAACTGCCGAAGTAACGCCATAGGAAGAAACCGACGACGAGCAGGACTAGAACGATTCCAAGCAACAGCCACAAGCGTCCTCGTTTCGTAAGCCGGCGAGAAGCCGGCACTGGAGGGCGTTCACGTGTGGTCCCGGCGGCCTGGGTGGGCGGTGCCTCCTCGGTTTTGTCGACTACAGGGGGCTGGGTTGTTTCCGGTGCGGCCACGGCATCACCTCTCTCTATTAGGATTTACCCCGTGTTGGTTTCTGCATCAGTCGCCCGCCCAATCTCGGCATTGAAGACCTAGTAGGCGGGAAGACTAGAAGCTAATGATGTCTGACTCTTAAGCTAAAGCGGCCCCTGAACTGCATTTTGCACTTCCTCCTCAGTTGTTCGCCGACGTCACTTTCCCCCGAGATACTGTTGGTAATTCGTGCGTGCGATCCCAAGCGCACGAGCCAGCGAGAGCTTGGCGAAGTTGTGACTGTAGAGGCTCGTAATGTATTGATCATTGGCGCCGGCGAGGGACTGCTCGGCCTGCACCACCTCAACGCTATCGGTCACACCAGAGGTGAAGCGGTCTTTCGACCGAGCAAGGTTCTCATTTGCTAAAGCGACATTCCGAGTAGCTACGTCAACCTGCTCTTTAGCTGCACTGAGATTCAGGTAGGCGCTGCGAACGTCATAGTCAACCTGGCCGCGAAGGTTTTCACTTTCCGCTTTGCGCTGACGGAGCGTGGCTTCTGCCTGGGTGATGTCGCCCTTGATGTGGCCACCGGTGAAGATGGGAACGCTGACTCCGCCCTCAACGAAGAAAGCTCCGTTCGAGTGGCCGAAGGTCTCGCCCACGTCACCGTAATTGCCGGTCATGGCGACCACGGGATAGCGTTCGCCCTTGGCGGCAGCAAGCGCCTGGGTGGCAGCTTTCTGCGAGTCGAGGGCCGCACGGAAATCGCTGCGCATTTTGTACGCAGCATCCAGCGCCTCTTCCAGAGTAGGAGGATTGAGGTTGGAATACGGAAGCTGATCCGCCAATTCATATTGCTGCCCCAGTGGCAGCCCTATGGCACGGCCGAGAACCAGCTTGGCAATGGCGAAATTGTTACGTGCGACGCTGAGGTTGTACTGCTCAGTGTGCCATTGAACTTCCGTGCGCGTGACATCGATCTTGGGAGCCGTTCCCGCCTGGAGTTGATCCACCGCCTGGTCGTACAGCGCCTTCGCAATTCGCACCTGGGCCTCTTGCGCCTCGACATGCGAACCATCCGCGATAACCCGCAAATAGGCGTTGCCGACGATCAGCGTGACGACGTCAAGAATGTCCTGATAGCTGAGTTTTGCCGCTTGCTCCGCCGTTTGCGCGGAACGGAAATGCTGGATGGATTCATAGCTGAACAGGGTTGCGCTCACGTTGCCCTGCACCAGGCTGTAGGCGAAGGGCCCGATCACAGCAGGAAGATCTGGGAGCTCCTTCTTGATACCTAAAGTTGCAAGGGCCAGTTGCTGAGCGGTCTCTGAAACTTCGGCGCTAATCTGCGGCAACAGTGCGCTCAGAGCCACCAACCGCTCACCGCGGGCTTGCTGCGTGTTCTCTGCGCTCTCAATTGACCCCAGGTTGTACTTAAGGGCTTGCGTAACCGCGTCGCGCAGAGTTAAATGCAAAACTTCATTGGTTGCAGGACCGCTGGGAACACTTCCTGTAAGCTGCGATGTCTGCCCTGCATTAGAGTTTCCCGTTGTCGCTGCCCCGAGAGTACTGGCGGCATATTGTGCCGCTGCCGGAATGGCCCAGCAGAGAATCAATGCAATGGCCGACACAGCAGCCTTCGAGTGAAATCGAGTTAGCACGAATTGAGTAACGCGGGTCATCGATTCGCCTCCAGAGTCTGTTCGAAAAAGTTAGCGGGAAGGATCGGCGTGATGTGACCATAAGTTCGAGGTAGTGGAGGTTGCGCTTTGACGCTTCCACGCGCGCACGGTGTCAGATGCGCGGCGGGGTTGTTCGGCATCAACTATTTTTTCCGCTGAGCGGCAATCATTTTTCCGCTCAGTAGGGGCACTATTTATTTGCTTTTCTTTCGATTTCTCGAGAGCCAACCGAATACATTCCGCCTTGCGCGGTGAGTCATGGTCCAAGCGCATCGCGCATAGGATTACAGACTACAATCGTCGTTGATTTACAGCTGACCGCGCCAACCTCTGGAACCTCGTTTAAACCGTTATCACGCGGGTTCTCGATGGAGCAGTTTCTATGTCGATCACTGAAAACCTCGATACTCACGACAAGGCGCTTACCCTGAAACGCTCAAACCGCCCAGCTGGCTTCCTCGCTCCTGATTTTCGAGGATTAGGAACGGGAAACGCCCTTACGATGTCGAATCGCCCAGGTTAGAGTTGGCAGGTGACATGCCAACTTATCGTTGCCTATCTTGATCGCGACCTGGAAGTTGTTGGAATGTCCTTTTTCAAGCGTAAGTCGGGAATGTAGCTCCGAACATGGGCCGCTTGCTTATCGATTGTTCTTCGGTCGCTTCATCCTGGATTACGTCCCGTGCTCGACCAGGATTCCGTTTTGAATGCGCAGAATATCTCCAGCAATCCAATTCGCCGGAGCGCCGAAACCGCTAAATTGTCCGTGCACGATCACGATGTCCCCCTCAGCCACGATAGTTCCTGGTTCGTACTTCAACTTTGGCGGAAGGCTCTTGACGAGATTGAACAGACCCTCGCGACCGGGTGCGATATGGCGCTATGCTGAATATAGTCGGGCGACCAGAAGCGCTCGGCGGCTGCATAGTCACGCTTGTTGAACAGCGTGTCGAAGGCTTCTAGAACAAGTGCTTTATTTTTCGATTCGATCATCTCGCTCATCTTTACATTTCCTCTAATGCGCAGGCACGATGGCACTTCTTAAAGTTCCGACCCACCATCGACCGGGGATACTCGCTCCCGTGATCCAGCGAGCAGCGTCTGACGCAAGAAACGTCACTACGTCCGCAACGTCCCCTGGCTTGCCGATTCGCTTCAAGGCGTGCATTCCAAGCGTCAACTCCCGCCCTGCCTCGGTCTTCGCGAAATTCGACATGTCAGTGTCGATCACCCCGGGCGCGATTGCATTTACGCGGATGCCCCGGGGTCCAAGAATGCCAGCCCAATTCTTGACCAGCGTCTCTAATGCTCCTTTGGTCGCGGCGTAGGCAAGCAGCGAAGGGTTGTCCAAGCCCGGCTTCCCGACGACAGCGCGCGCCCCGATCGAAGAGATCACAATGATGTTCGAGCCTTCACCGAGGGCGGGCAGGAGTTGCTGCACCAGGAAAAACGGGCTGCGCACATTCGTTGCGAAGAGATTGTCAAAATCCTCCACCGTATGATCTCTAAAGGTTGCAGCCCTGCTGACGCCGGCGTTGGAAACGAGCACATCCAATCGCTCCCCCACGATCGAACAACGTTGAGGCATTTCTCAGATATGGTCTTCTGACCAAGGGGCAACAAAAGGGATGCTTTTCCGTCAACTCTATGCGGGAATTTGCTATTCTTCCGCACCAAGCCCATGTGGTCGTGGCAGGGAATCGGGCGCGGTTGCAGCAGCTTCTGGCCAGGAATATCGAGGCGGAGAAGCCGAGAATGGATCCCAGCGCGATTGCGGACATGGTGCTATCTTTCTTCTCCGGAGTATGTATTGAGCACAATCTTAAATCCGATAAAGGCGCATCGACCCGCAAGACAGCAACGTTTATGAAGGTCCTTCGCAGTCTCTGATCGAATTGATCCTAAAGACCCAGACAACAAGTTTTACGGCCATCTCACCGGCCTCCATTCTCAACGAATAGACTGAAGAGTGGCCTCCCCTGAACCCCCATGGTTCGCACCCACTCTTAGCTCGAGAGCGTTGCCCAACACAATCTCCTGCGCCATGCAGGGATTGGTTTCGCAACTGATGTTCACTGTGCGTTGATGTGTCAGGGCTGATAAACGCGCGTCACGATACTCCTTCTTGGGTAAAATTCGCTCAAGCAGGAACGTTAGTCGAGCGCCAATCCAGCGGAGGACAGGCTCGGCGCAGCCGGGGAAATTCATTGCCAACGGTCTGCTAAACTCCATTTCACCAGCCAACCAGGCTGAGGGGGATCTATGCGCAATGCGCCGATATTTCTTGTCATAGCGATGTTGACCGCAGGCGCGCTGGCGCAGTCGACGCCCGGCAGCGTCACTGCTTCGGCCGTGTGGCAGCCGGGAAGCAACTTTGTTGCTACCGCCGAAGCCGGATGCGCCAAGTCGACTGGTTCGGCGCTCGGTGACTGTCTGATCAGTCAAATGGCGAAGGCTGGAGCGCCAGCCAACTCGATACAGTTCACCCGCGAACTCTACCAGCTCAACGGCGAAGTTGGCATCCTGTCGGGCTTCAACAAAGTGGGACGGGTTGACGTGGCATTCGTGACCTATCCCTTTCAAGCGAGTCCAAATCACGGTTTATTGCTGGTGAATGGTCAGCCGCGGATGGTGAATGCCGAAGACCTGAAATTGCTTGACCAGAAAGGCTTGCAAGGGAGCTTTCAGTTTCAGGACCTAAAAAACCAGTATCCCAAGGTCGCGATTTACCCTGGCGATCGCAACGGCAAGACCTGGCCCAATTCGCAGACCGGCTCGAATGGTGGATTACAGTTCGTGATCGGTTATCCGCTGCGCAACGGTTGCCCAACCTGCGCTCACGCCGGGTTCGCATTGTTCCAATGGAATTTCGATGTCAGCGGAAAGTTTACCGGAACCACTTTCATGGGAATGACGCCCGCGCCACTGAACTAACTGTTGCTCAGCACAATTCGGTGCCGCGCGCCCTGAGTCGAGCGTCTTACTTTTGTAGCACGGTAAGCTCGGCCAGCACCTCTTCGCTGTGCTTGTTGGGATCGACGTCCATATACTCCTTGACGATCTTGCCTTGCGGATCGATGAGGAAGGTATGACGCGCGGCAAATTTCGCCACACCGTAATTCTTCAGTGAGCCATACTCCTCTGTAACTTTGTCGTCGGGATCGGCCAGCAACTTGAAGGTCAATCCTTCCTTGGTGCAGAACTCCTGGTGCGATTTCGTGTCCTGCACGCTGACGCCTAGAACCACGGCGTTCTTGGCGTCGTACTGCGCCTGATCGCGCTGAAAGTTATGCGCTTCGATGGTGCAGCCGGTGGTCATGTCCTTGGGGTAGAAGTACAGCACAACCCACTTGCCGCGATACTGCGAAAGGGTGACGGGCTTGCCTTCCTGCGAGTTGAGGGTAAAGTCGGGCGCGGTGGCGCCGACCGAGGGAACGGATGCGGCCCGCAACATCTGGGGCGCGATGAAGGCGATGGCCGCGATGAGAATCAGAAATCCAAGAACCTTGCGCATGAAAGATACTCCTTTGTCGCTGACCCGGATTGGATGCGGCGGGAAGCCCGAAAGATTGTGACTGCACAAGTTTGCTGACAGGTCCGGGAAAGCAGATCCCACGCCGGCTGAAGCCGGTTCGTGATGATAAAAACAAAGATTTTTCCACGGCGCAGCTAAAGCTACTTCCCTTCAAACCAGCTCAGGCTGCAAACTGTTAAGCCGTGCCCTGATACCAGCGTGTCGGAGAAAAAGTATCCATTGATACGAAACTACGAATCAGAACGATCTGCTATCAAAACGACCCGCTAAAGAGAGCTGTTTAAGATAAATTCGTGCTGTTCTACGGGAAGCTCACTTTCAGAATGGTTCCGTTCAGTCCCACCATCCATCCATTCTGCGGATTGGCGAAGGCCACGGCCCAATATCCGGTGACGCCGGTCAGCGCATTCCACGTCGTCCCTTCATCGGGCGTCCAGGCCGCGCCTCCGAAATCGGCAGTGACCACCACGTAGCGAGTGTAATCAGTCGGGCTACGCTTCGCTTGTCTCTTGCCATTGTGCAGTCGCCCGCTATTGTGCAGCCGCTCGCTGTTGTGCAGCTGCCCACCGCCAACACCGGTTGTATTCGTCAGGTAAGCCAGCCCGAAGATGGCGTATCCCACCGGCGGGCGGTTAGTAAGTTGCCAAGTCTGGCCGCCATCATTTGAAGTTGCAGACTGGGCGGTGATGGATGCGTTGGTCGGCGAAAGATCACCACCGCCCAGGATACCGTTGGAGGCATCGCGAAATGCTACGCTAAACCCGCCCGCACTGGGCGAGCTATGCAGCGGAGTGTCGTACGCGGCCCAGGTGTTGCCGCCATCGGTAGTAGCCAAAATTCTGGCGATGGTGGAACCGCCGGTGGCAATCCAGGCATTACCGGTGCCCTGCGTTGCCACACAGGTTCCGCTGGAAGAGAACGAAGCTTCGCCAGGTAAAGCCGGAGGCATGTTGTTAGCGATGCTCTGCCACGTGGTCCCATCGGTGGTCCGCAGGTCGGGAAATACGCCGTTGACCGAATCGCTATGCGCGATCCCGTTCGTGGGAGTCCAAAAGGCCATACAGTCGTAGAAGGCGCCGACGAGGGTGTTATCGAACTGCTGCGTCCAGGTGTGACCGCCGTCTTCTGTCTTGTAGATGGCGAAGTCGGTGGGGTAGTTCCCGATCGCCAGCGCGTAGGCTATCTGATCGCTCACCCCTTGCACATCGCGAAGCTGCACGTCGTTGGAATTGCCGGTGGGAACCACGCCAGTTCTCCAGGTATTGCCGCCATCGGTGGTGACAACAAATACGCTGTTGGTTCCGACTGCCCAGACGATGTTCTCGTCGACCGGGCTCACCGCGATCAGCAAAGCGGTGGTGTTGCTGTTCTGGGGCGTGAGAGTCGGGCCTTGGCTGAAGGCTGCCGGCGCGCAGAGCGCCGCGAAAACCAAAGCGGCAAAGAGGAAAACGGCTGGCTTACGTTTCGACACTGTCCTTACCTCCGAAACCAGATTTGCAGCGGAGTATAGGTCTGCCGAATCAAAGGTGTCAAACGCTGCCGCGCTGAGTGCGAAAGGTTCCCGGGATTTGTTGCCTGTTCCAATTGCTACGATCCAAAGCTAGATATCGAGCTCCACCGAACACTCACTACGCTCCCGCTGTCGATATTCGTGTTGTCCGCTAATGATTCGGTATTAGCTCCATATCAAAGCGAACTATTTACAAAACTTATCGTGCTCTCACCTCCTCAACCTCATCTATTGGCTATAAGCGTACGGCTAACTGCAAGAGCTGATGGCGACTGATCCGCAAATCCCGCGACCGCAGAAAAGGACATTGCTTCTGGTGCGAGCGAAGCTTCCGGAAGGATTCCGTCCGTCCGAAATTTCTGGCGGTGCACTGCTTGCCGGTATTGTTGTGGTGATCGTCCTCGCCGCCATCTTCTATTACGCGACCCGATCGCTCGATCACATGAAAACGCAGGATCAAGTTGCAAGCCAGGTCGATCCAGGCGCCCAGGGATTAGGCCTGTTGGAATCGGAGTTGGAACTCAGCGATCTGCAGATGGCCCAGGCTCCAGGAGATGGCCGCTTGGATATCTATGGCCGGGTCTTGAACACGGGCAATCATCACATTGCCCGCGCCGTTATCCAAGTCACGTTCAAAGACGCGAGGGGCCGGAAGCTTCCGAGCATCCAAAAGCCGATCCAGGGCAGGTTGAAAGAAACATACCGGACTCTGGCGGATGACTTTCCCATTGAGCCGGATCAGAGCCGTTTCTTTCAAGTTGTGGTCAATCAAGTTCCTCCCAATTGGGATCACAACATGCCCGAGCTGAAAGTCATCACTGTCTCTGTAAGTGAACCCGTCGACTGATGTGCCGCCTTAGGTTCGCGTTCTTCTTGTAGAGCTAGTCTCCCTGTGCCAATCCGCATTTGTTAAAAGGTGAGGACAACGAAAATCTTCACTCAAGCATAAGAAAGCTCGACTGGACACTCGGCGGGAAAAGGAGTCAACGGCGGCTGCCTTACGAACTCCGGAAAGTGCGCTGGTCCAATTAGCCGGCGCACCAATCATTCAGGCGAAGCGAAGGTCCAGTTCAGGATATCCTGGATCGCCGTTGCCCCTCCGGAGGCGCCGGTAAAACCGATATAGGCCGTGGAGCCGCCGATCGTGCTTGGAATGTTGATTTGCCATGACTGGCTGAAAACAGCATAGGTGACCGTGTCGGTGATGGTCATGGTTAACGTAGTCCCGTCATAGGTCATGTAGACATTGAAAATGTCTCCACTATGCAGGTTCACTCCGCTATAGGTCATATCCACGGCCGGGATGGTCGGCGACGCTCCGTCGGTGTAGAGACCTGTAGAGTCAGATCCCTCGCCGAAATTGCTATACAAATCAAACTTAATAGCTACGCTGTTGGGAATGCCGCCGCTCCCTCCAGGAGAAGCTGCACCGTAGCCTAGCCCGGCGCCGCCCGGTCCGATGGCAGCCGTTCCCACATTCTGAATCGTAAAGGTCGTTCCGTCGCCGTTAGGATTTGTCAGCTGGAGGGCAAAGTCCTGGGTAAACGCCTGGACATTGACAGGTGTTGAATACCAGGCGCTGGTTGTTTCCCCGGCGCCTCCATCCGTCAAGCGCAAGCGTGAGCCGTTGATTCCGCCTGTTCCATTAATAACCAGACCGTGGCCGGTAAAACCGTTGCCATAGTTCAGCGTGCCTCCAGCGCCGGTTGTGATGGTGTAGACAGCCCTACCTACGGGACTATTTACATATTGCGGAGCGCTAGCGATTGCTTTAACGGTGGTAGTAACGCTGATGGTGAGAGGACTCGCATAAACCGGGGAAGATTGGGTAGGATTCGATCCATCGGTTGTGTAGTAGATGGTTGCGCCCGGGGTGGAGTCGGAGATACTCACGGTCTGCGTCGAGGTATAGGTTCCCCAGGCAGGAGCGAAGGTGGGGGTTGCAGCAGTAGGCGATATGTTCCCAAATGCGCTCAATTGTTGCGCCGCACCCACATAGACTTTGCCGTTAGCAATTGTGGGGGTCGCATACTTTACAGCGCCACCGACCGTGTCGCGCGCGGGGTTCTGCGTGCTGTCATAAAGCTCATTGCTGAGATTGGTGGCATCGAACGCGTAAAGTACTTCGTTGCCCCCGTTGAGAGTGGCGTCGGTCTGCAACGCCCACACAATACCGTCGCTAGCACCGTTGGCCGACACGCTTACGGTCGGTCCCGGATATCCGAAGACTACCTCCGACTGGGAAGTCGCCGACGTGGAAAGCAATCCGTTGGTCAAACTAAAAGCTTTCAAAGCCACCGGGGAGTCAGGCGGCTGAAGGCGATCTTTCGCCCTATGGGGCACACCGGGCGAGTTTTCTCCACCGCCAAAATACACATTGCCATTCCAGTAAGCGGGAGTCGAAAATATCGACCCAACCTGGCCAGTAAGATTCTGCACAATCTGAGAGTTATTGTTGGGATTGAAATGTCCCATGTGGTCGCGATCGACAACGTAGATGCTTCCTTCCTTGCCGGCCTCGATTAACTCGTGAACGTGAGCACCAGGCTGGTCGGGCAATAACAGCGCGCCACCTGAGCCGAGATCCTCATCGTTGTTGTCCAGGTTTCCTTGATCGTACGGAGTGAAGTAGTCCACGGGTGCAAACGAACTACCGCTGCTGGGAAGTTTAACGATGCTATCGCCGAAATCAACCGGGGTGCCCGGTGTGTCGAACGTGCCATTCCCCGTGGGGATAAAGAGATTTCCCGACCCATCTGCAGCGATTCCACCACCGCTCATCCAGATACCACCGAAGGCTCCATTGGCCGTAGTGGCCCATGCGGCCATCTGCTGCAGCGTGGTTTTGTCGTAGCCCATCACCCAGCCGTGAAATGGAGGGTTGTCGCAGTTCGACGACCAGGCGATGTAGATATTCCCTTGACTAAGCGCAAGGCC
>Ga0210398_10005273_pt1 | contig 12022 bp, 10 predicted proteins | sample IncBWC4OmetaG_FD_161047 | JGI IMG/M metagenome (GOLD analysis project Ga0210398, IMG submission 161047) | Forest soil microbial communities from Barre Woods Harvard Forest LTER site, Petersham, Massachusetts, United States - Inc-BW-C-4-O | ecosystem: Environmental > Terrestrial > Soil >... | reverse complement strand
GAGATCTGGAAGAGTGAGCGTCGAGGGCGCACTGGTATTTCCCGGCCACCACGGTCGACGGTATCGTAAACGGAAACCGCTCGACTTACCGAGAAGGAGTGGCGAATTCTGAATCGTCGGGGGGGGAACAACCGTAGGAAACCACAAGAAACTTCGTTTTCCCGCACAGCCTCGAGGAGGTGGTGGTTTTTGGGATAAAACTTATCGGCACTGGAGCGGATGCTCGGCATCACAAAATCTGGCTCGATATCAAGTGCCAAAAACAATGCGTGGGATCGCATCACGCTCTTGCTTGCCAATCCTTGGAAAACTTCATTCGGCTCCTGGCGAAATCCGGCACGAGTTAACTCTCCTCCGATTCATTTGTATACTAGCGGCGACTGGTCGAATCAGATCCGGTGCTCGGAAGGGAATATGCCCCACGACGATCCTTCGAAATCCGCACTTCAAAGCAAGCTAGTCATACGCAATATCGGGCTCCTGCTTAGTGGCGATCTCTCCAATCCCATCCTCGACGCCGACACCGTGGTCTCGATCGACAATCGCATTGTTGCCGTGGGCAAAGAAAAAGACGTCGACACTTCCAGAGCCACGATCAACATCGATGCCAAAGGCACGGTCCTTGCCCCTGGTCTCATTGACAGCCACGTTCATCCCGTCTGTGGCGACTGGACGCCACGCCAGAATCAACTGGGCTGGATCGACAGTTATTTGCACGGCGGCGTCACCACCATGGTGTCAGCTGGCGAAGTGCATACTCCCGGCCGTCCCAAGGACGTTGTCGGATTGAAGGCGATGGCGATCTTCGCCCAACGGTCCTTTCACGCATTTCGACCCGGCGGAGTAAAGGTATACGCTGGCGCTCCCGTGATCGAGCACGGAATGGTCGAAGACGACTTCAAGGACCTCGCTGCCGCAGGAGTCAGGATTCTTGGCGAAGTGGGGCTTGGCAGCGTCAAAGATGGCAAGACTGCGCATCAGATGGTTTCGTGGGCTCGCAAATATGGTATCCAGAGCACCATTCACACCGGAGGACCTTCCATCCCTGGTTCCAGCATCATCGACAAAGACATGGTTCTCGAGACTGACGCCGACGTTATTGGTCACGTAAATGGGGGGCATACCGCTCTTCCTGACGATCAGATCACGGCGTTGTGCGAGCGCTCGACGCGCGCTCTTGAGATTGTGCACAATGGCAACGAACGCGCCGGACTGCTGGCGTTAAGAACGGCCAAAGAGTTGGGCCAACTGGAACGCGTCATCCTAGGTACCGACTCCCCTGCTGGATCAGGGGTACAGCCGCTCGGTATTGTGCGTCTGATTGCCATGCTGTCTGCTCTGGGTGAAATCCCGGCCGAACTGGCGATTTGCCTGGCCACCGGCAACACCGCAAAAATCCGCAACCTCGATGACGGAGTGGTCGCACCCGGCAGAGGAGCCTCCTTCGTCCTCATGGACAAAGCGCAGCACTCGGCGGGGAAGAACCTGATCGACAGCATTCAAAAAGGAGATCTTCCGGGCATCGGAATGGTCATCGTCGATGGCGCAATCAGCGTCGAGCGCAGCCGTAACACTCCGCCTGCTACCCGAATAGCGGAGGTAGTAAAAAGCTAACGCAGACCGTCTTCACCTTTGATCTGATCTTTGGACAATCCGCCGATGCGAGGCAGAGGGCGTCCGCTGTTCGTTACCGCGATTGCCACCATAATCTCGTTTGCACGTGGCGCATCGTTGATGCGCACTTCCATTCCATCAAAATGGCTGCGGACGAAGGCGGCATCCTTGTGCCCGAGCGGAATATCGAGCGCAACTCCCATCCCCCCTCGCTTCTTGGAAGACGGAATCAGCGCCGCCCCTCTTCCCAGTACGCGGCGCACAGATGTGCCCAGCTTCGGGTGCAGGATCGCGGCTGCATGTTCTAGTTCGCCGTTCTCGCCCACTGCTGCGGCTTTACCATAGCTCTCGGTGGATGGACCCGCGACTCCCAAGGCTGCAACCGCTCGCTGCGTTAGCAACTGGCCCAGTTCTTCGCCAATGGTCATCAACTCCGAAAGATCGCCAACATACTGTCCGGCATATGGATTCTCAATCACCGCTACGGCGGCTGCACGTCTCGTCGGCGGATCAACCTTCTGCCCCATCTCCATCGAGATTTCCTCGACGAATGTCGCAATTTTCCGGATACTTGCCTTGGAATTCGCGCTCATCGCAGCCCATCCTCTCCCTTAACTTCTGACGCTTTCAATCCGCCGACTCGGGCGTGTACCCGCGCACCGGTCGTCATCACCAGCGCGAGCAAAATCTCATCAGCGCGCGGAGCGTCCGCAATGCCCACCTCCATCGCGTCAAAGTGACTGCGCACATAGGAAGCATTGATATGGGTGATTGGAATGTCGAGGCGCGTTCCTGGCCCACCAACTTTCTTGGTTGACGCGACCATGGCCTTTGCGCCTCCAAGCACTTCACGCATACCGTAGCCACCAGGGACATGCCAGAGCGCCCCGTGTTCAATCTCTCCCGCCGAGCCCACTATTGCCCCCTTGCCATAGCCTTCAACCGCTCTCGGGTCATGACCCAAGGCTGCCACCAACGACTGCGCCATCTCCAGGCCCAGAGGCCTCAGGTCCTCCGTGAACTCTTCGATCCGTTCGATGTAAAGACCCGAATAGGGATTCCGGATCACGACCAGTGCTGCCGCACGCCGCAGTGGATTTTTGGCGACGGGTCCTCCCTCGTGAAAGATTTCCTCAACCGAAAGCAGGCGCTTGCGAATTTGAACCTCAGGCATGGGCAAGGCCCTTAGGCAGGGATGAGGAGGCGGCCAATTCCGAGCTCTCTTCGGAATCGACCACTTTCGTTTCTCGCTGTAGATGGAGCGCGGCTCCCCGAATCAGGCCGGAGTCCCTCAAGAATTCCGCGACGCGCACTCCAGAGTCCAATGCGGTCCGGATTTCGCCGATCGCGAGTTTTCCAACCGACTGTGTCACGAGGCGATCGCATAGATCGCTGTCGGGAGCAAGGTCACACGCCCGCGCGCGCCCGATCTTCGGGTGTCCGGGCAGGTCCACTGCGTTGGCGATGATGGTGGCAGCGGCGTCAGCTTGAGCAGCCGTGTCGGCCAGCACAGTGACGGCGTCCGCAATGCCGAGTGAAAAACTCCGTCCTCGCCAGCCGCTGGTGGCAATCCCGCGAACGGGCCGAGCGGAGTCGATCGTCGTCGTCCCGAATAACGAAGCAGAGGCTCGAAGCTCGATCATGCCCACCACGAATCTTTCGCCAGCGGCTAAGTATAGCGCGATATCTCCGCCGTCGTTGACGTAGGCGCGCGACAACTTGGCGGCCGTGATCATCGATTCCAGAATTTCCTCCGCCACCGCTCCCGCAACCGCAGCCATCGGTGTGACGAACGTCCACGACGCATAGGGGCTGACCGCCCTTACCATCCTCCGCGCAATCGCGCTCTCGGGAAGAGGCCCATTTTCACAAGAGGGCGTGCGCAGAAATTGCAGCTCGCCGCACAGCTCATCCAGCACCGTCACGAACCGCGCCGCGGCAGCGCCATACGCTGCCTCGATTTCTCCGCGAACCCCAAAGGCCTCGATAATGAGGTCAATGGGCCCATCCGACATGTGCAATCGGCGGCCGTCGGGCAGCAGCCGAATCTGCGCGCGTGCCTTCACTGCTCGTCCTCTCCCTGCGGTGACGACATCGGCCATGGATTCCCCGGACGAGCCACTACTCGTTTCCGGTTCTCTTCCCCCCCATTCATCGAACTCAGCGGCCGCACATGATCCATGTGGCCCCCGAGGGTTGCATAATCCGCCAGTTTGAGTGTGAACTCGATCGGGGCTACCAGCGCGGGTGTCGGCACATAGCCGAAGGCATTCTCCGGCACGCGGCTTACATCCACCATGAACGTAATTCCACCTCCCGGCCACACATACACTGGAGCACCTCCGCAGGTGACTCTCGTCAAGGCATCGCCTACCGAGTTTGTCAGCTTCACCGGATTTTCTGTTACCCCAGCCCGCAGCGATCCTCCTGCACCACCCATGAACAGGACGGTGCAAAGTGCGGGCTCGCAGTTTTCCCGGATGCGCTCGACCGATTCGCGCAGAGCAACCGGCAATTCTTTTTCGACCGGACGAAGATCCTCGTCGAGTTCAAAATACGCATAGTGTTCGCCGGTGGTGCTTACCATCAGCAGGCGTAAGCCCGGCCAGGCAACCCGCTCTTTGAAAGGGCCAAGGATCGAAAGCGGATCGGCGATGTTGGTGCCGCCCCACGAAGTCCCCGGCTCGGCAACTTTGAAATAGCGGCCCGGCGTTGACCGCCGCCCCTTCACCGTGATTCCCGTCTTCCGCACGCCCAGCAATTTGCCCGCCTGGTGTTCCGACAATACTCCCGTGATGTGATCGTCCACCACGACGATTTCATCCACCATCTTGTACCACTGCTTTGCGAACATGCCGATGGTCGCGGAGCCGCAGCCGACCCGCATGCGTTGTTCCTGCACATCGTCGACAACCGGCGGTTTCCCCGCCTCGACCACGACTCGTGCTCCGTTTTCGATCTCCAGTTTCACTGCCTTGCCGTTGCACAGATTCAGCAGCGTTTCGCAGGTAACCGTGCCCTCGCGCCTGCTTCCGCCGGTCAGGTGACGAATACCGCCGAGTGAAAGCATCTGCGATCCGTATTCGCTGGTCGTAACGTGTCCTACGGCTTCGTCCTTCGCGCGCACGATGCTGCATTCCGCTCCAAGATGGCGGTCGGTGTCAATCTTCAATTTCACGCCGCAGTAGCTGAAAATTCCTTCGGTGACGACCGTGACCATGTCTACGCCCTGCACCTGGGAAGAAATGATGAACGGAGCGGGTTTGTAGTCCGGATACGTCGTGCCGGCCCCGATCCCGGTCACAAAGGCTTCCTCGCCGTCAACCAATGAACCATCCCACTCTCGTTTCTTTCGGAGAAATGGTACGACCGGCTCACCGCGCGCCAGAGCTCGGTCGAGTACGACGTGGGGATCGAGTCGCACCAGTTGGCCATCCTTGTTGCCGTAGCGGTCACAGGAGCCAGTCCTCCCAGGCTTGATGCAACAGAGCACTGGACAGGCATCGCAGCGGATCGCGTCGTCAGCCACGCTTGCCTTTCTTCTCGGCGGCAGCCAAAATCGCCGCCCGTACGCGGTCTGGAGTCGCCGGAATCTTCGTTACGCGTATCCCGATGGCGTCATGCAGCGCGTTCAGGATCGCCGGCGCGGTTGGGATCACAGCCTGTTCGCCGATCCCTTTTGCCCCAAATGGCCCGATCGGCGAAGGGCACTCAATGAGAATCGACTCCACCGGCGGGATGTCTCCGGCCGAAGGGATCAGATAGTCGTGCAGGTTTTCGCCTCTCCCCGGAAAGAACTCCTCCATCAAGGCCATTCCAAGTCCCTGCGCCACTCCACCTTCGATTTGCCCTTCGATCAATGTCGGATTTATGGCCCGTCCGACGTCATGCGCGGCGGTGACTTTCAAAACGCGAACCGTTCCAAGCTCCGTATCCACTTCGATCTCAACCATGTGCGCGCCGAAGCCAAATACGGAGTAAGGAGTGCCTTGCCCGTTCTGATCCAACGGACTGGTTGGCGGGTCAAACGTCGTCTCACTCGTGATTACATATCCGTATTGGTCGAGGGGCAGCTCGCTAAGAATAATCTCGTGGGCCTGGTCGTTCTTGTACACGATCACGCTGCCCTCCCCGAATTGAATCGTGGCATCCTTACAGACTCGAGCCAGCCCAAGAATCGCAGTGCGGAGTTGGGTTGCGGCCATTTGCGCGGCCCTACCGCTCACAAGCGTTTGCCGTGACGCCGACGTCTTGCCGCAATCGGGCGTGATGGATGTGTCTCCCGAGATAAGGTCGAATCGGTCCAAGGGAGCACCTAGAGCGTCCGCGCAAATCTGGGAGATAATCGTATTCGATCCTTGGCCGATGTCGACCGCGCCCTGGTGCAATGCAATTCGGCCGTCGCGCTTCAGCCCAATGCGCATCGTGGACGGGTTGGGAAGAGAAGTGCTGCCGCACCCGTACCACATCCCCGCGATGCCCACTCCGCGCCGGAGCGAACCGGCGGCTTTGGAGTTGAACTCAGCAGTGTGCTTGCGAGCGACATGCCACTTTGGCCGTAAAGCCTCCAAACACGCGCGAAAACCCCTTGCATCTCCCAGAAGTTGACCCGTCACAGTCGGGGTGCTCTCGTCGAGCGCGTTCAGAATCCGAAAATCGAGCCGATCCATCCCCAATCGGTCTGCGAGTTCGTCATAGAGTTGCTCTTGCGCGATTGCAGCTTGTGGCACTCCGAAGCCGCGAAAAGCTCCTGCAGGAACAAGGTGGGTATGCACCGCTCGTGTCAAAGCCCGGTAGTGCGGCACATAGTAAGGACCGGAAGCGTGCACCGGAACTCGTGCAGCTACAGTGGGTCCCCACGACGAATAGGCTCCAGTGTTGAAATCGGCGGCGAAGTCGAGCGCGAGCAGTTTGCCGTCGCGGGTGCAGCCGGCGCGAAGTCGTATTCGGGCGGGATGGCGTTTCGTAGTGGACCGAATGGATTCCGTGCGCGAATACACCATTCGCACGGGCTTGCCCAGATGCCACGCGGCCAGCGCCAGCAGGGGCTGAACGGAAAGATCGAGTTTTGCGCCAAATCCTCCGCCGACAGCGGTTGGTATGATTCGCACGCGTTCCGGCGGAATCCCCAGGATAGCCGCGATATCGCCGCGATCCATATACGGCGACTGGGTGCATGCTTGAATCTCGATCCCGTCTTCAACTCGTCGCGCAAACCCAGCCTCAGGCTCGATGTAAGCGTGCTCGACAAAGCTGGTTTCGTACGCGCCTTCTGCAAGGACGGCCGCTTGCGGGAACGCGCTGTCCACATCGCCACGGACCACGCGCCCCCGGACCAGCACATTCCCCTCGCGATTGGCGTGGAGTTGAGGAGCTTCAGGCGACAGAGCTGCGTCAATGTCTTCAAGCGCCGGCAGTTGATCCCACGTCACCGGAAAGCGCGCTGGATCAAGACTCTCAATCGCCTCAACTTCGCCAGCCACAGCCGCGACTGGCTCACCGCGGAACAGAGCCTCATTTTTGGGGAACACCGGTTGGTCCGCGAAGAGAGCGATCACGCCATAGCAATTCTTACCTGGCACATCCTTCGCAGTGAATACGCCGTGAATGCCCGGATTATCCCGGATAAACGCCTCCACGTCTCCGAACCGGAAAGTCGCGCGATTGTAGGGACAACGAATGGCTTGAACCACCAGGGCTCCGGCAGGAACTTCATCGGCGCCAAAGATCTCGGTGCCCTCGACTTTCTTCTTTCCGTCAATGCGCACCAACCGCTTCCCGACGGCCGCGCCGGCGCGCGGCGAGGCTTGCGGGGCAGCGATTGAGCCCGCCTCCAGAATAGCCGTGATGATCTTGCGGTACCCGGTGCAGCGGCATAATACGCCGCCAATTCCGTCCATGACCTGGTCTTCGCTGGGATTGCTGTTTTTGTCGAGCAGCGCCGTTGCTGCTACAAGCATTCCGGGAGTACAAGCGCCGCATTGCGCCGCGCCGTGAGCCAGAAACGACTGCTGGAGCCGCGCTCCAAAGGGCAATCTCTGTTGCAGACCTTCCACCGTAGTAATCTCATGCCCCTCAGCCTGCCTCGCAGAGATGAGACAAGAACATACGGCCTCCCCATCCAGCAGCACGGTACATGCGCCGCAATCGCCTGCATCGCATCCCACTTTGGTTCCGGTAAGTCCCAAATCGCCACGCAGCACCCGAGAGAGTCGCTCGAGCGGCGAAGCAGAGACGGCCACTCTGCGCCCATTAACCGAGAACACGATGGTGTCTTTTGCTGATTGGTCTGAGCTTTTCGGAGTCGTGACCATCTCAGCAATTCCCCAGGCAGGAGTCAAGAGCACGCCGAACCAGAGTCAGTGAAGCATCCAGCCGGTACTTGCCCGTGGCCCGCACATCGTCGATCGGAGACAGTGCGGCTAGATGTTCCACCTTCGCCCGTCCACCAAGCCCGTCACGAACAGAAGAGCCAATCGAAGATCCAATTAATGCGCGCTCCAGGCCGTGCAAACGTTGAGCCACGGCCGAACACGAACCCACCGCCACGCGGCAATCCGCAATTCGCGAGTTATCCACTTGGAGGACCACCGCAACCATCGCGATCGATATGACGAGGTATCGGCGTGCACCCAATTTCAGAAAAGTAGAAGCTGCATCGTCTAGCGTCCGCGGAATCAGGATACCAGTCAGAATTTCGTTCGCGCGTCGCTGCGTCTTGCGGTTGCCGACAATGAACTCCGCCAGCGGAATACGGCGAGTTCCCTCTTGTGAAACCAGTTCCACCTCAGGGTCCAGCACGAGCAGTGGAGGAACGCCGTCTGCCGCCGGAGAAGCATTGCATAGGTTCCCTGCCACTGTGCCGCGATTCTGAATTTGTATGGAGCCAACCTGGCGCGCTGCACCTTTCAGCGCGTCGAAGCACCGCGGAAGGGGTGTTTGCAGGATCTTGGTCCAAGTGGCCAGGCCACCAATTCGAATCTGATGGGCCTCAACGGAAATTTCACCCAATGCGCCCAACCCTGAGATATCCACAACCGGTTCTCGCATCGGGCGGTCGCCCAACGAAGGATAGAAGTCCGTGCCACCGGACAAAATCTGAGCCTTTTCCTGAGCCAGCAGACGTAGCGCTTCGTCGAGGGTTGTGGGTCGAAGATATAAACCCATTGTCATCTCCACGTGGAATCTAAACAGATCGGGACGTTAACCTGCAATTATGCGTCTATTTGTATACGAACAACACCACATTTGACAAGCCAGACCGAGTCAGCATACATTGTGTTGCGCCTTGAAGCGTTGGGCCGCAAAACTCGCGGGGCTCGCGCGACTCCAGCGTGGATGGGCTCCCCTCACTTTTGAGAGTGGCCTTTTCCAAGCACGGACGAACTGCCATGCATCTTTTGACCCGACAAAGAAGTAAGACTGAATCCGAGGTTTCTGAAATGCGGTATCAACTTGAGCGTCAAGTCGGGTTTGTTCTCCGCAAGACGGTACAGCGTCACCTTATGATTTTTACGCGCCTGATGGGCGAAGACTTAACTCCAACCCAGTTTGCGGCGATGGCCAAGCTCTATGAAAGTGGCCCTTGTTCGCAAAATCGACTGGGACGACTGACCGCGATGGACGCCGCTACTATAAAGGGAGTTATCGATCGCCTCGGCAACCGAGGACTGACTCGTGTTGAACCGCACGCGAATGATGCCAGGCTCCAGATGGTCCACCTTACTGGTGCGGGCAGAAAACTCGTCCGGACTGCAATCCCAAGGGCCGTGCGCATCACCGACGACACGCTAAAGCCTCTCACTAGAGAGGAACGCGGCCAGCTGCTGAGGCTCCTGCAGAAGCTCTCCTGATGATTGCGTCAGACCCCGTTGTGTGAAACGACAAATTGGACGATCTACAAAGAGCGGAGCCGAGCCTACTGTTGGACAGTGAGAAACGGCGAACGGCGAGGGCTTGAGCGATGTCCGAACGGTGCTGTGCGAAGAATAGAACGGGCTGAGTTGGGGTGGAATATCGGCGCAGATCCTCTAAGCAGATCATCTAAAGAGGGCCGTTCGTTCGATCTGCAAGACGCTCGCAATGGCGAGGGTTAGAAACCTACCCATTCCTAAAGTCATGTGTGGAAATCAAGAAGGCCAATCTTTACGGGGTTTTCTACGGGAGCAATTGTGGGCAGGTTTTCTAACAACCGCCGCTGCAGATGTGTGGCGGATCACCTCTTTCGAATGATCGCCAATCCGGAAGAAACATGACTCGGTCCAGAAACAGTTCCCAGGGAGTTCGTGTGCACGACCGGCGTGTTTCGACGCCCGCTCGATCTCGGAGCTAGAAGAGACAGCTCGAACGTGGATTCAAGGATGGATTGAAATTGGGGTCGTTCTCCCTGAGTGGCTGACGGCGAGCGCTTTGGGATTTCGGCATTCTACGGTGTCAAAGCTCATCTATTCAGTCCCTTCAACATGTTACATCGCCGCTGGGGGCGCCCAAACCCTCGAAAATACGCGTAAGGCGAAGTTTCAATGGATTGAAGAATGGATTGGGAAATGAGTGTTGTCGGAAAGCGGGGAAGTGAAGTGATTACTTCCTGCAGGCGACATGGCATTGCTACCCAGCCAACTTCACAAAATGCGGTTCCTGGAACGTTTTCGAGTTCCCGGCGCACCGCCTGCGGCGAAATTCCCCGTGTTCAGTTGGGACGTGTTCGCGTTCAAAAACGGCACGGCACGATCAGCCCGCGGATCGACTCAATCAATCGTCGATTTCTCTGCGGGGTCGTTCCAGGTTGTCAGACGTTTCTAGGAAAATCTCACCAAGTCTGGATCAAATTACTTTCCCGCACCTTCTCGAATTGCTTTTTGGGCCGCCAATTGGAATGATTCGGCAACACGATAGGGCGGATGGAGGTGTTTGCGTCGAGGGTGTCTGCCACCTGAAAATATGCGGGGGCCACGTGAGGGCCCAGGGTTGATAGCACGGTGAGCATAACCAAAGTCTCGAAACCGTCGTCAACGGCAGGAGGCCGAAGGTGCTTACAGGCTTCTTTTGCAGTGGGTACGGAGTTTCCTCTATTCCGTCATTGAGAATAACGCTGCCGGATTTTGGGGAATTCGTATCTTGTATTTGTCCACCATTAACACGTCCCGATTCCGAAGTTGCAATTGAATTCCTTTTCACTTCAGCCACGGGATTCATGTTGATTTTCTCCTTTTCGTTCTGACGCTTTCGTTCTGACGCTGCGCTTCATGACGTCGGAAGGGCTACTAGGTCTTGCGGCTCCCTAGGACCAAGGCGAGGACGCCTCCAGCCAGCAGAACAATCCCTACAGCCGGTGGTAGTTTCTCGCTACTCTGAGTCTGGACGCCAATCTTGGTATCCCCGATCTTCACACCATGGTTCTCGCTGTGAGGTACCGGCACGACAAAAGACAACACTCCGAGCACCAGCAGTAAGACACCGATGATGCCAACGCTTTTCATATTAAAGCTCCTATTCAGAATCGGAATCCGTTATCCCCGCATGAAAACTAAAACACCTCGGGCCGAGGTCTTAAATAGACCGAGAGTGGCAACAGAAGAGATGACAGAGGCCAGGGCGCATCGGGCTGAATGGCGCTCTTGAATTTGTCGATCTTCTCGTTGACCTTCTTCTTGGCATCTTGCATCGACTGACTATCTTGTCTCGCCTCTCGTGTGTCTTGTCGGTTGCGGCATCCTTGTGCGATTGTTGCACCTCTTTGGCAGCCTCTTTAGCGTTGCCTCACGTCTCTTCTGCCGCACCGTGCCGGGGGGCGGCACGCCGCCATTGTCTTGCCCGCGGCCCACCGACCGACCGTACCAAAAGCGTACCAAAGATCTAACCTCCTCAACGATAAATTCCCAGGTGTCGGTGATGTCCTGGACTGCGCCAGGTTGAAGAGTAAAACCCTGCTCGGTTTTCATTTCGGAGAGCGATTCTTCAGTAACTCGTCCTCACGCTGGCGCAAGCTCTCGATTGTTGGTGGGTGGACGCAGGGACGGGTCAGGTTTGGGTTTGGGTTTGAGAAACGCTGCTTCGCAGCGGCTGAAGGGTGACCGGCCGCCCTCAAACGGGAACTGCAGGGATACCTGAAGTTCTCCGGGCTCTTAGGCGCGTCAACGCTTTCTGAATCAGCGACTTAGTCGTTTTTGTAGATTTCAACGTCTACGTTCGTAAACAAAATATCGTTTTAAGCCGAAATCGTGTAAACACACGAAGACGCTACGCTCGATGAACCAGCGGGCAGGAATGACCATGGTTAGTTAGTCCGTTAGTGATGTTCAAGATTCGCCACATCTATGTAATGACATAGATCGAATAAAAAGATAAGTTTGGGGGAATTTTTTGCTACTGTTCAATTCCGCAGTTCGCCTAGTCGCAGTGCGCTACT
>Ga0210398_10005271_pt1 | contig 12024 bp, 9 predicted proteins | sample IncBWC4OmetaG_FD_161047 | JGI IMG/M metagenome (GOLD analysis project Ga0210398, IMG submission 161047) | Forest soil microbial communities from Barre Woods Harvard Forest LTER site, Petersham, Massachusetts, United States - Inc-BW-C-4-O | ecosystem: Environmental > Terrestrial > Soil >... | reverse complement strand
TCCGAGTCCTTGTGCGCGGCGGTGCTCGAGGAGCCGCGCGCGGCGGGAACCTTGACCCAATTGGCCGAGTCGAACCTGCTCCTGGTGCCGCTCGACCACCAGGGCCAGTGGTACCGCTATCACCACCTGTTCCGCGAGATGCTGCTGGCCGTGTTGGAACGCCTCGAACCTGACCTGGTTCAGGTGCTGCGGCGGCGCGCCGCCTCCTGGTGCTTGCGCAACGGCCTGCGCGAGGAGGCACTGGAGTACTCCATGGCCGCCGGAGATGTGAACCTGGCCGCCGGACTGATAGCCCAACTCGCGGTGCCGGCCCGGCGGCAAGGCCGGGTCACCACCCTTCTGCGCTGGCTGGGGTGGCTCGATGCCAGGGGCGAGATCGAGGCACACCCGATGGTCATGGTGCTGGCCGCTCTCATCTACGCGTGGCTAGGGCGGTCGACAGAAGCCGAGCGGTGGGCCGTGGTCATGGATGGCTGGCCGGACGGGCACCAGAACGGGCTGGCTGATCCCGCCGTCGGGGCATGGGCCGCCGCGGTCCGGGCCTTCATGGGGCGGCACGGCATTACCCAGATGCTCGCCGACGCGGACGAGGCGGTTCGCGCGTTCCCCGCGGCCGGGATCGTATCGTCGGCCCCGGCGCTGCTGCAGGGCATCGCCCGCATTCTGGCGGGCGACCTGGATGGTGGTGATGCCGCCTTGGCGGACGCGGTCGTGCTCGGCCAGCAGACCGGCACGCTCGACATCGCCGCGCACGCGCTCGCGGAACGGTCACTGGTGGCCATGGCGCGCGGTCAGTGGGATCAGGCGGAGGACCTGGCCGGACACGCGGGCACCGCACTGCGCCGGGCCGGGGCGGAAGACGGCTACGTTGCGCCTCTGGTCTGTGCGGTACAAGCCCGCACGGCTTTGCGGCGGGGAGACGTCTCCGTAGCCCGTCAGCAACTGGTCGGGGCTCAGCGGGCGCGGCCGCTGCTCACCTACTCGGTTCCGCACGTGGCTGTTCAGGCGCGTATCGAACTCGCCCGTGTCCACCTCGCACTGGCGGACACCTCCGCGGCCAGGACGCTGATGGACGAGATCGACGACATTCTCAAGCGGCGACCCGATCTCGGCACCGTGATCGACGAGGCTCTGGAACTCCGGACCCGCATATCGGCGGAGCTCGCCACCGGTGCCGAGGGGGCGTCGTCCCTGACCGCTGCCGAACTGCGCGTGCTGCCCATGCTCGCGACTCACCTGTCCTTCCCGGAGATCGGCACCGAGATGTTCCTGTCGCCGAACACCGTCAAGTCCCAGGCCACATCGATTTACCGGAAGCTGGGCGTCTCCTCACGCCATCATGCCGTAACCCGATCCCGGGAGCTGGGTCTGCTCGAGGGCTAGCCCTTCGAGGCACTGTTTCCTGGCTGACGGCCCGAGACCAGCTTGGCGCTCATCTTGACCGTCTTGACCGCGCCCGTCGCGCCCGCCTGAAACGTCAGGCCGACGGTGAAGCAGATGACTCCCAGGATGAAGATGACCAGCGTGCTCGAGCCGAGCAGGAGCAGCCCGACCCGGCCCAGGGCGTAAGGCGGCGCGCAGACCACCGCGCCGACGGCCCCGCCCATCACGCTGGCCGTGAGCTTGTCGCGTTTCGAGACGGCGGCCTTCATCCCGATGAGCCGGGACGGGATCGCGACGTAGCAGACCATCATGATGCCTACCACGATGCTGAGGGAGAACCCGAACCAGAACACCCCCCAGCGCGCCACGACCACCGTCGCCAGGCCGAGCAGGATGCCGATGAACGCGCCCGACCCCAGCACGACGAGCAGGTGCGGCCGGGTCTGGGTGAACGCGGGCCGGATCAGCGGCCGGCCCGGCTGGACGATCGCGAACGCGAACACGGCGTTCAGGTAGAAGCTGGCCGCGGTGACCGCGGCGATGCCGATGACGAGAGGGGGCACGACGGTAGGCCCGGTCAGCTCGTGAAATGACTTGCCGTGCAGCACGTGGGCCTTCAGGTCGTACATGGCGGCCCAGATCCACATCGCGGGCAGCACCTGGATCAGGGTCAGGCGCCAGTTGGTGAGCAGCAGCCGCACGCCGTCGAAGAGCATCGCGAAGGCACCGACGGTCAAGGCCAGGGGGGCAAGCCAAGGCCGCGCGCGGCTCAGCCGCAGCACCGTCTCGTTCACGGCCGCCTGGTCGCCGTCCCTGATGGCCTGGACGAACCGCGCGATCTGAGCCCGCGTGATGCGCCGCCGAGGTACCCGTTCCGGCGCATCTGGATGGATCGTCACTCCGGTACGCTTTCTCTCTTTCGTCGCTGTGCCGGCTAGGCCACGGCCAGTCCATCAATCCGGCCGCGCCGGCGCCCCATCCGCGACGGGTGAACATCAGGCTCGGCGCGCCGGAACTCACCCCCCATGAGTGGGGCGCGCCGGGCCATTGCGCGCGACGGTAGAAGCCTGGCCATGTGATTCCGAGCTGCTAAGGGGCGCAATGACATCGTCCTGTTACGAGATCCGGGTGACCGGTCTTCTCCCACCCGAGGCCTTGCTTGACTTCGACAGGCTTACCGCCTCGATCGAGCCGGTCGAGACGGTCGTGCATGGCCCGCTGCAGGATCAGGCCGCCCTCAACGGGCTGCTCGCCCGGCTCGAGGCCTTCGGGATGCAGGTCATCGAGGTCCGGCGGCTGAAGGACAGGGATCGGCCGGTCGGCGAACAGCGCCGCCCGTAACAGATCCGGCCCGTGACATGTGCGGGCCGGATCTGGTCATGACACGAGATGCCGAACGAGCCCGGACGCGTGCCCTCCGGCCGGCTACCCGTTCGCCTCGATGGAAGGCGAAGGGGGTGGTGCGTGCCGTTCTGCCGGCCGGTCGCGCCGGCGGCTATCGCGGCCTGGGCCCTGGCCAGGTCTCATGCTGGCGCAGCGAGGAGGGCTTCCTTCGCAGACCAGGCGCGGTTAGAGTCGAAGAGGCGCTCCTGTCGCGGGCCTGGCCACGACAGAGCCGTCGGTAGAGGCGTGCGGGGAGAGGACCCAGCCATGTCGAACGTGCGCCTGACGGTACCGCAACTCCCGCCGCGCTATGTTTCCCGGCCCCGCCTGCTGGCCGGACTCGACGGGGCCGCCGCCCTCCCTCTTACCCTGCTGTCTGCGGGTCCCGGGGCCGGGAAGACCGCGCTGCTTACGGATTGGGTCCGCCGCGGCGAGGCCCGCGTGGCATGGCTCACCCTGGCCGCCGCTGACGCCGAGCCGCGACGGTTCTTGCGACTGCTCGAGTTCGCGCTGCAGCAAGATGATGACACCGAGCTCGTCGTGGTCGTCGATGGCGCTCACCTGCTCACGCAGCCGAGCATCGTCGAAGGCCTGGACGGGCTGATCGGCCGTGGCCAGCCGGGGCTGCGCCTGGTGCTGGCCGCACGCAGCGATCCTCTGCTGCCGCTGCACCGGTACCGGCTGGCCGGTCAGATGTATGAGCTGCGCGCATCGGACCTGGCCATGACCCCGGCGGAGATCGCCGAAGTGCTCGCGATCCATGGCGTCACCCTCCCGGTCCGGGATTTCAGCCGGCTGGTAGCGCGAACTGAGGGATGGGTGGCGGGCGTGCGGCTGTCCGCCATGCGGATGGAGACTGCCGAGTCTCCCTCCGAGTTCGTCTCTGAGCTCGCGATGAATTCGGGCAGCATCGGCGAGTACCTGGTCAACGAGGTCCTCGACCAGCTGCCGGAACGGCAGCGCATGATGCTGATCCAGACCAGCTTCCTGGACGAGGTGACCGGACCGCTGGCCGACACGATCACCTCCATGACCGGGTGCGGGGACATGCTGGCCGGCCTCGCGCGCGAGAACTCCTTCGTCATCCCGCTCGATGCCGCTCAAGAGCGCTACCGCTACCATCACCTGTTCGGCGACATTCTCCGCTACCTGCTGCGGCGGAATATGCGCCAGGCCGTCCGCGGCCTGCAGGAGCGCGCGGCGGCCTGGTTCGAGGGTAGCGGCGACCTTAGGAACGCCCTGTACTGGGCCGTGCGAGCCGGCAACCGGCACCACGTCGCCAAGCTGATGGCCCGGGGTGGGTTCGCGCACGCGTTCGTGCACCGCCAGGACCTATCCGATCTCGGCCTGAAGGATCTGCTGCCACTGCGAACCCCTAAGGGAACCGGTCCCCTTAGGGCCGCCGAATTCGGCATCGCCAGTTCCGCGATTGCCGCGGTCTTCGCCGACGCCGATTCAGCCGCACGCGAATTGAGGCGGCTTCCCTCGGTCAAGCCGGACCAGGCCCTGACCGATCCAGACCTGCTCGTCACCTCGGACCTCATCGAGCTGGTTCTCGGGCAGAAAGCGTTCGATGCTGATGCGGTCGATGCTCCCGCCCATCGCCTCCTCGGCCGGAGCGGCGACGTGTCGGTGCCCGCCCGGCCGGGATTGCGGACGGCCGTGCTTCTGGCGCAGGCGAGCACTCACCTGTGGCATGGCAGGCACGAGGACGTCACTGTCCTCCTGGAGGAAGCACTGACGGAGGCGCAGCGCGACGGAATGCCTGGCCTGGAATTGGAAGCGCTCGCCATGGCGGCATTCGTAGACAGCGTCTGGTCGCGGACCAACCATGCCGATGAGGCGGCCCAGCGGGCCCATGCCCTCCGGAGGCGAGCGAAGCTGGGCACTCCGCCGGTTCTGGATCTCGCGGCCGCATTGCGTTCCTTGATCGCCGGTGACCTCGACGGCCAGGCCCGGGCCTTGCGACAGATTCTGTTGCCCGACGTCGTCGGCGCGGATCCCGGGCTCGAGGTAGCTCTCAAACTGGGGCAAGCCAGCATGCTGCTGGCCGACGGCCAGGCACACCTGGCCCGGCTGGTGCTCGGCGACCTAGGCCGCCATATTCCGCCCGCGCTGGCGGTTCGGCGAGACGCCATGCTCGCCGATCTCGACACATCGCTGGGACGGCCGCAGGCGGCATTGCGGGTGCTGCGGAGCTACGTCGGCGGTGACTTTGCCGTCCTGACCGCGGTGCCCCGGGCGCGGGCGCACCTTGCTCTAGGTGATCCGCGCAGCGCCCAGGACTGCGTCCGCGGCGCCCTGGCCACGGACAGCCCTCAAGCGGACCGTGTGGTAGTCGTCGAGGCGCTACTCTGCGATGCCCGGATCGCACAGCTGGATCACGACGCCGCGCGTGCCCTGGAGACCCTCGTCCGGGCTCTCGAGATCGCCCGAGGCGAGATCATCCTGCCCTTCCTCCAGGTCGAGGACCTGTTCGCCGCCCTGCTCGCCCGCCATCCGGCCGTCGAGGCCCAATGGCCCGCACCCGCCCCGCGCACTACGCCCGAGACGGCCACCGAGCTCGGGCCGGCGGCCTCCCGCCGTCTGCCGGAACCCCTTACCCAGCGCGAGCTGACCATCCTCCGGTTTCTCGGCACCAGCATGTCGCCGACAGAGATCGCCGATGAGCTGCGCCTGTCGGTGAACACCGTCAAGACGCACCTAGCCCACATCTACCGCAAGCTTGCCGTCTCCCGTCGGCGCGAAGCGGTGCAGCGCGCCCGCGAGCTTGAGCTGATCTGAGCAGCGGCGCCGGCGATGCTTTCACCCGTCATGGGTGAGCCCGCAGCCTGCCCGGATGACCAGGATCGGCACTGACACCTGTCGGCAGGATCGGACGCCATTCCGCGATGAGAGCTAAGCCGCCCACCTACGAGATCCGTCTCGCTGGTCAGCTCGATGAGACCCGCGAGGCGGCCTTCGCCGGGCTGAACGTGGCATCGCACGGCATGGCCACGGTTATCACCGGCGAGTTCGATCAAGCAGCGCTGCACGGTCTGCTGGAGAGAATCCTGCTCCTCGGCCTCGATCTTGTGGAGGCCCGTCGTGTCCACGGTCTCGGACGACGCGCTGAGTGAGGCGAGCAAAGCTCACCACTGGCGGATGATCCCCGTGCGGCTAGCCGCTGCCATGATGGCGGGGCGTCCCGACCCCGAAGGAGGCGTCGATGGCCAGGCACACCTACGAGATCAGGGTGATCGGCTCGCTGGGTCCTGCGGCACGCGAGGCGTTCGCGGACATGCTCGTCGAGGTGGAGCCGACCATCACGGTCTTGTCCGGTGACCTCGACCAGCGCGGCTTGCATGACCTGCTGGATCGGGTCCGTGCGCTGGGGCTTGAGCTGGTCGGTGTCAAGCAGGCGCCGCCGACCTGACGCCTTCCGGGCCGACCTGACGCCTTCCCGCTGGGCGCGCTCTTGCGGACGCCGCTCAGTCGCGCCTATCGGATAGCCGCCTCAGCTCGATGAGCTCAAGGTGGAGCGAAAGGATGCGGTTGAGCGCGCCGTACAGGGCGGCCTGGTCCAGGTGGCCGACAAGTACGGTATCGGTGCCGTTGGGCTCGATTAGGAAATCCGCGAACGCTTCGCGCCCGATCTCACCGAGACCACCGGCGATGGTGATCCGGTAACGATGGGTACTCACGTCCCTCCCACGGACACAAGTGACCAAAGGCCTGCGGTTAAGTCGCCCAGCCACGCGCACTATATACGCCAGCGATCATGCGCATGCATGCTACCGGTCACTAGTGTCCAAGCATTATGTACCCGCATCCGCGGTAACAAGGCCTGCCGGGTCGGAAGTTTCCGCCGGTCGGTCGGTTACATGCTGAAACCGCTGATCGCGTCGCCGATCAGCTTCGCCCCGATGACCAGGCACAGGACGGCCATGATGGCCGCGTTGTGCTGCGCCATCCAGTCGCGCAAGCCGGCCAGCATCCGCTGGGACCGGGCGCCGAGCGCGAAATATATCGCCATTGGAGCGGCTACGCCTAGTGTCGCCACAACGGCGAACACGAGGTACGCGACGGCCTGGTCCGCACCCCCGATACCGGTTTGCGCTATCCCCGCCGCGGCGCCGATAGCCAGAAGAGCGTTTTTCGGGTTGAGGCCGGACAGGACCGCGCCCGCGCCGACTGCCTTTCCCGGGTTGAAGCGCTCGATCGAGTCCATCCACTTCGGCGCCTCCACCTCCTGCCCGGTCTGCGGGCGACCACGCCACTGGCGGACCGCCAGGAGCACCAGCAGCAGGCCGAGCACGAGCTTGAGCACGCTAACCCAGGTGGCCGGCTTCCCATGTTCGCTCGCATCCGCGGGACCGGCGATCGCCAGCACGATCGCGCCGAGCACCGCCAGCCCGGCCAGCCAGCCCAGCACGAACCCCGGGCCGTTGAGCCTGCCCCGCTGGGACATGAGCATCAGCACGACCGCGATTATCGGGATAGGACTCAGCGCTACGCCCACCGCCAGCGGCAGCGCCTGCCCGATCGCCGCACCCATCTAAGCCTCCCGCTCCCATGGGCCAAGATTCTGCTGTCACCCGAACGCACTGTGCTCATCCGCGGCGAATGATCCAGTGGATAGGAGGCCCACTCCTCACTCTTCCCGGGTGACGACGACGGCCGCCCTCCGTCGTTACGTTCAGGAAATGATCAGGAAGCTGGCGGTTGAGTTCCTCGGTACGGCGATCTTGGTGTTTTTCGGCGTCGGCGTGGCCACGCTGATGTTCGGCTTCAGGCTCGCCGGCGCCAGCATCGCGGCGGGCGTCGTAGCCACCGCCCTGGCGTTCGGCCTGACGCTGCTCGCGCTGGTGTACATGATCGGACCGATATCCGGCAGCCACGTCAACCCCGCGGTTACCGTCGGCGCCCTGCTCACCGGCCGCATCCCGCTGGCCGAGGCCATCGGCTACTGGATCGCCCAGTTCGCCGGCGGGATTGCCGGTGCGCTGGTGCTATGGGGCTCGTTCAGCACCTCACCCTTCTACCATCGGGCCAGCACCGGACTGGGCACCGACGGCTGGGGCAAGCAGTCCCTCATTCACATCGGCCTGGGCGGAGCCTTCGTCTTCGAGATCATCCTGACGGCGCTGTTCGTCTTCATCGTCCTGCGGGTGACGTCGGCGACCGCCAACGCGGCCACGGCGGCCATCGCCATCGGGCTGACGCTGACCGTGGTGCACCTTATCGGCATCCCGGTCACCGGCACGTCGGTGAACCCGGCTCGCAGCCTCGGCCCCGCCCTCGTGGTCGGCGGCACTGCCCTGAGCCAGGTGTGGCTGTTCATCGTCGCGCCGTTGATCGGGGGTGTGCTCGCGGCCGGCCTGCACCGGCTCCTCTACCGGGAGGAGAGCATCAGGCTGGCCGCCGAAGCGCAGCAACCCGGCCTTGCTGACCGGCGGGAAGATTAGCCGGGGTCACCAGACCGGCCCAGCCCCGGAGCCGCCGCATCGGCGACCGACCGAGCCCAGGCCGCGGCGGCGGGCACGGTTGGGAAGACGCGGTCGGCTCCGACCTTCGCGAGCAAGCCGGAGCGCTCGGCCATCTGCAGGACCGGGCCATGCACGTGGACCAGGCCGAGGGCGATGTTCCTGGCCTGCAGGTTTTCCGCCAGCTTGCCGAGTTGCTCGGTGCTGGTGATGTCGAGGTCGTCGTTGCCGTCCAAGACGAGCACCACTGCGTGGACCGGACTCGTGGCGGAACCGATGTCCTGCTCGATGGCGTCGCGGACCAGTTCGGCGTTGGCGTAGAACAGCGGGGCATCGGGCCTGATGATCAGTTCGCCAGGCACGGGCTGCACGCCTGGGTGGCGCCTGACGTCGAGGAATACCCCCTCGGCGGCGGGGTCGGCGCCCAGCATCGAGATCCGCGGGCGGCTGGCCCGGTAGATCAGCAGCAGCAGCGCGACCACCACGCCGAGGATCAGCGCGGGCAGCACGTCGAGGACGATCACTGCGAGCAGGGTCAGCATGGCCAGCCAGAACTCACGCGGCACGAGCTGATGGAAGCGGCGCATCTCGCCCGCCTTCATCAGATGGGACACGGCGTGGATGATCAGCGCGGCGAGCACGGCCTCGGGCAGGTCGGTGAACAACGGCGTCAGCGCGATGACGGTGACCAGGCTCAGCGCGGCGGCGATGATCGGCGATGCCTCGGTCCGCGCCCCCGCGCCGTCGTTGACCGCTGACTGGGACAGGCTTCCCCCGCAGGCCAGCCCGCCGAGCATGCCCGAGCCCAGGTTGGCCAGGCCGAGCGCGATCATCTCCTGGCTGGACTCCAGCCGGTAGCCGTGCTTGTCGGCGAAGGTCTGCCCGGCGCCGAGCGCCTCGCTGAAGATCACCAGCATCATCCCGGCCGCGCTGGGCAGCAGCACCCACAGGTCGTCCAGCTTCAGGTGCGGCCACGACACGCCGGGCAGCCCGGTCGGGATTGTGCCGACGACCTTGACTCCGTGGCCGGACAGACCCAGCCCGGCGCTGATGGCGATCGCCGCCGCCAGCACGATCAGCCCGCCCGGCAGCCGCGGCAGGTACCGCTCCAGCGCGAACAGCAGCACCAGAGCCACCGCCCCGACCGCGAACGTGGTCAGGCTGGCCTGCCCGAGGTGGGCCACCAGGTAGGCGAATTGCCTGACGGTGTCGCCGGGCCCCTTCTTCAGCCCGAACAGCTTGGGCAGCTGGCTTACGGCGACGAAGATGGCCAGCCCGAAGACGAAACCCTCCATGACCGGCCGGGACAGGAACGCCGTGATGAAGCCCAGCCGCAGCAGCCCGGCGACGATGAAGATCAGCCCGGCCAGGGTGATCATTCCCGCCGCCAGGGTGGCGTAGCTGGCCGCATTCTTCGGCCCCAGCGCCGTCACGGCCGAAAAGACCAGGACGGCCGAGGCCGAGGTGCCCGCCACTACGAGCTGGCGACTGGTGCCGAAGATGGCATAGAGGGCCAGCGAGGCCAGCAGCGTATACAGCCCGGCCTGCGGCGGCAGCCCAGCCAGGCTGGCGTACGCGATCATCTCGGGGATCAGCAGCCCCCAGATCGTAAAACCCGCGATGGCGTCGCCTGCCAGCCAGCCCCGCTGGTACCGGGGCAGCCACGACGCGATCGGCACCCACCGGGACAGCCGCCCCGGACCCGGTGGGTGCTCCTTCGGCTCCACTCTCGGTTCAGTCGCGCATGAACGCCATGCGCACCTCGGCGGCCAGGTCCACGAATGGCTCGCCGCTGACGTCGACCGCGGCCCGGTGGATCGTGCCGCCGGTGAAGGACCACGGGGCCTGGCCCGGGTAGTCGGTGGTCACCGGCTCGCCGGTGTCCTTGCCGATGGCGAGCCCTTCCCCGGCGATGGAGAACTTGCCGGGCTGGGTCCTGATCCGGCCCTGCCCGACCTGCTCCTCGCCCACGCGCAAGGTCAGGGTGCCCTCGGCGGGCATGGTGTCACCCTCGCGCTCGAAGGAGGCCGACAGGACCTTGCGGCCGACCGGCAGCGGTTGGGTCGACTCGATGACCTGCACCAGATCGCCGACGAAGTTGTAGACGTACTTGAGCCTGCCGTCCTTGACGTACAGGGCGTGGCCGCCGAACCGGGAGCCGTGGGCGAACAGCACTCCCTGGGCATCCGGGCTGTCGATGGTGACCTCCACGCCGATGGTGTACGAACGGTTCCTGATGTTCGGCGCGACCGACTCGGGCACCTCGGCGATGCCGGGGTAATACACGTACCGGTTCCGCGGCTTGGTTAGCTGCGGCCGGTCGGTGGTGAGAATCTCCAAGGCGTTGCGATTCTCCAGCGGCAGGGCGTTGTACTGGCCAGCCTGCGCCCACCACAGCTGGATGAGTTCCTGGAGCCGCTCCGGCTCCTTGTCGGCCAGGTCATGACATTCGCTGGGATCCTCGTCGGTGTTGAACAGCTCCCAGCGCTGCGTGGCGTAGCCCGCCCACATGTCGGGCGCGGCCGGCGATATGGCCGCGGCCTTCCAGCCCTGGTGCCAGATGCCCCGGGTCCCGCCCATCGAGTAGAACTGCGTCTGCTTGTCGGTCGTGGCCGCGGCGTCGTTCAAGGTGGCCTCGAAGCTGACGCCTTCCAGCGGGACCTGCGTGAAGCCCTTCACCACCTCAGGCGGCTCGATCCCCAGCACCGAGTACAGCGTGGGCACGATGTCGATGGCATGCGTGTACTGACGGCGCATGCCGGTGGAGGTGATCCGGGCCGGCCAGGACACGATCATCGGATCGGCGGTCCCGCCCTCCCAGTTCGAGTACCGCTTCCATAGCTTGAACGGCGTGTTGAACGCCATGGCCCAGCCGGTCGCGTAGTGGTTGTAGGTCGCCGGGCTGCCCAGCTCGTCGAGGTGCGGCAGGTTGGCCTCTATGGTGTCCGGGATTCCGTTGAAGATCTTGTTCTCGTTGACCGAGCCGTTGGGGCCGCCCTCACCGGAGGCCCCGTTGTCCGACACCAGCACGATGATCGTGTTGTCCAGCTGCCCGGATTGCTCCAGGTGGTCGAGCAGGCGCCCGATCTCGTGATCGGCGTGGGACAAGAAGCCCGCGTACACTTCGGCCATCCGGCAGAACAGCCGCTTCTCGCCGTCGGTCAGGGAATCCCACGGCCGCACGGTGTCCAGCTCGGGCCAGCTCTTCCCGTCCGCGCTGGTGGCGTCGGCGTAAGGGTTGACCGGTGACAGCTCGGCCTTGTCCGTGATGACTCCCATCCGCTTCTGCCGCTCGTAGACCTGCTCCCGGTATGCCTCGTAGCCCATGTCGAACTTGCCCCGGTACTTCTCGATCCACTCCTTCGGAGCGTGGTGCGGAGCGTGGCACGCACCCGGGCAGTAGTACAGGAAGAACGGCTTGTCCGGGGCGACCGCCTGGGCGTCGCGGATGAACTCCAGCGCCTTGTCGGTCAGGTCCTCGGTCAGGTGGTAGCCCTCCTCCGGCGACCTGGGCTGCTCGACCGGGTGGTTGTCGTACACCAGGTCCGGGTACCACTGGTTGGTCTCCGCGCCCAGGAAGCCGTAGAACCGCTCGAATCCTCGCCCGACCGGCCACTGGCTCTTCCTCGAGGCCAGGTTCATCTCGTCCTCGGCGGTTAGGTGCCATTTCCCGACCATGTAGGTGTTCCAGCCACGCTCGCCCAGCACCTCGGCGATGGTGGCGCATTCGAACGGTATGTGCCCGTTCGAGCTCGGGAACCCCGAGGCTGCCTCCGTGATCGTGGCCATGCCG